>ENA-ORXU01003075-ORXU01003075.1-marine-metagenome-genome-assembly--contig:-NODE-3075-length-10708-cov-4.560248_pt1 | contig 10708 bp, 17 predicted proteins | sample MGYA00237869_ERZ511484 | MGnify/ENA metagenome assembly ERZ511484 | reverse complement strand
CCCCGCGGGCAGGTAGGGGGCGACGGAAAGTCACATGGGCAGGGGGGGGGGCGACGGGGGGACTCAGGGAGCCACAGAGCACTGGCGCGCCAACACCGGACTCGGGACGGATGGCAGGGGTCGGAAAATGAGGCAGCACGGGGGGGTGGAGCATGATAAGCCAGAGGCGAACAGCTCTTTGCCAATGCCTACCGCGCGGAGTGCAAGGGGAAGGGGCACAACAGGCGGACAGCGCGGAGCGATGCGCCGCCACCACGGACCGCGTTAGTACCAGGGGGGATGAGGGGGGGGCGCGCACTGTGAATAGCCCCAGGTCAGCAGCGCACGGCACTCGCAGCCCACGCGGCCCGCGGTGGCCTATTTTCCGGACAGATTCTGTCATCGAGAACCGGCGCACGGCCACCCTAGTAGCCGTGGCTGTCGTGAAAAGGCCGGAAGGGGGCAGCAGGGGGGAGTGGGGGATGAAGAGACACGAGGAAGCAGCACGCCGCCACTGCAGTCAGTGCGGGTCACACGGGGGTGGTTAGGGAGCAGCTGGCGTGGGGGGGGAAACCAACAGCCAGTGGAAAGGGGCGCGTAGTCGGCCTCTGAAGCTGTGTGAGGCGAAGGGCTCTTTGCAGCAGGGGACAGCCGGACACGGGTTCCCTGATTGGGCAGTGGTGGGGCGTTATTGGGCCGTGGGACCTCGCCTGGAGACTCCCAACGGCGGGTGTTCGCGTGCACCGATAGCGTCTTTAATGGTGCGCCACCGACGAGCCAGCATCCGTTTCCTGGCATCAACCCACGACGGCGAGCACCCAACCCATCACTCACACCACTTCGGCACTCACACCAGTATCTCTCACCCCAACCAACGCAGCTGCTCATCCTTCTCCTCACCCTCGTCGTTCACTTCCACAGTCGCTTGGTGACTGCGGCCGCCAAGTCAGTCCCGCTAACTCGGGCCAGGTAAGCCACGGTTTGCTTCGAACGCCTCCTCATGTATTTATTCGGATACCCACGTGAGGTAACTGCTGACCCATGGACCCCAGGTGATTGATATTCCATGTACCTCTGGTAAGAGCTCGCCCATGTACCTGAGATGAATGCTTGGCCACGAGCTCTGTGACGCTGTAAAATACATGGTCATTCTGCGGCACTGCCTTCTGCGACCAGTAGGCCAGCTCTCTCGCTCCATCGCAAACGCGGTCATTTTTTAGGCCCCCATTGTATACTCTCTTTCTCAGAAGTAGGGTCGTTGGAGACTGTTGCAGAAGTAGAGTTGTTTGGGAGGGACTCTCTCAAAAGTAGCGAGGTTGGGGAGCCGGAGTCTCCGAGGCTGGGTTGACTCTTCGATATGCTGTTCGGGACACGCCGAGGTAGGGTTATTGGGGACTCTCGGAGGCAGGGTTGTTAGCGGCGCCCGGGTTCTTGGGGGCGCCCGACTTGTTGATGGCGCTTTAATGTTCGCCGTTGTCAAGCTATTCACTTCACCCTCACTCGGCGTCAACTCCGCGCAAACGCAACTGTAGAAATGTGTTCGGCCACTCGCCACGATGACGTCCACAAGACGGCCCACCCCCACACGATACGGGCAAAAACTTTCTGGTCAACTATATTCCAGAAGTCATGCATGCTGCTTCCCTCTGTTTCCTTGCCATGCACGTCACTCAACAGCCTGTACCCCACGAGCAGCTCATTATTTGGTCGCAACTGAATCGTGAAAATACCTTTGCATGTGGGACTGCTGAAGCGGTATCTATAAATTGATCATGACATTAATAATAAGCACAGAACATCAGCAGTAAGTGGCAGGGCGTAAAAAGACGTATGTAAAGCCGAGGAAGTGGTGAAGCACGAAGCTCGTTCGTCTGATGACAGAAGAGTCTGACGACCGTTCCAGTGCATCGCTCTGTACAGAGAAAAGCGCATGGTCCGCTTGTCTTTCTGAAGAGCGTTGTCAGCCTCAAACTGCTACTGGGGGCCGACGACGCTAGCGTGTACCCGACCCGGTCATGCGTTGGGTTGACCGCCGCGTCGGAGGGCCGCCCCACGCGCTGCATAGGTCCCGACGGAACTGGTGAGCACGTGTGCGAGTGAACCAAGTTTACTTCGTGTCTCAAGAAAAAAAAACATTACAGAAGAAGGGCATGCCCACACGTTTATGGAGCGGGCTGTGCATTGCGGGAAGATCCGCGTCAACCCCTCGAAGACCAGCCAGGTCAGCAGAGTCGAGGACAACAAACACGAGCCGACGCGCGTGCTCGACAGGCACGAAGCGCAGCGCCAGGTCCGTCGCGTTGTCGGCGGCACGCCACTTGAGGCGCACACAGGCTCGCGCATCAAATGGGCAGAGGGGCTCGGTTTCCACGAACTCCATTGGCACCAACACAACAGCATCCCTCTTCGGCCGATTCACAATGGCCCGCAGCTTGCCAATACACAGCCCCGTCTCGTCGCCGCCGGGGTGGTACAATACAGCGTCGTGCCACGGTGAGCCCAGGTCGTCATCAGCCGCGCGCAGCTGCTAATGAGCGCGCGTGCCACACTCAAAGCGTGTCAGTATGGGCGTGCGAGTAGCGGCACGCCCGTGGTGAGTAGAAGCCATGCTTCACAGCGCCCTGATGTCGGCCAAGTCTGGTCGGCGGTCCAAGTCCCCAACCGACACGCGGCCGACATTGTACACCCGCATTTTATGCTCTTGTGGCCGCTCGTCCTCGGCACTCACTGATGCTGCTGCCGCCGCCGCCGCCGCCGCTGCCGCCGGCACACCGTCGGAAGCGACCGTCGCCGTCGCGGCCGCCGCTGATAAGTCAGCAGCTGCCGCTCCGGCCGCCGCCGTCGCCTGAGCGGCGGCCGCCGGCGCGTTGATGGCCGCCCTTTGGAGGTCCTCCGCTGCAGATGTTGCCGCGGTCGCCTCTCGCTCAGCCACCCTGGCATGCCGAACTGTCACAGCGGCCTTATCGAATTCCGCGTTGCGGGCGAAGATGCCTCCTGCCCCGTCAGAGTGCTAAACAAGCTGGCGAGTAAACGTACCCGCGTCCTTGGTCGTGCGCTCGTACAAAGGCTTGGTCATCTTGTGCTCACTCTCGTTGGCGGCGATGATCCCATTTCGAAGGTTCGCGTGCCACTTGATCGCATCGGCGAGGTGGCACAGCAGCTTGTGTACCGTCACGGAAGCGATGTAGCCGAACATGGGAGTCGCGAAGTTTTTCACAGCAGTCTTTGGCCTGCTCAGCAATTTTGTACCTCTCTGTCCGCGTCATCGGCGGCGGCACGGCGAAGGTCGTCCGCCCGGCGATGCGGGAGTACAGAACGACGTCCTCTGCAAACATACACGTGACAGCAATATGCACGGGGGTGCCTCCCCACACGTCATGGTACGCCGCCCAGTCAAACACAAAGTTCTTTCCAACCAATGCGGCTGCGTGGTCGTCGGCTATCGCGTCATAGCCGGCCGCGTTTGTTGCCGCCGCTGCCGCGGCATGCTCCGCGTCGAGCTGGCCTGCAAACACGCCGTCAGGGTCCTCTTCTCCGAGCGGGCCAAAGAGGCCGGCCAGAATAAATGGCAAGATGGTGACGCTGTCCCTTTGCTGATAACCAGTGACGACCGCCTGCTTCTCATTGGCGCTCAGAATATAGCTCCTCATCCGGAAGAGTGAAAACTGGAACGGGACACAGAGCGGATGGAGTGACGGTTCAGACACGGACATCACTCGACGAAACCGGCTTCGCGCGAGGTGGAGCTCGTGTGTAATGTACAACACACACAGGAAATGGAAGGCACACAGACAAGATAGCGGCGAAAACGCGTAGCCTCGCAGTGTTCTGCATACCTCGCTCTTTCTGTTGAGACGCAGGAGGCGCTTGAAGGCGATGCGGCGAGTGGCCGTATCCGATCCAGCTGGAGGCTTCTTACCTTGGCACAAGTAGGAGAAGACACGGACAGGCCTGTGCACAAGCATTTTGGTGACTCCCAGATCCAAGACCTAAGACAGAGTCACAGCTGCAAATAAAAGGGTGGAAGAGTGCACGAGGGAGGGGTAAACATTGGGACTGTCACAGTCAGGCTCAGACCGAAAAATCAAGCGGGAGACACAGGGTGGGCTCAACCGCGCAGCAGATACGAAGCAGACAAGCAAAATTTTGTGGTTGAACGTACGTGCATCACATCAAACTTAATCATATTGTACAACAACAACGATGCCGAGCCAAGGCCTGCCATATCGGAAAGCCCCGGCACGCCGCCCGATGATGAGTCGAGGGCGCCAAGCGACACCCGCCGGAGGCGCTCTCGCTGCTGCCTAGAGTGCTCATAGGCCTCCACCTGGTTGTTAAGGGTGTTAACGACATTGCGCTCTGAAGCATTGGCCGCCTGGGGCCCCCCGACAATCTCGATCTTGGCCATGCAGGACGAGCTCGGATACGCACATTGGCCGCCCTTCAATCACAGCACCGCGCGCTCTTCCGGCTGGTCACAGATGTAGAGAAGGACTCGAAGAAGTTCCAGCGCCTTCCAGGGACCAACCGTGACTCGAAAGCCAATGTGGCTGCGGTCAATCACGTGCGTGAAGGCCGTGTAGATCACACGCTGAAAGATCGCGCACCGTCGAATCCTGGCTCTCTCGTCCGCTTTGGGCTCTTGGAGTTTGCGCAAAATGGGTACATAAGCGACAGTAACCCACTCAACGGTGCTCGACACAGCGATGACGAGGCGCACACGTACAGGGGACAGTTTGTGCGCTATGCAAAGACGACCAACAAGCGCAAAGCAAGAAAGATTCAACAAGTGCAATGCAAGAAAAACAGAAAGAAAAACATCGGCTGAGTCAGACAGTGGACCCAGACGGTGGCATGGTGACCAGCATAGCACAGGCAGCGGGTCACGGTCACGGTCCCATCCGCATCAACAAAAACAACGCAGCAACATTAGCAACATACTACCAGACCAAGATATCTGCCTGCTGTCCGAGAACGCATTGAGCCCAAGCGCGCAGGCTGGCTCCTTCCAGTTCTTCATAACGAGTTCCTCGCAAAGTTTGAAGGCATTCCCGTCCATAGGCGTCTCCCGGCGGTCACTTGGCGGCGCCGGCCCCGCCACACCCCTCCAAAGCGGAATGGAGCTGCGCTTCCGCTTGATCAGCGCCCTGAGCACCTGGAGCACGTCGCGGAGGGCCGCCTTGTAGGGGAAGTTACCTTCCGCGATGCGCACCTTCTTCGACCCTGCATTCAGCGCGGCGGCGTCCACGTCGTCGCGCAGTGCCTTTTTTCAAGCAGCCACCGACAGGAAGTGGTAACGCAGCGTCTTGTGGTGGCCCGCAACCTCCGCCATGCCGGCCTTGGTTCTGTCCCAGTCTTGTAGGAACTCGACCAAGAACTCCTGCTCCTACGAGGGACAGTCGCCCGACGCAGTCTTGCGGTGCCGACGCCGAGGTAGTTGCGTGTGGCTGCCGATAAAGCCGTCGTGGATGCCATGATGGTGCCGACGGAGTGCCAAGAGGAATTTGGCCTCAAAGCCACAGTCGCACACCAGAATTGGACTGGTAGGGGGCAAATCCGACATGACATGCGGCCTGAGAGTGGGGCAGGAGACACACACGAGTGGAGTAGCACATGTGGCAGCAAGGTGGTCGGGTGTCACAAATCGGGCGTCAGAATGTGGGCATCACAGCGGTAAATCAGAGCAGCACACACGTACACCCTTTGGTGCTCCTCAGCACGCATACACCACGCAAGAGGGGCGACAGCGGCTGGCACGAAGATGCACATACGTTAGAGAACAATGCAGTCTGTTTTCTAGACGGTTTGACGCGCCAATTCAGACGTCATCGGCCGGGAACTGCACAACCTTGCGACGCAAAACCTGAAGCAAAGCACGCCCGTCAGACATCGTCCGACAACAAGTGCCTCTTCGGCTCTGTCCAATGAAGGCAAGAGAAAGTCGGTCAGCCACTACGCGGCAGCGCAGCGCGAACCGCCGAGCCCCACAGCACATAGCCAACGGCAGTTTACTACCAGGCGGGGCCATGAAAAATAGCCGAACAGACTCCTGCCTTCACAGCAGTCGTCAAAGTCTGAGAGAGTCCCGCGGGACCCTACCTCATACCTGGCCAGCACTGATGCCGCAGGAAGCTCACCCTGTAGACAGAGGATACAAACCTTGCGAAAAACAAGTGAGGCAGGCCAGACGCGGGCTCCGCAAACATTGCGTGGGCCGACGCCAAAGCGAGGGCCTAATGAGTGACAGCACCTTAGCGAAAATGACCGTCGCGGCCGACGAGCGGTGCGGGACGCAAAGGCCGCACAGGGGCACTCGCTGAACGGGGAGAGGCGAAGAGCAGTGGCAGGCCATTGGAGGGACGTACCCCATATACATTGGGGTACAAGCGTGGGGGGCGGTGGTGGGGCAGTCATCGATCGGAGAAGAGCTACTGGTGGCCGCACCGCGGGGCCACAGCGAGACGCGAAACGACACGCCGCACGCTCTCTCAGGCGGTGAGGACGGCAGGTATCATCCACAGAAACTCAGATGCGGAAGGCCAGCGTTGAGTCCGATTCGCAACAAGCCAATAGGCTCCAGAGCGAACGACATTGAATCGATTGTTCGGTTTCAACGACATTAAATCGATTGCTCGAGAAATATTAGACTTGTCTTGAAATTGTGCGTTAAGTTCATGAAGACATTCCCTTGAGTGGGGTGTTGGTGAGATCAAGCGGCCGCTCATGCCCATGGCATGCTGCTCCGCGTCGACCTTTTGTCATTGCTGTATATTTCTGCCGAGCACTTGAGTGAAGTCGGAAACTTCCTGCCCTACGATCGATCAAACTGTATCCAGGAGACTCGCGCCGTCGGGCAAAGCCGGGCGACGACGGCACGGCGTGAGGAAAACGCACCAGCACGCGTCCCTCTCCAGCACCGCTACAAGTTCCCTGCGTGCAAGTGGCTTTGTCCACTTCCTACCTCGCACGCGACTGTCCAGTGGACGAATCCGTCTCTCTCTGGCTGCGTTTGGGCCCCGCCACCGCTCCCAATCGGGCTACAGGCCGACCCACGCACTTTCACACTCTTGAACGCGTCGTTGCGTGCGTCAGGGTGCTTGGATCCCTGCTGTATTCTTTCCGTGCCTGGCTTGCTCACGCTCTTGAGCTCGTCATTGCGTGCATCAGGGTGCTTCAATCCGTGCTGTATTCTCTCGTTTCCTGGCATTCTTTTCTTGGGTGCGCTCTGCGGACTGCCCACCTCACTGCCCACCGCACCTGCATAGAAAAAGCCGGCCTGCCGCCCCGTTATCTTTTTCTTTTTTCTTTTGTGTTTTCCGGCCGTCTTCTCGAGGTGGACTCAGCCCCAGCAACCCACGCGGCCGCTCGCATTAACTGGCTTACCGCCAGGTGTCTTTCGGCGCGCTTTTCGAACCACTGGCGCACAGGGGACCGTAGGGCATCCGCTCTCGGGGACCCCGGTGGCGGCCTTTTCATTGGCTTCTTTTCCGCCAAGTGTGGTTGCCAAACAATTTTACGCTACGCACCTGCCACTGGGACGGCCGCTCGCCCTTGCATCTTTTGACTTCCTTTTTTGTGGCCTTTTCCCTCCCTCTGGGTTTGCGCGCGCTTTTTCACCCCCTCAGAGTCGTCTCCTGTCGCGCCGCCTCGCACGGCATCCACGGGTCCCACCCACCGCTCGCCGGGGTGGAGCACGACCGGGCCGACTGCTCCCGCTCTGAATCGCTCCCGGGCGCTCCAGGATTGATACATGAGTGCGAGCCTGCGGGGGTGAGAACGGTGCTGCCGGTTGTCGACCACATCCTAGAGCCACTGTTAACTGAAGCACACGGCGCCGCGCTCTGCCTCTTTGCTCTCTTGCTGACCCTCTGACCCCTGGTTACGGTCCCGTGCCCCACTCCCTCGCTCTGGGCGTACTCCCATCCTGTGTCCTCCGTCATGGCCGGGTACTATCCCACCGGGAGCGCGGCGCGGATGTCCGCGTCGGCGTCCACAAATGAGTCGGTTGCGGCCTGGGAAGCCGACCAGCGCCGCCTAGGCCTGCTTCGTAGCGCCGCCGTTCCCGCTACCCCCTACGTCAAAGATGGAACGGCTGCCGTCGATGCTGCGCCCTACGGCAGGGGCGCGGAGCCTCCGCAGCTGCAGCACCACATATCGGAGTCGCAAGCCGTCGGCCATCCTGCGATGGTGTCGTCTTCCGCCCACATTGCCATCGACGTGCCCCACTCCGAGCCGGTAAATGCACCCGAGGCTACGGCCGCAGCCACGGGTGAGACCGAATGCGTCTTACTGAAACGCCGTGGGCGAAACAAATCGTACTTTGTGCCTGGAGCGCCTCTGGTTCTACCTGCCGCCGAGCCGTCGGCAACGGGGTCGCCGTGGACCGCGTCGCTGGCGCCATCCTCTCCTCGAGTCGATGAATCGTGGTCGCCTCCGCCGCCGGAGAATTCAGAGATGGCGGCCGACGTGGCGGCGGCGGAGGCTGCGGCGGCGGTCAAGTCGGTACCCCCTTCATCGCCGGTAGTGTCTTTCGCGGCCTCGTTTTCGTGTCCCGCCGCCCCCGTCGTCGAGGCCAATGCGAAAAAGTTGCGAGTCGCAGGAAGCGGGCCCCAGCCAAGTCAACGGCCGACAAGTCGGCCACCCCAACCAACAAGAAAAAGAAGACAGCGGCTGCGGCGGGCGCCGCCGCCACCGCCGCTGCCGCCGCCGCTGCCGCCGCCGCCAACAGTGCCCAAGTGCCTTCGGATACAACTGCTACGTCGCCTGAGCGCACTATCTTGGCGGTGGCGGCTTGGGACTTGGTGCGTGGGAAGGTCGAAAACGTCGTGCACGAGCAGAACGAGGCACCATAGGCGGCCATCAAGAAGGCGGCGGCACAGCTTCAGCACCTTCGTGCCAATGCCGCTCGCCTAGAAGCGCGGGTTGACGCGCAGCGTCAAGGCCATGAGCGCACGTTCATGGCCGTCGTATCCATGAGGGTGGCCGCCCAGTATAGCGCCAACGCTTGCAGGTCCCGCAAGAGGGGCTGTGACACACGCGATAGCGGCTGCGGCGGCAGCTACGGCAGTGGCAGCAGCGGTGGCGGTTGCAGCGGCATCATTGACGACGGCAGCGGGCGTGTGCAAGATTTCAAGCAGATCGTGAAGCATGAAGACGCCCAAGCCGCGGCCTTGGCGCTCGCCCCTGTCAACGAGGAAAAGGCCGGCCAGCGGCGGTGCCTCATCCGCGCTGTGGTAAAGAAGCTCATCGCCAAGGGTCCTGTCTCTCACAGCATCCTGATGTACGCGGACATTCAGACGGTTGTCTTCAACGAGGAGGTCGTCAAGGTATTCGAAGTGCAGGCAAACGTCGCCCACAGCTACCTCATGGGCGCCGTCTGGTTCCTCGCCGATGGAGGCCTTCCGAAGAAGAAGCGGCCGATTTCCAATATCACGAAGACCATCCCGCACAGGGTCGCGCAGATCAGATAGTTTGTGCTCAAGCCGTTCTTCTCTGTGCTTGGCTTCAGCTACAACCCGATGCCCGTGTCCAAGGCGATAAAATGGGAGAAGAAAGACACATTCCTCACCTCGTACAAGGGTGAGAAGGCCATCGTGGCGGCTGCCAAGAACGTTTTTACCAAGAACGGCGGCGGTGCCCGTATCTTCACGGACCGCGCTGGGAGTCACCGTTTCCACGTGGATATGCTGGTCGGTCATCACGCGCTATTTGCGTCCTTCATGCGGAACGAGTTCGAGATTGCGCTCGGCCGACGCAAGCATCGCCATGGCGAGAGCGGCAATGGTGTGTACCAACACTGGGTAGACAAGTTCACCACCTCCATCAAGCACCTGCGAAAGAGCCAAAGGGCCAAGAAGGTGCATGCTGGCTACCGCATCACCGATGCCATCGGCCCCGACATGGTCATACCCACGGGCGGCGGTCGCTGGGCCTTTTCCGCGCCTGAGAAGGAGCCGAAGAGCTTGTCGGCGGTAGGCAAGAAGCCCACCTCAACCCTGACGACGGCTGCCCACCCTCCCCGATCGGTAAAGAGCAGAGCCGACGTCCCCGGCGTCCCGGCAACACACGACGTCGCGGCAGGGGCGTCCCCCAATGTGGATGACAACGACATTGACGAAGAGGGTGGCGAGACGCCGCTGCGTACCTCTGTCGTCATTGTGGGCGACGACTACTCGGACAACCGCATCGGAGCAGCATTGATTGGCATCAGCGGGGATGGAGGAGGGGAAGACGGGGATGAGATCCTGAGGGGGGAAGACCGCTGGTGAGGGGATAGTCGCGAGGGGGGACGACGACGATGAGAGCGAGGAAGTGGGCGCGCGCACGTCGTCCAGTGACTCCGATTACTCGGATTGCAGCCTGAACGGGTCTGTCGACGATGACGACGAGGAGGTGCCCTACTGATTTTGCTGTGCAGAGCACGCTTGCCGCGACGGCAGCCGATGGTGCTGCAGTTTTAGCGTGTTGTTTGCATTGGTTTGCTTCGTGTTTGGCGGCGGCTAACACCGCTCTCGTGCGACACTGGTGAAGATGCTTATATGCATTTAATAGAGGAAGGAAGCAGCATCAAAGTGCATGTCGTCCGCAGCGAAATGCATATATTGCTGATCCCCAAATTTTGTCCTGGTAGACAGAAACTGACTTGCGGACCAACTCTCTCCACCAATCAGATGCGCCCCTGGGACTGACTGAATGCTCCTGATTGCTTACATGTCCCCATACAGCCTGG
>ENA-ORXU01003074-ORXU01003074.1-marine-metagenome-genome-assembly--contig:-NODE-3074-length-10711-cov-4.578804_pt1 | contig 10711 bp, 8 predicted proteins | sample MGYA00237869_ERZ511484 | MGnify/ENA metagenome assembly ERZ511484 | reverse complement strand
GAGCCGCCGGGTACCGCCCCCGGGTCCAGTCCGCTTATTACGAGCGCGTTTATCGCTATATCCGGTCAAGCCGGCAGATGCTATGTAGGGTAGGGGGCAGTGAAATTCAATCCTTTATACACTGCGGGCCAAGGCGAATCGGTGGTGTGGCGCTTGCAGAGATTTTTTACACGCTGAAAATGCCGACTCTGTCGGGAGTTTTGCGGCAATGTGCTGAAAAATACGCTATAGCGTATTCAAATGCAGTTTCTGCCCCTTGCAAAATGAGAACAAAGAGAGCACATACGCGATCAAGGCAGTCCGTATGAAGCCAGTTTTCACCACGCCCGAGGGACTCCGGGATGGTTGCAGGAGACAGTATCGTGGCCAAGAATTCCACCCCCCTTAAAGTCGTCGGCAAGGTGACCGATGCCAATAAATCCGCTGCCCTGAGCGCCGCTCTCGGTCAGATCGACCGCGCCTTCGGCAAGGGCTCGGTCATGAAACTGGGCGAGCGTCCCAATATCGATATCGAGGCGATCAGCACGGGCTCGATCGGGCTCGACATCGCGCTCGGCATAGGCGGTCTGCCGAAAGGTCGGGTCATCGAAATCTATGGCCCGGAATCGTCTGGTAAGACGACGCTGACGCTTCACGCGATTGCTGAATGCCAGAAAAAAGGCGGCGTTGCGGCCTTTATCGATGCGGAGCACGCGCTCGATCCGGCCTATGCCGAAAAGCTGGGTGTGGACGTCAACGAGCTCCTGATCGCACAGCCCGATACGGGTGAGCAGGCGCTCGAGATCGCCGATACGCTGGTGCGCTCCGGTGCGGTCGATATTCTCGTGATCGATTCGGTTGCGGCGCTGACTCCGCGTGCCGAGCTCGAAGGCGATATGGGTGACAGCCTGCCGGGTCTGCAAGCCCGCCTTATGAGTCAGGCGCTGCGCAAGCTCACGGGCTCGATCTCCAAGAGTGGTTGCATGGTGATTTTCATCAATCAGATTCGTCACAAGATCGGTGTCATGTACGGCTCCCCCGAGACCACCACAGGCGGCAATGCGCTGAAGTTCTACGCTTCTGTGCGGCTCGATATCCGCCGCATCGGTGCGATCAAGAACCGCGACGACATCGTGGGCAACCAGACGCGCGTCAAAGTCGTCAAGAACAAGGTTGCGCCGCCATTCCGCAAGGTCGAATTCGACATCATGTATGGCGAGGGCATTTCCAAGACGGGTGAGCTGATCGATCTGGGTGTGACGGCGAACATCATCGAGAAGTCCGGCTCCTGGTATTCCTATGGCGACCAACGCATCGGGCAGGGGCGCGAGAATGTGCGCACTTTCCTCAAGGAAAATCCCGACGTATTGGAAGCGATCGAGCAGGGCATCTTGCGCGACCAGGGATTGCTCGATGAAGAGATGCTGATTGCCGAAGACGACCGCGGTGATCTGGATGCGGGTGACGGTGAGAAGCCGGCGCTGTCGGCCTAGACTATTACTCTGATGAATTCGATAAAAGGCGCATCCACTGATGCGCCTTTTGCGTTATAGTTACAGATGACCTCCAAAATTCCAAACGCACTTGATGATAAGAACTTCGCCCGCGCGAAGGCGGCCGCCAAGCATCTTTACCGCGCATCCAACGATCTGCCCTTGCTGAAAACCGTCGCCTGGAGCGCGGAAACGCGGGAGGATTTTCTTCAGCACGGGACGACGCCGGCGCCGGAATATCTCAAGGTCGATACATCCAAAGCGCGCGAGCATATCCTCGATGCGCGGGCGCTGATTTCCGGTAATCATGTGGTCTATCTGTGGCTAGGGCGGCTCGCCGATACCTTGGAAGCCATGGCAAACCTCGTGGATAATCGTGGGACCCCCGGCTTTTTCGAGTGCTCGAAAGTCCTCTTCGGTGCGCCGGATATGCTCATGATCGATGGTTCGACCCGCACCATCGATCTGGCGCAACACCTCGACAGTACGCTCAGTCATCTCACTTTCGACAAACTCGTCATGGAGGGCGAGGAGCAGTATATGAGCGACAGGGAGTTTGCAGACACCTTGCGCGAAAAGCTGGCGCGTCATTTCGGCGATGATCAGCCTCGGGTCATTCTCAGCCCGACCTTGTCGGCCAAGGCCACCGCGTCGGCATCCCGCATCCGCGTACGCAAAGGCGAGACGTTTACCCAGCGGGATGTCTTTCAGCTCCTCCAGCACGAAGCCCTGATCCATACCGCGACCGCCCTGAACGGCCGTGCGCATAAAGGGTTTTCCATTCTCGGTCGCGCACATGCCGGCACCACCATGATTCAGGAAGGCCTCGCCGTGTTCGCCGAGGTCATCACCGGTGCCATGGATCCTCGTCGTTTTCAGCGCTTGGCACTCCGCGCCCTCGCCATTCAAATGACGGTTGATGGCGCGGACTTCCACGAAGTCTATGCCTATTTCCTCGAGCGTACCGACGATCCGCGCTCATCTTATGAATCCACCCGACGCATTTTTCGCGGCGGTGTCATTAGCGGCGGCGCGCCGTTTACCAAGGACGGGGTCTACCTAAACGGCCTTCTTCGCGTGCACAATTTTATGCGCACCATGGTCAAACTCGATCGCGCCGATCTCATCCGCATCCTCTTCATGGGCAAGATGGACCTCGAAGACGTTCCGGCCATTGCCCAACTCGCCGCAAATGACCGTCTCGCCTCGCCACCCTTCCTGCCGCCCTGGGCCCGCGATATGCGCTTTCTCGTCAGCTATATGAGTTATTCCAGCTTTCTCAATCGCGTCAAACTCCCGGGCTTTAAGAGTTATTACGAAGACCAGCTTTCTGATGTCCCCCGCGTTTGGGACGCTGTCAAATAGCGAGCTGCATCTTCGAAAAATTGAAACGAAACCATGCCACGTCGCAGTTTCACTTAGCTGATATCCCGCTCGATCAATCCTTCCGGCTTGCACGTCACGTCCAGGATCGCATCGTCACCCATTCCGTTCAGCGTGAACGTGTATGTCCAACCTTGATCGGTAAACATCGTCATTTCCGCCTGCGAGCAAAAGCGGTCATCCAGCCACATGGACTGAAGTTTGGCTTTCTCTGCCTCAGGCACAGGAGAGTCATGCGAAACGACTTCGACGAAAGCCGCGCGATGTGCTTTTGCGGAAAACGCCGATCGGCCTTCATAGACGAACGTGCCGGTATCAAGGTAATAGGTGTCAAACGCGTCTGCAAATTCCGCTACGACGGACTCCATATAGGCGCTGCGATCAGCAAACGACACGTCGGCCACATCTTTCAATTCGTTCGACAGCACATCGTTCAAGCCATATCCGCCAAACACGAACACACCGCAGGCGACCGCACCACACGCGCCAATTTCCTTAATATCCATACAGACCTCCCAATCTAGTAGGATTGGAATAGCGCGGACAGGCAACCACAGTCTTTAAGGCGCCGCTATATCGCTCCCCAGGGTTAACGTACCGCTTATGCCTTGAACGGATCCCGCATCAGGATCACATCCTCCCGCTCCGGACTGGTCGAGACCATGCTGACCGGACAGCCGATCAGCTCTTCCACTCGCCGCACATATTTCACCGCTTCCGCCGGCAGTTCGGCCCAACTCCGAGCGCCCGCCGTCGAGCCGCTCCAGCCCGTCATGGTCTCATAGACCGGCGTGACCCGCGCCTGCGCCCCCGTGCAGGCGGGCAGGTAATCCATCCGCTCTCCGTCGAGCTCATAGCCCACACCGATCTTGAGCTCCTCGAACCCGTCCAGCACATCAAGCTTCGTCAGCGCGATCCCCGTGATTCCACCCGTCACGACCGCTTGGCGCACCATGGTCGCATCGAACCATCCGCAGCGCCGCTTGCGCCCCGTCACCACCCCGAATTCATGTCCGCGCTGGCCGAGCTTCTCGCCCGTCGCGTCCAGCAATTCCGTCGGGAACGGCCCTTCGCCCACCCGCGTCGTATAGGCCTTGGTGATCCCCAGAACGAAATTCAGCGAGCGTGGCCCTATTCCCGTGCCCGCGGCCGCCTGACCCGCCACCGTGTTCGAACTCGTGACGAAAGGATACGTCCCGTGATCGATATCGAGCATCGTGCCTTGCGCGCCCTCGAACAGAACCCGTTTGTCGGCTGCGCGCGCCTCTTCCAGCCGCTTCCACACCGGCCCGGCAAAGGGCACGATCTTCGGGCTCACCTCCATCAGCATCGCGAGCAAGCCCTCCAGCTCCGCCTCCGGCTGACCCAGTCCCCTCCGCAGCGCGTTGTGATGATGCAGCAGGTTTTCCAGCCGCTCCCGCAGTCGCGCCTCGTTCCCCAGATCGCACACCCGGATCGCCCGCCGCGCAACCTTGTCCTCATAGGCCGGCCCGATCCCGCGCTTGGTCGTGCCGATCTTCACACCATCCGCCCGGTTTTCCCGGATGGCGTCCAGCTCCGAATGGATCGGCAGGATGAGCGGCGTCTTCTCGCTGATGACCAGATTGTCCGGATTGATGTCCACGCCCTGAGCCGACACCCGCTCCAGCTCGTCAAGAAACGCCCACGGGTCGAACACCACGCCATTGCCGATGACCGAAAGCTTGCCCCCGCGCACCACACCCGACGGCATCAATGACAGCTTATAGGTCACGCCATCGACCACCAGCGTATGCCCGGCATTGTGACCGCCCTGGAAACGGGCGATCACATCGGCACGGCTCGACAGCCAATCGACGATCTTGCCTTTCCCCTCGTCACCCCATTGCGACCCGACAACGACAACATTGGCCATATCAATTTCCAGATTCCAGATGACGTCCAGCCTTCGCCAGACCGCCAAACACAAACACCCGCCGACCTAGAACAGCCCGCCACCCCGCACAATCCTCATCCACGCCACCCCTGTGCGGAAGCCACGCTAAATCCCCCGGACCCCGAGCAGATCGGATCGCGCCCTGCCGTGCCGCCATGTCGCTCAGGCAATGCATTGAGCTACCACGGCTCCCGGCCTTGAGCCGGGACCTCCCACGTCAAAGCCACGCTCTCTCTTCACCCGCATCCCCGGATTTAATCCGGGGTCGCGAGCACTCGAGCCGTAACTTTTATGCTCTTCTTCCCGCGATCCCGGATATTTGGCAGAGTCAAATTCCGGGAATGCGTTTTTAGGTTTATTTGTCTCTGTTTGTACCTCCGGCGTAGCCGTCCACCACTCCCGCGCAAACCGCTCCGGCATCACCTCGCAGGGCCACACCGGAATAGGTGTCTCATAGCTCGGAGCCGCCCGCACGATTCGTGTAGTGACCCTCCGCACGCCTCGCCCCGGCAGCCTCGCGAGTGCAAACTCCCGCACGCCTTCCGGAGACCCCGGCCTTCGTTGGGGTGACGGAGCGGTCCCGAAGGGAACATCCGATCGTCGATCGGATTTAGCGGAGGAACCAGCACGACAGTGCTGGCCATCCTTACTGTCATCCCGGCGATGTGCGCGCTGTGCAGCAGCGGGATCTCCTGCTCGCCTTGAGAATGACAGGGCCAGCTTTGCACGCGCCTCCCACCTCTCCAACGCCTCCACTCCGCCGAGCCGATCACACATGTTCATCCGCAAAGCCTCGCTCGCCAGCATCGTCTTCTTCCGAGCCTCCCGCCGCGCCCACCGCTCCGCCACCCCAATCCGCTTCTGCAAGATCGCCATCCACCCCACGATCAAGTTCAGCAGCTTAAACGAGGGATCCCCCATCTCATCCTCCACAACCCGCAGGGCCAAGCCCTCCACCCGCGCCATCTTCGCAAACAGCGGAGCCGTGTCTTCAGTCGTCTCTTCCGGTGGTGTTTTCCAATTGCTCATGCGGAGAGCATAAGGGCCGTCACAAAGGGGGTGGATATATCTCCCGATATTTCCGCAAGCGCCTGAAAGCACACGGCTTTCCCAAGACCCTAAGTGCGGATATATCTCAAACTTCGCACATTCCCCTCTCTATATCCGCTCAACCCGGCGTACGGCGCGCTGTGCACGCAGCGGGACCCAGAACCTCAAGGCAAGCCTCACGCTGCCTCCACGCCATCACCCCTCTGGATCTCGGCCTCCGCCGGGACGAGCGGAAGGAAGAAAGTACCCGCATCCCACCATAACCCCGCTCACCCCCGCGAAGGCGGGGGTCCAAACCCGCCACCTTCCCTGACTCTAGTCCGAGAGCCTGGCTCCCCGCCTCCGCGGGGATAAGCGGTAAGGAAGGATGTGAAGCCAAGCGCCGCACACCTTCTCGCTTCTTGCTCTCCGCTCCTCGCTCTTTCCCCACTCACCCGAACCACGCACATCCAACAGGGCCGTCGCTGTCGCTCCGGTTCCTCCGTTATTTTCAATTGCCAATTGAAAATTCGCTGACGCGACCCCTTCGTCACCCCTTCCGCAGCACAACTCCCTCCACCACGCCTTGCCGCTCCATGCAGTGTCCGGACTCCTCCCCCACCACCGAAAATCCCGTCTTTTCCAGCACCCACAAACTCCCCGGATTATCTGCGAACACCTGCGCGAAAACAGGCCCGTCGAGACACGCGACGACCGCGCGCAAGGCCTCGGTGCCGTAACCGCAACCCCAGACCTCCTCTTTCAGCCAGTAACCGATCTCCCAGCTCGCCCCCCAGCGGGCGCCTTTGTCGTTGGCGAAAATACCGATACAGCCGATCAGCTCATCTTCCCTTGTCACCGCCCAGTGCTTGCCGAGCCCGCGCCGTTCGAGCGATGGCTGGCGCAGGATGAAAAAGGCGGCTGCGTGCGGCAGGAACGGTGTCGCGAACGTCCCCGTCATCCTCGCGACTTCGGGATTGGTCGCGCCCTGTGCAAAGCTCTCCGCATCCGCAATGTCGAGCGGACGCAGGACGAGACGTTTCGTCGTCACGATCGCGGGCAGGGCGCCCAGCCTGTTCATGGTCTCTGCATCTTCAGCCGCAGGCGCCGCATCCCGGTCATGCACTCCCTCATCGGACACAAGTTTCTCCTCTAACACCCGCGCCCCACCTTATCGGCGGGCACAAAAAAACCGGACCTCGCGGCCCGGCTCTGGAAGCGGTCGGGCGGCAGGCCCGAATGTGCGAAAACCTATTCCGCGGCCCCTTATTCGGCAACAGTGGGCAGATCCACGGACACATAGGTGCGATCATTGCGCTTTTTGGCGAACGAGACGCGGCCCTCAGTAAGCGCAAAAAGCGTGTGATCCTTGCCCATGCCGACATTGGCGCCGGGATAGAACTTGGTGCCACGCTGGCGGATGATGATATTTCCGGGAATGACCGCTTGGCCACCGGATTTCTTGACGCCAAGGCGACGGCCGGCGGAGTCGCGACCGTTGTTTGATGAGCCACCAGCTTTTTTATGTGCCATGTCGGTCTCCTGGGGAGTGTTGTCAGGTGAGGCAAAGCCTCGATAAATATTGGGAAGGGTGCAAGCGCCCAAGTGTGAGGTCTAGCCTTTGACGCCCGTGATGCGGACGACGGTTTCGAGCTGGCGATGCCCCTTCTTGCGGCGATAGTTCTGGCGACGCTTCTTCTTGAAGATGATGACCTTGTCGCCTTGGCGCTGTTCGATCACTTCGCCGGTGACCTTGGCCTTGGCAGCGGCATCGCCGATTTTGACGTCACCGGCCTTGCCGACCATCAGAACGTCGAAATCGACTTTCGCGCCGACATCGCCGTCGAGGCGCTCGGCGATGATGACGTCGTTTTCGGCAACCTTATATTGCTTGCCGCCGGTTTTGATGACTGCGAACATGTTCGACCCGCCTGAAGTTCGATCGCTTCGCATGAAAAGGGGAAGCGCAAAATGAATCACGCCACCCAAGAGGGCGGCGCCGTAATGGAGCCTATATACGGGCGATTCCCACGCAGTCAACATCCACCGTCAGCCACATGCCGCGATTTTCCGCGGATTTCCAGCGCAGCGCCCACGGCAACCCGCATCCAAACAGAACGGCCACTAGGTACCGTAAGGTTTGCATGACTCACGGCCAAAGCCGCGTGAGCAGGAAATTGCACGCTCTCAATGACTGCATTCCCAGGCCACCCGATGGTGCGTAGGCCTGGTAATGTGCTGTGTGTCTCTCGGTCCGTATCCGTGGCGACTAAGCCTGATGTCCTCACCCCTGCGGCATCTGGCTGCCGACCCGTTGCCACACCGGATACCCTCCAGCCGACAGACCACCCTTGATCGACATCGACCCCGGAAACTCGCAATCTTGACCTTCGCGCCTTAACGTCAATCTGCACATTAACGGGCAGCGGCGGAGAATTGGAGGAACATGCCCTGAATCGAAAAATCGATAAATCCTGCCGAGGCATTTTCATGTGTCAGCGTCTGAGCCCTCAATAGGTAATGGCTGTTGGCATCGCTTTTAGTCACGGCCACTTGCAAGGCGGATGCTTTCAATCGGTATGGCGCAAGCGTCCCACGCTCTACTTAATGCCGACTGCGAAACAGAGCTACGGTAGGAAAGCCGCTGCGAGCGAGCCCCACCGGTTCCGGCAGCCCCTAAAGTGCGAGCATTGTCTTTGCCTAACCTCACATCATTTGCGGCTCGCCATCCAATTGAGTCCTGCACAATGATCGCCGCTCGCAGTCTGTCATTTCGTAAATCAACACCCCGACGGAGCCAGCCTTGTGCGGCCCGGCCCGCGCAATAGATTTGCGCCACCCTCCGCCTCGCCCACAGCTTCCTCTTTCCGAGATTACGTTGCCTCTTATAGCGCGCAGACAGCCAGATCCGTGTTTTACCCCTGCGCCTTTGCAGACATTCCTTTCCGACCTCCGCCAGAGCCTGAGCCTCCCGCCGAGCCCGAAGGACAGTCCTCTCATGGCAAACAAAAAAGGCCCCGCCGCGAGGGCAGGGCCTTGATATCCTTGGCGACCCGAAGGCCGCTATGCGTCGTCCCTAGCGCGTGATGCGACCGATAACGCGACCATTCAGCGAAATATCGCTGGTGCGCGGATCATAGGTGCCGATGACCTGGCCTGTGGAAACGCGTGTCACCTGACCATTCGGAGCAACGCGGAAGTCGCCGGAGGTAAACCCGCCGCCGATTGCGCGACCGACTGTGCCACCACCGACGCGACCACGTGCGGCGCTACCGGTATTGGCCCGGAAGCCGCGGAGCACCGTGGCGCCAGCGGAATTGACCACATTGCCGGTTGCCGCATTCAGCGTACCGATGACGACGCCATTGGCATCGATCACCTGGTTGTTGGCGCCGAGCGAGTAACCACCCGTACCAACCGTTCCGCCGGACACGCCACCGCTGGTGACAGTGCCACCCGTGGTCGTCGTCACGGTCGTACCGGAGGTGAAGCCACCGCCCGTCGTGCCCGTGAAGCCTGCACCACCGACAGAGCCTGCGCCGCGGATGTTACCGCTAACCATTGAGCGCCAGTCGACACCAAGTGCTTCCACGGTGGTGAGCGTCAGCCCACCCGTGGACAGGCTGCGGGCCCGCTGGAACTGCTCGACGGCGGCATAGGTCTGCTGACCCAGGCGACCATCAATGGCCCCGTTATAGTAGCCTTGCGTCTTCAGCGCGCGCTGGATGGCGGAGATCACAACCGTGTTGGCATTCGCCTCACACAGAACCTGACGCCATTCGGCTTTCTCCTCGCGGATTTGCGTGCGGCGCTCGATTGTGCCGAACTCTGCGGGGATGACCACGGTTTCCGTGCGTGGAGCGTCCACCATGCGGGTGACTTCCACGGTCTCGAAGCGACCGGGGATCTCGCGGCGCACCGTCTGGGGCACACCATCCGCAACGCGGCGGGTGACCGTTTTGGTGACTGCGGGGATCACGCGCTCTTCCGTGCGGGCCGGAGTGCGGACAACACGGCGGCTGACTTCGCGGGTCACGGCCGGGATGACACGTTCCTGCGTGGCGGCGGGCGTCTTGACGACGCGACGCGTTTCCATGCGGGTCACGGCCGGGATCACACGCTCTTCGGTGCGCGCCGGAGTGCGCACGATACGGCGTGTAACCGGACGCGTGACTGCGGGAATGACACGTTCCTGCGTGGCAGCCGGCGTTGCCTGCACCCGACGGCTGACCGTCTTGGTGACCGCGGGGATCACACGTTCCTGCGTTGCGGCAGGTGTGCGGACCACACGGCGTTCCATGGTTTGGGTCACCGCAGGGATCGTGCGCTCGACTGTCCGTGCAGGCGTCTTCACGACCTGGCGGCTGACAGGCTTAGTCACGGCAGGGATCACGCGCTCGGTCGTCTGGGCGGGTGTGCGCATGACGCGGCGCGTCATCTGCTTGGTCACGGCGGGGATCGCCCGCTCCGTAACGGCGGCAGGCGTCTTCACGACCCGGCGGCTGACCTGTTTGGTCACGGCCGGGACGACACGCTCGACCGTGGCCGCAGGCGTGCGCACCACACGGCGCGTTTCCATCTTGGTCACGGCCGGGATGACCCGCTCGGTCGTCGCCGCAGGCGACTTCACGATGCGGCGCGTCTGCACCTTGGTGACAGCCGGAACAGCCCGTTCGACGGTGCGGGCCGGTGTCTTCACGACACGCCGTGTCACAGGTTTGGTGACGGCGGGAATGACACGCTCGCTAACGGAGGCGGGCGTGCGCACCACGCGGCGGCTGACCTGTTTGGTCACGGCCGGGATGGTGCGTTCCACGGTCGCGGCAGGCTGAGCCAGCACGCGGCGCGTCTCCATTTTCGTGACCGCGGGGATCACGCGCTCGGTCGTCGCCGCAGGACGGCTCACAACACG
>ENA-ORXU01003072-ORXU01003072.1-marine-metagenome-genome-assembly--contig:-NODE-3072-length-10713-cov-3.834900_pt1 | contig 10713 bp, 10 predicted proteins | sample MGYA00237869_ERZ511484 | MGnify/ENA metagenome assembly ERZ511484 | reverse complement strand
ATTCCCTTTTCGAGGAGGTGAATTAAATGGGTTGAAAAGAGTTCAAGAATACTTTTGGGAAACAGAAAAACTTGCCTATTACAAAAAGACCCGAAATGGCCTAGTGGGTAAAGACTATAGTTCAAAACTTTCTGCATGGTTGGCCAATGGCAGCCTTTCGACCCGTACGATTTATTGGGAAGTAAAACGGTTCGAAGCAGATGTAAAGAAAAATCAAGACACCTATTGGCTCATTTTTGAATTAATCTGGAGGGATTACTTTAAATATGTCTCGCTAAAACACGGGGACGGTATTTTTCGATTGGGCGGAATTCTAGATAAGCAATACGATTGGAAAATATCTAACGCAGCAAAAGAGCGATGGATTTCAGGAAATACCAAAGAGTCCTTCGTCAATGCGAATATGAAAGAAATTGCCTGCACAGGTTGGATGAGCAACCGTGGCCGCCAGAACGTTGCTAGTTTTTGGGCAAAAGAACTCGAACAAGATTGGCGTATCGGTGCGGCCTATTTCGAAAGTATGCTTATCGATTACGATGTACACAGTAATTGGGGCAATTGGATGTATAATAGCGGTGTTGGCAATGACCCGCGCGACCGTAAATTCAATATCAAAAGACAAGCGGATATTTACGATAAGAACGGACGTTTTCAAAACTTATGGTTGCAAGAAAGATTATTTTAAAATGTAGATTCAAAAAAAAAGAGCACAGAAAATTGAAAAAAGATGAGTGTTTGATTGACTTTTAGGTTTAGGATATCAAAGCTATTTTGAATGATTATAAAAATTGAATCAAAAATTATTTCTGTAAGGTTTTCGGAGGGCCGCATTTTTATAAATTAAAATCATTAATTCTTTCATGCTGAATTTCTTTTGAATCAAAAGTTGCAACGTGAATATCTTAAAACTAGAAACAACAGAAACCAGAAACAAATAATGAAAATAATTAGACTCATTCTCGGCGACCAATTGAACCAAAAACATTCGTGGTTTGAAGAAGTCAATGATGATGTAACGTACCTTATGGCAGAAATGCGCCAAGAGACAGATTACGTAAAACACCATATTCAGAAGGTAGTCGCATTTTTTAGTGCGATGCGCAACTTTCAAGAAGAGCTAACGAAAAAAGGACATAAATTCATTTATCTACAAATTACGGATGAAGACAATCCGCAGAAGTTAGATGAAATTATCCAAAAATACAGTGAATTAACTAAGGCTGAAAAATTCGAATACCAACTACCGGATGAATATCGATTAGACGAGCAACTTATGGAAATTTGTACTGACCTGTCAATAGAAACAGCATCTTTTCACACTGAACATTTTTACACCACCCGTTACGAACTAAAAAACTTCTTCTCGGGAAAAAAGCAACTGATAATGGAAAGCTTTTATCGCATGATGCGGAAAAAGCATGACATCATGATAGTCAATGACCAACCGGATGGCGGCAAATGGAATTTCGACCACAGTAACCGAAAAAAATGGAAAGGCGAACCTGAAATTCCCCATGAAAGGGGTTTTCGAAAAGATGTTTCAAATGTAATCGAACAAATCGAAGATGCGGGCGTACAAACTTTCGGAAATATCGATGCCACCAACTTCAACTGGCCAACTTCACGTGCCGATTGCCTATCGGTACTCAATTATTTTTGTAAGCATCTACTTGTCCATTTTGGAGATTATCAAGATGCACTACATACCGAAGAAAAATTTCTTTTCCATTCGCGACTTTCGTTCGCCATGAACAGTAAAATGATTTCACCAAAAGAGGTAGTCGACAAGGTCTTAGACCACTATTACGACCATACAGGCAAAATCCATATTTCACAAGTTGAGGGTTTTGTACGCCAGATTTTAGGTTGGCGCGAGTACATGCGAGGTATTTACTGGAAAGAGATGCCCAACTATGCACACCTCAACGAATTACAAAACCATAATAGCCTCCCCAATTTCTTTTGGACCGGAAATACTAAAATGAATTGCCTAAAACATGCTATTACCCAGAGTTTGAACGATGCCTACGCCCATCACATTCAACGTTTGATGATTACAGGTAACTATGCGTTACTGACAATGACCGACCCTAACGAAGTAGATGCCTGGTACCTTGGCATTTATATCGATGCCTTGGAATGGGTCGAAATCACGAATACCCGGGGCATGAGTCAGTTCGCCGATGGTGGTATCGTAGCCACCAAACCCTATGTGAGCAGTGCCAACTATATCAACAAAATGAGTAATTATTGTGCAGGGTGCCAGTACAGCCATACCAAAAAAATAGGTGACGGCGCCTGTCCGTTCAATGCACTTTATTGGAACTTTTTAGATGAGAAAAAAGAACATTTCGCAAACAACAACCGTATGGCAATGATGATGAATTTATTGGGTAAAAAAGACAAAGAAGAACTGATGGCCTTAAAAGCAAGGGCGAAAGAAGTAATTGAGCATCCCGAAAAGTTTTAATTGTGATTTAACGCTTACTACCAATCCGCGCTATAAATTTGTAACATACATAAAGAGAACCTAACGCGAGAGCACTTATATATCAAAAAAAAGTCCTTCACACTTAATTTGCGAAGGACTTTTTCTTATTTGAAAAGACACTTTTATATAATGTAAATATTTTGCTCCCTCTCCTTTGGGGAGGGCTGGGGAGGGGATTTATTCTAAAATACCGTCGACGATACCATATTCAATCGATTCTTCGGCGTTCATCCAATAGTCCCTATCAAAATCCCTTAAAACCTTATCGTATTTTTGGCCACAATTCTCGGCCAGAATTCGGGCACTCAATTCTTTGGTCTTGATTATCTCTTTGGCCTGTATTTCGATATTCGAAGCTTGGCCTCTAGCGCCTCCACTCGGCTGATGAATCATAACTTGTGCATGAGGCTGTATAAATCGTCTTCCTTTTTTTCCTACGGAAAGTAATATAGAGCCCATCGAAGCGGCCAAACCTGTGCAAATAGTTGAAACGGGACTCTTCAGAGACTTTATGGTATCATACATCGCAAAGCCAGACGTAACATATCCTCCCGGGCTATTGATGAAAAGTTGAATCTCTTTATTGTTTTGCATATCTAAATACATCAGACGATCGATTACATGTTTTGCAGATGCGTCGTCTACCATGCCCCATAAAAATACTTTTCTTTCTTCCAAAAGCTTCTCATCGATTGCCTCTTGTACTTTTCCTTTTTTAGAACTCATTCCTTATCTTATTATGAACATCAAAAATACTCAAATTATCGGGAAATTCGATGCCATTAAATTTAACCAAGATAAAAAATGTAAAGTCAAAAGCGTTTATCTTTGAATAAAACCAAAATGATGAAATATCTTGCCACGATTGCTATTTTCGGACTACTATCTTTAACAGCTTGTAAAGGCGAAAAAAAAGGTGAAACCATCGCGCCCGAAAAAGAACTGACCCTTTTAGAAAAAATAGCCAATGCCAACGGATACGGGAATTGGAAAAATGTAGAAGAATTAAAATTCACGTTCAATGTCGACCGCGACACGTCGCATTTCGAACGTAGTTGGATCTGGAAGCCTAAAACCAATGCAGTAACTTCCCTTAGCGCCGAAAACATAGTTACTTACAATAGAAACGATATGGACAGTACTTCCTATAAAACCAATGGCAATTTTATTAATGATAAATACTGGCTCATAGCACCCATTAATATTCTATGGGATAAGGGCAGTAGCACTACTGAACATTCAACGGGAGTCGAAGCACCGATGAGCAAAACACCCATGCAAAAATTGACCGTTGTTTATAATCAAGAGGATGGCTATACCCCTGGGGATGCCTATGATTTTTACTTCGGGGACGATTTTATCGTAAAAGAATGGGTCTTCAGAAAAGGAAACCAAGAAGAACCTTCTATGACCACAACTTGGGAAGATTACACGGATGTCGGAGGACTACAGATTGCAAAAATGCATAAAAACGAAGACGGAAGTTTTAAACTATACTTTACTGATGTTTCAGTGAACAATTAAGTTGGCGCAGTAATCGCGACGATAGTATATTGAGCCTACCTATGAAAACATCACTACCCATTTTTTTCTTCTTATGGTTAACCGCATGTTTTTCGCAAACTAAACATGCAGGTGTTATCGTGGAACAAGACGGAAATGACCCTATGGAATTCGTCGCCATATATAATGACAAGGATTATACAATCAGCAATGCAAATGGGCGGTATGCGTTTACTTCAACCTCCGATTCACTTACATTCTACCGTATTGGATATCAAAAATTAAAGACCACTTTTGGCCAATTACAAGACACCATCTATTTAATCAAAAGTCCGTACGAGTTAGATGAAGTTGTAGTAACAAATGCAAAAACTCTATGGGATAAAGTAAGGGATTCCCTTCCCAAAAATTACAATCTGGTGCCGTACAAAGAAAAGTTCTTGCTTCGCGGAATTTTAAAATATAACAATAAGATCACCAGAATTCAAGATATGCAAGGTAAGCTGAAAAGAAAGACCTTATTATATTCCAAGAATATAGCGCTTGAAAAAAAAGATTATGAGGTCGAACTGACCAACATGCGTAAAGTTGGTATCGTTCGTGATGAACATGATGTCTATTTCCGTTTTCCATCATTCTTTAGCGTCTTTTCAGAATTTATTCGAATAAATGCAACCGGAGATGATTTTATATTGACCGAAAACTATATCGAGAATAGAAACAAGGTAGAAGTGAAATTTGCTTCTAATGCTACCATAAAGAACACAAAAGATACTGGCCATTATATTATAAATGCAAGTAACAATGCCATTGAGTCTTTTACTATGAGGTCAGAAAGCGATTTTCCCTATACGATAAGTGGAAAATCGCATTATAGAACAGTACTCCAAGAAAAAACCGTTCTATTTACCAAAGGCCTTAAAAGCGAAAAATATTTTATCAGTTTCGCTAAATCGAAAGTAAGAGTAGAACAGACCGATACAGATCGAACCTATACTTCCTACTACGATATCGAACTCATCTTAATGACCTCTGAACCTTTTGGCGACTTCAATGTCAAAAGCAATGTCAATGAACAAAAGGATATTTTTAAAATTGATTTCCCATATGACCAATCCTATTGGAATTCAGAAAATCAACTTCTGCTTACTGATGAAATGCAAAATTTCATCAAAAAAGTGGGTGATGAAAATACCGAATTTAAAATAAAAAGCAATTTGAAATAATTTTTTTATATCTATTTTATCTTCTCCGCCTCAAAACAAAAGTGGCCAATAGTACAAGGACGGCACATCCCAAAAGAACGATAAAACTCGTCACCAGCGAAGAACTATCCGCCAAAAAGCCTAATATCGGTGGAGCCACCAAAAATCCGGCATAGCCGGTTCCTGCTATGAAAGCGACGCCTTGTGAAGAATCGATTCCTTTTACATTACCGCCAATTCTGAATAGTTCGGGAATAATAACAGAGAAGCCCAGGCCGATCAATCCAAAACCGGTAATGGCCAAATAGGTTTGGGTACTTAGTACCGCGAAATATCCTAAAATGGCGATAAGGCTTCCCAATGCCACGATTTTGACCGACCCGATCTTTTGACTGATACTATCACCTAAAAACCGGCCTAGGGTCATGGTAACCGAAAAGGCTAAAAACCCGGTGCCCCATAAGGTTTCCGGGGCTAAACTGATTTCTTTTAAAAAAAGCCCGCTCCAATCTACGATGGCTCCCTCACCCCCCATCACGATAAAGGAAACAATACCCAAAACCAACAGGGGTTTGAAAAGCTTTAGACTAAATGGTTCTTTTTCTACAGGTGCCGCGGTAATATGAAAATAGTTCTTATATAGAAGAAAGTTGATAATAAACACTACAACAACCACTATAAGCATGTGCAGGGCAGGGTTTCCGAGAAAAACGATCAGAAAACTTCCAATACCGGCCAAAACGCCTCCCAAGCTGAAAAATCCGTGTGCGGCCGACATAAAGTTCTGCTTGTCCTCTTTTTCCAGTTCGGTCACTAAGGTATTCATTGAAATATCGGTAAACCCGTTGGATGCACCTAAAAGAAAGAGTGCGGCCATCAAGGTGTAATAGCTTGGGGCTATTAACGGTAAAAGAGCAGCAAAACTGCTCAAAAGCACTCCGTACCAAGTTGCCCTGCCCACTCCCATTTTATTAATGATCTTTGCGGCTACGGGAAACACGGTAAAAACACCTAGCGACAGAAAAAAAATAGCGAAACCTAATTGAGATTTATCGATTGCCAGATTTTCTTTGACCGTCGGGATGTAGATTGCCCAAGTACCAAACCAAATGTTCAGACTTGCAAAAACCCATGCCGGGGCGAAATAACGGGGGTTGGATAGAATGAGTCGGAGTGATTTCATAACAAATCGATAATCAGCTGATGAAGATAAATTAAAAAGCGCAATCTAAAAACGCAAAAAAAAGACCGCCTTCTACAGACGGTCTTCTCTTCATTAGGTAATCTCGGCAACAATATGCCTTTAGCCCTCTTTGGTAAATTTTAACAACGTTTGATATAGTTCCATCGGGTATAGTCCCTTTGATACAAGCGACCATAATAAAGCACATAGTCACCTACGTTATAACGCTTACCTCTAGTATAATTTTCTGTAGTTTTACAAAGGTCTTCTACTGGTTCTGGATCAGGGTCTCCCCCACCGGTATCACCTCCTGAAGAGGCATATGCCGAATTTGTACCTTGAATATCCAAAGATGATAAACGACCAGACTGTCTTGGAAACGGATTTCCGTTAAGGTCGGTAATCGTAGGCCTTCCGTTTTTACTGAACGTATAACTCCCGTACATCATTATCGAATTAACATCAAAAGAGCTGGTCACCAAAGTGGCCGAACCGCTTTTGTAAAATTGATCTTGGGCATTTGACTGAATATTTTCGGTCAGTATTCGAATATAGTTGTCGCGATCGGAACGGTTCTGTTCATGAATATAACCCAAAGTATGGCCGATTTCGTGGGTAATTACCGCAGCTGATGCGCGAGTACCCAATCTGATATACCCTCTAGAACCGAACATACCAAGTATTGCGCTTCCAGAATTGCTATTTGATCCCGAAGAAGAGATTGTAACATAATTAGGTTCGTTAGTACGTTCTTTAAAACGAACATTGGTTCTGCTCGACCACTCATTAATCGACTTTGTAAGTTCTGAACGCACACTTGAACTTAAACCATTTATTACATAATAAATGGTGTTATTCGGCCATTTACGTACGCCAGCAGCCAATGCAAGCCCAGTAAGTTCTTCGCCGGGCACGGGATCCGGATTATACGAATCAGGAGAATCGGACAATTGCTCTTCGAACAATAGCACATCAGAGCCAGCCAAACTGAACGTACCATCTTCTTCTGGTTCGACCATTACCTTATCTCCTAAAAAATATTTTGGTATCAACTGCAAACCTTGAGCGTTCTCATCTGTTTTTTGGTCGTCTTCTACTTTAGTCGTCGCCTCATTCTCCGTGGTAAAACTGTCTTTAGTACAAGAAAAGAAACTTAATACGCATAAGGCAGAAAGAAACATAAGCCAGTTAATAAATGTGCGGTATTTCATTTTTTCATTTTTCGTATTCATGTTTATATAATTTTTGGGGTTAACACGAAGTATCTACGAATTCATTAAGTTTTTAGCTGCCAAAGGCATAGTTTTTTCGATGAACTGCACTTTTAATACAAAGTAGCATGCTTTGAACCAAAGCCGAACCATAGATTCGGCAAAAAAACTTATAGACTGTTTAGAAATGTATCGTTAGAATTGTTATGACCTCTTTTTGATGCAGATTAAGGCTAAAATTTTTAAACAATTTATTGATTATTTGTAAGATTATTCTTATTTTTAAAGAGTGTTATCTTTTTTTCACAAAAATAATATTCGTTTATAGGTTATAATATCTGTTATTTGAATCTAATGTCCCCCCAAATCTATGAAGTTCGAATTATTAGGCACTAGCCTTATTCTGCTATCGTTCATACTATTTCTAATTATCAACTTTCCGCTATGGTCAGCCGTAACGGGAAAAATAGCTGTTTACATCCAAAATCTTATAAATTCGGCTGAAGCCCGGGCTACTAATCGCCTGAACAAAGCTTATAATTACTAAACAACCTATACGAAACCACTAAAAAAATTTACTCTTTATTAGAGACCTGAAAGTCAAGAAATGCAACTTACAAATATATCGTTCGAAGAAATACAAAACCCCCAAAAAGCCTATGAAACTAAAACTTGCAATCGTCGAGAACAATTTTATTCTTCAAATGTTTTTAGAGGAAATTCTATCGGGAATGGGACACGAAATTTTATGGATAGCAGACTCCGGAGAGGATACCCTTTTATATCTAGAAAATCATAAACCGGACCTGCTTTTACTCGATATAGGTCTTTCCGGAAAATACGACGGCATCGAACTTGGTACCATTATCAAAGAAAAATACCAAATACCTTTTGCGTTTTTGACAGGTAGTTCTGATCGGTATACCATGGAAAACGCAAAAAATACATGCCCCGTTCATATCGTACACAAACCAATCGACGAGGATAAACTAAAAAAAGAATTCAACCTAATTCTTGGTAAACTGAATACTACCGAAGCGTACGTTTGACCTATTGACATTAAGAACTTGTTTTTGATTGCGCAATCGAGATTTACTAAGCCAGCCTACGTATACCTTCCTTTAAAATCTGACCAAAACGGTACATGTCTTCAAAAGAACAATAGAAGGGGGCGGGTGCCAAACGAATAACATTAGGTTCGCGCCAATCGGTAATAACACCGCTCTTCGTTAAAAAATCAAAAAGTGATTTTCCATGACCGTGCAGAAAAACTGAAAGTTGGCAACCCCTATCTTCTGGAGTTATAATTTCAAAAGAACCGGCTACTTCTTTAGCTATTTCTTGAAGTATAAATTCTAGGTAGGCCACAATCTTTTTTCGTTTGGCGATCAAAACGGCCATACCAATTTCTTCGAACATTTCTACGGATGCCAAATAAGGTGCCACGGACAGAACCGGAGGGTTACTCAATTGCCAAGCATCGGCATTTTCCATCGGTTCAAATTCAGGTTTCATCAAAAATCGGGTTTCCTTTTTAGTTCCCCACCAACCTTCGAAACGTTGTATTCCTTTTTGGTTCAGATGCCTTTCGTGAATAAAAACACCCGAAGCATTACCAGGGCCACTGTTCATATATTTATAACTACACCAAGCGGCAAAATCGGCACCCCAGTCATGTAGCTTTAGTTCGATATTTCCGGCGGCATGGGCCAAATCCCAGCCTACACTGGCGCCGACCGACTTACCGGCCTTCGTAATAGCCTTCATGTCGAAAACTTGGCCGTTGTAATAGTTCACACCGCCTATGAGCACAAGGGCTAATTCATCACCTACTTCCTCGATTTTAGCCAAAATATCTTCAGTATGCCAATGGTGCTCTCCATCTCTCTTTTTCACTTCGACAATAGCGTCTTCGACATTTAGACCGTGGTGTCTAACTTGGCTTTGAAGCATATATTGATCTGAGGGAAATGCTTTCTCTTCGCAAAGAATCTTGTATCGCCTAGCAGTAGGTCGGTAGAAAGAAACCATCAATAGATGCAGGTTAACGGTCAATGTGTTCATTACGGAAACTTCTTCGGTTTTTGCGCCAACTACTTTTGCAAGCGGTGCGGCCAACCGCTCGTGATAATCCCACCAAGGTTTATCGGAATGAAAATGCCCTTCCACGGCCAATTCCTTCCAATCGATCATAACCTCTTCAATATACTTATGGGTACGTTTTGGCTGTAAGCCCAATGAATTTCCGGTAAAATAAATAACCTGCTTACCTTCGACTTTCGGAAAATGGAATTCGTCGCGGTATTTCCTTAAGGCATCTTTGGCATCCAAGTTTTGTGCGAAATGTAGGGTATTCTCAAATTGCATAGCGGTGTTTTAGTCAAAAATACGACATCGTTCAAGAATTAGACCTGACAGGTTTTACTGAAATAAATTCAGCTTAGGTGAAAACCTTTGGAAGTTCCCTACTACTAAACCTCATCGCTCTAAACGCATCTCGATAATATGTTTTTTAAAACCTACTTTTTCATAGGCTTTTATTGCCCCTATATTGTCATCGTAGACGGTCAGTCGTATTTCGGTAAGCCCTTTGTTTTCGGACCACTTTCGTAATGCAGCGACCACCATTCTATTCAGTCCCCTACCCCTAAAATCAGGATGGGTGTACATAAATCCCAAATAGGAATATTCCTCATGATCCAAATAATGCCGCGCATTTTTAATCGTAGCATAGCCAGAAGCGACTAAATTTCCCCTGTGTTCGATTACGATAACTTCTGCCCTATCACTAACGATCAGTTCGCTTAAATCGTAATAACTGATCTGACCATTTCGTAGCGTTGGGTCGTAAGGTCGTTCAGCCGCAATTATGCCCTGTTCGAATTCCAATAAGGTTTCTAAATCGGAAAGTGCCGCGCTTCTTGTTATATATTCCTGCATAAATCATATTAGTTTTACGGGTAACTATCAAGTTCTAATGTACTATATATTTGTATAAATTCTGAACCATGCACTTTCTATCTCCATTATTGGAAGACTATTTAAAGAACCATTCTCAAGAAGAGCCCGAATTGCTAAAGCAGCTTACGCGCGAGACACATCTGAAAGTGGTACGGCCTA
>ENA-ORXU01003071-ORXU01003071.1-marine-metagenome-genome-assembly--contig:-NODE-3071-length-10713-cov-4.849191_pt1 | contig 10713 bp, 11 predicted proteins | sample MGYA00237869_ERZ511484 | MGnify/ENA metagenome assembly ERZ511484 | reverse complement strand
CGGCAAGTTACAATCTCAGCAGGGCTACGCCGGCAGCTTCTTCTCCGGCCTCCTCACCGTCGCTGTCGCCACCCCCTGCACCGGCACGGGCTCCAACAAGTGCAGCGGCGCGGCCACCTGAAGCACCCTCAGCGCCGCGCCTCGCGCCCAAGATGGGCGCCGCCGTTGCAACTGGGCAGTCCAGCGCTGTAGCCCCGAGCGCCAAGCGTCCGCGACTCGGGCCGCCGCTCCCAAGCGGACAGCCGACCACCGGCCTGTCGGAAGAAGGGCAGGAGCTTGCGACGGCTGCTCTTCCGTCGCATCAAGGAGTGGGCCTCGGTTTTTTGCCCCCTGTGAGCCAAGCTCGATCGACTTCTACTCTTGAGGATCTGCCTTTGTCTCAACTGCCTGGTGGCACACTGCCGTCTCTCTCTCAGTTTTCCGCGTCGGATGCGGGTGGCTTTGCCGCTCCTTTCGTTTTTCAGCCGGCTCCTCCGACGCAGACTGACGAGGCGCCGGACACAGGGGTTGAGCAGACGGCATCGACTCGATAGACGTTGCTGGATAAAGTAACTGTATGAGATGATGGGAGCCCTTTATCCTGCTGGTGTACATGGTCATCCCCTTAATGGTGTATTTGAGTGCAGAAAAACAGAGAAAGCATAGCCTACAAGCAACAACAGACAGTGCTGGTGACAACGAGTGCACATGCTTCCATACTCCCACACAGGCGGCGCCATTTGCTCAAGTAGCTGCGCTTGGCGTCGGCGTCGGCGTAAAGACGTCCCGGCGTAAACGACTTGACGTAAAGATTGTCCTTGTCCGTCACCCGGCTGACCGCCGCATGCACCATCCCCGCCTCGAAGGAGCGCCGCAGATCCACAACGGCCTCGTGCAAAGTCAAACTCTGCGACCGGTGAATAGTGATCGCCCAGCAGAGAACAAACGGCACCTGCTTGCGTACAGCCATCACACCGGGCCTGCTCAGCACGGGCGCCTCAAACTCAATCATCGGGCACTCCACCTGGATCCACGAGTCACCGGCGGCAGGGATGCCGAGGGAGTTGAGCCGCACTTTTTCAGGGAGAGAGACGTTGACAAAGTGGATGACGGGCACCCCGGTGGATAGGTAGTCACATATAAGCCCCATGCTCCCGTGGCACAGCCCGAGCTGCTTCTTGGCATTCGAGGTGTACATCACCCTTGCCCCCTTGCAATGCGGCACCACAAGGAAAGCCACGCACTCGGCCAGCGCGGCATACACGGCCGGTTCTGGTACGGTCGTAAGGTCAATGGGGGTGGCGTTGGGGTCGCGGTCCTTGCTCAATGCCGGGCGATCGTGGCATGCAAAGGCGGGAGGATGACCGTTGGGGCTAAGGAGCCTGAAGCACTTCATGTGTTGCGAGAGGACCTCGTCATGGGTGGGCATCAGGTGCAGCACGTTGACCTCCACCGTCTTGTACACCTCCTCTGACACCGCCCGTTCAGTAAAGAGGGAGAGCAGCGCCGGGGAGAGCAGCCCAAAGCGCGCGTCCCTGATGGCCTCGATGAACTGCGGGTCTCATTGGCGGTGGACCCGCCGAAGGTCCAGGAAGGTGTCGGAGAACAGGATGGGCCAGCACTTCGCGTGGTACGCCAGACGGCCATGGTGCGGGCGCAGCTGCATGAAGTCACCAAAGGCGTAAACCACGCAAGCCGCGTCGGTAGTCGACCACGACTGGACGAGGAGCTGCCACCTCATGTCCAGCCGGTCGGCGGGGATCATGGATATCTCATCGAGAAAGAGCACTTGCACACGAGCAAGACGACGACGGATGGGCGAGTACCAGTTGGTTGCGAGCAGCCGCGATGCCTCGACTGCGCCGTCGGCCGACGACGGCTGGTAGTTCATGCCGAACCCGAAGAAGGAGTGGTAGGTGTCGCCTTTGGCCGTCTGAGCAGCACTCCCAGTGGGCGCGCACTCCACCACCTCCCCGTCGCCTGCCATGGTCTTGCGCAGCAGGGCGACGTACTTGCGGAGAACGAACGTCTTGCCCACGCCGGGCCCGCCCGACACGAAGGTGCTCGTCAGGAGGCTCGCCAGGCGCTCACACAGCGCATCGTAATCACCTGTGTTGGCCAAGCTGCTGAGCGGCCCGAGCTCCACGACGCCATCGTGCTGCATCACCGAGGGGGAAGGAGCATGAGGACCACCGACAGCCGCAACGGCCGAAACGATAGAAGGATGACAGCCATGAGGACACTCGATGGTGGGAGGGCGGTACCGTGGCGATGAGGGTGCGTCACTCGAGGACGAAAACGTATCCGTTGGTGACAGCATAAGAGGGGCCGTCTCCACGCATGCGCTGTCCGCGGGGCGAGTGGGCGTCCCGGACACCTTGGACAAATTCACCGACGCCGACGGGACGGTTGTGACTTTTGTGGCGTCTGTCGCCCCCGCCGTGCAGCTCCTCGCGTCTCCAGTCGAGGGCACGAGGCCGTACAAGTTGTCATAAAAGGCGGTGAACTTCTTCAGCAGGATGTGGATGTCGTTCAGGGAGGACGTCGTCTCAGCTTGGTCGCGCGTTGTGGAGGGCGGGTTGAGCGCTGCCGGCGGGCCGCCCTCCAGCGAGAGTTTGGGCTTGAGCTGCTTCCCGCCCGACACGCGCCGCTGCTCCTTCGCCAAACCGTGCACCGTAGGCGCCGTCGGTCGCGACGAGATGTCGTCAGCGCCAACCTTCCTCCTCTTTCGAGGCGACCGGTCGTCGTTTGGCTCCGAGCCACAACGCGGGGACGAGTGCAGCTGCACAGCCGCACCACTGGAGGAGAAAGACGAGGAAGGAGCCGGCCGCTTGTTGGTCCCCACCCTGTTGCACACCTCGACCGGGTCATGCTCCTCATCGGTGGTCACCGCGCGCTGACGCTCGTCCGACTCGAGCGCAGCCCCAAGGACGTCCAGGAGATCTCTGGGCTGCTGTCCGGCGAGCCACAGGAGCGCCTCCTCCGCAATAGCAAAGTGACGGACCACCGACACGCCAGCACCGAGCGGGGACAACAGCGACAATGCCCGCTGCGCACCGCGGTGACGCAAATCGAATGAAGAGCTCAAAGAGGAGTTGCATATGGCTAGCCAGCCAGGCCCGCCGCCTGCTGCTGCCGGCGCGCCGTCCACGCTGACAGTGCAAATGGCCTCCTTTCGCACAGGGTCTGTCAACCAGCAGAGCGCCTCGGTCTCCGTCGAGAAGACACCGAACACCATCAAACTGCCGCGCGGCATGGTGGAGAGGTAATGGCCGATGCTATCCGCGGCGCGGGCCGCGGACAGGTCGTGGAACATGCACAGGTCCAATGACAAGACACCGACGTAGTGGCCACGACGGTCCGGGGAGGCAGGACGATCCATTGCCACAGCGGGTGCTGCTAGCTCCAGTGTGGTGGGGGGGGAGGTGGCTCAGATCAGGGGGGGGGGGGGGGGGGGGGGGGGAGGAGCGGTGGAGGAGGCACGTGCACGGAGCAGCAACGGAAGCAGCGGGTCGCGACGCAGCCAATATAAACACTCCTCCAACCCAGACGAGCACGACGCAATCAACACTCCACGCGGCACACACGCAGGACTCTAGATGGGCGTCCTTGTCAGTGGCCGCGCACGGCGGTGTACGTTCAACAAATGGCGGGCGGCCGAGGTGGCCGTGAAAAGGGAGGACAGGATGGGATCAATGCCCCCTCCCCTCTGTATGGGGCTCTAGGCGGGGAAAAAAGGGCGCCGATTGAACGGTCTGTCACGCGTGGTGCAGCATCCCCAGAAATTAGTCGTGATCCGAATATCTCCCAAATCTCCGGTTCATGGGAGGCTACCTTAACTTGCACGCAATTCGTTAACAATTGCATGCATGCAATTCGATGCGTCAGCGATATCGGTGGCGCGTTAGGGTTACCAGACCTACATAGGGTTAGAGGGTGTGACAGGGGCAGCGACCTTCTCGGTCCCTCTCCCACCATGGGCGCCGCGTCTTCATTGGGGCGTTCAGGCAAACGTGACTGCCACCGCGAGAGCGTTTCGATCAGCGCGAGATGATGATCATTCCTGTCTTCAAAACTGCAGCTGCGCTGTTGAAATACCCTGCTGGGTGACCATCGTCAACGCCCTCGGTAGAGTGTGTGCGCCACAACCAGTCGCTTGGTGTCATGGTCAGTCCGACATAGTGACGCAATAATGAGGTGCACATGCTGGGCGTGCACCCTACCAGCCAGCATGGTTAGCATATTGCATTGCCAGTGCACGCAACCGCGGGATGAAGCAGGAACACTTTCTAAGATCTGCCGTGGTGCTTTGTATGCAGTGCTGATGCATGCCTCTGTGCTGCGCTGCTCCGTCGGTCGGTGACTCCCGTTGGCCGTGTAGCATACATTGTGCTGCCTATGTGTTGCTATCCTGGAACTTCCCCTTGGTCGGAACGCGCCGTAAACGAGCAGTGCCGCACCTGTTCCACCTGGAGTGCCCTTATGAGCTGCTCTGGCCACCTTTCATGTGGTCGACGCACTCAGTGTGCATGGCAACGATAACAAGGGTTGCCGGTGTGCTGCCCATGTGGAACTTTCTGGAAAGCCCACTTCTTTTGGACGGGGTGAGGTGACCGGCCAAGGATGCTGCGAGCCAACGTGTTGCGGGTGCACATGCAGTGGCTTGTTGCGATGAGATGTACATCTTCGGTCCAATGAGGAGACACGTTACAGCTATTCGCGGAGCATACAATACTGCGGTGTTAAAATGATTGTGAGCGCGCATTCGTCGCAGGCAGGCAGGTGCCGCAGTACGCAGTTTCGGCTCTGGTATGCGTGCGGAAGTATGCACAGGTCATTAACACTGCCCCACGCTGCCTACGGCTACGGGCACTCAAAGGTTTGACTCTGGAGTTATGGGCCAAGTATGTGCTGCCAGTGTCCCACGACCATGTAACTGCTTCTCGGGCTCATGCTTGTAGCACTCCTGCAGTCTGCCGGTTTGTCCGTCCATTCAAACGCCTGGCGGGAAATGGCTTTGCCTGCCAGACGCTCTAGTCTGGGCAGCCTCGCCGCTCTTTCTTGCGTGCAGAGTGCCGCTCTTTGTCTGCTTCTCCTCGCCATGGTTCGCCCCTTATCTCTTTCGCGTGTTACCCTGCTGGTATCAGCTCCTTCTACCTGCCTGGGGTGGACCTCTGCGACCGGGTCTTTTCCTGCTGTGGCTACTAGTCTAGCACTGCGACTGGACTGACAGTAGCCGCCTCGTCGGTCTCCGGTACGGGGCAGGAACTGTGTACTCTTCGTCACAAACTGGAAGACCTGGCTATATCTGTACAAAGCTGTGCTTTCGCAGGCATCGGCAGATGAATGGATGAGGTTGCTTTCTGGATTAAGATGACTTGCCGGGTTATTGCAGATGGACCATTTCGTCAAGTGTGTCACGCTGGTTGGGGGACGTGGCGAGGGGGGGGGACGATGCGAGGAGCGGGGAGGATGCAGGTGACTATTGGAAGGGGACTTTTGGTATGGTTCAGTCGCCACTGATAAAGACTGCAACCTGTCGCGTCATCGTCTGCTGTTGTTTGGGCTCGACAACCATGTGCTCAGCCGAGCTCAATGAACGTGATAAAACAAAAGCATGCATGTTAACAAGGAGCACACCAAGTCATCTACAAATAGGTCAATGGCAATTCGCTGCCTCAACGTCTCCATGTCATCTTGAGCATAACTCAATGAAACACCAGCAGCAAAGCACTCTGCAGCCGCGAGAGTGAAGACGCCACAGCTGCAGCCGTCAAACTGCTCAGGAAGGTCCTCGTTCTCCTCTACAGGCCAACCGTCAATAGCCATGGAGGCTGCAGCTTCTTGTCCGAGTTGGTGACGCGCCTCATACTTGAGCCACTCCCGCAGGTGCGTGACCGCGTTGCTCTTGTCGCCGTCCAGGAAGGAGTCGCAATACTTAAAGTTGCGGTTAGCCACGTCAATGACCACGAGGACCCAATGCACACGGCGCAGGTTGATCGGGACGACGATGGTGTCGACCGCGGCCGAGTCCAGGCCGACCCTCCTCACCCACGAACGAACACTCAGAAAGTCGCTTCTCATTCGTGGCGAGTACATGCGGTTGAAGAAGCAGGTGTTGAGGCAGCGTGTCCTCCTCCAGCTGCACCCCACCGAGCCCGCCACGTTGACCCCGCCGTCATTGAGAGCCCGCATCTCATCGTCGGTGTCATTGATCAGCTGCAGGAAGGAGTTCATTGTCTGGTCGTTGAGCCAGTTGTCCGCGCGGAGCAGGCCAAAGTCCGCCACCGACAAGTCAATATTGGCCCGGTTGCGCGGTCGCACCGCCTCCTCGCCTTCTTGGTCGGCCGTCAAGCTCACCACCAACATATTCTCCTCCCTGATGAGAGGGCGGCAGTTTTGTCCTGTCGTCCGTTTGCCGGCAGCACGCAGCCATGGGGGAACGTCAATGAAGCGACCCAGCGCCGACCGTTAGTCTTTTATGGAGCCGCCGGGATCGTCATTGTTCGCGCCATCGTCAGCGGGAGACGCCTGCGGCTGTTGTGCGTCCGAGGGTGCGGCGACCACCTCCAACTGATCATCAGGAAGCTGCTCACCGTCGGCGCCGGAAAAGGGAAGAGTAAGAGCAGCGACAGCGACAGCGACAGAGCCACGCGCCAACACGCCGCGGTCAGCACACACGCATGACGCACCCCGCTGGCACTCGTGGGAGATCCGGCGATGGAAGAACGCGGCGAGGGGGACGTGATCGTTCTCCGCTCGCGGCTTCCCGGCGTACAACTTGGCAAGCTTCCGCAGGTTCATGTGCGCGACCTGTAGTATCCGATGGATGATGTAGGTTGTGGGCGACATGTACGCCAGGCTTGTCCGATTGGCGGCGGAAATTGAGTGGGAGACCTCGGCCGCCTGCGTGGCGACCCCCGACGTGGCGCCCAAGCTCTGGTCGGGCATGTAGACGGGTGAGCAGCCGTGGGTGATGGAGTGGGGTCTGTCCAAGATGCACCGGACGTTGTGGTCGCGCAGGATGGGGCGCACGCGCCTCGTGGCGTTCTTGTCGATCTTGCAGGCAACGTCATAAAATATGACCTTGGGGAGCCGAGGGAAGCGCTCCAACACAATGGAAAGCGCCTGGCCGACGCTCTCGGCTCGGAAGAGCACCCGAAAGCCCAGCGTGATGACATGGGGACACACGACGTTGAAGACCCCCTGCGTCAACCCCGTAAGGACCGAGAACGCCTTGTTGCAAGCGTCGTCCTCGCCCTCCATGTCGGCTGCGTGCCGCTTCTTGCCGCGGTATTGTCTCCGCCGCTCAGCTGCGACAGAGTCGGTGATGCCCGGCCGGACACGCGGAAGGCTCGCGAAAAACTCGAATGAAACGAGCGGGTCGTCAACGTCGGTCTCGCGGTAGAGCGGGTGATCGGCTTTCCATCGAGCAAACGCAGCAGCGGTCGGTCTGCCACCCCATGTCGAGCAGTAGTCCTCATTCAGCCAACCCCGCTCCTTGTTGCTGCTCCTGCTCGCCTCCTTCTGGAACTCCGCGTCCATCACCTTCTAGAGCTTGACCGCCCTGCCAAGCAGCGCCCCAACCAACACACAGGATGACCTTTCCGCGTCCAAGTCGTCGTCAAAGAGACCGATGAAGCTCGACACAAACCCCACGCCGTCCGCCGCACGGGTCAACCCGCGCCAGGCCTCCTTGCCCTTGAGGCGCAAACCGTCGGCCAGCAACCCGACGACCTTCTCATTATGAGCCTGGAACATTCATGCAGCCGTTTCTGCCAGCATGGCCTTGAGGAATGGGCGGATACACAGCCATGCCCCGTCATCGTCGCACTTGTAGTCGTCAAAGCTGGGCGCGCAAATACCAACCCGGTCGCGCCACGTCTCGGCCGTCAGGTTGACGCGCTTCCCCTTAGTGCCGAGCACGAGGTTGCCATCGTCGTCCTCGCGCACAGCTGCCTTCAGCCCACGATCCGCCCTCTGTGCCCGACGTGTCTTTCGTGTTTTCGTGGACGCCTCGTCACTGTTGTCCTCGTACGACGAGGCTCCGCCGCCGTCGCCGTGGACCTTGTCCTTGGTGCCGACCTCCCTCTTGGCCGCGAGCGTCGGAACCACCGGAGAAGGGGAACCGAGGGGGAAAAAGCGAAAGAAGACATTGGCGGCAGCCGCCTCTAAACTGGGCCGTGGGCTGTTCGTCCGCGTTGCAGCCCACTCTTGGAGGTGCCGCACTTGCGTGGTTGTCAGCGGCTTGGAGTTGCTCAACAATTTGTCGATGGCGGCACGCAGGGCGGCGTTGTGGAAGATACACAGCTTGGATGCCTCGATGGAGTGGACGGGGCAGTTCTCCGCGGGACGCAAAGGATGTACGTCGTCGGGATCCGTACACCCAATGGATTGCGCGTCGATCACGATGAAGTCCGGGTTGGGACCGCAAATGGGACACCTCGCAGACTCAGCAGGTATGGCCATGGCGCGCGCAGCAGCCGTCCCCAGCTTGACCACGTCCTGCCGCCTCGACTGGAAGCATGCGATGGTAGTGGCCAAGTGACGCGTCGCGGCCGTGTATGTTGAGCGTGCCGATATTATGAAGGAGTGCAGCTGGTCGACGATTCCACGGGTGAACACCATCCACTGCTTCTGCTTGTTTCGGCGTCGGTAGGAGAAGAGGCCGTCGGCACTCCCGTCGTACTCAACCTCCCGCTTGCAGTGGGGCGCATCGCAAGCCCAACGTCCAACCGAGATCTGCACAAAAAGAAAGTACGGAAAACAGCAGCAGGATGAGTTAGAAAATGTGCAGCACATGGACCACAACCGAGCAGAAACGACGCAAGGAACAGGCACCAATCGTAGAAAACAAACAAATAAAAGAAAGAAGGTCATAGAAACTTACCCGTATAGACGGAGCAGTCGGATGGTGCGTGTACAGGACGGCTTCATCGGCGGTCACTTCATGACGGACACCACGGGCTTGTCCACAGCTTCCACAATGGGAGTCGGCCAAGGTGTGTCGCGTATCTGCAATGAAGCCCTGTCGAACAGCAGACCTGAAGTATATCATCATCTCCTTAAGGTCGCGCGCGGTCGACTCATCCCGCCGCCGCGCCAGCGACACGACCATGGACCGCATGTCCGCGGTTCTGCACCACATCGTGCCGAGGTCCTCCTCGATACAACACGGTAGCATGTTTCGCCACAACCGAGAAGACAATGACGACTCGGGTGCATCGGCAGCGGTCCGCTCCGTCTCCGATGGTAGCTTCTCAAGCCCGTCGTCCTCGTCCTCGCTGACAACGAAACGCAGGCGGCGGCTCGTTGACAGCTTGGCCTTGGACACCGATGCATCTTCGCCGTCCGGGATGACCTTGCTCACCGGCAGATCGGCACGCACACGTCGGGCCACCACGACGTGGCCACAGCGTCGGGAGAAGGAACGGCAACCGGGCGCCAAGCATGTTGCGTACTTGCCAGAGAAGGTCACAATGAAGTACACCTTTCTCTACAAAACGTTGAGCACAACGTTGTTACCGCCAGACCGCGGCACTGCAAAGTTGGCCGCGTCGACCGACAGCCGCATGCAGCGCCGGAACCGATCGTTGTCCACTCCAGCCGCTGGAAGGCACCGGTTGACAAGCTCGGTGTGGGAGCACTCGGAGCTTCGAGAAGAAGAGGAGAGGAAGCTGGCGTTCTGCGTCCCCGAGAAGCACGAGCAAAGCAAGCCGCCTCGGTTGGAGACCCACATGATGGCGCACTCGTCGCGGCGCGTCCCAAAGTGCAGCACGATGGCGTGGGAGCGGGAGGAAGGATCCCCAGTGATGGTCGCCGTCACACGAGCAGCGTCTTTGCCACCAGCGGAGGATGATGGCAGACCGACGACGCGTTGCACGCACGGCACGAGGGCCTCCACCATCTGGTCCTCGAGCGACAGCTCACCAGGTACTCGGCGGTAGCGCTTGGGGATCGCATCGGCACGTCGACAGGGGAGCCCGTCGCCTCCAGCAGCGACTTGTCCAACTCCATGGAATCATCTCCTGGAAAAGAGCCATCGACACCCGCAGTGCCGGTGGAAAACGAGACCGCGCGCTGACCACCGTGCTCTTGCACGCGACGACGGGACGGTGTACCACCTCGGCGCCGCTCTTGAAGGGCAGGTGCAGCCACGGGAGGCTCTTGATCATCCTCAGGGCCGTCCGGTCCATCCCGAGCCTCCACCCGATCTGACCACAGGTTGCCCACGCTGCGGCCACGCGCCCCGCTGGCAGGCCCTCGACCGAGTTGGCCCAAGGGCTGCTCCGATGGCGATGCAGCCAAAGATTGACCAATGACGCTCAATGACACGGCGTTGCCGACAAACCGCGCGGCAACTACAGGGCCGAACAGGGGAACATCCTTTCTCTCCGCCATGCGTCAAGGAGCTGGCGAGGCGCCGAAGCAGCCGCCGACAGGGCACCGCGGCGGTGCCACGGGCGCGGCTCCCCGAGTAACGGCAGCCCCCAAAGCGTGCACGCACCGCCGCCGGCGCAAAACGCGGGAAAGCACCAGCCCCGCAAGCAAAACCGCAAGGCCAAAGGAATTGAGACGCGTGGACGGGACACAGTGGCCAGAATTGGGGGCGGAGGGAGCGGCGGCCGCCAACGGGGCGCCGCGGCGGCGCACCGGGCGACGACGGTCCCCAAACCGCACGCGCACCGCCGCCGGGGCACAACGCGGGAGAGCACCAACCCCGCAAGCAAAACC
>ENA-ORXU01003070-ORXU01003070.1-marine-metagenome-genome-assembly--contig:-NODE-3070-length-10714-cov-5.836608_pt1 | contig 10714 bp, 5 predicted proteins | sample MGYA00237869_ERZ511484 | MGnify/ENA metagenome assembly ERZ511484 | reverse complement strand
GATCGATACATAAGTCACGACTGATGTCTTCAACTTTACAACCAGCTTCATTCTCTTTGATCGCTTTGGTAATCTGTGATTCTGAAAGCTTGTCTTTTTACATACTTCTATATTATTGGGTATTTAAATATGTTGTGGATGTATTTTGGGGAAGCCTTCAAAAAAAACAAACCGCTACCGCCCAAGTCTTAACAAAAGCAAATGAAGAGATCAACCGGACACAACAATATTTGGAACGGTTGCAAGCTCAGAAGAAAGGACTGATGCAGCAATTGTTAACGGGGCAAAAGAGAGTATAAATTGTCTGAACTTGATTTTTAAGATGATAAGATATATACGATGAATGATGTTGAAATAAATAAATTGACCCACAAGATTATTGGTTGTGCTATGGAAGTACATTAGCGATAGAACAGCACATTAGAAACTTTAGTAAAGGAGGGATAAGATCTTTATACGTCTATTCATTTTTGCTCATATCCATTGCTCATCATGGAGGAAAGTATGGCACCACTGGCACGAGTAAAGAATTCTGGTCGAAGTGGACAGAGCAGTTTCACAGCAGCACGGCTGAATCAGATTATAATGGCTTTCTTCATAGAATTAAGAATATAGTCTTAGAGCGATCCGTATAGATAAATTTGTAACAAGTTCTTACTGGCCGATCAGATAATGCACCGGAAGCAATTAAAGACTTTTATGGCATGATGATGATCAGTAATGATCGTTTTCCGTGATTATGGATGTGGTCGGTGGTTTGCTTTCATGCAGACACCATTCGGAATGGGGATCGTGCGCGGGATTGTTCCATGAAATATGGGAAGAGTAAGAGATATAGTAGTTATTTATCCTTGGATCTTGAGGTGAGAGTATTAGATTAGGTACATATATTGTCAAAAATTATAGGAACTCATCTATATTCGTGCTCAGTATCCAGTTGTTATAAGGCTCGTAAATAAATGAAAACTGTGAAATCACTTCAGCTCATATACTTTATAATTCCATTGACTCTTTGTCTGGTAAATTGTAACCAAAAGAACGATTTTGAATTTTCTGAAATAAGACTTAATCGAATAGAAAACTTTGATTCAAACTTCGTTAATTACTGCAATTTAAATTTAAACTCAAATTTTGAATTAAATGCAGTTGTATGTAGCTTTTACGGAGATTATCTTAACTCGATAGATCAAGCAACTAAAAGGAAGTCAATTTCTAACGATCCACGTGAGAGTATAGTGATTCATTCCCCATCTAATGATGATTTAATAAATTCTTTAGAATCTATACTACAAGATAAGGGAGCTGAAGAAGATGATAAAATTGCAGCGAAAACTATGCTTGGTTTATTGAATACTCCTGATGCAAAAGATTTAATGATTAAAGCGAAGTCAATACCAGCCAAAGACTTTATTACTAAAAAATCAAAAGACTATCATTTTACCTTAATAAATGAAGCTCATTGGAATTCACAACATAGGTCATTTACAAAATCTTTATTAAAACCACTATGGGATTATGGATATAGATATTTAGCATTAGAAACTTTGTCTCATGAAGATACTCTTATTCATGAAAGAGGATATCCAGTTACGTCAACAGGATATTACACTAAAGATTCGAATTTTGGAAATTTAGTGAGAGAAGCTCTTAGGATTGGATATAAATTAATTCCTTACGAAACACAAAATAATGTCGATGGCACATTAAGAGATAGAGACCAGGCAATGACTATTGTTACGGAAACTTTTGAAAAGGATACCATAGGAAAAGTATTGATATATGCAGGATACAGTCATATAAATGAGACCGGTGATGCTAATTACGAACCAATGGGCTATCAACTAAAAAAACTGATTTCTCAGGATATTTTAACAATAGATCAAGAATCAATGACAGCTTACACTGATGTTTCCAAGCAACATGATTATTATAGGGAATCTGATAAAAAATTTGGATTTGAAGAACCTACAATATTGTTAGACTCGGAAAATAAAGTAATTATAGAACCTTTATTTACAGATAGAATAGATATTCAGGTTTATCATCCAAAAACAACATTTATTAAAAGAAGACCAGATTGGAAGTTTGAGAGTAATGTTAAATCAATTCCTTTATCTGGGGAATTTAAAAAATATAAGAACCACCTAATTCAAGCGGTCAAAAGAGGTGAATCGAATGATGCTATTCCAGTAGATCAATTTGTCATATCTAATGAGACAATTCTTCTACTGCATTCAGGTAAATATGACATACGGATAATAAATTGTAGTGGAGATATGGTTGCAAGTGCTGAGTTAGTTGTAAATTAAAATCACATGACAGGTAACACATGTTAGGACTGGATACTTCGTACAGCCGCCTATCATCATCACACTAATCCCCCCATTCACCTCTCAACCCCCTCAATCACCAGCTCCACATAATGCCCTGACAGCAACAATGGCCCATGCTCAGCCGCTTTCAGCTGCGCCCGATACTCATTACCATCAGCTTGCTTCAGCTGCTCGATATCGCTTTGCAACTGCCTGATTTTATCATCTATTGTCGTGGGTAGGGTAGGTGATTTGGCTTGACTGTATTCGATCATCAGCAGCTCTTTACATTTAGGATAGTCCATCTTCATGACGCTGCCTTTTTTATTGAGCTGATCTTCCAGGTATAAGAATGGTTCTGTGCCTTGCACTTCGATGCGGCTGTACTCTTTTAGCAGAGCTTCACTCTTATGGTATTCACTGGTCAGGTGTTCCATCGACCCAAAGAGCCGATTGTATGACGTCCAGAATCCTTCTGCAAAGAGTGGTTTCATAAAGATGGCAGAGACAAAGAAGAACAAAACAAATAGAAATCTACTCCTACTTAGCCACATAAATCAGCTCATTGCGCTTCTTATAGAGCTCCTGTTCGTTCAGCTCTATCTGCGAGCGATACTGATACTTCGTTTTTTGGGCCTTGTGGTGTTCGGATGGCTTGATGATATTCTCTTCATACTTGCGCTCGGTGATAGCGAATAGATGCTCATCGATCTTCAGCCCTTCCATATGACTCATAATGGATCGCCGATTGATCTCATAGTCGTAGTAGATCTGCTTCAGCTTATAGAGTCGTCCCGCGAGCAGGAGGTCATAGGACAGCATGAGTGATTCTTTGTCCAGCTGACGCTTGTGTTCTTTCTCCTTTCGATCCAGGACTGCAGGGGTGACCGGTTAGCCGCAGGACGTGGCGCGCCGGATGGGGTATAGGCGATACCCACGCTCGGCAGTAGATCTTTCCAGGCAGCCGATTTCGTGCGCTCTAAGGCTTTGAGTTGGGATTTTAGTTCTGTGGTGTGGTGTCTTCGTAAAAATTGCTCTGGCTCGAGTAATTCGGGTACAACGAGGCTTTGAGCACTCATTGTGAGGGTGCATATGAGCTGTATGCACAGGTTGTGTAATGTCAGTTCCTTCATGGTGAGGTCTTATTGGGTAGGGTAGTGCAAGGATTGTTCCATGAAAAGGGGTAGATTTAAGAGGTGTATGATGGATATTTCATATTTGACTATGAGGAATATTAGGTACGCGTATTGTCAATATATTAGGAACGAATCTATATTCGTTCCTAGTATCCAGTTGTCGTTGTGAAATAAAAAAAATAAAAAAAACATTGAAGCAAGAAAAAATAATTCAAGGATCCTTATTTGAAGAAGACTACCTCATTAGGACGTTAGGAAGTCTTGGGAATACACCTGAAATTGCACTTACTGAATTAGTGGCAAATGCTTGGGATGCCGGAGCAACGAATGTTGATATATTCATTCCTGAAGAGATAGGCTTAAATCTAATTGTTAAAGACAATGGTGTTGGTTTATCTAAAGACGAATTCTATTCAAGATGGATGAAATTAGGGTATAATAGATTGAAACACCAAGGTAAAAAGGTACACTTTCCCAAAGGAGTAGAGCAAAAAAGACTTGCTTATGGAAGAAACGGAGTTGGTAGGCATGGAATGCTTTGTTTTAATGATAACTACTCTGTTGAAACACATAATAAGGGAAAGAAATCAACCTTTTCAATTACAACAAAAAATGAAAATGAACCTTTTCTTATCAAGGAGCAAAAATTTGAAAAATCCAATTCATCTGGAACAACGCTAATAGTTAACGTTGCTAAGCATCTACCAAATCCAGATCATGTCTTGGAGGTGATTTCAGCGAGATTTCTGCATGATCCAAATTTTAGGATATCTATCAACAAGAAAAATATTCAGTTAGAAGAACATAAGGGCTTAGTTTTTACTGAAGAAGTCGAAATCAATAATATAAATTTAAAGGTTCATCTAATTGATTCTAAAAAATCGAGAAAATCAACATTGTACCAAGGAATTGCATTTTGGCAGGCTAGCAGATTAGTTGGTGAACCCTCATGGATTATTGGGCTTAATATGGTTTTAGATGGTAGAACTCAGCAGGCTAAAAGGTATTCAGTAGTTGTGGAAACTAATGACTTAGCTGAATATATCAAAGAAGATTGGACAGGTTTCAAAAGAAGCAATGAATTGAATTCTATGTTTGATAAAGTTGATGAAACCATCCATAAAATGTTTTCACAGATAGCTAAGGAGAATATTGAAGAAACTACTAAGCAGATTAAAAATGAATATAGAAAAGAATACAATGAATTAAGTCCACTTGGGAAGTATGAATTCAATGAAGCAATTGAAAGCATTACAATTAATAATCCAACAGCAAGACAAGATTCCGTAAACCTTGCCGTAGAAACTGTTATAAACTTAGAGAAAACAAGAAGTGGAAGCGAGTTAATACAAAAGCTTGCATTATTTTCTGATGAAGACATTGTCGGTCTAAATAAATTACTCGATAAATGGTCAATTAAGGATGCCCTCACTGTTTTAGACGAGATTGACAAGCGAATCACAGTTATTGAAGCAATAAGAAAACTCTCAAATGATAAATCGGTAGATGAACTACATGTATTACATCCATTGATTGCAAGTGCAAGATGGATCTTCGGACCTGAATACGATTCTCCTGAATATGCCTCAAATAACCAGTTACAAACAACTGTAGAGAAAGTGTTTAATAAAAAAATAGATAAATCCGTCTTTAATAACCATCGGAAAAGACCTGATATTGTAGTAGCGGGTGATTCTACTTTCTCAATAACTGGAACTGTAGATTATGACTCATCTAATGGTGTTACAAATATCAATAAGGTTTTGATTATAGAATTGAAAAGAGGCGGATTTAGGCTTGGTAAGATAGAAAGAAATCAAGCAGTTGGTTATGTTGAAGATTTTATGAATTGCGGCACTGTAATCGGATCACCCTATATTAGTGCTTTTGTAGTTGGTGAATCATTTAGTGAGAAAATTCAACCGATTTCTAAAGTTTCTAATGGAAATGACGTAGAAATGGGTAAAGTACAAATTTGTCTGTTTTCACAAATTGTTGACTCCTCTGAACGAAGGCTTTTCAATTTACTTAAAAGACTAAATGATCGCTATGAAAACGTATCTGGTATGGAATTATATCATAAACAGAAAAAATTAGCGGTGTAAAGAATACTACACACAAACACCAGGTGATAACGGCATATCTCTTCTACCTCAGAGAGACGACAGCATACCATTATACGTTAGCGATAATACAAAAAAAAAATTACAGATTTTACAAATTAACGAAATTTCCCACAAATTATATGGCAATTAATATATGGCTGTAAAAACACAAGATGAACTAATAGGCGCTCACCCAACAGATGGCAGCATATTTAGCAATTGGCTTTCTAATACAGAAGATCAACCTAAAGCGGATATTAAACATAGAAAACTTGATCCTGATCCAGCTCACCTGACTGATGCCATAGATAAAATATCAGATTACTTATTAATTCATCATATTCCAGACTCGAAGGTCAGAGAGATTAAAGTAAAAAAGAGAATTCTTGACAAATACGGTTTCACTAATTATGTCAATAATATAGATGTTCTTCCCTCCAGTCATGCGACTCTTGTGGGTAATGGAACCGAAGTTATTATGTCAGAATATCTTAAAAAGACTTCAGGATTAGAGCTCCTTGTTTATAGACTACATTACAATCCTAATGTTGATCAAGCCATGAAAGGAGATGATGCATTACTTCTAAATCCTGAAAATGTTGCTGAAAAGATAATTATAGGTGAGAGTAAATTTAGAGCATCTCCTGACAAACCAATGGTTGAGGAGATTCTGAAAACGATGGGTGACATCTCAGTTACTCCTATCTCTCTTTCATTTATTCAGAATACTTTACATAAAGAAGGGAAAAATATATTAGCAAAGGAAGTCGCTGAGCTTCAGTCTAACTTGGCTAAGAATTTAACTCCAATTATTTCAGTAGGCTTCATATTAAGCAATCATAATACACATAATCATATTACAAGAAATGGAACAAGTTTAAATAGAAACCTGGTATTTGCTTCAATTGCAATAACAGATCCAACAGATTTCTTAAATGCCTGTTTTGACAAAGCACGAGAAAAATTAGATGCGATTGAAAAATGTTCCTTGACTGATTTTCCAATGGAATATGCAGCTGATATTGTTAGTGCAGAAGTGAAGCAATTATTTGCAAAGCTCAAAACACTAATTGCATGAAGACGGAACAGGCCAAAGGACTAATTGAAAGCTTGGAGGAAGATAGGGACATCCAGCAATTAATAGCTCAAGCTAAGTCAAGATATATATTATATAATGTAAATGAACCTGAGGAAAATTTCCCTGATTACACCAAGAGACTTACAGAAAAGAACAACCATTCTGCATATTCTTATCTTAATGCTGGTTGTTATATCGCTGAAGAAGGAAATTTAAGTGATTCTTTAACAGGTTTAAGAAAAGGAGCTTCAATTTTAGAATACAATTTTAAATCTTCTAGAGATACTTCAGAATACAGTGACTATTATCTCCTAACCCTTGCTTTAGCCTATTATGCATGCTTCGAGTATTCTAAAGCATTTGTGTCTATATCTAAAATCAAATATGAATTAAAGACAGCACAACTATTCCGATTGTTTTTATCTAAAGATTATGTAGGGCTAGATAAACTGATTTCATCAATTCAAATAGATCAAGAATATCAACCAGATAGAATATCGACCACAATAGAAGATGGCTCAAGTAAAATAAACATCAAAGTATATGAGTATCTCCTTTCTTTATCAATGTCACGATTGTTATTGTTTTTTTATAACGGTGAAGACAGTATGCTTCAGGATGCGATTGAAATAGCGACTGATACGTTAGAGCTATTATCAGAAGATCGAGAACCATCCCTGTGGTGGTGTTTAAGATTGTATAGAATTATATTAGTGGGCTTCTACAATTCAGCAATTTGGAAAATTTTGCCTCCTAATTTCCCAGAACATGAAGAAGCTACCTTTTCATTCATACAGAACCTAGCTCGAAGGAAACCAATACCCATTGTCGAATTCTTCATTTCTCAGAGGGAGGCAATTGCTAAGGCTGCGGAGACATCTGGTTTAGTTGTTTCTTTACCAACTAGTAGTGGAAAAACTAGAATAGCAGAGGTGTCAATATTTCAAACGTTATTGAACCCTGATAGTATCGTACTATATATTGCACCTTTTAGATCCCTTGCTTATGAGGTAGAAGACACCTTAGAAATTACCTTTGAAAAAATTGGGTTCCCGGTATCACATTTATATGGAGGAGCAAGCTTTAGTAAGATTGACAGATTGGAAATAGAGAATGCAAGAATAATAGTTGCTACTCCAGAAAAAGCAAAGGCCTTGTTTAGAGCTGCCGATGATTTAGTCGACAAAGTTAAACTTGTTGTTTTAGATGAAGGTCATCTCCTGGGTGATGAAGAGCGATTTATTCGTAATGAAATGTTTTTTGAAGAACTAAGATTTCATATGGAAAAGAATGAGGGTAAATTCTTGATTCTTTCCGCAGTACTACCAAACTCACACCATATGTCAAAGTGGTTGACAAATTCTGAAGAGAATATCCATGAAAACAAATGGAGCCCCAGTAGTAAACGTATTGGTACTTTAGAATTCAAAGGCAATAACGTCAATATAAATTGGAAAAAAGAAGACCCAGAAACTTGGAATAATTCATTCATCGTACCTATTCAACAAGGTCAAAAAATATTTCCTTCTAATTTAAAAGATGCTATAGCATCAACCGCTGTAAAATTATGTCATAATGGATCAGTACTCATTTTTCAAGCAAAAAGCAATCGAGTAGTTTCTCAAGGTAGAGCTTGCATAGAAGCCTTTGGAGAAGAAGCAAGTAATCATACATGGACTAATGCTCGAGCATGGCAAAGTTTTGAACTAGCAGTAAAAAACAGCTTAGGCTTAGATCATGATATATATAAGCTTGCCCAATGCGGAATAATTTGTCATTTCTCAAAACTGCCTAGAAACGTTAAAGCTTCATTTGAAAATTTAATGCGAACATCTAATCCGAGGATTATAATTGCGACTACGACCTTAGCACAAGGAGTTAATCTTGGAGTATCGACAGTCATAATAGCTGATGTCTGGTTTGGAGCTCCTGGAAATAGTGATAAGATTTCCAATAGTAAATTTTGGAATATAGTAGGTAGAGCAGGGAGAGCCTTTGTTGATAGTGAAGGAAAAGTTTTGTATGCGACAGACAAAAACACTAACAGACATATAATTAGAGCTCAAGAGGCAACAGCAAATTCATACTTGGAAGAAGAATTTCATGATGAGGTTAACAGTGGAGTTTACTTACTTCTAAAATTCTATTTTGATCTAGCAAAAAAGGCAAAGATCGATTTTGAATATCTAATTCAATTAATTTCAGAAAATTCACCAGTGCTCTCAGAGCTGGATATTGAGCAAGATAATTTGAACTATGTAACTGAGAGTTTTGATTTATTAGATGATACACTATTGTCATTGTCCTATAAATTCCAAAGCTTCAATGATAATGAAGTTTCTGGATGGATTGATACATTTTTTAGAAGATCGTTATTCTATATACAAGCAGAAGAAAATGAAGCACTAGATGAGGTTTCTTTGTTAAGTTATCTAAAGAAAAGAAACGTTTTAGTAACAGAAAAGGCTGGTATTCCTGAGAATTGGTTGTCTCATATAAAAACAGGAATTCCTGTAAGAGCAAGTTTGAAATTAGATTCTCTATTAGATGATTTTGAGTCTTATTATAAAGATTACTTTGAAACTGATAAAACTTTCGAAAATTTGTCAGATTTGGTTCAACTACTTGAAGATTTAGTTGATCAATTGCCAGGAGAGACTTTTAAGAAAAAGACACTTTTTCGCAATATAGAATTATCTGAAGATAGGAATACGGCAATACACAACATGTGGATTTCTGGAGAATCATATTTAGACATTACAAATGCTACCACGGGGGAAATAACTAATCATTTTTGCTCTTCCTACTTCGGCTATACTCTTCCATGGGTTTTTAATGCAGTATCAAGAAAATTTAAAGTTCTTGAGAAGGAAGATTGTTCGGAGTTTTATGAAAACCTTGCTACAATGATCGAACTTGGTCTGCCTGACGTAGTAGCTGTTAAAAATTACATAGGAGGTATAAAATCAAGACTTATTGCAACAGAAATAAGAAATGTTATTGAGGTACCAACGGATAACTTAACCATATCAGATCATATAGATTTCTTATTATCTGTGAAAGAAGGTTTCAACGATCAACTTTCTGATGATGCAAAAACATGGCTCAGTATCATAGAAAGTCGACAAAAGGAAAAGATTAAAGAAGAAGTTCAATTCCCTAATTTCACCCTCGATACTCTAATAAAGGACAAAACATACAGTGTTAAAATATATAATGAAAAGTGCTATTTATGTAGTTCAGATTATATTTCTAAAGTGAGTGTCGAATCGACAGAGCAATTTCCATTTAAAAAATTAGGTCATGAATTGAGCTATTTTTTTAAGTATGATCACTTCAATGAATTTTGGGAATTCTGTCATTAGGCATTAACAAATAATCAATAATGGAGTTTTAAATAGAACTAAATAGAGGAACTATCGCCAACAATCCTCAGACAGACGATCGATATAATCATCCGTTAATCCCCCCACCCATTCACATCTCCACCCCCTCAATCACCAGCTCCACATAATGCCCTGACAGCAACAAAGTCCCATGCTCCGCCGCTTTCAGCTGCTCCCGATACTTGTTGCCATCTGCTTGCTTCAGCTGCTCCATATCGCTGTATAGCTGCCTGATTTTATCATCTGTAGATTTGGGTAGGGCAGGTGCTTTGGCTTGACCGTACTCAATCATCAGCAGCTCTTTCTGGATGTGGTCTGTGGCTTGCTCCATGCGGAGCTTCAGATCCTCATACTTCAGGAGCTGCTTTCGGTAATCGGCCATGGCGTGGCTATGCTGACTTTGGAGACCAGTGATTTGATCTTGCTTATGCTGGATAGCAGGATTCGTGATGTAGTCTACTTTGGTATCGTGCTCGATGGCTTTCAGTCTGATGCGGTTAGGGTAGTCCATTTTCATGACACTGCCTTTCTTCTTGAGTTGATCTTCCAGGTATAAGAATGGTTCGGTGCCTTGCACTTCGATGCGGCTGTACTTACCCGATCTGAAGAGCCGATGGAGAGAGTCCAGGGTGATATCATGGAAGCTGCCTGGGGCGAACTTATACTGGTACTTCGTATGCTCGGGATAGATGTCACT
>ENA-ORXU01003068-ORXU01003068.1-marine-metagenome-genome-assembly--contig:-NODE-3068-length-10721-cov-1.754791_pt1 | contig 10721 bp, 8 predicted proteins | sample MGYA00237869_ERZ511484 | MGnify/ENA metagenome assembly ERZ511484 | reverse complement strand
ATGCGCGCAACCCGCACAACCAGATGCCCCATGACGCCCGGCAAAGACCGTCGGCGTCGTCGCGCCATCCAGTTCGGGCAAGGCAATCAGCATCGTCGTTTCAATCGGACCAAGTCCACCTGAAGACCGGCTCCACTGATCCAGGGTCTGAAATTCCAGCGGATGCGCGGCGATGTAAGGCACATCCAGCGCGCCCAGCAGATCAACTGCCGCGTCATTGTCGTTATAGGCCGGTCCGCCGACAAGGCTGAACCCGGTCAACGACAACAGCGCGTCGATCTTGGGTGCGCCGTTATCCATGAAGAAGGTATCGACTGCGGGTCTTGCATCGAGACCACCGGCGAAGGCCGGGATCACACGCAACCCGCGCGCCTCAAGCGAGGCAATAACCGCATCATAATGCGCCGTATCCGACGACAGCACATAGGACCGCATCATCAACAGACCGACGGTGCCAACAGGCTTCTTCGGCGCTGGCAGGCGCGTGATATCCGTCGTGATCCGCTCCTTCAGGCGCGGGTGATAAAGGCCGGTGTCGGGATATTCGACAGGCGCCGTCGTCGCCGTGCCGCGCCATTCCTCGCAGGCGGCATAGCGCGAGATCAGCATGCGGATCATACCCTCGACGTTTTCGTCCGACGAGGCCAGCCAGTACTGCATGGTCATGAACCAGGCGCGCAGGTCCTGTGCCTTGCCGGGAATATACTTCAGAAGACGTGGCAGGCGGCGCAGCATCTGCATTTTCTTGGCGCCCGATTCAGACGACGGTTTCGACGAACCGCGCAGACGCTTGAGGAATGACATGGTGCCCGATGTCGGTGCCGCCATATCCAGCGACCCCATCTTCGTCAGCTTGACGATCGCCGCGTCCGAGATCAGGCCGACCATCGCATCGCAATCGTCGCGGCGAGCTTCCAGATCGGGCAGGATCTGGCGCACATGTTCTTCCAGGAACAAAAGCGACGTGACGATGATGTCGGCCTGGGCAATCGCCTCGCGCGCGGTATCAAGCGCCGCAGGTGTCTCTCCCCAATCGGCGGCGGCGTGGACAGAGACGCTGAGACCCGGGAAATCCACCGAAAGCCTGTCCGCCACACGTTCGCAGGGACCAGCCGCGTGGGCATCCAGCGTCACGATGGCGACGCGATAGCCGGGCATGCCCGCTTTATGCATCACGTCATCGCGCATAATGGGCCTTCGCTTCATAAAGCGTCTCGACGCTGATTTCGCCGATCCCGCGTTCGGCGGCAAAGGCCTCGGTGTTGCGCCGCGCCTTGCCACGCACGAAGAAGGGGACCTTGCGCAATTCACGCTCGGCGGGGTCCAGCCAGATCACGTCGGCAGAGGCAACAACTTCGGGCGTCGCATGGGCAGAGCCGTGGTGATGGCTTGGCCCGGCGGCATCGTTGAACTCGAAATCCTCGCGGAACATGTGCAGCAGGTGTTCTTCCAGCCCCATGACCAGCGGATGCACCCAGGTGTCGAAGATCACGTTCGCGCCCTCGACCCCCATCTGGGGTGAGTATCGCGCGGGGAAGTCCTGAACGTGGACAGGCGCGGAAATCACTGCGCAGGGAATGCCCAGACGCTTGCCGATATGACGTTCCATCTGCGTGCCAAGGATCAACTCGGGCTGAAGCGCCTCGATCTTGGCCTCGACTTCCAGATAATCATCGGAAATCAGCGCCTCGACCCCGTATTCCTTCGCCAATGCGCGGATGGGCCGGGCCTGTTCGCGGTTGAAGCAGCCGATGCCCGCAACCTCAAACCCGATCTCGTCACGCGCAATCCGCGCAGCCGCCGCGACATGCGTGCCATCGCCGAAGATGAACACGCGCTTGCCGGTCAGATAGGTGCTGTCGACGCTTGCCGAATACCAGGGCTGGCGCAGGCGCGCTTCGTCCAGATGCGGCTTCAGTCCTGTCAGTTCGGCCACTTCAGCAATGAAATCCCGCGTCGCACCGACACCAATCGGCACGGTCTTGGTGAATGGCAGGTTCAGCTCACGTTCCATCCAGCGGCACGCGCTTTCCCCGGTTTCGGGATACATCAGCACGTTGAAATGCGCGCGCCCAAGCGTCTGGATGTCAGCGGGCGAGGCCCCCATAGGCGCGGTCACATTCACCGTCACGCCCATGTCTTCCAGCAAGCCCGTCAATTCCGTGATGTCGTCGCGATGACGAAAGCCAAGCGCTGTCGGCCCGATCAGGTTGCAGCTAGGGCGTGCGTCCTTGTCCATCGGTTTCGCCAGCGCCCGCACGATCTGGAAGAACGTCTCGTCCGCACCGAAGTTTTCCTTGCGCTGATAGCTGGGCAGTTCCAGCGGGATCACAGGGATGCTCAGGTCCATCGCTTCGGCCAGACCACCGGGATCATCCCGGATCAATTCGGCGGTGCAGGACGCGCCGACAACCATCGCAGCAGGCTGGAAGCGGTCATAGGCTTCCTTGCAGGCCGACTTGAACAGATGCGCGGTATCCTCGCCCAGATCACGGGCCTGGAACGTGGTGTAGGTGACGGGCGGGCGGTGATTGCGCCGCTCGATCATGGTGAACAACAGGTCGGCATAGGTGTCGCCCTGGGGCGCGTGCAGGACATAATGCATGTCCTTCATGCCGGTCACGACACGCATCGCGCCAACATGCGGCGGGCCTTCATATGTCCAGACTGTCAGCTTCATTCGGCAGCCACCGACAGGGCGGCGTGACGGCGCAGGGGTCGAGAGAACAGCCCCGCCAGGTCACCCGCCTGCTCATAGAAATGGATCGGCGTGAAAACCAGCTCGATCGCCCATTTCGTCGCCAGACCTTCGGCTTCCAGCGGATTGGCAAGGCCCAGACCGCAGACCGTCAGATCGGGGCGCGCAGCGCGCACGCGGTCCAACTGGCGATCCACATCCTGACCTTCGGAAAAGACCGGCGCGCCATTCTCGGCCAGCGTTTCCATATCGGGTCCGACAACGTCGCGGTGAATGAAGGGCGCGCCAACCTCGATCGGGCGCATCCCGCATTCCTGCGTCAGGAAACGTGCCAGCGGAATTTCCAACTGACTGTCAGGCATGAAGAAAACCGACTTTCCGTCCAGAACATCAGACGCCTTGGCCACCGCCTGTCGCGCCCGCGCGCAGGGCGCTTCGGTTACGCGCTCAACCACCTCGGCATCAATGCCGAAATCCGCCGCAATGGCGTGAAGCCAGGCGGTCGTGCCAAGTTCACCAAAGGGGAAGGGGGCCGCGATATGGCGCGCATGACGGCGCTTCAATGCGCCATAGGTCTCGCCCAGAAACGGCTGCGTCAGCGCAAACGAGGTGTTCGGCCCGACCGCAAGTTCGGTATCGGCATCGGTCGAGGGCAGGACGGAGACACGTTCGATCCCCAGCCCCGCGACAAGCTCCAGCATCTGATCTTCGACCACGCCGGGCAGGGCCCCGACCAGCATCAACTGGCGCGCATCGGTCTTCGGCAATTCCTGAACCATCGAGGCAAGGCAGGCGTCTTCACCTTCGGTAAACGTCGTCTCGATCCCCGAGCCGGAGAAGTTCAGCACGTTAACCTTTGGCGCGTAACGGCTGCGCAGACGCTCGGCGGCTTTCTCAAGGTCCAGCTTGATAACTTCCGACGGGCAGGACCCGACAAGGAACAGGCGGCGAATATCGGGGCGGCGCGACAACAGGCGGTCCACCTCGCGGTCCAGTTCCTCGTTCGCATCCGCCATGCCGGCCAGATCGGTTTCTTCCAGGATCGCCGTGCCAAAGCGCGGTTCTGCGAATATCATCACACCGGCGGCGGATTGCAGAAGATGGGCGCAGGTGCGGCTACCGACGACCAGAAAGAACGCGTCCTGCATCTTGCGGTGCAGCCAGATGATAGAGGTCAGGCCGCAGAACACTTCGCGCTGCCCTGATTCTTTCAGAACCGGCAGGTCACGACAGCCAGAGGAGGGGGCATTCATCTCGTTCACGCAGGCACCCCCGATTGCAGCCGCGCCACGCGCAGCTTCCAAAGAAACTGACCCGCGTTGATGACGTAGGTGACATAAGCCGCAAGCGCGATTGCCATCAGTGTCAGGGGGCTGGCGTCGGTCCAGAACAGCGCCACCAGATAGGCGGTGTGCAGCCCGATCACGGCGAAGCTGAACACGTCTTCCCAGAAGAAGGCGCGGGCGAAAAGGTATTGACCGAAAACGACTTTCTCCCAGATCGCACCGGTCACCATGATCAGGTAAAGCACCAGCGTCTTGACGATGATCGAGATCGTCGCGGCCTCGTATCCAAAGCCCGTCGCAAGGAAGCGCAGCACCAGTGCAAGCGACACCAGAAACACCACGAATTGCAGCGGCGCCAGAACGCCCTGCACAATGGTCCAGACCGAGCTGTCGCGTCTGGCGCGCTGCTCGGGCGTGTAAAGATTTGAGGCTGTCCCCGTCTCGCCGGACAATTGGTTCATCGCCGACTCCTCTCCCTGATGTTGGTGTAAGGTAACGGCGACAAATGGATTGTGTCAAATTAAAGTTACATTGAAATTAGGGTTGGTGGATTTAGAAGGTCTCTGCGCGGACGTTCCAGATACTTCGTCAAGTAACTGATTTATATGTATTTTAACGATGACTTGCTCATTAATCGCTCAAATGACACTACAGACACGTCAATTTTCTTTGACATGCGCGCCTGTGTCACACAGATTGGACACACTTGTTTGAAGATCAATCGACAGGGGTGGGCGTTTGCGACGTACAAAACCCGAAGGACCGATGGAGGACGACGAAGCGCCAAGCGTTTCGGCGCGCGATGCCGTTGTCGACCGTTTGGCGAAGTCCGCGGTGGCGGCGGTGTCCGCAGGTCTGAGGGCACGCAAACCCAAGCACGCGGAAAAGGCCGCCGTCTATTTGACCAAAGCCGTTCTGGATCAAGCCGGGTATGACCGCGCGGCCGTCCTTGATAATCTGACACAACAAGGCATCGACGCTGAAACGATGCTTGACTACTGCATCCCGCGCGCGGCCGAAGCGCTGGGCACGGGCTGGGTCGAGGATGAGCTGACCTTCACAAGTGTATCCGCCGCAACCTCTCGCCTTTACGGGCTTTCTAAGGCCGTGGGCGAAGAATGGGACGGTCTGGCCGGGGCAGGCGATGGTCTGAACATCCTTTTGGTTTCATTCCGTCGCGAAGATCACCTTTTGGGGCCGGGCATCCTGGCGCAGCAGTTGCGGCGTCGCAGCCATTCTGTCCATGCCATGTCAAACACCGACAGCGCCGCCATCCGAGAGCGACTTGACGCTTTGTCCTTCGACTGCATCCTCGTGTCGGTCGCTTCACTCGTCAGTCTGGACACTGCAACCGAAGAACTTGCCCAATTGCGCAAGTGGAACTGCATCGACATTCCGGTGGTCATCGGCGGCGGGGCTTTCGGGTTCCGCTCGGGCACGCCGGAAGAGTTTCACGTCGATCTTATCGAGTCTGACATTGACGTCGCGGTTTCAAAGATAGAAGCGCTGCGCTCGGAAAACGCCGGAAGGAACCCATAGTGACGATCCGAGACATCAATTGGGTGAACGGGCCTTCTCCGGTGATCGACCCCGATTACCTGGGCAACATTTTTGCTTCCACGTCCGATCTGGCTTTTCTGGTCACTGCCGAAGGCACGATCATGTCGACCCTCGTCGACGAAGGCGCGCGCCATCACAAGCTGATCGCCCACTGGGGCGGAAAGCAGATCAGGCAGTTTCTGACATCCGAAAGCGTTCCGAAGTTCGATCAGGCGCTGTCGGCGATCCTGAACGGAGTCCCGGTCACGCGTCGGATAGAGTTGAACCACAGCGACGGAACCGACTGGCAGCTTCCGGTTCGCTACACCTTCCATGCGGTCGGTCCCGGCGATTCCGTCCTGATGCTGGGTCACGACCTTCGTTTCGAGGCGGAAACCCAGGAACAGCTCATCCTAGCGCAAATTGCTCTGGAACAGGGGTTCGAGGACAAGCGCAGGCTGGACGCATGGTATCGCGTGGTCTTGTCCAGCACGACCGAACCCTTCCTTTTCGTGTCCGCCCTCGACGGGCGTATCCAGGACCTCAACTCCGCCGCCGCAGCCTTTCTGGGCAAATCGCGCGATGAGCTTCTGGGTGCGGTCCTTACCCAGATTTTTTCGGACGTCGAAGGCTCGGCGATCATCGAAGCCCTGTCCAGTCTGGCTCAGTCCGATGGAGAGGGTATGCTGGCCGTCAAAACCCTGAAGGGCGCGCGCATGGTCGATCTGGAGCCGACCTTGTTTCGCACCGCAGGCGAAAGGATGATCTTCTGTCGGATCGTCACAAGCGAAAATGTGGCCGATCAGGGCGAGCGTCTGACGGCCGATTTGTCGTCGCTGTTCGATCAGGGACCCGAGGCCATCGTCTTCACGTCCGTCGACGGTATCGTGCGCGAGATGAATGATGCGTTTCTGGAACTCGCCGGCGTGCCCGGTCTTTCGGATGCGAAGCACAAAAGCCTTGGCGCGTTCCTTCATCGCGGCCACATCGATCTCAGCGTCATCCTGAAGCACGTGCGCCAGACCGGGCGTCTGCGCATGTATTCGACACGACTGAAGAACGAGCTTGGGAAGACCTCGCTGGTCAACATGTCGGCCACCCTTCTGGGAGAGGGGGATCGCCAGATCATCGGTTTCGTCATGCGCGACGCAGAACGCGCCGATGTCATTCACCGTGGCACCCAGCCTGCGAACCAAAGTGCCGCGCCCAATCAGAACGTCGCCGAACTGGTCGGAACCGCGACGCTGCGGGAAATCGTGTCGGAAGCCAACGAAGTTATCGAGAAGATGTGCATCGAAACCGCTGTCGAACTGACCGATCACAACCGCGCCGCCGCCGCCGAGATGCTGGGCATGTCGCGCCAAAGCCTTTACGTGAAGCTGCGCAAGTATGGGCTTCAGGACCGCTCGGTGAACGAATGACGTCGGGCGCGCGGGCATGAGCGTCGTCAGCGATCCAACCGGGCGCAGTTTGCCCGAACCCCGCGCCGTCCTGACGCTTTTGAAACCCATCACATGGTTTCCGCCGATGTGGGCCTATCTTTGCGGGGCGATTTCCGTGGGCATCGCGCCATCGGGGCACTGGGGTCTGATCCTGCTTGGTGTATTGCTGGCCGGTCCGGTCGTCTGCGGGATGAGCCAGGCCGCCAATGACTGGTGCGACCGCCATGTCGATGCCATCAACGAACCCGACCGCCCGATCCCTTCGGGTCGTATTCCGGGCCATTGGGGTCTTTGGATCGCGCTTTCCATGTCGGTTCTGTCGCTTCTGGTCGGCTGGTTCCTGGGTCCATGGGGATTTGCCGCGACGGTCGTGGCGGTCCTCGCCGCCTGGGCCTATTCGGCAGAGCCGGTGCGCCTGAAGCGTTCGGGATATCTTGGACCGGGGTTGGTTGGCCTCAGCTATGAGACCTTGCCCTGGTTCACAGGCGCTGCTGTCCTCGCCGCCGGTCTGCCAAGGGTCGAGATCATCGCGATCGCCGTCCTCTACGGGATCGGCGCGCATGGCATCATGACGCTGAACGACTTCAAGGCGCTGGAAGGCGACCGGCAAACCGGCGTGCGCTCCCTGCCTGTCACCCTTGGCCCCGAACGCGCCGCGCGGCTGGCCTGCTGGATCATGGCCGTGCCGCAAATCGCGGTTGTCGGCTGTCTCGCCCTTTGGGACCGTCCGGTCCATGCCTTCGCCATCACAGCACTGGTGGTGCTTCAACTACTGGCGATGCGCAGACTTCTGAGCGACCCGAAAAAGCTCGCGCCTTGGTATAATGCCACCGGCGTCACGCTTTACGTCTCTGGCATGATGATCGCCGCCTTCGCCCTTCGCGCCCTTGGAGTTGCCCCATGACCCTTTCGTGGATTTCGATCATTCGTCTTGGCCTTGTGCAGATGTGCCTTGGCGCGATTGTGGTTCTGACGACATCGACGCTGAACCGGCTGATGGTAGTCGAACTCGCACTGCCTGCGGTGCTTCCGGGCTTCCTTGTGGCGCTGCACTATGGCGTTCAGATCACGCGCCCCCACTGGGGCTTCCTGTCTGATTCAGGCGGGCATCGTTCCCGCTGGATTATCGGGGGCATGGCGCTTCTGGCCCTTGGTGCCATTGGGGCATCACTGTGCATTCCGCTGCTGGAGACGAACCTGGCCCTTGGTCTGGTCGCCTCGATCATCGCCTACGCCCTGATCGGTCTGGGCGTTTCCGCTTCCGGCACCTCGCTGCTGGCGCTTCTGGCAACGGCCACCGCGCCGCATCGCCGCGCGGCGGCGGCCACCATCACATGGCTGATGATGATCGCGGGCATCGCGGTGACGGCAGGCGTCGTGGGCGCGATGCTTGATCCTTATACGCCTGCACTTCTTATCCGCATCGTCCTTTTCGTCACCCTTGGCGCGGTGGTCCTGACGGCGCTGGCGACATGGGGCATCGAACGCGGCATTGTGGCGCGGTCCGAACCCGAGCCCATGCCCTTCCGTCAAGGTCTGGCCGAAATCTGGGCCGAGCCACAGGCGCGCAACTTCACCATTTTCGTCTTCCTGTCGATGACCGCCTATTTCATGCAGGAGTTGATACTGGAGCCTTACGCCGGTCTCGTCTTCAACTTCACGCCGGGCCAATCCACCTCGCTGTCCGGCGCACAAAACGGCGGTGTCTTCCTGGGCATGCTGCTGGTCGGCATCGCCGCCACGGGGTTCCGCATCGGTTCCTTGCGCGCCTGGGTGGTTGGCGGGTGCCTTGGCTCTGCGGCCAGCCTCGGTGTCATCGCCTCGCTTGGCTCCATCGGCCCCGGCGCGCCGCTTTTGCCCGCTGCCGTGGCACTCGGCTTTTTCAACGGCGTCTTCGCCGTCGCCGCCATCGGCTCGATGATGGCGCTTGCGGGTCGCGGACGGGAAGCCCGCGAAGGCACGCGCATGGGACTTTGGGGTGCGGCTCAGGCCATCGCTGCGGGTTTCGGTGGGCTGCTTGGCACCGCTGCCGTCGATGTGATGCGCGCGCTTATGTCCTCTGACGCGGTCGCCTTTTCGGTTGTCTTCGGCCTTGAAGCCGCGCTGTTTCTGGCCGCCGCCGCAATGGCCGCCATTGTGATCGAGGGTCGCAAGGCCCAACCGCCTGCAAATCTGGTTCCGGGAGAATGAGCATGACCTATGATGCAGTCATCATCGGAGGCGGCCCAGGTGGATACTGCGCCGCTCTCTACGGCGCGTCGGCGGGCCTGAACGTCGCCCTCATCGAGAAGGACGCCCTCGGCGGAACCTGTCTGAACCGAGGTTGCATCCCGGCGAAGGCGTTCCTCGAGACCGCCGCCGTCAAGCGCCACGTCGACCACGCCAGCGACTTCGGCGTCGAGACCAACGGCATGGCGAGCATCGAGTTCGCCAAGACGCAGGAACGCAAGCAGGGCATCGTCAAGCAGCTCGTCGGTGGTATCGGGGCGATGTGCAAGGGCCGCAAGGTCGAGGTCTTCAACGGTGTCGGCGCGCTCTCGGCCGGGCGCACCGTGAACATCGAGTTGGGTGACGGTGGGTCGGCGTCCATCACCGGCGACTTCGTGATGCTCGCGTCGGGGTCCGTGCCCCGTCTCATCCCGAACTTCGAACGGGGCGGCCCGATCATGACCAGTGACGAGGTGCTCGACCTCGACACGCTGCCGGCCCGTGTCGCCGTGATCGGTGGCGGTGCCATCGGCTGTGAGTTCGCGTCCACGTTCGCCGACCTCGGCTCCGAGGTCACCATCCTCGAGGGCTTGCCGAAGATCCTGCCGGGGCTCGACAAAGACGTCGCCAAGGTCGTCGAGAAGGTGTTCAAGAAGAAGAAGATCGCGATCAAGACCGGCGTGATGGTCAACGGCCACACACCGAACGATTCGGGCGGCACGACGGTCGCGTTCGGAGATGGCGAATCGGTCGAGGTCGACGCCGTCGTCGTGTCGGTCGGTCGCCGCCCCTTCGCCGATCAGCTCGGCCTCGAAGGGACGGGCGTCGTGGTCGACGAGCGTGGCTTCGTCGTGGTCGACGAGTTCTGCCAGACGGGCGAGGACGGCGTCTACGCCGTCGGCGATCTGATCAACACGCCGCAGCTCGCACACGTCGGATATGCCGAGGCGATCCTGGTCATCAAGCATCTGCTCGGCGAGAACCCGATGCCGGTGATGTACGACCGGGTGCCGTGGGCGATCTACTGCCACCCCGAAGTCGCCTGGGCCGGCCCGGACGAACAGCAGGCCAAGGACGCCGGCCACGACGTCGTCGTCGCCAAGCACCCGTTCAAGTTCAACAGTCGTGCAATGATCCTCGGCGAGACCGAGGGCCTCGTGAAGATCATCGCCAAGAAGCGTGCCGACGGCACCGCCGGCCAGATCCTGGGTGTCCACATGGTCGGTCCGTGGGCCACCGAGCAGCTGTCCGGTGGCTACCTCGCCGTGAACTGGGAAGCCACCGTCGACGAAGTCGCGGAATTCATCCAGCCGCATCCGAGTTTGAGTGAGTTGTTCGGTGAGACCGTGCTCTCCCTCACCGGGCGCAGCTTCAACGGCTGAGCCCACTCATCGACCGCTTCAACCCGCAACGCATTCCCGCAACCGCAACGCATTCCCGCAACCGCAACGCATTCCCGCAACAAGGACAACAACGACATGGCAGACGTCACCCTCCCGCAGCTCGGCGAAACCGTCACCGAAGGCACGATCACGCAGTGGTTCAAGG
>ENA-ORXU01003066-ORXU01003066.1-marine-metagenome-genome-assembly--contig:-NODE-3066-length-10729-cov-3.309238_pt1 | contig 10729 bp, 11 predicted proteins | sample MGYA00237869_ERZ511484 | MGnify/ENA metagenome assembly ERZ511484 | reverse complement strand
GCCTCGGGGCCCTGCAGCACCTCGTCGAGCTGGTCGGCCGCGTCGTGAAGCCGCGCGCGTTCGACCGCCCGCGCCGGCGGTGCCGATGCCTCCCCGTCGAACCCGTCCGGCGAGGTGCGCGCCGATCAGGATTCCGGGGCGCTGCCGGCCCTGTTCGATTCGCTGCTCGAGGCCGACGGGGCCGCCGCCGCGCCTGTAGCGTGGCACAGGTAACAGTGCCAGGTGTGGGGGGTGTGGTCTCCCACCCGCCAGGAGGCGCCCGATGCGCGTGGACAGCGGCCCAGCTGACGGTCCCCCTGTGGCCACCAGGCGAGCCGCGGCGAGCTGCCCGCGAGCAGCAGCGCCGCCGCCGTCGGGCCGAGGTGGTGCGCCCCTCCGACGACGTCTGTTTTTGCTGACGCAGCGGGGGGTGGGGGGCGCCCAGCGGGGTGGCGCCACGCGCCGCCGGCTCGGCCGACCTGGCGACGTGCGACGCGTGGCGCGCGTGGTCGCCCGTCACGCCCGTGCGGTGTGCGGCACGTCTGACGGCGCCATGGCCCGACGCTCCCCATCCACTCCCCGGGGTCGGTGGAGACGGCGGGCGACAGGCAGGGCGGGACCGCTGGACTGACAAGGATGGAAATTACCGAGGGAGACCAAACTAGTTTGGGCGTGTCAAGTGGTACTTTGTTGAATCTACAGTGGCGGCGGCTGACTATTCTGGCGTCGACCGCACGGGTTTCATCCCCCTCGACTGGGGCACCAGCCGACCGGCCGCCCCTGCCCACACCCGTCGCTGCACATCCGCCGAGGCAAGAGGGACGACAGCCGGCGCGCCGCCGTGATCGCGGAGGACGCACCGGTCAGGCAACGGAGCTGGTGCAGCTTGAGCGCCTCGGCGGGGCGAGCGGGGACAGCACCCAGGCGGGAGGCATGGAAAGCGGGGGGCTGCGTCGCAGAGGACGGCGCTGCGGAGGAGGGCGTTGCAGCAGCCGCTGTGCGGGCGGCCATGCCGTACAAAACCACGCGTGCGTACGCGCCGCCGCTCAGTGATACAGTGCTGGGCAATGGCGGCCGCAAGGGGCACACACTGTGAACGCCGTTGAGCAGACCCGCACGGGCCTCTTCGGGCCGACTCGTCGGCGTGCTGGTGACGTGGCGCCCACGGGTTTTTGCATCGAGAGGAATGGGGAAACGCGCACCTGGCGGTGCGGGTGGGAGGGCGTCGTGTGGCACCCTCGAGTGCCGATCCAACCACGGCGGGGAGAGATGGATCGCACCACTCAATTGGCACCGTCGGCCGAACCAATTGGTCTTCTCTGGGTGGGACGTGCCCGACGCGCAGCCTCGCGCGAGCGCTGATATCTCCCATGCCACGTGTCTATCTCCCCAAGGGACGAGAGCCCATCTGTCAGACAAACTCCATCCCGTCCATGGTGTGTGCCATGCGCCAGTGGCCGCAGGGAGCGCCCTTTTAGACTCAATTACACCACCGACTCGGTGGCCAAGACCAGTGCGGACCACGGGCGTGGAAGTTGGATCGTGCAAGCTAGGGGGGCCAAGTGGCGTTTCTGGCGGGACCCGGCTTGAGCTTACAATGGACCAGCCAGCCTACACCGTGGCCACAACACACGGTTTCCGTGGTCTGCTCCCCGCCGCCCTCCCACACCCACACCTCTCCGCAGTGCGCCGGCCGCCGCCACGGCAGACGAAGCCGACGGCGGCGGCAGCTGCCCCTCCCCCGCGCGCCGGCGTGCCGCGTTGGCGTCGCGCCGCCACGTCCCACGGCTGCAGTTTCTGGTTTTTTTTTTCGTACTCGTTGGGCACACACGCCCCCGCAGTCGCGGGTCCGCCGCCGCCGCCACCGCCCGGCGGCCACCGCCGCCTCGCTGGGCTGCCCGTTGCATGAGCGCTGGCGTGCCTTTGAGGGGGGGGGGGGGGGGGGCTTGTTTCCCCCCCCTCGCCCTGCGCCCCCCTGCCACCGCCGGCGCCTGGGGGCACCCGCGCCTGCAGGCAGAGCCTTCGTGGCAGACCCGACGCCACAGTGGGCGGGGCAGCCGCAGACGCGCCTGGCGCAGCGTGCGCCCGCCCCACGGCGCCGCCGCCGCGCGGCCGCCGACCGCCTCCGCAACACACGGTGCGTGTAGTGTCCGACCGCGCCCGCCCCGCGCCGCCGTGCCGCAGCCCGCCGCCCCGCGTCGGCCGCCGCGGGTGCGCGACGGCGGGTCGCCGTGTTCTTGGACCCGCGTCGGCCGCTGCACTGCCTGGCGTCGGCTTTGACAGGTGGCTGCATCACCGCCGGTGTGGTCTGTGCGGTTCACCGAGGTCTGCGAGGGCCCCGCCCGTACCAGCCCGCACGTGTCCGCGCCCCCGTCATCCCCACACTGTCCGCCGCCCCCCTGCCCTCGGACGTGCGCAGCGTCCATCCCAGCACTCCCTTTTGTGTGTTTCGCTCGCCTCCCCGGCCGGAGGGAATCCACCCGCCGGGCTCGCGGCCGACTCCGCCCTGATTCATCGACTACGTTGTCACTCTTGTTGCCTTCCCGTTTGTTCTTCCACTTGGAACTGCATGCTCTGGGTCGGCACTGCTTCTGCCCCACTACCGTCTCGCCCGTTTTTCCGGGCGTGATTCCCTCTTGTCGGCCACTCCACACTCCTACGCCCCTGCGCTTCCCCCTTTCGTGCCTTCCTCCATTCCCATACTGCGCACCCACCCCCGTGAATGTGCACAGCAGCAGTCGAGCTGGGATCCACCGACCGGCCGCGCCCTGCGGCGCAGGCCACTCCATCCGACGATGAGCCCGCCGCGTCCCCCCCCAAGCGCCCATCGGCAGACTTTTCGGACCCTTACAGCGACACGTCTGAGGTGACGCCCGTGTCGGGCGACGACCGGGCGCTGCCGCCGCTGCGGCGGATGGCGCCTGCGCCGGACGCGGCCGGGGCACCCGGCGCCGTCGCGGCAGCCCCCTCCGGCGCTGGTGAGGCCAGCAACGGCCACGCCGCCGGCGGTCCGGGCCGCGATGAGGCGGTGTGGGCGCTGGGTATGGAACCATCGGGGCGGGCGCCCGCGGGCCCGGTCGTGAAGAAAAACCCGATGCAGCTGCCGCCGGCTCTGGATCGTGTTGACACGCTACAGGCCGCGCTCGAGTCGGGGCTGCGGCGGCCGGTGTTTTTCCTGGACTATGGTGCGTCTAGCCTCTGGGGGGTGTGCGGTGAGGCGGTTGTGAGGTGAGGCAGTTTTTCCATGGACACCATTGGTTACCTCTCGTTTTTTCTTGTTGGACTCGTTTGAGGGACATGTCGAATGGCGTCTATCGCACTTGCTGACGTTACGTTTTTGGTTGTCGCTGCCTTCTCGTTCTATCGCTGGCGCGGACAATTTTACGCATGTGGTTTATGATTGCTGCCTCTTTGACGCACTTCTACTGTCCTCATTGCTCCATCTCACCGTGTGCCGTGTTCACTGTCTACAGATGGCACCCTGACTCCGATTGTGAAGGACCCTGACGCGGCGCTGCTGAGCACCGAGATGAGGAAGGTGTTGACAGAGCTCGCAACTCTCTTCCCAACGGCCATTGTCAGCGGCCGTGGCCGCGTCAAGCTGCAATCCCTGATTGGGCTCCACGACCACCAAGGATTGTACTACGCTGGGAGTCACGGGTTTGACATCTCTGGCCCGATGGGCGGCGATGAGTCCCTGCGGCGAAAGGAAGCGTCGGAGACTTTGCCGGTGCTGAAGCGTGCGTCTTCTCAACTGGTGGCCACCGTCGCCGACTTTTCGGGCTCCCAGGTGGAGGACAATGAGCTCGCCGTGTCGGTGCACTATCGCAATCTGGTCGACAAAGAGCAGCTGCCGGCGCTGGAGAGCTGTGTCGACACGGTTGTCAATGACCTGCCGGGGTTGTCCAAACACCACGGCAAGTGCGTTTTTGAGCTGCGCCCCGAGACGGACTGGCACAAGGGCAAGGCCGTCGAGTATCTACTCGATGCACTGGGCCTGGGCGGCCCGGACGTGCTCCCCATCTACATTGGCGACGATGTGTCGGATGAGGACGCGTTTAAGGCGCTCTACGGGCGGGGCCTCGGCATTATTGTGATGAGCGACGCGGATGTGGCCGAGTACCGCGCCAAGGGGCATCCCGATGGCCGCCACACGGCAGCGACGATGCGTCTGTGCAACACGGATGACGTGCGGGGGTTCCTTGGCTCCTTCGCGGCCGCTGGTCGGGAGGGGCGCTGCAAGGGGCGTTCCACACCGCCGCCGGCAAGTGTGGCGGGGAGAGCAGTGACCGTGGAGAGCGGTGGCACCTAGGGCGGTGGTTCGAGGTGCGGTCGAGCGCTCGGGTGGGTGACGCGGCATTGGTGGTTGCGCAGCCACCGAGGCGTGAGCGTCGCCGTCGTGTGGTTGGCTGGCACTCGTCGGCTTGCCCGTCGTGGTCTGTCCCGTCCACCGAGTGCTTCGCTGCGCAGCGGTGGGTGGTGGTGTGACGTACGCGTGTGCGAGTGTCTTTTCATTTTCCTCTTCTTTCTTTCTCTTCCTACTTTCACTCCTGCGTGTCGACCCCTGTGGCGGCGGTGCGCCACCGGGTCACGACATTGTGGCTGCGACCGGGGCGTGTTTTTTTATTAAGGGGTGCCCGGGTGACAGGCGCTGCCTGCTGTACTCGTTTTGTTTTTCCATGGGGCAGGCCGCTGCACCAAGCAAGCAGGCTTAGGCGTGACTACGTTTTTTGTCCCTTGCCTATGGCCCGCACTTTTGCCCATGGGCATTCGATGTTTTTATGAGGCCATCTCTCGAACTCATGGAGCACAACATCGCGTGGTCGTCCTTGTCCGAACGCGCTCTACGCTCCCTCTATCCAAACTTGTCTGCGTCCCGGGCTGGTGCACTCGAGCTTCCCGTCTGCGCCTACAGTGGTGCTTTCGATTCATCCGGCATCACCCCTGTTCCGGTAGGCTCGTTGCCGACAACCCCATTGTCACGAACCGAGACTGCCGTATCCGGCGGTCGCATAGACTCATTTTGAAAGCAGTGCGGTCCGCGCCCATCTCCGTCACTCCTTTGCCGCAAACGAAACGCCACACCCACACCCCGCCTCTGCATTGTCATTCTCCCGCACGCAAAAGGCTTGCCGCACGAGGTTCTCTTCCCAGTCCACCACCGCCCCCCGCACGTAGGGAAGGGAAAGGGCATCCACCACCAGCGTCGCCCCATTCTCCGCCACAATCACCACGTCCTCCTCTGCCTCATCCGCCTCCTCCTCCCCGTCGTCCGTTCTCGCCGACGCCGCGTCAGCGTCATCCCCGTCCAGTGTGAAGTTGTAGACCAGCCCCGCGCAGCCGCCGCCGTCGACCGACAGCCGCAGCGTCGGCGGGCGGGGCGTGCCGCCCGGCCCCGTCGACCGGGAGACGAGCTCCCCGAGCCGCGCCGCCGCCGCCGCCGACAGCCGCACCGGGGCCACCGTCTCGTCCCGGCCGCCGCTTACGGCAACGGTCAGGCCGGGGGCGTCGACGGGCACGCCAACCGAGCCGGCGGCCGAGACGGGCGGCGCAGCGGCGGGCGGCGGCGGCGGCGCGCCGACAGGCACTGTGACGGCCGCCGGGGGGCGAGCCGCGGCAGAAGCGAGGCGTGCAAGTGCGGCCGCGGGGGTGGGCAAGCCGGGCCGGGCGGGTGTGGCGCCGCCACGGGCGCAGAGGAGCGCCACCAGGGGCCGCGTGAGCGACAGGGGTGGCATGGCGTCGCCGTTCCGGACAGAACAGACACCACAAAAGGGAGGGGGGTCCGAGTGCGGGGAGGAGAGAATGCTAAGCGGTGGAGTCAGTTGCGCGGCCAATGATGGCGGAAGCGAAGGATACTCACAAAGATGGGGAAGGTGAGTCAGTGAGGCGGACGGTTGGCACGCGGTCAAGACAACAGACGGTCCAGCCACCACCCACGCTGTGTGCTCTGTGTTGTTGGCGATGCAGTGATTGGTCAATCTGCTAAATTTTCGACGATCCACGGCGTTTGTGTGGCTGGCATGCGGAACCAAGCGAGAATGGCGCCATGGTTTTAAAAGCTCGTAGCCCGACGGCCCGCGCCATGTGATGGCAAACAGCCACACAATGCTCACAAGCGTAAACAACTGTGTGGCGGACTCTTTTTACTGCGATGATCGACGTCTGGTATAGAAAGTATACCAACCAGGGGATAGTCTGCGGTCACTGGCGTTTTCACGACGAAAGTAATTCAGAGACAGCCTGGACAGAAAAGAACCCGTACACCGTTTATTCACAAGGGGTCCGACGCATATCAGGCCGTGCCCTTTGTACTCGACAACGCGCCTTGCCGCCTGCTCGAGGCCACGCATGGCAGTAATCGATCACATGGTCCGGCAGGCGGCTAGCAGACCCACCAGTACAAAGCCGCATCATCCTCCTCTGACAGACAGTAGCCACCAACGCCGGCGCGAGCGGTGCGCAGGCACCCCCGCTGCTCTCCTAGAACTTTTTCTCCATACGGTCGGGGCGGACTGACGCTGCCTTCTCGTCGCGCACGCCGCCGCCGGCATGCCCCTTGTCGCCGTCAGACAGCGCCGTCGCGACTGCCGACGTCGCGGTACCGCGCGCATCCTTGTTCGCCAACTCGTTGCCGGGGTCAGGGGACGTTGCCTTGTCCATCGCTGCCGATGCGGACGACGCCGCGTTCTTCAGGGCCTCCATTGCGGGGGGGTGGGTGGAGGGGGGGAGGAGCAACAGTAGAGGGAGGAAGCGCGGAATAGGGGTCAGGTGTTGGGAAAGCGTAGAAGTTGATGAGCACGATGTCGACGAAGCGAGCATTAGGGACGAAAGACTGAGAGGAGGCTGTGGGGAATCGCTCAAAAAGATACTCGATCGGCCCAGTGGAAGGCAGTGCTAGCTCGCAGCGCCAGACTGGGGGCACGCAGTGGCGCCGTCGGCAATACGGGGCGGGTTGACCTTCCACGCGGCCGCCTGGCGGGCTGGACGCCCCGCTTTCCAAGCATCCGCCGTGGCTTCCACTTCGGTCAGCCGTCGAAGCGGCGGGCAGACGCGGCTGGGGGGGCGGAGAACGCGCTTCGCCGCGCGCAACGAACAAAACCGCTGCGGAGCAGATCCGCCGTGGAAGGAGCCCAATCGGTGAAGCGTTGGCTGGTGGATTGAGAATCTCTGTCAGCGAAGTCCTTGCACGACCATGCAAATGGAGAACAACACATGCAAGGTCCAACCAGAGCAAAAGGGAACCCCGACGGCCCTGAGTATGTAAGACCACACACTCTCGCGAGATGACAGCACAGCTGGATGCTTGACAAACCCCCCTGAAACACGAAGCGGGCGGGTACAAGCCGTTCCCGCATGCTATCAATACTCTTTGCATGGCCAGGACGTTACATACGTCCCGACTTAGTCAGCCCCCAACCCTCACGCGGTATACGTACAAGTCTTGCCCCTTCCCTTACGCTGCAGCCCATTCAGCCAGACGCCCGCAGACGGTCGAGCACACTCTTGATGCGCGCCACGCCCTCCAATACCTCCTCGTCCTCGCCCACGTAACTCAGCCGCAGGTAGCCCTCCCCGCCTGGCCCAAAGTCCGTGCCCGGCAGCACGGCCACGCGGCCCTCCTCGAGGAGCAAGGCCGCCAGCTCCGCCGACGTAAAACCCAACTCCCCATACGCTCGCACATCGGCCCAGGCGTAAAAGGCGCCGCCTGGCACGTCGGCAGTCACCCCTTCGATGGCATTGAGGCCCGCCACCACCGCGTCGCGGCGACGGCGGTAGTCGGTGCGCATGCCCTGCAGCGCAGCGTCCTCCCCATTAGCCAAGGACGTCAACGCCGCTACTCCCCCACGTTGCACGAACGTGGCCGTGCAGCCGACCGAGTGGACGAGGAGCAGAGCCATGCGGTCGGCTAGGTAGGGAGGGCAAACCGCATAGCCGAGGCGCCAGCCGGTCATGGAAAAGGTCTTGGAGAAGCCGTCAACAAGAACGGTGCGGGAAACCATACCTGGGAGGGAGAGCATGCTCGTAAACGGCGCGTCGCCGGGCTTCCCCTCGTATACCAGCCCAGAGTAAATTTCGTCCGACACAACAAACGCGTCCGCCTCGGTGGCCACCGCCGCAATGGCCTCGCACCCCGCCCGGTCAATGACGCAGCCGGTGGGGTTGCCGGGCGAGTTGACAACGATCGCCACGCAACGGCCGCACGCGCCGAGTGCGACGCGGCGGAGCTCGGCAGCGTCAAAGCCTCCCGGCCCAACGGGCACGCGGACAGGGACGCCGCCTGCAAGCGTGACGGCGGCGGCGTAGCTGGGAAAACCCGGGTCGGGGATAATGACCACGTCTCCCGGCGCACGCACTAGTGCCAGCAGCGCCAGCAGCAGCCCGGGCTTGGCACCTGGCCCAACGACGACCTGCTCTGGGTGCACGTCGACCCCGCGAGTGGATGACACGTGCGCGGCAATGGCCGACCGCAGCGCAGGTATCCCTGCGGGGGGGGAGTACTTCGTTTCCCCATCGCTGAGTGACGCCACGGCCGCGGCGACGATGTGGGGCGGGGTCGGGTAACTCGGCTGCCCAATCTCCAGGTGCATCACCAGCGGGCCGGGGGTCTTGGCAATGTCCGCGGCGCGGGCCATCATAGCGTAGGCACCTGGGCGCCACACCCCAGGCCAGGCAGGCAATTGCAAGAGAGGGCACTCACCAGACGCCACCAGTGAGCCACAAACAAGCACATGGATGCGAGTCACGACAGGGACAAATGAGGCGAGTCGGGACTGGCGCGTAGGTAGGGGTCAGCGAGTGAGGTGCGAGCGACCACAGACCTTTACTGCACGACACAAGTGACCCATGAATAGGATAACCACTGCAAAGTCAACAAAAGTCCCCCCCCCCAGCACGAACCTTCATTCTCCAGCGCCTCCACCGCTGGCGCAAAGTGGTGGACTTCCACTCCAGACCGCGAAACGGTGACGGGCGCCACGCTCCCGGCGCCTTCGGGCGGCGCCTTCATCTGTAGGCCGGCGGGGGAGACATACACAACTGGCCGCCGAGCGGCCGCAATGCATCGGCGCGGGGCGTCAGTCGCCAGGCGGCCCCCGGCGGGCGGCACGAACGCCGCCATCCGAGTGGGCACTGAGGGGCTACCAGCTGTCACGACCACAGCCGTACGCACCCACAGCCGTCAAATCGACGATGGCAAGAGGCGGCCGGGGCACAAGGAAGAGCGCTACAAGGAGAGGGCAGGTTGCAGACAGGTCCGTAGCGCAGAGTTATGCGCGCGGCGGGAGGGCGGTCGAGGTGGCAGAGAGGAGTTCGCAGGGAGAGCAGAGGAGCACGAAAATAGGGACTGCGGGTGTCCTTCTGTCAGCCGGGTTACATCGACGCCCGCCAATCAGAATCGCGTGGCTCTCGCGGCCGACAGAACGAGGTCTGGGAGATGCAAGCTCAGAACATGGGCTGAGAGAGATTTGAATATATTATGTTTTAAATCTTTGCTTCCATTGCCACGTTGCAACAAGGCGCAATGGCTTAGGGGTAAAGCGTGTCACTCGTAATGATAAGATCCTGGGTTCGAAGCATTCAAGCGATGTACATCCCAGTTGTGCCTTTCTTTTTTTGCCGTCCTCTGCAGGATGAGACAAGCCCATGGTGACGCCGACCGCCTCATCACCTTCTTCACGCCTGAGACGCTTTTTGGACTTTCCTCTCCGTCGAAACACTCGCATACCTCCGCCGATCTGCCTCACCATCCGTTCCTGTCCTGCGGTGGACCTTGGGTATTGCTGGTTGCGGGGGCGAACAGCCGCCCAGGGCCCTAGACTAGGCCCATGTCGATAGAGGATGCAACGATGCTTCTGCCAGAGCTGCTGCAGCCAGGTCCTGTGAGGGAGAGACGGAACACCCGCTCCGTTCTGTGTCCCAACCAAGAGACACCCTGTGTTGCCTGGTGACGAGCTGCGACTGCAGCTTCGTGGGCTCTCTCCCAGGCCTTGGTAACCAGCCAGTGAGTGCCTACCAGAGCCAGCTATGTAGACCATGCCGTGGACCTGTGGAAGTCACGGGTGCCGTGGTGGTGCCGCCCGCTGTTTCCCCGCCAGCGCAACTATAGAAATGGGCGTCTAGCGCCTAATTCGTCAGTTAATAAGATGTAATTTGTGACACAACACCCATCCGATCGTCTCCACACGACCCGACGATGCGGGACAATTGACAAACACCTGCACAGCACCGTGTGTTCGCGCTCACCGCATGTGCGCTTGTCCCTGGTCATTGTGCTCGTCTCTTCCCCACATTTGCCGCAGTGCTTCTTGTTCTTTTTGGATTGAAACTCCACCGGCGCGCGTCAACCTACTGTCTTCTTCAACCTGCCCTCCTCCTGCTTTCGTGCGCCCCCCGTGCGTCCGGTGTCCGGGATCTTCGCCCCCCCCTCACCCCCCCAACCGCGCGGCCCCCCGGCCGCGTCAGCGCCACGACGGCGTCCTCCCTCCTGGCCCGCCTCGCCAGTTGGTTCCGGCGGCGTGGCGGGCCGGTCGGGTCGCCGGGGTCGCCGCCCGGCGGGGCCCCGGCCCCCGCCGGCCTGTTCGGCACCGCCAGCAGCGACGACGGCGGGGGCGGGGGCGCGCCCCCCGCGGCCGGTGGGGACGACGGTGTCACCGAAGCGGGGGACGCCCCAAGCCTCCGTGGCGTCGGCAGCTTCCGCCTGCTCCGCCGCGCGTCGTCGGCGTTGAAGCGGTCGTCGGCGGCGAGCGGCGGC
>ENA-ORXU01003065-ORXU01003065.1-marine-metagenome-genome-assembly--contig:-NODE-3065-length-10737-cov-5.057036_pt1 | contig 10737 bp, 12 predicted proteins | sample MGYA00237869_ERZ511484 | MGnify/ENA metagenome assembly ERZ511484 | reverse complement strand
ACCGGTGGCGGTCATCAACTTCGCCACGCTGTCCGTTCCCAGCTCCCCCCGCGCCACTGCGAGCTTCTCACGCATTTTCGATGTCTTTCGGGTACCCCACTTGGAGCGCGCCGAGGTGACCTCGGTGGCGGTCGATCGAGTGGAAGACGAAGTCGCCATGACCGGGGGAGACTCAAAGAAAAGTGAGGGGGTGCCGAAAAGTTTCCGGATGGGATGTGGCACGAGAGGATGGAACACGGGTTGAGGGAAAAGGTTGAAAGAAGGGACACGGGAGATCTACGGCGGCGAACACTGTCACCACAAAGTAAATCGCTGTTCTTCGCATTCAACCTTGCGGTACGGTGGTCACTGTAAAGTGGTCGACATTTCTAAATCTGGTCGACATTTGGCCCCGACAAGCTACCGACACGCGCAACGTCCCCTCGCACACGGACGCGAAGTTGTACATACTGTTGCACACCGCAGAAATCAATGCTGTCGGTGCGCTGCCCGCCAAGAGCACTGTCTGCGCGCCGCCCTCGCCGCCGCCACCGGCTTGACCGGCGCGAAGCCGCGCGCGTTGCGCCGTCGCGCTACGGTTGAGGCGTTTGTGGGGGCAGCGCCGTGGCGGGCAACTTCGGCCGACTTTGGCCGCCGGCGGTGGCGGCTCTGCCGCTCTTGACAGCCCCATCGGGAACGCCAGCCGGGTCGCTGCTGCAACTCCTGCCCGCCGACGTGGCGGCGACGACGCGGGGGGGTGCCCCCCCGATGAAGCAGACGGGAAGACGTGCTTGGGCAGCGCCCCCCGTCGGCGCCGCGCCGCCGCTGCAGCCTTCCACCTTGCGGCCAGCCACCGCCGCCGTCACCCCGCCGTCGCCCGACGGCGGGCGGCCGCGCCGGGACACCGCCGCCGCGTCGCTGCCGCCGTCGGCCGCCGCTTCGCCGCCGCGCGCGGGGCGCCTGAAGCCTGAGGGCGCGTGAACTGCGGCCGCCGCCGCGGCGCCGCCACTTGCCGCCGCTGGCGCCCGCCCGCCGCCCGGGGTCGACGCGGCGGAGGCTACGCCGTCACGCCCTGCTAGCCGCACGCATCTCCTTGGCTGTCGCGCGACGGGGGGGTGCAGGGGGCGTGCCGCTCGCTCTTGCCGCCGCCTCGTCCTTTGCCGCAGCGGCGCCACCCAGCGAGCCCGCCGGCCGAGGCGCCGCCACCCTGCCCGGCGGCGGCAGGCTTCGGCGTCGCCGCGCGGTGACGGCGACAGCACCCCCCCCCCCCGCCTCTTGCGCCTCGTCGGCCGGCGCGTGCGGGGGGTTCGGAGGTGCCTGCGCCATGACGGTGCCGCCGCCACGGCTGTCGTCGCGTCGTCGCCGCTTTCCCCGCCCGACAGCCGCAGCCCAGCCACCCCGCCAGGCGAGTGTGGTCCGCGCCGGCGCCCTGTCGCGGCCTCACTGGCGCCGCCGGCCGCAACGGCGCAGCCGCACCCGCCGAGTTCGGCGCCCGAGGGGGCGCACGCTGCGGATTGCGCCGCGGTGCCGCCCCTCGCTGCCGCCGCTGCCCGAGCCACGCCCCCACGCCCCGCGACACCGTCGGCGCCCCACCCTCCCGCCCCCGCTCGCGGCTCGTCGGCCGTTGCGAGCCCCTGGGGCGGCCTCACGCCCGTGCCGCCAAAACGGCTGCCGCCGCGTCACTGTCGCTGCTCGACGCCTTGCCGCGGCGCGCGGGCGGCAGCGGTAGCGAGCCGCGGACCCGATCCCCCTCCTTGCCGCTGCCGCCGCTAGCCGCGACATTGCATCCGGCCGCGGACCGCGCCGGCACTCCGCCGCCACACGTCGCCGCCGGACTACCGCCGCCCGCCGCCGCCCGCCGCCGCTGTCCCGCCGCCAGTCGCCGGCGCCCCCGGCCGACCGGGACCAGCCCGCGCCGATGATGGCCGCGACGGCACCCGCGCAGGCCCAGCGGGCGACGCCGAGCGCGCAGCGGCCGACCGCCCTGGCGGGCCGGCCTGACCGCGGCCGTCACCGGTGCAACCTGCCGCCGCCACGTTTTCCGCCCCGCCGCCGCCGATCCGCCGCGGCTACCGTCCCCGAGGCGGCCTTCGACACGGCCGTCTTCTCGGCGGCGCCAGCGGACGCCGCCGTGATCGCCTTCTCGGTCGCGACCCACAGCGGCCGCCCCCATTGCCCCTCGGCCTCCCTCTCTCCACCCGCGCCTCTAGCTGCCGTTGTCCCCTCCGAAGCCACAGCCACCGCCAACGCGACCGCCGCCGCACAGGCAGAGACCAGAGTCCGGGCCAATGTGCGGGCCGCGGCGGCGGGGGATGGCCGCCGACCACCAAGAGTGCCGTTCGCGACTGCTGGTTGTGGCGGTTGGAGTCTCTTTCGCCCCTTTAAGTGCTCTGGGGGCATTTATGAGAGAAGAGGCCACCGCCAACCAATCAGATTGCTGGAAACACAAGGGTACACGAGCAGAACAAAGCGGACATGGCTCTTGTCCAATGAGAATCGCCTGAAATCACCTCGCCGCAGAGCAGAAACACGGTCAGCTTCAGAATGTCTCTGATACTGTCACCGCAGTGCGGCACCGGCCGAATTTGCTTGCAAGATTGTTATGATAGACGGCGGAGGCCGGTCTGCTGCTGTCCTCACCATTCTGTGCGGACAGCGATCTCACCTGAGTGCACCAGGGGCGAGGACCCTCCTGAATTCGTGAAATTGCATCATTACAGTGATACACAAGCCTGGGACTTGGCCGTGTGAGCTTGGTTCTCGTTGTCTTTGCCGTTTGACAGGCCGTCCGAACCGAATAATTGTGTTGCCAGATCCCTGACCGGCCATTCCAAGTCGTAGGCTGCGGCTTCCATGGGGCACCACACTGGGTCGCCCCCAACTCGCTTGAGAGTAATCAAAGAAGCGCGATGGCAGAGCCGCCCACGGTCCCGGTGATGACGCCGTGTCAAGGTTCCCGGAGAACATCCGGCCCCACGCGGGGTACTCCGGCAGACAGTACTACGAAGGTGCGACAAGGACCGGGCCAGAAAAGAAGCGACTAATATCGCGCAACGGGAGAGAGAGAGGAACAGAGGCGAGCGCAAGACACAAGGAGGGCTGCTGCGAGAACAACGACGAGCCATCAAGAATTGCAATACCGACTGCGACGACGGCACGTGGTCACCGGCGGCACCGCCGAAGTCGGATCCGCAGCCGTAGCAGGCGGTCATCGGCGTGGTCGTCCCCTTGCCCAAGACACATGAGGGGCGGCGCCCGCGCCGGGCGTCGGCGAACGCGGCCTGTTCGTCCCCGTGTCGTGGAGACGACCGCGCGGGCAGAGGCGCGGCGCCGGGTGACGCCCCTGAGAGGTGTTGTCGCTCGTTGGCCACGCGGGGCATCCTTGACGACGGATGGTCGTCGACGACGGCGGCGGGACGTCGGCGGCATCGACGACTGAGTCGCTGACGGCGACCGATCAAGGGCGTCGCCGACGCGATCGGATTCGGCTGCGCGACGGGCGGACATCGGCGCTGCTGTCCTCTTCCCCCGATCAGAGATTGGGCCGACGGAACCGTCCCCGCCGGCATGCATGCGTACGAAACGCCTTTCTGGGGCGGGGTTCTGATTGGTGACCAGCACTCTGCCCCGGAGGTGGGAGTGCCGGATCGCAGCGATGCGTGGTGGGGCGACGGAGCCGCCACGGTCGGCCTTGTTGAGAAGGCGGAGCGGCGACGCCCGTGCCGGGAGTCGGCGCACGCGGCCTGTTTGTCTTCGTGTCATGGCGACGACCGCGCGGGCAGAGGCGCAGCGCCGGGTGACGCCCCTGAGAGGGGTTGTCGCTCTTTGGCAACGCGGGGCATCCTTGAGGACGGATGGTCGTCGACGACGGCGGCGGGACGTCGGCGGCATCGACGACTGAGTCGCTGACGGCGACCGATCAAGGGCGTCGTCGACGCGATCGGATTCAACGGCGTGACTGGCGGACATCGGCGTCGCCGTCCTCTTCCCCCGACCAGAGATCAAGCCGACGGAACTGGCACGACCGGCACGCATGCCAAAATGCCGTTTCTTTGGGGCGGACTCTAATTGGCTGACAGCGCACCGCCCTCGAGGATGCCGTACGGCTCGGTGCGATGCGTGCTTGGAGAGGCAAAGCCGTGACGGTCGGCTACGTTGAGAAGGGGACGGGGGGCGTCGCCCATGACGGTCGTCGACAAACTCGACAAGTCTGCCCTGCACCGTGGGACGGAGACTGAGTCGTGTCGTCGTCGACGCTGCCCGATTTGGGAAAACCTTGGTCGATCATCGTCGTCGTCGCCTTCCTTCTACCTGACATGGAACCGCACGTGGTGCAATTCTGACGCGGTCCGTGACGGACAGCCCCGCAGGGGCGGGCGTTCAGTAGAACGGGCACCTGAACAAAAACGGGGGTATGCTCTGAGAGTCAACGATGGTCCAGGGCGGCGCCGGGCTCAGCGGGCCGTATCGGTTGGGGAAAAGGCGGCACCTGTGTCCGGACCCTCCCATCGTCGGCTTTGGATGCCATTGGCCCGGGCGGGTGCGCCGCGGCTTGGCCGTCACTCCTGGGCTACGGGGATCTCGGCGGACGCCCCATCTGCGACGGTTTTCAGGTTACCCTGTCTCACGAGTCGATGTGGCGTGGGCTGCTGCCGTCATCCGGTGCGGAAGCCACGGTCTCCGATGGGGGAGATGTAGTACTACGCCAGAGGCGTTGTACTCTTGGCTGTGAGCGCTGGTGCGCAGAAACCGGGTAGCCGGTGGTGTCTGTTGAGCCTTACTCGGCAAGTCCGCACGATCTGTTGTTCCTGTACTGCGGATACTTATCCGGCCATTGTGTATTTGTGGGTCATTGTATGTACTTGCTTCTCGGAGGTGACCCGTTTGTGGTGAGTCTCCGGGAAATTGACGAGGTGCTGGGTCAGGATTTGTTTGGTGCTGAGTGGCCTAGCTCGCCGCACATGGGGCGCTGACTGACTGTGCGCACCGAGGGTGTGCTCTCCGATTGTGCAGACCCACTGCGTGCTTTGTGCACGCTCGATGGGCGAGGGGGCTCCCGGGGGTCGCTGGGCCCGGGAGTCGTCTGGGGCTGATGAGGCGCTTTGTCTCGGGCCTGTGAACCACCCATCGTAAAACAACGCACCCACCCAAACACCTCCCACTTCACAGGCTATGGGCCCAGTGTCGCTGGTGGTCATCTTCGTCTTCCGCGCTGTATTTTGCGGGGTGCCGTTGGTCGGGCTGCTGTGTGTTCCGGCGTTGGGCAGGCGGGCTTAGCCTCCCACGTCGTCAGTGTTGAGCCTCGTCGCGCGGTTGGTCATCGTCATGTCGGAGCATGGTCGCTACGTTGGCCCTCGCTTCGCGCAGCTGGACGACGACTACAAGGTCTGGGCTGTGTACTGCCGTGCACAGCTCATCAAGGAGAAGTTGTAGTCGGCGGTCGTGACGGATCGCCCCGCGTCGGGGAGTGATGCCAAAGGCAACGTGGCGGCGGACGATTGGGACATCACCAACGAGTCGGCGTTGGCCACGATCCAGATGTCGGTACAGCCGGTTCATCTTCACTCGGTGACGGGGGTGAGTACTGCCAAGGAGGCGTGGGACGCGCTCAAGAACATCTTTGAGGCGCGTAACAACGCACGCCTTCTGCAGCTCATGCATGAGCTGAGAAATCTCAAAAAGGGCGGTGACGAGAACATCATCAAGTACACGTCCCACGCCAAGGGCATCCGGCAAGAGCTCGCCATGCTGGGCAACCAGGTGGACGAGAACACGCTTGTGCTGCAAGTCCTGTCGGGTCTTCACGCAGAGTACGACATGATCAGGACCGTCCTAGAGAACATGGAAGGGAAGCGCAACCTCGCTGACGTGAGCGCCAAGCTGCTCACGGTGCAGCAGCGGGGCAGCAATGGGCGGTCGTCATCGACCACTGGGGTCAAGTCGCAAGCGTTTGCGGCGTCGGCGTTCAAGAAGCCGCGGGACAAGAAGTCGATCGTGTCCTACTACTGCGACAAGAAAGGGCACATGTAGCGCTACTGCCTCAAGAAGAAGGCCGATGACGCCAAGGGCAGCAAGAAGCCGAACGGCGGGCGGCGAGGGGGTGGCGAGAGAGGCGGTGCTCCTCCTCGTGCCGCCCTGGCCTACGCCGCGTCTGCAGGGCAGGTCGGCTGCCATGAGGCTGGCGGTAGCACCAGCGGGTCGGCGACCGGCGTGCTCGACTCTGGCGCGACCAATCACATGGCCGCCGGAGACAATGGCTTCACCTTCAAGACGTCGGGGAGCGGGGCCAAGGGCACACCTGCCGACGGCCATCAAGGGGAACAGCTTCGTATCGATGGACGTGGGGAAGGGAAACACCAAGGCTCGCATGGTCCGCGGCGAGGCCATGCTTGTGCCGGATCTGACACACAACCTGCTGTTGGTCAGAGCGATCGATCGCAAAGGTGTCGCGGTGGTGTTTGTAGGCGATTCCTGCTTCATCCTCAGTGACAGGGAAGCGATACTCGCGAGCGGGTTGCTGAGCCAAGCGTATGTCGTCGGATCGGGCAACGAGGCCGAGAACTACGTGCTGAAGGTGACGCCGGTCAAAGCGTCTGCAAGTGCAGCGTGCACCCGTATGAACGGCGAGGCGAAGCTGTGGCACCGGCGGTTCAACCACTTGGGCTTCGAGAACCTCAAACGAGTGGCTGCGATGGTTGATGGGATTCCATCGACGGTGGCTGACGCCAAGCGCGTACCTGGCACAGTGTGCGTGCCGTGCGTCTATGGCAAGATGGCGCGCTCTCCGCACCATCGTTCGACAACGACATCCACGAAGTGCGAGTTGCTTCACACTGACGTTGATGGACCTTTGACGGAGTCCCTGGGCGGATCCGTCTATTTCATGACGCTGCTTGAGGACTCTACCGGGGTTATCACGGCGACGCCGATCAAGACCAAAGGTATGGTTCTCGACGTGATCAAGGCCCGAATCAAGCAGGTGCGCCACGATGGCGCCAAGGAGTATGTCAGCAACGAACTCAAGGCGTGGTACGACGACAAGGGCATTACTTCTGAGAAGACGGCGCCGTACTCACCGCAACAGAACGGTACGGCCGAGCGCGCCAACCGTTACATCATGGAGCGGGATAGAGCGACACTCCTTGACGCTGGTGCCGAAGAAGAGCTGTGGGCCGAGGCTTTGTCGTCAGTCATCTACGTGCTGTACCGGTCCCCAAGGGCGGGACAGGATGTGACGCCGGTGGAGGCGCTCACGGGGCGACGCCCCGACGTGAAGGGATTTCTCGTTTGCGGAAGCCGGGCCTGGGCTTTGAAGCCCAAGCATCAGCAGCGGAAGCTGGAGCCAAGGACGAATGTTGGCGGCTTCGTCGGCTACACCGTTGGAGGTAAGGCCTACCGCATCCTCGATGACGAGTCCCACAAGGTCCTCGAGCGACGAGATATGCTTATGGAGGAGACATCAAGCAAGCCCATCGACCAGACGTCTCCGTCTGGAACTGCTTGTAGTCCTTGCCTGACTGCGCAGACGGATGGCGACAAGGGAGATGGCGCGATGGACTTGCTGGACGCGGAGGGCCGAAGCGGGTACAAGTTCGAGCCGATGCCGTCGTCAGAGAGCGACGACGAGCAGGAAAAGGAGGTCAGCAGCGGCGAAGAAGACGACGATGACAATGCCGTCGGCGATGCCGCGGCGAAACAAGAATCGAGCCAAGAGCTTCTCTCCTCCCTTGCAGGTGACGGAGACGACGGGGCGGAAGCACCACGGCTGTCCAGGCGGAAGCCTGCACCTAGGGTCACTTGGTGGGAGAGCAATCCGAAGGCGTACCTGGTGGCGCGACCTGCCGCTGGGACGATACCGGACTTGGACCTCAGCAAACCACCGTCGAACGCGAAGGAGGCGCGTGCGCGGGCGGACTGGCCGCTGTGGAAGGAGGCCGAGAAGGAAGAGTACCTTGCGAACAAGAAGCTTGGAACCTGGTCCGAGACCAAGGCCAACAACAAGCGCCAGGCGGTGAAGACCCGCTTCGTCAACGATATCAAGCACGACGCGGAGGGCAACGTGACAAGATACAAGGCGCGACTCGCTGCACAAGGCTTCAATCAAGTGCCTGGGCGAGACTTTGACGAGACATGGGCACCTGTGCCTAACGCTGCAACCACACGCGTGCTCTTCTTTGTGGCGGCGGACAACGACTGCAAGGTTCACCACGTTTACGTCAAGCAGCCCTCCTCAACGCCAAGATGGACAAGGAGATGTGCATCAAGCTCCCAGACGGCGCGGCCTAGGAGGAGGCTGGACAGGCCCACCGTCTCAACCTTGTCCTCTATGGGACTAAGCAGGCGGGGCGGTTGTGGCAAAAATAAGCTCGACAAGAAGCTCAACGATATGGGGGCCGCGCGGTCCAAGGTGGACCCGTGTCTCTACAAGTGGTGCCACCCTGTTCACGGAATCGTTTACATCCTTGTCTACGTTGACGACCTCATCGTGGCGGCCAAGAGCCTGGCGGGGGTCAAGGCAGCCAAGGCTTTTGTGGCCACCAAGTTCGACGTGCGCGACATGGACGAGGTCAAGGACTTCATCGGCATGAAGGTAATGCGCGACCGGGCAGCTAAAGTAATCACTTTGAGCAACCCTGGTCACTTGATGGCGCTCCTGGAGGCGTTCGGGATAGAGAACTCCACTCCCATCAAGACACCAATGTTGTCCGGTGTCACGCTTTCCAGGATGGGGGAGCACCTGCTGCCGGAGGTCAACCGGTATGCCGTGCTCGTCAACTCCGTGCTCTACCTGTAGACCACGACGAGACCGGACATTGCCTTTGCCGTGGGGATTCTGTCGCGCTACATGTCTTGTCCAGAGGAGGAGCATATGCGATCGGCAAAGAGAGTGCTGCGCTACCTGCGCGGGACTACACGCCTCGGAGTGGTGTATGGCGGTGACGAGCCGCTACATGATTGCGTCGACGCCGATTGGGCGGGCGACACTGACGGTCGTCGATCGACAACGGGCTTGGTCTTCACCCTTCACGGCGGGCCGTTCTCGTGGGCGAGCAAGCGCCAGTCGATGGTAGCGACGTCGACGGCCGAAGACGAGTACGTGGCCGGTGCGATGGCGACCAAGGAAGCGCTGTGGCTGCGCAAGCTGCTGTCGGACCTGGGCGTCGACGGTGACGCCGTGCCGATCATCGGAGGTTGTCCCACGGCGTGTTACGCCGCAATACGCATGCAGATGACACGCATTGTGACGCACAAACACGCGTTTCAAAACGCCTTGCGGGATTAAATTGGCTAGAACACGACCCCGCACACGGCAATTTCGACAGATCCCCGTCGAGTCTCAGCTGACCTCGGGCTTGGCGTCAGAATCGAGCAAGTCGGTGCCTGGATCTGCCGGTTTGCATCAGATTCGAGCAAGTCGGTGCCTGATCAACCGGTCCCTCTGCCAAGTCCGAGGCAGACGATGTCTTCCTCGGCTCTACTCTGGACTCCGCCCAAGATGAGCACTTGCGTGGCCGCATCAGCCGTCCCAGACGTGATAGTACCGAGACAAGCCGCACGTAGAGGGAACTACTGCCAAAGCAGCTCCGTTATGAACGCTGCAGCCTCCGCTGGAGCCAATGACAGCGATGAAACAGGCCAAGCCGCTGCTCTACCTGTGCGATGTCACCCGTTGACAGCGAAAAAGGAGATCGGGTCCGTGCTGCACCAATGACAACGCCACGAAGCGGCACCAATGACACTGCGTCCGAGAGAAAGCGACACCGATGTCTCTGTGCCTTACGAAAACGCCACACGCCTGCAGCACGGATGTGCTGTTCCAATGGGATTGCGCTACCTCACATCTGCTAGCACTTGGGCCTTCTCGCATCAGGCCACGCACGCCTTAGCAGTGAAGTGGTCCAATGGGAATGAAGCATTGACGTGATTGACGCCCTCGTGAGTGGCGCGCGACGTGCCGGCAAGCCACGGTGTGAGACTGGCTCTCGAGAGCGATATGTACCCCTCTGAGACCTATTGCTAGTTGCTCCTGCTTGATCCATCTCAACTTCCACACGCATGAGCGCATGAGGGCAGATATCTTGAACGCTTTACATAGTCCTTCGACGTGCTTCACATGTATGGCGCCATGTTACGGGGCAGGCACGTTGAACGGCAAACCGGCAAAGCAAGCCACCATTTGTCTTCATGCCGATACAAACGCATTGACAAATATCTTGCGAGCTCTGTACTTTTCAGATGTGGTAGGAGTCGACGCCGGCATTCGCTCAAGGCCATGTCGGCATACCCAGTCTAACCAATCCAACTCGACACAGAGCACACTCTTGATGTCTTTGAGCTGTACGGCGTCCACCCTGGGGGCTTCAGCGCCGGGGGGAATGTCCCATCGCAGGCGCTCGCAGCCATAGGCACTGAAAGGGCAACCAGCAACCGGTGTGGCCTGGACGGCGCGCACCACAACGATGACGCGGTCCGCTTCAGTGCTTGTGCCCAGGATGACAACTCTAGCCCGACCGTTGCGCTCGACTCCCTGGTGGTCCACGTACCGGATCCAGTCCCACCACGGACCTCCATAGAAGTCCTCCGCAGCTCTCACAATTTGGCGGCGTCCGTCATGTCGTCTTGGCGCATGTGGGTGCAGGCGAGAGCCCACGCCGACTGTCAAGCAGGGGCTTTTGAATCTGTCACTTTTCATAGAATCTGAATATACTCCAGTTGCGCTGACATGCACTCAGATTTGAGTTTTTGATGATATCATGT
>ENA-ORXU01003060-ORXU01003060.1-marine-metagenome-genome-assembly--contig:-NODE-3060-length-10748-cov-3.055009_pt1 | contig 10748 bp, 9 predicted proteins | sample MGYA00237869_ERZ511484 | MGnify/ENA metagenome assembly ERZ511484 | reverse complement strand
AATTTTGTTCTTAACTGCTGCAATCGTTTCGGCATTATCCAGCGTGGGGGTAGTGTCGGGCAGAATATTAATTTGGGTAAATCCTCCTGCTGCCCCTGCACGAGCCAATTCTAGTAAGGTTTCTCGCGATTCGTTACCTGGTTCGCCACTATGACTATATAGATCTACTAATCCCGTACCTAGAATTAAACCCGAAGGTTCGATAATTTCAGTTTCAGCAGGATAATCATCAAGGCGATCGCTAATTTGGACAATTTTGCCGTTGGCGATCGATACATCCGCCAGTCGATCTACCTGTCGAGTGGGGTCGATAATCCTTACCTGTTGCAGCAATTCCATTTTTTTCTGGCTTCTTAACTAAAATCTGTTGACATTATGTACGGCAAATCACCATAATAATAGTTTGTGTAAACTTTAGCTTCCAAATAAACTCTTGGCTAATGTTATCGTGATCGGAGCCCAATGGGGTGACGAAGGAAAAGGAAAAATAACCGATCTACTTAGTCGCTCGGCAGATGTTGTGGTTCGCTCCCAAGGTGGGGTAAACGCAGGACATACTGTCGTTGTCGCCGAACAAACTTTTAAACTGCACTTAATTCCTTCGGGAATTTTGTATCCTAATACAGAATGTATTATTGGCTCTGGTACAGTAATCGATCCTCAAGTTTTGATCGAAGAAATAGAGCAGCTAAAAGCCTTAGGCGTGACAGTAGATAATTTGCATATCTCTCAGACAGCCCACGTAACCATGCCCTATCATCGCAAGATCGACAAGGCATCGGAAGAAAGCCGAGGGGAATACAAGATAGGCACTACTGGTCGAGGCATTGGTCCTACTTATGCTGATAAATCAGAGCGGACGGGGATTCGAGTTCTAGACCTAATGAACTCAGAGCAACTGCGTAAACAGTTAGGTTGGACGATTAATTATAAAAACGTAATTTTAGAAAAACTTTATAACTTACCTCCTTTAGATCCAGAGAAAGTAATTGATGAGTATCTAAAATACGCTGAGTACTTAAAACCTTTTGTGGTTGATAGTTCCCTAAAAATTTATGAAGCGGTAAAAGAGAAAAAGAATATTCTGTTTGAAGGCGCACAAGGAACTTTATTAGATTTAGATCATGGTACTTATCCTTATGTAACTTCATCTAATCCCATTGCAGGAGGAGCTTGTGTTGGTGCTGGAGTAGGTCCTACTACTATTGATCGAGTAATCGGGGTTGCCAAAGCATATACTACCCGTGTTGGCGAAGGTCCATTCCCAACAGAGCTAAATGACCAAGTTGGTGAGCTTTTAGGAGATGTGGGGGCGGAATTCGGTACAACTACTGGTCGTCGTCGTCGTTGCGGCTGGTTTGATGCTGTGATCGGTCGCTATGCGGTGCGGATTAATGGCTTGGATTGTCTGGCAATTACCAAACTAGATGTACTCGATGAGCTTGAAGAGATCGAGGTCTGCGTTGCCTATGATATTGATGGCGAAATTTGTAATCATTTTCCCACTAACGCCAGTCAGTTTGCCAACTGCAAACCTGTGTATAAAACCTTACCAGGCTGGCAAGAAAACACTACAGGCTGTCGCTCTCTAGCTGATTTACCGACAAAAGCTCTGACCTATCTTAAATATTTGGCGGAGTTGATGAAAGTGCCAATCGCCATTGTTTCGGTGGGACCAGGTCGCGACCAGACAATCATTGTCGAAGACCCCATTCATGGTCCGAAAAGAGCCTTGCTCGATGCGGACGGAGTGCCTGTTGAATAAGCGTTTGTTCAACAGCTAGCGCCTATCTATTGCCGAACTTTTAAACCATATTATCTACTACCATTTCAATCAAAAAACATGAAAATTTCTGTCGAATGTCAATCCCGCCTTGAAGGGACGAAAGCGAGAGCTTTGCGTCGTGAAGGGTTAATCCCTGCCGCTTTGTACGGTCATGATGGAGATAAGTCAATTTCTTTGACTATTCCTGCCAAGCAGGCTCAGATGCTGTTGCGCGATGCTGCAATCAACAACACTCTCATCGATCTTGAAGTTCCCGATATTTCTTGGACGGGTAAAGCTCTAATCAGAGAAGTGCAGGCTCATCCTTGGAAAAGAACTTTGCACCACCTCAGCTTCTTTACCGTTTCGGCAAAACAGAAGGTAGAAATCGTCGTTCCAGTTGTCCTAACAGGTAAAGCTATAGGAACTAAAGAAGGTGGAATTGTCGAGCAGATTATGACAGAGCTACAAATTAGTTGTGCTGCCGATAGTATTCCCGAATCAATTGAAATCGATGTAACCAATTTTGATATTGGTAGTATTCTTCACGTAGGCGAAATTGTCCTACCCGAAGGTGCTGAAGTACTCGACGATCCAGAGCGTACTGCTATTTCGGTTGTTCTTCCTGCTAAACCAGTGGAAACTGAGGAAGACACTGCAACTGAAGTAATCGAACAAGATGCAGAAACGGTAATGGAGGGCTAATCCTTGAGAGAGTCTGATATAAACTTAGCGTTTGACAATTAATTTGTCCGAATATTCTAAATACAATACATTGACCAGAGATAGACATAAATCTCTGGTTTTTTGCTTAAATTGGCGATCGCCAACTGCATTCTAGATCTTTAGCTAATTTGACTGATGTAGGATCAAACGATTTCCAGCGGGATCGAAGCCGTAAATTTCTCGACCATGAGAGGCAGTAATTATTTGTCCAGGCGGAGTACAGCCTAAGTCTGACATACAGGCGATCGCCGAATCTAAATCTTCTACTTCTAGGCAAAAACTAAGGCTGCTGCTGTGGTTGCTAAATTCCGATGAATTTTCGGCTTTTGGTTTAAAAATAGCAATCCGCAATTGCTCTAATTGAAATTCTGCATATACTGGCGATTTATAAACTGTGGGTTCTAAATTCAGTATTTGACGATAAAAATCAACTACAATTTCAACTTTATCAGTAGCAATGGTTACAAAAATGTCGCGATAGTTTAGCTTCATAAATCGGCTACTTTCTAAATTAGTAAGACAGCTAATGTAAATATATTTGATAGTCTTGAAACATCTGTAAGTTCTTATTTTCGGCTCTCTGACTTGAATTAAAGCAATCTTTAGATAATAATGCCCAGGAAAAGATAAACTAAAGTTTTAGTCAAGACTATTTTGTATTTACTTACATCATATACACTAGATGTTAGTTCTTTTTTGTAACTATTAGTCTTACTATATTAATCGTAGGCTTGTTGTCTAAATTAAAAGCAAATTAATCTTTGTGCTTGTTCAAAATGCAGAGGCTGATTGTCTGGCATTTTTTCAAATACTGCTAAAGTTATTTAAGAAATTTAGTTAATTAAAACTCTGTTTATGCAATTATTCAAGCGGCTTTAGTTTAGCAATCTGCTAAATCGATTCGGATTTAGTGTTCGGCAAAATTTATCAAAGTCGACTTATTTATTAAATCAAAAAACTATTTCATTAATAAAAATATACTAATATAATGATCAAAGTCTTAATAGCGGACGATCAGAAAACAGTCCAAGAAATTATCAAAAGCTATATCGATGACGATCCAGGTTTAGAAGTGGTTGCCTGTGCTAATAACGGCAAAGATGCAATTGAGCTAGTCGATAAGTACCAACCTCACGTAGTCTTAATGGATATTGAAATGCCTGTTATGGATGGGTTAGAAGCTACTCAGATTATTTCCGAGCAGTATATTAATACTAACGTTCTAATTATTAGCGTTCATAATGAAGATACTTATCTCGATACCGCTTTACAGGTAGGTGCAAAAGGATATCTTAAGAAGAATACCCCTGAAAAAGAGCTGATTAACGCCATCTACTCCGCTTATAAAGGCTATTTTCAGCTTGGACCAGGCTTGCTAGAACAATATCTCCATAAAGCAGTTAAATCTCAGTCAAATTCACATGAAATAGAACAGCTAAAGTCCGTTATTTTAGAGCAGTCAAAATTGCTTGATAATATCAATGGGGGCAGAAGACGATCTTCAAGAGGGAATGCTAGTAACGGCAAAAGCCAGGTTTCTCTAGAAAGCCGATGCGCCACCATCGAAAAACAAATTTACTATATTTCTGGGCGTTTAGATAAGCTGAGTAAACAGGCAAGCTTACAGCAGCAGCTAAGTGCTTTAGCGATTTTAAGCTGCGCTTTTGTGGGTATTGGTCTGCTGCTATCGATATTTCTCTGATCTGAATTTGAGCTATTAACGATAAAGATGGCTAAACTGCTGGAGAAAACTATTTTCCGAGTAATTTAACTGCGCCAATCCCGCCGAAATAAAGCCCTAGAACCGCCCCAGCCAAAAGCGACTGAGTTAGAGGATCGGTAGAAGGAGTCAATATCGCCCCAAGAACTACCGAACCGAGTACGACATAGCGCCAGCCAGCAAACATTTGTGCCGAGTTGACGATGCCCAGAAAACCGAGAATTAGCTGGACGATGGGAATCTGAAATGCTAGCCCGGTACTAAATAGTAAGAGTAAGACAAACTCAAAATATTTATCAATCGACCAAGATTGCTCTACGACATCGCCACCATAGTTAATAAAGAAATTTAGCGCAGCCGGAATTAAAGCGATATAGGCAAAGAATAAGCCTGCAAAAAATAGAATACTAGAGCCAAAAATTACGGGGGCGAGTAGCCGACGTTCTTTTCTGGTCAATCCTGGCAGTACAAACTGGACAATTTGATAGAGGATGAAGGGGCTTGCCAAAACCATGCCGCTATAGCCAGCTACCTTAATCGAAACAAAGAAAAACTCGCCAGGGGCTAGCTGAAGAAACTGCACTCCTTGGGCGGGAACTTCGAGAATGCGAACGAGGGGTTTAACAAAAATAAAACAGCCTAAAGCAGCGATCGCTACGGCAATTAAACTATAAAATATTCTCAGTCTGAGTTCTTCGAGATGATCGAACAGAGACATCTCCACTTCATCAGGAAGCTCGTTCAGATATTCTTCTCGTTGTTCTTCAACGGTGGTTTTTAAATCAGATGGTGGCATATAAAAAGAGGGCTGGCTATAAAACCGATCTTCGGCACGTTTATTGAATCGATTGAGATAATTATATCTTTCTTACTCATCTCCAGCTTTTTGTTCTCGATCGAGCTTCAACTACTGATAATAATGGAATAATTTTGTTCCGCCTTCATAATGCTTATCCATAGCTGCTGCATATTTTACCGCTGCTTGAGGCGTGAACTTCTGTCCCTGGTAGTAATCCAGACCATGCATCGTTAAGTAATAGAAAAACCCTGTCAAAAAGAGCATCTTAGCATTGCAGGCTATATCTGCTGTAGTGGGTAGAATACAGGCTTGATATCCAGCTTTTAGTAAAGCTTCTGCCCATTCGCTGCCAAACGCAGCACCACAAATTAGAGTGCCTTTCGGGTTTTTGATATATTCAGCTAAATTGTTAGGGGTAAGTCCGATAGTCTGACGTTGCCAATTGGATTTATTGTCGTAGTCATTATCCTGCTGATGCACTACCTGGAAATTGATTTGCGATCCTTGTTCGTTCGGGCAACCATAACAGTACCAAATAACATAATCGCAGTCGGCATAGTTACCTGCCAGAAAATCGAGGAGGTTCTGTTGCTGTAGCAGTTGGTAAAAATAGACCTTGATGCTAAAAGACTCAAGAACGCTGCGTATTGCTGCTGCTTGCTGAAAATTTCCTGCTGCACCATCGCCGATAATGGCAACTGATATAGATAAACGCTTCATTTTTATTTAGTAGAGAGTAGAGCTATTTAAAAATAAACCAGGTTGCTGCTGATGCCCAGGTACTAATAGTGATATGTTGCTTAAAGCCGTTTTCATAAGCTTGTTTGAGGTAATTTATGACGAAGTACGACGTATACGCTCTGGGTAATGCTCTATTAGACGTGGAGTTTGAAATTAAGCCAGAGGTATTGCAAGAACTAGGAATTGAAAAGGGCGTGATGACTCTTTTAGACCAAGATAGCCAGGATAAAATTGTCGGTAATTTGGCTAGCTACGATACTAAGCGTTCCTGTGGTGGTTCGGCAGCTAATACTTTAATTGCGATCGCCCAGTTCGGCGGTCAGGCATTTTATTCTTGTAAGGTGGCGGATGATGAGCCTGGCAAATTTTACACTCAGGATTTGATTGACTGCGGTGTGGCAACTAATCTAGAAAATCAGACTCCTGGATCGGGCGTAACGGGTAAGTGTCTGGTGTTCGTAACACCCGATGCCGATCGCACGATGAATACTTTTCTGGGTATTTCAGGGGAATTTAGCGACGGGGAACTAGTTCCAGAGGCGATTGAGAATGCTAGCTATACCTATATTGAAGGTTATTTGGTTAGTGGTGAAAGCAGCAAACAGGCAGCAATTAAAGCCAGAGAAATCGCCCAGGCTGCGGGTAAGAAAGTGGCATTTACCCTAGCCGATTTTAATATGGTCAAGTTCTTTAAAGAAGGGCTGCTAGAAATTATAGGTTCGGGGGTAGATTTCTTGTTTGCCAACGAAGGAGAGGCTTTGTTAATGGCGGATACGGAAGACTTTGATAAAGCAGTCGAATATTTGAAAACCCTATCGAAAGGCTTTGCAATTACCAGAGGCGCAAAAGGTTCGGTGGTTTTTGATGGCGAACAGTTAATTGAAATCGAGCCGTTTCCCGTTCAGGCGATCGATACCGTCGGCGCAGGAGATATGTACGCGGGAGCTTTCCTCTATGGCATCACCAACGGCATGGACTATGCCCAAGCTGGCAAATTAGCTTCTTTAGCTTCTTCTAAAATTGTCACTGTCTTAGGTGCAAGAATGAAAACCGACGCGGTGCAGGATCTTTTGAAGCAGGGAACCGCAGCATAGGTCAAGAGACTTGGGGACTGCCCTAAAGGATTAGTTCCGCTTCGCTTCACGTCGGAGACGGGGAGACTGGGAGACTAAAAATTACTAGGTTGTTAAATTCTCAAATTATCCTTTAAAGTTACCGTCCCCAGGCGATCGATTAGCCAGAGACTTGCTGAAGCTTATTCTGCGACTTTATGATTAATTTTTAGACTTAAAGTAATACTGCGAGTCACCATAAATAAGGCTAATGCCAGCCAGAGCAGGTGATTTATCTGCCAGTACCAAGCTGCGATCGCCATCGGGGCAAAACCAACCAGAGCAGCAATCAGAGTAGACTTACGTAAGATCTTGCCTGCGGTTAAACCGAGGAAATAACCGTCGAGCATATAGGCAATTGAACCGAAACCCAGAATCGGAAATAGCCACCAGAGATAATTACTAATCTGGGCAATTACGTCTTCGTGACTGGTCAATAAACCAAACAAAGCCTGGGGAAAGAGAGTAAATACCGCTGCGAAACTCAACCCCGCAATTAGGCTAGTGCTACCCGCTAATTTTACTAGGGGTAACAGTTGGGCTTTTGCGCCTTTTCCCTGAAGATTTCCTGCAATACTTTCGGTAGCAAAGGCAATACCGTCGATAAAATAAGCTGCCAGGGTAACTACCTGTAGTAAAAGAGTGTTGCCCGCTAAAACTTTTGTTCCCATAACCGCACTGAGATTAGTAAAGACGGCGAAGGTAGAGACTAGCGCCAGAGTGCGAATCAGAATGTCTTGGTTGAGAGAGAAGATTTTTTTGAGTGCTGATAATTCCCAAATTTGAGCAACAAGCTGTTTAAGCGATCGCTTTTCGGGGAATCTCGATCGCAATTCTCTATAGACCAAAAATAAGCCGACAGCCAGAGTAACTACCTGACTAATTGCCGTTGCTGCACCCGCACCCGCACTAGATTGTCCCAAACGAACGATAAATAAATAATCTAAGACAATATTTACGCTCTTGCTAATTAGAGAAAGCAACAATACCTGTTTTCCTTGCTCTCGCCCCAAAAACCAGCCTAATAAAACAAAATTGAGCAAAGTCGCAGGCGCACCCCAAATTAAAGCATTGTAATAAGCCCTACCCGCCTCCAGCACTTCTGGATCGGCTTGCAGCAAAGCAAAGCCAATTTCTCTGAGGGGCTGTTGCAGCAGCAGAATAATTACGCCGATGAATAAAGCGATCGCACTATTGCGTAGCAGGGTTAAAACAACTACATCGTCTTCCCCCCTACCTCTAGCCTGGGCGGTTAAACCCGTTGTTCCCATCCGCAGAAAACCAAAAGTCCAATAAATATAGTTAAATAGCACTGTGGCGATCGCTACTCCTGCTAAATAGCGAATTTCTGTTAAGTGACCCAAAAAAGCTACGTCTACCAGACTAGCTAAAGGCACCATCAGATTAGAAATAACGTTGACGATCGCTAATCGCCAAAAACGTCCTTGATGATAAAGTGAGTCAGATTGTTGATTCAATATAGTCTGATTAATTATTAATTGCTGATGGTTATTGCTTATGCTTTTACTTAATCCCAGTGTTGGCTGGTATGGACGTTTAAAATCTTATTTTCGCCAAAAATATCCCGTCAAGACTAAAAATTTAGAGGATTTTTGGAATAGTGAAAGTGGTGATTGGCATTGGCTGACCGAAAAACCCATACCCATTGCCAGCCTGAGTCGCAATCTCTGGCGAGCCTCCGTACCTTCTCTCAGCTTTTATTTTCTGCTGGGCTTATCAGGGGTAATTGCCACTTTAGGCTTACTTGCCAACAGCGTGGCGATTATTATCGGGGCAATGATTATTGCGCCTTTAATTGGACCAATTACAGGGATTGCCTATTCTACCACCGTCGCCAATCGGCGTTTATTACGTCGCTCTTTCCTGACTCTGGCTACGGGAGTTTTATTTACCGTCTTAATTTCTTTTTTGGTCGCCTGGCTAATCGGTTTAAAAAGCGTCACCCCAGAAATTCTCGCTCGGACTAACCCCACCTTACTCGACCTTGTAATTGCTTTAGCAGCAGGAGCAGCAGGGGCTTTTGCCAATACTCGCAGACGGATTGCCGATGCTTTGCCTGGAGTTGCGATCGCCGTCGCCTTAGTTCCGCCTCTAAGCGTTGTGGGCATTGGTCTAGCACTCAGAAACACTTCTCTCGCCTTTGGGGCTTCGGTCTTATTTATTACCAACCTGACGGGAATTATCTTTAGTGGCGTAATTATCCTGCTGCTGCAATCCTACGGTAGCGTCCAACGAGCCAAACAGGGATTGATCTTTTCGATCACAATGCTGGTAATTCTCGGTCTACCCCTAGGACTTTCATTGAAGGGTCTAATTGTCGAAAATAACGTCCGCTATAGCGTTAATCAAGTCGTGCGCCAAGAAGCCAAAGCTTTTGATAATAGCGATATTCGCTCGATTGAAGTTTCACCCAATCGAGATCCAATTTTGGTCGAAATAGAAGTTGCTGCTAAACCAAATTCTCTCGATCGCGATCGCCTGCTCTCCGTCAAGAATCAATTAACCAAAAAGCTCGATCGCCCCGTAAATCTTGAGGTCAAAGTTATTCCTCTAGAGACTATTTCTCTACCCTGATTTTAATACATGCGGACAAGTCCTTTGTCAGTCATCAGTAGGGTGGGCAACCAAATAAATTTGAATTAGAAGAAACATTTTGTAGATGCCCACCAGTTTTTAATTTGAAGGACAGTTACCAAAGTCTTGGGGTCTAAAGCCCGGACATGCGGCGAACTATGCGCCTTTGTTTCTAAGACGGTATTATATTTTTCTGGCTTTGTTTATGCTCATAGGGTAGCATAAGATTATGTTAGTTTTAGAAGCCAAGATATACGGAAAACAAGTTCAATTTGATGCGATGGATGAAGCCATTAGAACGGGTCAATTCATTCGCAACAAAGCATTGCGCTATTGGATGGACAATAAAGGTGTAGGAAAGTATCAGCTATCAGCGTACTGCAAAGTATTAGCTGCTGAGTTTCCTTTTGCTCATAAACTTAATTCAATGGCAAGACAGAGTAGTGCAGACAGGGCTTGGACTGCAATATCTCGTTTCTACAAAAACTGCAAAGATAAAATCCCTGGTAAAAAAACGGGCGACATAAACTGCGCGGGAAACCCACGCAGACGCGCCCTCGGCTATCCAAAATTCAAGAAGCATTCTCGCTCTATCGAGTACAAAACTTCTGGGTGGAAGCTATCGGAAAATAGGAAGCAAATAACTTTCACTGACAAGAATAATATTGGTAGAGTCAAGCTAAAAGGCACTAGAGATTTGAATTGGTACGATATCAAGCAAATTAAAAGAGTTCGTATAGTTAAACGTGCTGATGGTTATTATTGTCAGTTTTTAGTTGATGCAGACAACCGAGAAAAAGTAGAGCCCTCTTATTCAGAGATTGGTTTAGACGTTGGCTTAAACCATTTTTATACTGACGATAAAGGGACTCAAATTGAGAATCCTAGATTTTACAGAAAAGGAGAAAAGTCTCTCAATCGTTTAAATAAAAGCAAGTCTAAAAAGTATGTAAAAGGAGCGAAACCGCAGTCAAAAAACTATCACAAAGCTAGGGAAAGGTATGCAATGAAGCACCTTAAGATAAGTAGGCAACGTAAAGATCATGCCGTAAAGTTGGCACGATGCGTAGTCACATCTAACGATGTAGTCGCCTATGAAGACTTAAGAATTGCGAATATGGTGAAAAACCACAACCTAGCAAAGTCAATAACTGATGCTGGTTGGTATCAGTTCAGAGTTTGGTTAGAGTATTTTGGCTATAAGTTTGGCAAGATAACGCAGCGCGTATGCGCAGATCGTCGTCTTCGACGACTGGGAAGCTTCGCTTCCGCGCCGTACCTCCTCAATAT
>ENA-ORXU01003059-ORXU01003059.1-marine-metagenome-genome-assembly--contig:-NODE-3059-length-10751-cov-1.943508_pt1 | contig 10751 bp, 10 predicted proteins | sample MGYA00237869_ERZ511484 | MGnify/ENA metagenome assembly ERZ511484 | reverse complement strand
TGACTGCATATCCGGGTGGCTGTTCTTCAACCCACGAGCGCGCAAACCGGCCACTTGGGACTGTGCCTGTGAGTACGCTGCAGATGCAGAGCCCTGCGGCGCTGCTCCTCCCGGGAGCGACTTGGGTGTTCCAGCGATTTGCCCATTAATAGCTGCAAGCGAACTTTGTGCTGCGGCAATATCGGCTTCGACGCCGCGCAGTTCAGTGCGGCTCTGGTTGATGCGAATGGAAATTGCACCTGACCCGCCGGCCAATTCGGGATGTTCAGATTCAAACGCAGTCAGGCGCGCTTCGGCCGACTCGAGATCTTTGGCGCGCTCCTCTAGTTGCTGGTCCAGCACAGCAACAGCCTCGGCCACATCACCCCGGTTGCCTGCGATGTTTTCTTCACGAAAAATATCGAGCAGCTTCTGCACCACGTCCTGCGACAAGCGCGCGTTTTCGGCGTCAGAGAAATGACTTTTGCCGATCTTGGCGTTGATCTCGAAAAGGTTGTCTTCCTCGCTCTTGACCGAGACGGACTCGCTCAGAGCGCCAATTTCACGTTCCATGGCCTGCGGCGTTTCCACGCCCTCGCCCAGTTTGGTCGAGCGGATGACCTTTTCCAGTGTGCCAGCGCTGGCAAGCGTTTGGCGCACACGCTGGATATCGGACTTGTCGCTACCGGCGATGCCGGTTTGCTTGGTCAGAATATCATCCAGCTGGACAAAGATCTTGGCTTTGGACTCGTAGGTATTGGGAATCATCGCCACGACCAGCCAGCCGGCCAGGCAAACGCCCCATGCGACGCCCAGCACCAGCCACTTTCGGGCCCATGCCGAATAGAGCGCTGCGCGGACTTCTTCGAAGACTTCGTTCATCTGCTCAATCCGCCCTTAAAATGCGCTCTCGGGAATAATGATCACGTCGCCGGGAGCGAGCAGCACGTTGGCGCGGCTATCACCCTTGCGAAGCAGGTCATTCAGACGCAGCGAGTATTCGGTTTGCTTGCCGCTGCGGCGATCCTTGCGGATCAGCTTGGCCCGGTTGCCAGCTGCGAATTCGCTGAGGCCGCCGACTGCGATCATTGCATCGAGCACAGTCATGTTGGCGCGGTAATTGATGGAAGCGGGCTGCGCGGTTGCACCAATGATGCGAACTTGCTGGCTAAACGTGCCGGCAAACTTGTTCACGATCACCGAAACAATCGGCTGCTCGATATATTGCGACAAATGCAGGCGGATATCTTCCTGCAACATGGCAGGTGTTTTACCGACTGCGGGCATATCTGTAACCAGCGGGATGCTGATCCGGCCATCAGGCCGCACCTGAATTTTGTCAGCGCTGAGTTCCGGGTTGCGCCAGACATTGATCGAAAGCTCGTCGAGCGGGCCGATCACATATTCCTGGCTCGGGCCTTCCTGAAGCGCCACAAAGTTTGCCGGGGGCAGTTCTTGCCCGCCACCTGCAGCACATCCTGCCAGGGCAAACGCCAACATGGCACTGCCTGCCAAACGAGAGGGAAAACGGAAATTCGACATCGAAACGCGTCCTTGGCCAAGTACTGAAGCCCTGCCATCCGACGAACTACGAACGGACGGGTCCCAGCGATTTGGAGCGTGTCTGGCTAAAAAGGGTGAATATCCCGTTAGCTTTCCGAGACTTCTCGGGGGCGTTCCCACATTGGGACACCGCGCCTGTAAAGGTTAAGCGATCGGTAAGCTAAATCAGCACTTCGCGGGCAGGTCCCTGCCCAAGGAATTGCGCCGGTGAGGCACTGGCACCGTAGGCCCCGGCGCAGAAGATGGCGACAATATCGCCGACATCAGCACGCGGAAAAAACCCTTTGTCTGACAGCTTGTCGAGCGGGGTGCACAGGCATCCAACCACGTGTTGGACCTCTTCTGGCGGAGCATCAAAACGGGTTGCGATCGCCGCTGGATAGTTGCGGCGAATCACTGTGCCAAAGTTACCTGAGGCCGCCAGTTGGTGGTGAAGTCCGCCATCCGTGACGAGAAAGATCTCGCCATGACTGACTTTGCGGTCCACGATCCGGCACAAGTAAACTCCAGCCAAACCAGCGAGATACCGCCCTAACTCGATGCACAAGTGCGAATCACGCAAGCTTTCGGGCAAGGTCGCGAAACGCTCTTCCAAGGCATCGCCAATGGCAGCGATATCCAACGTTTCGTCATTGTGAAAATAGGGAATACCATAGCCACCTCCCATATTGAGCTTGGGCAACGGAGCGCCAATTTCCGACGCAATGCGGTCCGCGAGCGCAAGGACATTGGCCTGCGTCTCAATGATCGACTCCGCCGAAAGCGCCTGGCTTCCAGTGTAGATATGCAGCCCTCTCCAATCGGCCCCGGCAGCGATCAAATGCTTGGCCAGCTCCGGCACACGCTCGGCATCGACGCCGAAGGGTTTGGCCCCTCCGCCCATCTTCATGCCGGAACCCTTCATGTCGAAATCAGGATTTACCCGGATCGCAAGTCGCGGAACCTTGCCTGCACTTTCCGCAATCGCCAGCGCGCGTTGCGCCTCGCCTTCGGATTCCAGATTGAGCGTCACGCCTGCCGTAATGGCCGCTTCCAGCTCCCAGTCCTGCTTGCCTGGTCCGGCAAAACTCACCCGTGCCGGATCGATGCCCACGGCCTGAATCTTCTCCAGCTCGCCGCCGGATGCAATGTCATAGCCATCGACCAGATCGGTCATGAAGCCGAGCACATCAGGATGTGAATTGGCCTTGATCGCGTAATTGATATGCAGCCGGTCCGGCATGGCGGCACGGAGCCGCTGCATCGTCGCTGTCAGAATGTCGCGCGAATAGACAAACAGGGGCGTTCCACCAGCCTGTTCAACCAATTGCGTCGCGGTTTTGCCGCCGACGCCTAGCTCACCACCAATAGTCTCGAATCCGCCGGGCAATGGACCAAGAGGCTTCCCGGGCAGCTTTTCAGGCTTTGGTTTTACAGCGCTCATGCCCCGATCTCCCGTGCGATGGCGGTGCGGTCAAGTTTACCATTGGGATTGGTTGGTAAGCTCTCGCGCCAATGGATCACATGCGGCTTCATAAAATTGGGCAATTCCTTCGCTAGAGCTTTGGGTAGAGCAGCCTCATAGTCTTGCGCATCTGCTGCCGGACGCACCACCAAATGCACCGAATGACCAAGGCGTTCGTCTTTCACACCAAGAGCGACCGCTTCCGCAACAAGCCCGGTTGCGCGGGCCGCATCTTCGATTTCCTGCGGGCTGATGCGGTTTCCCGCGCTCTTGATCATGGCATCGCGCCGTCCGACAAAATAGAGCAGGCCATCCGCATCGCGCCTTACGCGATCGCCCGACCAGACTGCGGTACCGCCATATTCTGACGATGCGGGAGCCGGTTTGAAGCGCTCCTCAGTTCTCGCCGGATCCTGCCAATAGCCTTGCGCCACCAACGGTCCGCAATGCACCAATTCGCCTTCCTCTTCAGGGCCAGCGACTTTGCCGTCATCGTCAATGACCATGATTTCGGCAAAGGGGATCGCAGTCCCCATCGAAGTCGGATGAGTGTCGACCAGCGAGGGATCGAGATAGGTCGAACGAAAGGCTTCGGTGAGTCCGTACATAGGAAAAAGTCGCGATTGCGGGAAGATAGCGCGCAAATCTCGCACTAAGTCTTCAGTGAGCGCACCGCCGGAATTGGTCATCCGGCGCATCGGTGCGACCGCCTCTCCAGACCAATCGATCTCTGACAGTTGCACCCAAAGTGGCGGGACTGCGGCGAGCGTCGTGACTCGATGCTTGGCGCAAGCCTTCGCTACATCACGGGGCATCAAATAGTCGAGCGGGACCGCGCTACCGCCTGCATGCCATGTCGAAAGCAGCTGGTTTTGCCCGTAGTCGAAACTGAGCGGTAACACAGCCAATGTCACATCGTCACTGGCCATACCGAGGTAGTGCGCCACACTAACCGCGCCGAGCCACAGATTGGCGTGGCTGAGCATGACGCCTTTCGGGCGTCCGGTAGAACCGCTGGTGTAAAGAATCGCCGCCAGTGCATCAGGATCAGCCTTCGAAGGGCCAATCGCGCGATCATGCTTCGCAACAGCCTCCCAAACTGCACCTTCGTCCATTCCCACGCAGCCTGCAGGCACATCGCCGTCTTCCAGCGATTTCAACCGCGCCGCTGTCCCAAGCAGCATCGATGCACCGCTATCGGCCAGGATATGTGCAACCTGTGCACGTTTGAGCAGGGGATTGATCGGCACATGCACCAGCCCTGCCCGCGCCGCAGCCAGCGGCAGGATGCAGGTAAGCCCGCCCTTCGCCGCCCAACTGGCGACTCGGCTGCCCGGCTCGAGGTCTTGCGCGCGGAGCCATGCCGCAAACGAGGAAACACGGCTTCTTAAGTCCTTGTAGCTAAGGGTCTCTCCGCGAAGGACCAGCGCCGTAGCCTCCGCCTCGCCGCATTCGGCGAGGTGATCGAGTGGCTTCGGAGTTGGATCAGGCGCTTGGGACATCAGGTTTCCGCATAGAATTTGAAAGGCGTTTAGTGACTGCGATTGCTGCCAGCTATCACGACAGGGTTAATGTCTTGCAAGGGCTGATGCCGCAAGATGCATCCCCGTTCGACCGCCCTGAGTGGTTTGCCCTGCTGGCGGAGCGCAAAGCGCCCTTGCTCGCGCTCGCCAGCGATGGCGAGCAAAGCGCCGCATTGGCCCTAACCAAAGCCAACGGCCGGTTGGAGCCTCTCAACCACTGGTATAGCTTCACCTGGCGGCAGCTTGCCCCTGAGGGAGAGACCGGTGACCGCTTGCTTGCCTCCATCGCGCGTGATCTGCGCGCCAAGTCTCACCGGATCACCCTATCTCCTGTTCCTGACGAGGATGGCTCTGCGTCACGGTTAGAAACGGCTTTCCGCACTGCTGGCTGGATCGTCCACCGCGAGCAGTGTGATTTCAATCATGTGCTGCCTGTCAACGGCCGCAGCTTTGCAGAGTACTGGGCGCAGCGGCAGGGCCGAATGCGCACCACGCTCAAGCGCAAGGCCAAGAAGGTCGATGTCGAACTGCTATCCCGCTTCGAGCAATCGGCTTGGGACGCCTACGAAGAGATTTACGCGCAAAGCTGGAAACCGGCCGAGGATACGCCGGACATCCTGCGTCGCTTCGCAGAAGAAGAGGGCGCAGCGGGCCGTATTCGCCTTGCTATTGCACGGCATGAGGGCCGACCAGTCGCAGCGCAGTTCTGGACAGTCGAAAACGGCATCGCCTATATTCACAAACTGGCGCACCTTGAGGAACACAAAAACCTTTCCGCCGGAACGACGCTTAGTGCGGCTCTCTTCGAGCATGTGATGGATATCGATAAAGTTCAGCTCGTCGATTTCGGGACCGGCAATGATCGCTACAAAGCTGACTGGATGGAGCAGGTTCGGCCTCGCTTCCTGATCGATTGCCTTGATCCGCGCCAGCCGAAAGCTTGGCCGCCTCTTCTGAAACGAATGGTTACGCGGCTTGCACCTTCTAGCCCGCAAAGCTAGGGACGCGGCCACTTTGAGGGCAGACTGGGCACGCAATGGCATCCGATCTCGTCAATACATCCGATGATGCGCTGGGCATAAGCCGCGCCAAGATCGACGCAGCTTTGCGTTCGGTCCTGTGCGATGTGCTTGGTCTCGACGTGGATGATGTTGCAGAATTCGATGCCGATACCGGCCTGTTCGGTCATCTTCCTGAACTCGACTCCATGGCCGTTGCAGGCTTGCTTACAGAACTTGAAGATCGCTTGGACATCCTGATCGAGGACGACGATGTCGACGGCGAGATGATGGAGACCTTTGGCGCGCTGCTCGCTTTCGCCGAAGCCAAGGTTATCGAGGGCTGAATCCGGCCATGTTCGCCGAGTGGCCTTGCCCGCTACCCGGCGGCGATACCAAAGATGAAATGGCGCGCGTGTTCGACGAACAGCGCAAGCATCGCCTGCTGGTGATCCCTCCCCTGTTTGACGAACATAACAAAATGCGCCGCCAATTGATCGAGATCATGCGGCGGCTGCATCTATCCGGCATCGATAGCGTCATGCCTGACCTTCCCGGCTGCAATGAAAGCCGCGAGCGTTTATCTGCACAAAGTCTGGAAAGCTGGCGCGCCGCGTTGAAAGCTGCCGCCACGCATTTCAAGCCCACTCGGTTTCTGTCAGTACGGGCCGGAGCCTTACTGGTACCGGTCGGTCTGCCGGGGTGGGACTATGCCCCGGCCACAGGCAGGCAAGTGCTGCGCGGCATGGTCAGAGCACGCATGATTGCCTCCAAGGAGGGCGGACGCGAAGAGGCCAGCGATGATTTGATGGCTCAGGGCCGGAGTACAGGGCTGATTCTGGCCGGATGGGATCTTGGTGCGACGATGTTCCGTCAACTAGAAACCGCCGAACCTGCCGAAAGCCCCACCCGTGGAACAATCGATCAGGCGATGGTTGGCGGCAAGCCATTGTGGCTGCGCGCGGAGCCAGACGAAGACCCGGAGCAGGCGGATGCTATCGCGGCTATCATCGCTGTCGCCATCGACAGCGCCGGAGGCACCGAATGAGCCGCCTCCATATGACTTTTAACTGCCGCGGCGAAACCCTGGCAGGGACGCTGGACACTGCTCCATCGACAACCGGCCTGTTGATGGTCAGCGGCGGCAATGAACTGCGCTCCGGCGCCTTTGCCGGGCAAGCTGCCCGCGCAGAGCGTATTGCCAGAGCGGGCTTCCCGGTATTCCGGTTTGACCGCCGCGGTATTGGCGACAGCGAAGGCGACAATCGCGGCTTCGAAAGATCTCAATCCGATATTCGCGCCGCTGTCGAGGCGTTTCAGGCGGTCGCCCCCTCGGTCGCGACAGTCGTCGGCATGGGCAATTGCGACGCTGCCAGTGCACTCATGCTGGCGGGCGGAGGCGGGTGCGAGAAGCTGATCCTGTCCAACCCTTGGACGATTGAGGATGACAGCGATGATGCGCCCCCGCCCGAAGCGATCCGGGCGCGCTACACCCAGAAGCTGAAAGATCCCAAAGAGATCAAGCGACTCCTTACAGGCGGTGTGAATATTCTTAAGCTTTTCAGAGGCTTGAAGAAGGCCTCTACCACCGAAACTGTCCCGACTGGTCTGGCTGAACGGATGGCGGCGGGGGTCGCCGACTATGAAGGAATTGTTCGCTTCTTGCTTGCCAGTGAAGACCGCACAGCGCAGGTTTTTGACAGTATCTGGCCCGACGAAGACGACCGCGTGCAGAGATGTGAAGGCGCAACGCACGCCTATGTCGAACAACATGCCGGCGCGTGGCTGGAAAAAGCTGTACTCGCCGTTTTGCGGGACAAAGACGCTTAAGCAGCCGCTCGCGTAAACAGGCTGGCCAGTTCGACATGGGTGGACCAGCGGAACTGGCCCACCGGGCGCACTTCCTCCAATTCAAAGCCGGCCTCAACCAACACTTTGGCATCCTTGGCCCAGCTGGCCGGATTGCAGCTGATATAGACCACCCGCTCCAGGGTACTTTCCGCAATCTGCTGGATCTGCTCACGGGCGCCAGCGCGCGGAGGGTCCAGCAAAACAGCCGATAACTTGCTCAACTCTTCGGCCCTATAGGGATTGCGGAATAGATCGCGATGCTGCGGAAAGACCGGCTTGCCTGTTACCCGCGCCGCCGCTTGGCAGGCCAGATGCGCATCGCGCGAGGCTTCCGCTGCCAGCACTTTCTCAGGGCCGGCCAAAGCCAGCGCAAAAGTACCGAGGCCTGAAAACAGATCCGCCACCGGCGACATGCCCTTCAGCCAGTCACGCGCCGCCGCCACCAGCGCCGCTTCGCCGTCATCGGTGGCTTGCAGGAAGCTACCCGTCGGAAAGACTACCGAGGTACCGCCAAGCGTCACGCTTGCAGGATCAGGCTCCCACACCGTTTCCGGGCCGTAACCGTCATCGAGCGTCAGGCGGGCAAGGTTTTGCTCGCGAGCGAAAACCAGCAGAGCCTCGGTTTGTGCCAGCCCTTCAGCCCGCACACCCTTGACTCCGCAAGCAACGCCCTGATCAACAAGTGTAAGCTCGATATCGACCGCAAGCCGCCCTTTCCAAAGCTCGAATAGGCTACGCAGAGGCGCAACCAGCGCGAACAGCTCTGGCCGCATCACTAAGCATTCGGACAGATCGACGATCGCGTGCGAGCGGCTTTCGCGATAGCCGAGTACGAGCTTCTTGCCCTTCCGCGCGGCATGCAGTGCCACCCGCCTGCGCGCATGAGGCGGCGAAAGATGCGCCGGAGCCACACGCTTGGGTATGATCTCCTGTCCTTCGGCTGCATGGACGACCCGCTCTGTCACAAATTGCGTCAGCGCCGCCTCATCAACATGCTGCAGCTGGCATCCGCCGCACTTGCTGAAATGTTGGCACGGCGGGTCCACGCGGTGCGGCCCGGGGATCACCGTTCCATCAGGCTGCAACATATCGCCCGGTGCTGTGCCGTGCTTATGCTTGCCGCTCGCGGTTACGCCATCGCCTCTGGCGGCGATGCGGAGAATGGGGTCAGAATCGCTCACAGAAAGGCGGCGTAGGCGTTTGGTACCGCTTGCGCCAGATCGCTTGCCGAGAAAGCCGGCCCGGCCAGACGCGCAGCTTCGTGGTGGAGGTAGATGGCTTCGGCCGCAGCACGAGCAGGATCGCCATGAACTGACAAACGACTGGCGACGATTCCGGCCAACACATCCCCGCTTCCCGCCACCGACAGCCAACTTGGCCCGGCAGGAAAATAGGCCACGCCGCCATTATGCGCCAGCAGAGTATCCGGTCCTTTGGCCAGCACGGTCATTCCGGTCTGCTGACTGAGGGAAAGCGCACACTCGCGCTTGGATTGCGCTGCGACACCGAAAGCGTCGCACAAGACTGCCAACTCGCCTTCATGCGGTGTGATGACGATGGAGGAAGCGTTCCTACCCTTTAAAGGCTCGGATGAAAGCAGGTGAAGGGCATCGGCATCAACCACGCAGGGCTTGCCGCTCTCCAAGGCCGCCACGAGTGCCCCCCGGGCAGCCTCAGCTCGACCCAATCCCGGCCCGACCAGCACTGCGCTGATACGGCTATCCGCGAGCGCCTGATGAAGATCGTCTCTATCGACCACTATATCCGCCGGAACCGCAGGAGCTCCTTGCGGCGTCAGTAGCTTCACATATCCCGCTCCGCCGCCCAGCGCCGCTCGCGCTGCCAGCACACTTGCCCCGGGCATTTCGCCTGCGACAACGGCCACCAGGCCGCGTCGGTACTTGTGAGCATCCCATTCCGGCATCTGCAAGCTCGGGCGCGGCCAAACGCGTTCGCCCCGCCCCTGCGATGTGATGCCGATATCAATCAGCTTCTTATCACCAGTATGCGCTGCAGCCTTTCCGCTCCAATGCGCCCGTTTCCAGGCACCCAAGGCAAGCGTCAGGTCATAGGGCGCGATGCCATCAGGCCATGTGCCGGCATCGGCATCGACGCCGCTTGGTACGTCGACAGCAATGCTCAGTCCATGCCTCGCTTGCAGACCTGAAACGAGTCCAATGTGCTCTGGTGACAGTGGTCGCGACAAGCCGCTTCCGAACAAGCAATCGACGAAGACATCGCCTCCGAGGCCGGGATCCTCGCCCACAGACTTCCCGGGACATTTGCTAGCCGCCTGTTTCGCAGCATCAGTCTTTGGCGCGATCGGCGCAATTATAGTGACCGCCCCGCCCCGCTCGGCAATGCAGCGCGCTATCACGTAGCCGTCGCCGCCATTGTTCCCCGGTCCGCAAAGCACCGTTACCGGCCTGCCGGCGCTCACGCGCCATATCCACTCCGCAGCGCCCTCACCGGCGACGATATAGGCACCATCGTCACCGCCGAAAAATAAATCCTGACAATCCCGTCAATCCTGTCAAAATTTACCTCATGGACACCGAAACCTTCCTCCTCGAAACCGACGACTCGATGCAGAAAGCCGTCGAATTCGTCTCTTCCGAAATGGCGAGCATCCGCACCGGCAAAGCCAGCCCCGCGCTCCTCGATAACATCATGGTCCACGTCGAGGCCTACGGTTCCGCGATGTCACTGAAGCAGCTCGCTCTCGTCTCCGCACCCGAGCCACGCATGCTCACGGTCCAGCCGCACGATCCGTCGGCGATGCAGGATGTCGAGCGTGCCCTCCGCGAGTCGAAGCTCGGAATCAATCCTTCCGTCGCCGGGCGCCTCATCCGCCTCCCCATCCCCGAGCTATCGGAAGAGCGTCGTAAAGACCTCGTCAAAATCATCAAAGACATGGCCGAGCAGGGCCGGGTCCGGGTTCGAAGCGCCCGCAAAGAGGCGATGGACAAACTCAAGACCGCTCTGAAGTCCAGCGACATCAGTGAAGACCAGTTTCACGATCTCGAAAAAGAAGTTCAGGAAGTCACCGACAAACAGGTCAAAGCGATCGACGAGCATCTCGCGGCAAAAGAGGATGACCTCATGACCGTGTGATCCAACAGGGTAATGTCCCCGACCTGACCCTGTTGAGCCGCCGACCTTACCCTGTTGAGTCTGACATCCAACCCTGTTGAATCATGTTTGAAGCAGCAGATTACTTCGATCTTTCCGAAAGCGATCACGCAACCCTCTTCGAAGACGGCTCACCCGCCTGGTCCGCTCTCACCCGAATCGGTGACTACCTCGACGCCCAACTCGCGGCCGTCGAAGGCGAACGCATCAAGGGCTCCGTGCACCCCACCGCCACAATTGGCACCGGGGTCTACATTTCCG
>ENA-ORXU01003058-ORXU01003058.1-marine-metagenome-genome-assembly--contig:-NODE-3058-length-10752-cov-3.300141_pt1 | contig 10752 bp, 11 predicted proteins | sample MGYA00237869_ERZ511484 | MGnify/ENA metagenome assembly ERZ511484 | reverse complement strand
GCGCGGGCCTGCCGAAGGGCCTGCTCAACGTCGTGACGGGTGCCTCGTCTTCGGCCATCGGCGGCGAGCTGACCGGCAACGACAAGGTGCGGAAAATCACGTTCACCGGCTCGACCGAGGTGGGCCGCATCCTGATGAAGCAGTCTTCCGAGACCATCAAGAAGATGAGCCTCGAACTCGGCGGCAACGCGCCCTTCATCGTCTTCGACGACGCCGATATCGACGCGGCGGTCGAGGGGGCGATGATCTGCAAGTACCGCAATGCGGGCCAGACCTGCGTGTGCGCCAACCGCCTGTACGTGCAATCCGGCGTCTACGACGAATTCGCCGAGAAGCTGGCCAGGCGCGTGTCGGAAATGAAGGTCGGCGACGGCTTCACCGACGGCGTGACCCTCGGACCGATGATCGAGATGGCGAGCGTCGAGAAGGTCGAGGAACACGTGAAGGACGCGACGTCCAAGGGCGCGAAGGTCGTCGTCGGCGGCAATCGCCACGAACTGGGCGGCACGTTCTTCGAGCCGACCGTCCTGACCGGCGTGACGAAGGACATGATCGTCGCCAGGGAGGAGACCTTCGGTCCCGTCGCGCCGCTGTTCCGGTTCGACGATGTCGACGATGTGGTCGCGCAGGCGAACGACACGATCTTCGGGCTGGCCGCGTATTTCTACGCCAAGGACATGGCCCGCGTCTGGCGCGTGGCCGAGGCGCTGGAATACGGGATCGTCGGCATCAATACCGGCATCATCTCGACCGAACTGGCCCCCTTCGGCGGGGTCAAGCAGTCGGGCCTCGGACGCGAGGGATCGCATTACGGGGCCGACGATTTCCTGGAGATGAAGTACCTGTGCATCGCGGGCGTCTGACGCGGAGGCGATGATCGCGACCCGCTCGCCCCCCCTTGTCCTGCACGGGGCGGGCGGCGGAAATCCTTAACTTATCAGGGCCATGCTGTCCCGCACGGCATTGCGCGCCGCGTCGAGTTTGAGATGGGCGGAACTGCGGCGCATCCGGCTGGATGCCTCCAGTTCGCGGCTCGCCTCGATCAGGCGGTTCGTGCGGTCCAGCGTCTCCTCCAGCGTTTCGCGCAGCACTTCCACACGTTCGAATATGGCGGTGGCGTGATAGTTCTGGTTGACCATGGTACCCTCGGGTTGCGACTTTCGACGGGATCAAATTCGCCCGGGATCCTTAATAATGAGTGACCGATCCGGTCACCCGGATACGATTTCAGAACATTTTAAAATCTATCGTATTAACGCTTTGGCAGCGGTTTCCTGCACGAGTCTCGGGCATCCGGCGCAGACCGGCCGAACGTATCCCGAACTCCCGCGCTTCCCCTGCGGCGAGGGGGCGAAGGCGCGGAAGGGTGGCCGGAGATACTCCCCCTCGACAGCACCGCCCCCGAACCCCATATCGTCAACCAAAGGAGCGCCCGCATGATCGACCTGTTCAAGAAGACCGATATCCCCACTGCCGCCGACGCCCCGCCGGATCGCGCGCAGGCCATCACCGTTCCCGACGCGCACATCGTCAACGGCAATCCGCTGCAAGGCCCCTTCCCCGAGGGGATGGAGATCCTGTACGTGGCGATGGGGTGCTTCTGGGGGGTCGAGCGGCTGTTCTGGCAGATCCCGGGCGTCTACACGACCGCCGCCGGATACATGGCCGGGTCGACCGAGAACGCCACCTACCGCGATGTCTGCACCGGCAGGACAGGGCATACCGAGGCGGTGATGGTCGTCTACGACCCCGCAATCGTCTCCGCCGAGCGCCTGCTCAAGACGTTCTGGGAGGAGCACGACCCGACCCAGGGGATGCGCCAGGGCAACGATGTCGGCAGCCAGTACCGCTCCGGCATCTACACCACGACCCCCGAGCAGTACGACGCGGCGGTCAGCACCTGCAACAACATCGCCGGCCAGCTCGAAGACAAGAGCATGGGACCGGTCACGACCGAAATCATGCACGCCCCCCCCTTCTACTACGCCGAGCCGGAGCATCAGCAGTATCTGGCCAGGAACCCCGGCGGATACTGCAACCTGCGCGGGACGGGCGTGACCTGCCCGGTCGGATTGTTGCTCGGCCGCCCCAGCACCAGTTTCTCGTACGCCCAGACTGCCTTGACGGTCTGATCGCCGTAGATACCGTCCGCCGGGCCGGGTACGAAGCCGAGATCGGTGAGGCGCTGTTGCACCTGCTGGACGTCTTCGCCGGCGACGCCCTTGCTGAGCGTCCGATCGAACACCGTCTTGTCGACCTGCGCGGGCAGCCCGACCTCGCCGATGCGGCCATGTTCAAATGGGCGGCGTATCTCAAGGGACAGGCCGATGCCCTCGATCTGCCGGTGCTCGACACCTCGACGATGCCACTGGAAGGTGTTGCCGATGAGATCGCCCGACTTGCCGGGACACTGGCCTCGGTATCGAGCTGAAGAGTATGCTCATGAGTCAACATGATCTCAATATGTCTTAATGCGCCGTTCATATTATACGGCGTAGGGCTGGAAAGACCGGCCTGCTTCCTCCATGTACAGGTCATCGGTCCGGCGCGCCCCCGCGTGCCGCAGATGCTCACATCGGAGTGACCCCTTGAAGAGACTTGCCAGCACCCTGCTCGCCGCCTTCGCCGCGATGACGGCCCCGGCGCTCGCCGAACCCGTCATCAGCGATTTCACCCTCGACAACGGGATGCGCGCCGTGGTGATCGAGGATCACCGCGCCCCGGTCGTGACCCATATGGTCTGGTACCGGGTCGGTTCCGCCGACGAACCGCCCGGCAAGACGGGCATCGCCCATTATCTCGAACACCTGATGTTCAAGGGCACCGACAAGATCGCCCCCGGCCAGTTCTCGAAGATCATCGCGGCCAATGGGGGGCAGGACAATGCCTTCACCTCCCGCGATTACACCGCCTATTTCCAGCGCATCGCCAAGGACCGTCTCGGCCTCGTGATGGGCATGGAAGCGGACCGGATGCGCAACGTGAACATCCGGCAGGACGATATCGTCGCCGAGCGCGACGTGGTGCTGGAGGAACGCAGCTCGCGCACCGACAACGACCCCGGCGGACGGTTCCGCGAGCAGTACATGGCCGCGCTCTATCTCAACCATGCCTATGGCATTCCCGTCATCGGCTGGCGCGAGGAGATCGAGTCGCTCGACCGCGACGATGCGCTGGAGATGTACGAACGCTTCTATGCTCCGAACAACGCGATCCTGATCGTCGCGGGGGATGTGACCCCCGACGAGGTCGAGGCACTGGCCGAGGAGCATTACGGGGTCATCGAGCCGGTCGAACTGCCCGAATCCGTCCGCGCGACCGAGCCGCCGCATCTGGCCGCCCGTCGTCTGGAGATGCGCGACCCGCGCGTGACGCAGGAGCGGATCTGGCGCGGCTATCTCGCGCCCTCCTACGTCACGGACGAGGGGAACGAGGCCGAGGCGCTGAGCCTTCTGTCGGACATCCTCTCGGGCGGCACGACCCGTCGCCTGCCCAGGATGCTGACCCTCGATACCGATATCGCGCTCTATGCCGGGGCCTATTATTCCGGGATGGCCCGCGACATGGGCGAATTCGCCTTCTATGCCGCGCCCAAGGGCGACACGACCCTGCCCCAGCTCGAAGGGGCGCTCGACTGGATGATCGCCGATCTGCTGAAGAACGGCGTTACCGAGGAAGAACTGGCCCGCGCCAAGAAGTCGGCCATCGCATCCGAAATCTTCGCCCAGGACAGCCAGAGCTCCATGGCGCGGCAATACGGGGCCGCGCTCACCATCGGGCTGGAACTGGACGAGATCGAAAGCTGGCGCGAGCGCCTCGAAGCCGTGACCGTCGAGGACGTGATGAGGGCGGCACGTGCCGTGCTGGTGCCGGAGCGGTCCGTGACCGGCTATCTGATGAAAGCAAAGAGCGAAGAAGGAGCCGACGGATGAGAACACTCGCCCTTGCCCTCGCGGCCAGTCTCGCAGTCGTCCCCGTCCTTGCACAGGATGATGCCTCCCGCATTCAGGAAGTGACCAGCCCCGGCGGTATCGTCGCCTGGTTCGTGCAGGAACCCGCCATTCCCATCGTCACCGTCCAGATCGCCTTCGACGGCGGGGCGCGGCTCGACGAGAAAGGCAAGGAGGGCGCGGTCAACCTCGCCGCCGGGCTGATCGAGGAAGGCGCGGGGGACATGGACAATCAGGACTTCGCCGCCGAACTCGATGACCTGTCCTCCGGTATCGGGTTCAGCGCGGGACGGGACGGCTTTTCCGTCAGCGTCTCGTCCCTGTCCGAGAATATCGACGCGACGATGGACCTGCTGCATGTCGCCCTGACCGAACCGCTCTTCACCGACGAGGCCATCGAGCGGGTGCGCGAGCAGGTGCTCTCGAACCTGCGCTCGCAGGAGAAGAGTCCGCAGGCACAGGCCGGTCGTCGCTGGTATGCGGAGGTCTTCGGCGATGCCTCCTATGCGACCCCGGTCGCCGGGACCATCGAGACCGTGACCGCGCTCACCCGAGACGATATCCTCGCGGCCTATGGGCGGATGGTCGCCAAGGCGCGGATGAAGATCGGCGTCGTGGGGGATATCGAGGCCGATGCGCTGACGGCGCTGCTGGACTCGACCTTCGGCGATCTGCCCGAGGGCGAGAGCCTCGACAAGACGCCCGTTCCCGTGCGCGAGACCGGCGGATTGATCGTCATCGAGGAAGATGTGCCCCAGAGCGCGGTGGTGCTGGGCCACAAGGGCATCCTGCGCGACGATCCCGATTACATCCCGGCCTACGTGATGAACTACGTGCTCGGTGGCGGGGGGCTGACCTCGCGCCTGACCGACGAGGTGCGCGAGAAGAACGGGCTGGCCTATTCGGTCTATTCCTATCTCTATCCGCTCGATCGCGCGGGCCTCTATATGGGCGGGGTGGCGACGGCGAATGCACGGGTCGCGAAATCGCTGGAGCTGATCCGGCAGGAATGGGCGCGCATGGCCGAGGGAGGCCTGACGCAGGAGGAACTGGATGCGGCGAAGACGTATCTGACCGGCTCGTTCGCGCTGAGGTTCGATTCCAACTCCAAGATCACCGGCTTCCTCGTCGGCGCGCAGTCGGCGGGCCTGCCCATCGATTATATCGATACCCGCAACGGGCTGGTCGAGGCCGTGACGCTGGAGGATGTGAGCCGGGTGGCCGAGCGCCTGCTGAAGCCCGATGACCTGTTCGTCGTGGTGGTCGGCAAGCCCGAGGGCATGGAAAGCGCCGATACGCTGATGGAGGGGATCGGCGGCTGACGCAGTCGGTCCCTGCCGAAACGACCCTTCTCCGGACCGGGCGTCCGGGGAAGGGACTGCCGAAACATGATCTGCGATGCACGAATTCGCGACGTCGTTCGTCGTATACGATAATTTTAAGTAAAAAACTGACGGATTTCTTCCGTTCGGGAAGCCGGTATTGATAGTCGCCGTGTATTCTGTTGTTTCCACATCAGTTATTTGGTGAACAATTTTATGAAGATCGTGACGACCGGACAGGTCTGGCTGGTGACATTGGCGATGAACGTCATCGGCTGTACCGTCGTCACGTTTGCCATCGTGATGCTGTATCCGCGTACGGAATGGGCGTTCGAGCTGACTCTCAGCCTTGCCCTGACATGCGGCATCGCCACGCCGTTCACGTATCTCATGGCCCGGCAGCTATGGAAGAACACGCTTCTCAGCAATGAATTGCAGCGCCTCGTGGACAGCGACCGGCTGACCGATACCCGAACGCGCAGCTATTTCTTCGATCGCATGGCCGCGTCGCCCGACGGTCAGGGTGTCTGTCTGATGGTCGATATCGATCACTTCAAGACGGTGAACGATACCTATGGGCATCTTGCCGGAGACCGGGTCATTCAGGACGTGGCCACGCGCATCAAGAAGCTGCTGCGGTCCGGAGATATCGTCGCGCGTTTCGGTGGCGAGGAATTCGTCGTCTTCCTGCATGGCGTCGATCCCGAGACCGGCTATGCCGTGGCCGAGCGGATACGCGGGGCCGTCACGGACCTGCCCATCCCCTTCAACGACAGTCCGATCGATGTCTCGGTTTCCATAGGGGGCGCTCCGATAGAGGCCGGGCACGGTATCGAACAGGTCATCCAGGATGCCGATGCCGCCCTCTACCGGGCCAAGACCGGAGGCCGGAACCGCACGATCTTTTCATCCGATCCGTTCAGCGACGGACAGCCTTCGGATGAGGGCGTGCAAGAGGGTTCGCTCGCCGCCGTGGCTTGACGTCATTCCGGCAGGGGCGGGAACCAGTCGCGATCCAGCAGGGTTTCCGGCGATTCCGGATCGAGCGTTCCTGCCGTCATGCGGTATTCGGCGTTCAGCGCAGGTTCATGGTCTTCGAGGGCGTCGAGGGCGATGGCGCAGGCGTCGTGAAACAACCTGCCCGGAAGATCGGGTAAATGCCGCCGCAAACTTGGATTGTTTTCGAGAAGATCGGCTATCTCGGTGCGCTGGATGCGGATCGTCCTGCGCCAGCCCGCGCGGGGACCCTCGGAACGGGACAGGCGCAGTTTGATGACATGGATCATCAGTACCCGGAGACGGCTGACCAGTTCGCGGCGCAGATTGTCGCCCATGCATCTTATCTCCTCCGCGAGATTCTCCCAGTCGAGTTTCTGGATGTCGCGCGCGCTCAGAGCCTTCGCTTGCCCGTGCAGCCATTCCGCGAAATCGCGGTCGTAGAGGGCCTTGGCGTCTTTCGGCGCGGTGAGGGGGGTCTGGATGTTCATGGGGTCATTCCAGCATCTTGCGGCCCGCGTCTCAAATTCCGTCGACGGGGGCGCAGGGCGTGATAGATTCCCCGCCATGACCGAACGCCCCCGCATCGCCCGCCTTTCCGACGCCACCGTCAACCGCATCGCGGCGGGGGAGGTGATCGAGCGTCCGGCGGCGGCGGTGAAGGAACTGGTCGAGAATGCGCTGGATGCCGGGGCGACGCGAATCGATATCGCGATCCGGGGCGGGGGGCGGATGCTGATCCGGGTGGCCGATGACGGGCATGGGATGAGCGCCGGGGATCTGGCGCTGGCCATCGAGCGTCATGCGACCTCGAAGACGGACGGGGCGGATCTGCTGAATATCCGCAGCTTCGGGTTTCGGGGCGAGGCGTTGCCCTCCATCGGGGCGGTGTCGCGCCTGTCGCTGACCTCGCGGGTGGCGGAGGCGGCTCAGGGATGGCGCATCGCCGTGGAGGCGGGGGCGATCACGCCGCCCGAACCTGCCGCGCTGTCGGGGGGGACGGTGGCGGAGTTGCGCGACCTGTTCTTCGCGACGCCTGCGCGGCTGAAATTCCTCAAGACCGAGCGCGCGGAGACCGGGGCCGTCGCCGAGACGGTGCGGCGGCTCGCCATGGCCCATCCCGGAGTGGCCTTCACGCTGAAATCCGAGGAGCGCACCCTCTTCGATGCCCGCGCGGAGACCGGCGATCTGTTCGAGGGTCGGCGGGCGCGGATGGGGACGGTGATGGGGCGCGAGTTCGCGGCCTCGGCGCTGGCCATCGATGCCGAGCGCGAGGGGGTGCGGCTGACGGGCTATGCCTCGACCCCGACGGATCATCGGGCCACGGGGCAGGCGCAGCATCTGTTCGTCAATGGACGTCCCGTGCGCGACCGGATGCTGGTGGGGGCCGCGCGGGGGGCCTATTCGGATGTGGTGCCGCGCGGGCGGCATCCGGCGCTGGCGCTGTTCGTCGATCTCGATCCGCACGCCGTCGATGTGAACGTGCATCCGGCCAAGACCGAAGTGCGCTTTCGCGATCCCGCAGGAGTGCGGGGGTTGATCGTGGGGGCGCTGCGGCAGGCTCTGGCCGGGGCCGGGCACCGGGGGAGCGTGCTGTCGGATGGGGGGGCGCTGGGGCAGCCGACGACCCCTGCCGCCGGACAGAGCTATCAGATGCCCTCCCGCCCTCCGCCGCGCATCCCGCGAGGGTTGGCCGAGGAAGCGACGGCGTGGCAGGGGCCTGCGGGCCGCGACACTCAACCGGGCATGGATGTGGGGGGGTGGAGCGCGCCGGAGCGGGCCGCCTCGGACCCGTCCCCCGATGCCATGGACCTGCCTCTCGGGGTGCCGCGCGCGCAGCTTCACGAGACCTATATCGTCGCCCAGACGCATCGGGGCATCGTTCTCATCGATCAGCACGCGGCCCATGAGCGGCTCGTCTACGAGCGCATGAAGGCCGATATGGCCAAGGGTATCGCGCGGCAGGGATTGCTGATCCCCGAGATCGTGGAACTCCCTCCCGGCGAGGCCGAGGGCTTGCTCGCCCATGCGGAGGCGCTGGAGGGGTTTGGCCTTGCCATCGAGCCGTTCGGAACCGATGCGATCTGCGTCCGCGAGACCCCGGCGATGCTGGGGGAGATGGATGTACACGGCCTGATCCGCGATCTGGCGGGGCAGGCGGAGACCTTGGTCGAGTCGAACGCGCTGGACGACCGGCTGCGCTATCTGTGCGCGACCATGGCCTGCCACGGCTCGGTGCGGGCGGGGCGGCGGCTGAACCATGCCGAGATGGATTCCCTGCTGCGCGAGATGGAAGCGACCCCCAATTCCGGCACCTGCAACCATGGACGGCCGACCTCGATCACCCTGACGCTGGCCGAAGTGGAAAAGCTGTTCGCGCGGCGGTAGGGGAGGGCGATACGATGCAGTTCACGAGAACCGGCGTGATCCTGTGTACGGAGCGGTATGGGGAATGCGTCGCCTTCTACCGCGATATCCTTGGCCTGCCTGTCGTTGAGAGGCTGGACGATGCCCATTCGAAATTGACCGTCTTTCGCTTCGGGGCGGACACGTATCTGATGGTCGAGACGGGCGGGGAGGCCAGTGACCATGCGAAGACCCTGCGGGAGAATCCTGTCTGGCTGCGCTTCAATGTCAGGGACGTGTCGATTGCGGCGGAAGCGTTGCGCGCAAAGGGGGTGCGCGTGGCGATCCGACGGGAAGTCTGGGGCACCGTGGGCGATTTTGCCGATCCCGATGGCAATGTCTGTTCCCTGCGTGGGGAACCTGCCGGGGAACCGGCTTTCTGACTCCCGGACGATAACCGGGCTTTCAGGACTTGTACGCTATCCCGACCCCCGAAAGCGGGCGATGGAGGAGGCGGCGAGTTCAGGTATGACGATGCTGATTTCCGTCGGGGTCTTCGCCTGGGTTGCTTACGGTATGCAGGCCCGCATCCGGCATCGGGAAACGTTCAAGGATGCGACAGCGCGCGATATCGCCGTCGCGGGTGGCATCATCCTCGGCATCGCCATCATCTGGAAAGCCTTCTACGTTTCCGCCGATCTCGAACGAAAGGCGGTGCTGCGCGAGCAATTCGTGATCCCCGATGCCGTCGAGCTGACCGAATTCGAGTTCGAGAAAAGCGGCAAGTACGCCGGTCTGCACCGGACCCGTGCGACCTATCGGTTCACGGACCGGCAATTCGCGGCCTACCGCGCGACACTCGATGATGCGGCGGTGTGGTATCCGAAGGCCTTCGACCATGCGCGCTACACGATGGCGGGAACCTACACCCATGAGGCCCGTCGCTGGACCGACCTGCCCAATCCGCCGGGGGGCGAGATAACGGCGGGGGAATGGATCGGTCGCGAGTTCACATGGCTCTACGAGCTCTGGCGGATGAGAGATATCGAAACGCCGGAGTATGGCCGGATCATGTGCTATGTCTTCGAGGATGTGTCGAACAATCCGCACAGCTTTTTCGGACGCGAGGAAGAATACGCGGTTTCCGCCTGTTCGCAGCGACCGAAATCCGTGCGGATACGGACACGGGTTCTGGCGATCCTCGATTTCGACCGGAAGACGCTGTTCGTCTACATCGCTTGATCTGGCAGACCCGCATTATACAGCGAAATGGCGTCAAATTCGTTTGACAGGCCATGCAGCATCGGCGAACGGTGCGATCCATGATCCGGTTCGATGATCCCCGCTTCGTGACGCTTCTCAGCGTCGGACTCGCCAGCGCGTTGCTCTGGTGGATGCTGGCGGCGTCGATGGGGAGTATGGTGATGCCGACCGACCTGAGCATCGGGAACTTCGTCGGTACCTCGGTCATGTGGATCATCATGATGCTGGCCATGATGCTGCCCGCCATGGCACCGGTGATGGTGCAATATGCGAAGCTGGCGGCGAAGGAGACGACCGGAGCGGCACTGGCCCTGCGGGTCACGCTGTTCGGGGCGGGGTATTTCGCGCTGTGGGGGGTGGTGTCGGTGGTGCTGGCGGGGGTGCAGCTCGGGCTTGCACGGACATCGTTCTTCACCCTGGGCGGGACGCTGGCCACCCCGATGGTCGCCGGGTTCCTCGCCATCGTCGCGGGCCTCTGGCAGTTCACGGCGATCAAGGATGTGTGCCTGACCCATTGTCGGCGTCCGCTCGCCTATCTCATCGCCCATTGGCGCGAGGGGACGCGCGGGGCCTTTCCGATGGGCGCGGCACATGGGGCCTATTGCGTGGGGTGCTGTATCGCGCTGATGGGGCTGATGTTCGTGTTCGGCGCGATGAATGTCGCTTGGATGGCCGTCATCGCAGTGTATTTCGTGCTGGAAAAGATTGCCCCTGCCGCTGACCGCTGGAGCCGCGTTGTCGGCTGGGCGCTCGTCGGGGCGGGGGCCGTGACGATCATGCTGTCATTGTAGGAGGGGCCGATGGCCGCGAAGAAGAAACCCGACTGGTCGATCGAGGGCGAACTGGCCCTCAACTGTTCGTGCGAGGTGTTCTGC
>ENA-ORXU01003057-ORXU01003057.1-marine-metagenome-genome-assembly--contig:-NODE-3057-length-10754-cov-4.070806_pt1 | contig 10754 bp, 14 predicted proteins | sample MGYA00237869_ERZ511484 | MGnify/ENA metagenome assembly ERZ511484 | reverse complement strand
GGGGGGGGGGGGGGGGGGGGCGGCGGGCGCCCGTCGCCGGACGCGCGGCGCCTGCGTGTGTGCCCCCGTCCCCTCCTGTTTCTTTTTTTGAAAGTAGAGGCACCACGGAGACGGCTTGGAAGCGGCCGCCCTATGTTGGCCGCCCATGCGATGCTAGCGAGCGCTCCGAGCTCCTTTTTTTTGTTGCGGCGCCCGTGCCCGACGTCGGTGGGCTTGCCGATGGCCGCGGGTGGGGGGGAGCTCTTCTTCCCGGCATGGAGCCATGGGTGGACCACGCTCCACTGCGCCCACGTTCACTGCCTGCATCTCGTCGCCGCCATCGTCACCAACCCCAGCCCGCCATCCACGCCCACTCCACAGCCGGTAACGCCCCCCCCTCTCACCATGCGGTGCTCGGTCGTCGCCGCCCTCGCAACCGCTGCGGCGGTCGTCTTGGCCGCCGCCCCGCTGGCGACCGCCGGCGTCGTCCGTACCGGTGATCCCGGGTGGTTGCCCCTCCCCCCCGCGCCCGCCGCGGCGACGCGGTACGGGCACGGGTTGGTCTCCCACAATGGGCGCCTCTACCTCCTCAGCGGCCGCTTGTCGGTGGCGTCCGGCCACCCGACGCTCATCTACACGCCCGCCACCCGCACGTGGACGACGGGTGCGTCACCGCACTATGTCGACGGGGGCATCCACCACATGCAGCCGGCGCCTCTGGGCCAGCCACTGTTGTCCGGTCCTTGTGTTGGTGAGGGGGACGGGGGTGACCACGTCGCCCACACCGCGCCGAGAGCCCAGCGCGTACACAAAGGGGGGGATATCTTCCTGCTCTGGTCGCGCCCCCACGCCCAACCCTGGACCTCCCTCCCCCCTATCTATACTCGACTCCTGGCCTCAGCCCGCACACCCCTCTCCTCGGAGACACCGAGATCGTCCTCCGCTGCATGCCCGGTGGCTTGCTCATGCGCGAGACGGGCTGCCGCTTTCGCAGCCGCTGCGGCCGCATGCACTAACGCAACCATGCTTGAAACAATTGGGGTGTAGGGGTTTTCAGAGAACAGCTGAAACTTCAACTTGTTCCCCAATGAGTTCCCCAAAGCGTGTCTGGCGGGGCCCCACTCCACGTGTGGGACGCGCCGTCAGGCACACCTGAGGCCGACACACACCGCCTTGCCCAATGCAAGATACGCAAAGGCCGCATCAGAGATGAGGCGGCCTCGCTCGGTTGGGCCCGCTTCGGCCTCGTCTCGCTCCGACGGGCCGCAGGGCGCCCGCTCGGCGACCTCACCGAGGCACGTGGACGGTCATGGCCCCGAGCGGACGGCCGGGCCAAAAAGAACGCCTCGACGCGAACCGTAGCGTGGCCGAGCGGCCAGCAAGCCAACACGGTCCGCCTCGCACGAGGGGCAGCCATTTGTGGACTCTGCGTTTGGCAGCGAGCAACAGCTGTTGCGCGGTGCTATTCACAACGAAACAACTCGTGAAAAAAGACCTTTTCTTTCCATGAGCCTCGGTCACCCGTCCCGGCAGTGTCAACAGTCGAGAGCCAATGTACGGGTTGCAGCAAACTGATTTGCGGCTCAGACCAGCCATATTGGGCCACTGCTCTTCTGTGAAGAGCCGCGCGCGGGTGGTGCTCAAACGTCTCGGAAAGTGCGGTTGGTGCAACACCAACGGGGAGGCGCTAGATGCAGGGCGCTGTGCCCCCAGAGAGCGAGTGGGTAGGGAACCAGTTCATCCGGTATTTTCGGTGGCCAATAACCAAAATTTAAACTAGTTAGTGGGCCACGGCCGAGCGCATGAGACTGGGGGGCTGCGGCTCATCCCGGGCGAGGAAGATCCGCTCTCCCAGTCCGATCTGGCAGGGACGTCCCTGCCAACCCCCGCACCACACTCCTGCCCCCCCCCATGTCATGTTCCGTTGTCTCTGTCGCTCTCAGTGCCACACCTTACGAGTCCGTTGCAGTTCTTCCTCCCTCCTCGTCCCCCAGCCGAACGCTCTGTCGTCGGTTGGCGCCTTGGTGCCATGTGCTGCACCCACGCTGGCCTTGGACTTGTCCCAGGCATCTGTCTACTGAACCGTTTTGGATAGTGACACCTTCCCTCGTCGTCATGTCTGACACGCGCATCTGTCTCCTCTGCGCGGTGTTCCCGTCTCTTCTGCTTCTTTGTGCATGATGAAGTGTTTTTGGCGTGTGTAAAGGTCCTCGTCGTTGCTTCTCCTTCTCAGATCTACTCGAGGCCGCTGTGTGCATGCACCTTCACTCTGTTCGCATGGTTGCGTGTTGCGTACGTGGCCGTCCCTTTCCTGGCGGGCGTGTGTGGTGTGGTTGCACGACATGTGTGCGGTGTGGTTGCATGACTTGTGTAACCAGAGGAATAGAAACCACACCGCACACAAGTCGTACAACCACACAGCACACAAGTCGTGCAACCACACCGCACACAACTCGTGTGTGGTGTGTAGTTATATGACTCGTGGGCGAGACGAAGACGCAAGTCGTCGGTTCAGGTCGTGCACAGGTCATCAAGTTGGGTCGTTTTCCGCAGTTAAAGCCCAGGAACACAGGCAACTCCGGTCACATGACAGCAACGCTCTCGTACTTCAAAAGTGGTTTACATTGGGAAAAAATCGGACATCACTTGTAAACTGGTTTTGGATGCGAAATATTGGTCGAACTGGTTGTTACGGTAAACCAGTTGGACATCCCTACGAGTGGGTGAAGGCCCATTCACTCACCTGTTGTGAGGCGGTCCCCGCTCGACCCGCCCGGCGGCGGCTGGCGGATGTCAGCCGCCTATTGTCTTGATTTTCTCTGGGAGTCTCCGTAGCTTCGGCGCCGGATCCGCGTACAGTACAGTCGTTATGCGTTTTCATGGCAGGAGTGCGCCACAAAAGTAGCACCGTATTTCAGTCCGAGATCGCGAGAGATCGCGGTCCTGAGGCTCTAGGGGCCATTCACTTGTAGAGCATGCTCTCCAAGTGAATGGCACATAAGCGAATAATGACTGTAGTGCGAAGCACTGCTTGGGGTCGTTGTTGCAGTAGATGCCATTGATTGGCCACATTTGCAAGACGAGAAAAATGACCTTTGTGACCTCTGCAGTGGGGATGGCGATAGCTCGTGCGAGCTCGCTGTCGGGCACCGGTATCCGCAGTGGAGGTCGGCAGCGTGGGTTGCGTGAGGGCGCACGCGTTCGGTTCGGCCACGCACCGCCCATTAGCGGTGCAGCTGGGGGCCCAGCGGCTTACAAGAGGTGCTGCTCGCAGACACTTGGGGCACCGTTCAGCGGTGCGGCGTGCTCACCACGTGGCTTCGGTGGTGTTGCCGGGTGAGGCTCAGACAGGAGGTGACTCACAGCACGGCACGTCCCCTGTCCGAATTCGAAACGTCCCACGCATGGGGCCCGTCAGATACGATCATTGGGCCCCGTCCCATCCACCCACCCCAGAGAGCTGGCGAGCTCGGTCGTCCCAGTCTGTGCATGAGCACGAGGCTGACGAAGAAGATCAGTTCGTGAAATCCCCGCTGCCGCACGACTGATCCAGTGTCTGAGCCGTTTTCCGCCGCCCCCACCTGGCGTCTCGGCAACCCGCGAGCACCCACTTGTGGCAGCTCACACCAGACACTACGGTGGGAGGCGTTGGTCCAGTGTGTGACGCGCATGGGAGAGCACTGTGCAAGGGACTAGTTTCGCCAGCCTGACCTGATCTGAGACACATCCGCGGGAGGCAACCCGTTCGAAAGGCGCCCCGATTTGAATTTTCGCGCGCGATCGCTGCCGTCCCCAGCCGGTCGATGCTGTAGTGTCTGTTGTTTAAGGGGAGCACCCCCCACTCTCACTGCTGTGCTGCCTGTTCGGGCCCCCGGTCCAAGGAGATTGGACTCGGAACAACGCGAGCGCCGTGCGCCCCGCACGAGCGGGGAGGACAGACCGGGGCGGGTTCGGAGGAGCCGGAGAGGCCTTCGCCCCTCCAGGCCACGCGGTCCCGCCTTTCTTTTTTTGACCGCGGTGATTGTGAGCTGTCCGCGGCTCTGTTGGGAGCGGACGGCCGTGCTTCTCCACCACTACCCCCACGGAACGGGCGGCTGCGACGTGCCCTACACCGCTCCCGCACTGTACAGAAAGGCTCGGCCGTCGGCGGTGGCGGAGGCTCGTGCCTGCCGCGTCTGATTGCGTAGACTGCCTTCGGGTCGACGTTGAGTCAGCCACGCCATCTGCAGAGCGGGAGAGCGCCGCCTGCCAGTCCACGCCCGCGCGCCACGGCCGGGCGACTCCAGTGATTGTTGCGCAGCGCTGGGCGGCCCCCCGCGGATGCTCGACCTCTTTTTTTGAGCACATGGAAGGTCGGCGACGCGATTCAATCCGCGAAGTCAGGGAGGGGCGTGGCGACTGCCGCCACCTGTATCCCCGACTGACCTGTTTGGCACCGCTGACAGAGCAGAGGGCCCCCCGCCCGCCGCCCTCCCTCCAGCGGCAGCCACTGTCGCTGCGGCGGTGTTGCACGCTGCTGCTGCCCACGCCTGCCCCCGTCGTTGCCGCTGCCGCTGCGGGTGCATTGAGTGCTTTTGAATTGCCACACACGTCAGTGTAGAACGAGCGGGGCTCTTTTTCGCCCTTACGATCGACGCCGGTGGTCGCTACATCCAGGCACGCCTCCCTGCCTCCCAACGGTGTCGCGCCGCCCCCATTTCGATTGCACTTTTTGCCAGTGGTGGTGTAGGGCCGCTGCCACACCGGCAGGGTGGCTACCCCGGCGGCGTGCCACCGTTCATTCACATCCGCCACGCCGGCGCAGCCACTACCTCGCCCTAGCCGCTGTCGCAGCGAAGTCCCCGCCTCGCGCCTAGTGCTTTCTCGGGCCAGCATCCTCGCCACTGCGCGCATACTTTACCTCTTGCCAGGCGACGAAGGCCCAAGGCGAACGTGCAATCGCTCGTGGGTGCACCTGACCGGCGAGGGTCACTGCCACCGCCGTTGTGTGGCGGGCGTCTCGAGCAGAGGAGCGCGTGCGGCAGGCCGTGGCGACGGCGGCAACGGCGGATGGATCGCGGGCGGCAACGACGGGGGCGCGGCGACGAGGGCGACAATCGGGGTGGTGGTGGCGGGCGGCCATACGTGACGTCGCAACGGTCCGGTACGTGTGGGGGTCAACGGTTGAACCAGGGGGACGGACGATGAGCGGGGTGACTGAATGGAGACGGGAGAAGGGTGAGGGTCCGGGTTGGGTGTGTGACGGTGCAAAATTCTGATCCATCTGTGTCGGCGGCGTGTTGCATCGTGTCCTCGATTTGTGGCTCACGCTGTCTGGTCGACTGTCGCCGCCGTCGGCTCTCTATCACTCCCGCTCTCTCTTGGTCGTGACTTGGTGCGGACTTGCTCCTTCCGTCCCCTGCGTGTTGCCTCTTGTGGCGTTTTGCGTGTTCTGGGCGGACAGAGGCCGAAAGAAAGAAGCACGCAGGATGGCGAGACTGCCCGCGCTGCGGGCGGCGCGTGTCAACAAATGGGCGTAATGTACGTGGGCACAGGGCTGGACCATGAGTACAGTGACAGGACGTGGAGTATGCTAGAGTGACGAGGAGGTGGTACTAACTGTGCGGTTTTTTGCATCACGGCTTTTCTTCTATTGGCTGGTGTGCTCTGCTGTTGTACAACTCGCTCCTCGTTGCGGCCTGTGTAGTAGTACGTGAGAAGTGAATGATGAGAAAAGCAGGATACATCGTCCACAGTGGAGAAGGTGTTTGTCGATGCCGGAAGCGGTACTGACGCTGTGGTTGGTTGCGTTGGCGCCTTCGTTTCCCATGCATTGGGTCTTTTTCTTTTGTGTCGTGCATTGTGTGTGACGCCATGACCCCTTGACAGCAGTAAGTGGCACGTGGGTGAGACCAACGGCGCTGCGTGTAGACCGGGGTGTGATATGCGTAAGAAGCAGGCGGTGCTCGCCATGGCAATTGTCGCTAACGTTCTTTCTTTCCCATTTTCTCTCTATTTCTGGTTCCTGGCTGTCATTCTCCTACCTACGTCTCCCTGTTTCTCTCCTTTCTCCCATCAGTGTATCACATGCAGCAATGCGACCCTCTCTTTTTTGCTGAGAGCATTCAGGCGTACATGCCGACCGCTCAGCGCGGCGGGCACCGGGCACGGGAGCGCTTCATTCCCGCGGTACAAGGAGATTCTCAGCAACACGAGCCACCCTATCGCCGCTCTGCCGCTGCCCACTGGTACCCTCCACCAGCGCCCTCGCAGCAGCTTCCTCCGCTGCAAGCGCCATCGTTTGTGGGGTCCGCGTCGTATCGGCGGGACACGCCGGCGTCGCGCACCTGGCACGGCGGTGCGACCTCTACAATTCCGTCGGTTGCATCGCTCCCGCCGCTGCAAGCGCCGCGCCACGAGGTGATGGCGGCAAGACATGAGATGCCGCCTCCCCTGTACACGCCACCACAGCGACCTGCGCTGCCGCCCCTGACGGGCTTCATGCCGCCCTCCCGGCGAGTGGAGCAGCTGCCGCCGCCGCCGCCGCGGCAGCCGCAGCCGCAGCAGCAGCCGCAGCAGCAGCCGCAGCAGCAGCCGCAGCAGCAGCCGCTGCAAGCCGTGCATGCTATCGAGCGGTACCGGGACAAGGCGGGTATCTTGCCGGCAATGGCAGACGATCACCTAAAGCGCGCGCGTACGGAGAGCACGGAAGCGGCGGTCGCTGCGTTTCGGCCGGTTTCCAAGGTGCGGCCGCGCTCCTACTATCCGGCGGTGGGGGAGGCTGCGGTTGCGGGGTTGGTGGCAGAGCCGCTCCTGCGGACCCGACCGCATCGGCCGCTGCCGTCGGCCGTGAAGCAGCCGTACGTGCCGCACCCGTCCTATGGGGAGGCGCCTGTCCCCGCAACGGACGTGGCACCGGCGCTAGGCGTGCCCGACGTCGCGCCGCCACCGCCACTTCCCGAGCAAGAGAACCGGGCACTGCTCTCGCAAGAGCAGCGCGGACGCCTCTTCCAACAACTACTGTTTGTGCGCACGTTTGGTCCGCCGGGGAGCAAGCTGCCGGGTGACCCGTGGGGCAGAGGCGGCGGCGACGGTGGCGACGGCGGCGGCGGGAGGGGCAGGGGGGGCGGCGGGGGTGACACGCCGCGCTCTCGCCGCCACACCCCGCCGCTGTCGCCCGTACACCGACAGGACAGCGACGTGGGGAGCGCGCAGAATCAGCGCCGGGGGGCGCCTCCGTCGTCAAGCGCACCTGTCAGCGGGCCGGCAGGAGCGGGCGCCGGCGCCGTTCGCCCACGCGAAGGTCGTCCGTCGGCAGCTGAATCATCTCGAGTGTCCGACGCCAAGACAGCTGGCGGTGGTGGCGGTGAGGACGAGGCGCTACCGCCGCTTCTGCCGCCTCTGGCCGCGCCTGCGCAGCTGGCACCGCTCATGGGGTTGCCTCCCCTGGTCGCGTCACGTGCCCCGCTGATGTCACCGTTGGCCGTGCCGCCCCCGCCGTCCCGGCCGGCCACGGCACCGACGTCGGTGGCGGCCATGACGGCGCTGCGAGGTCGCGACGACGGGCAGTTGGAGGAGTCGCCGGCCGCAACGGAGCCGCTGGCGACGTTGCCACACCACCGTGGCGGTGGCGCAACGACGGCGACGGTGCAGCCGCGACCACCACCGCGACCGCACGCACCAGCCGCGGTCGGGCTCGCACCGGTGCCGCCGCTCCACTTCCCAGCCGGGGAGCGGCGGGACGCGGAGAGCGGTAAGGGCGTTCGGGCCCCGCTTCCCTCGCCAGTCACACCCGCGTCAGCCGCGCAAGGCGGAGGGCGGTGAGCGGCGGCAAGGGGGGACTGTCGGTGAGGATGTCCGCGCCCGGGGTGTTGACGAGGGTGTCTCCTTGTTTTTTTTGATGCTTCCGGTGGCAGGAGCGTGAAGCAGCACGCGCGGCCACGGAGAAGCGATACGATAGACAACTCGGGAGTTGATTGCAGACGAAAAGACACAAGAAACAAGAGTCAAGCCCGCAGACGTCCAGAGCCCCTTGAGCCACGTGGTGTCGCGCACCTTACCGATACAATCTACAAGCATCGGGCCACCCCCCGAGCGCCTCCACCAGCGACAGACGTCGACTGGGAAGGCAACAATCCCTACGACGGCCACACAGTTCCGGAAGAGTGGACGTGGGTGTATGACGATTCACGTTTACTTGGTGCTCTTTTGGGATCCCCGCATCACCTTGTGCTCCGTCAGCCAGTCGTCCTCGTCGGCCGTGTCCCCGCTGGCCGTGCCCATCTCGACCGCCGGCTTGCTTGAGGAGCCCTTGCCACCCCCAGACCCCGCGTCGCCGTCCGAGTCACTCGCACGAATGGCCGCAGCCGCCGCCGCAATACCGCCGAGGACGACCACAGCGCCAATCGCAAATGTGCGGCTGTCAACGACGGACGAAGTGTCGATCGACGAGACGGTCACGTTGTAAAAGGTCGCCGAGTGCCGCGCCGACGCGGGCGCGTTGCCGGCAGCCACAGCCGCGCGCTGGTAAAAGATGGTCAGCGCCAGGCGGTAGGGGCGCACGTCCAGCCGGTCGTTGAGAGCAAACGTGTAGCGGAGCGACAGCTCCTTGCCGGGCTCGACGGTGCGGTTGAAGGGGGCCACCGTAAAGTTCTGCACGTACGTGCGGAAGGCCTCAGCGCGGTTGAGAGAGCCGGCAATGGCCGTCACACGGTACGCGCGGGTATCGCGGTTGGAGAGAGCCACGAAGGTCTCCACGTCCTTACCCAGCTCCACATCTACAGGCGGCGGTCACGTTGAGTGCGTTAACCAGCCAGTAAGACACATGAAGTGGAAAAAAGGAGTAGGTCAAGTCAGTATACGTCCATAGCGTCCAACAAGCACGACGCACCAACATGGTGCACCATCCCAACAGCCAGTAGCACAAAAATAAAAGCCCGGAGCCCGCACCCGTAACAAAGCATACCATCATCGTCCTTGCGGTTCGGCATCACATAGGCAACATCCACCATCGCTGCGGGAGACGGCATGGCCGTCAAAATGTGGCCGTGATCGTCCTCCTCGTCCACGGCCGTGAGGCCGACGTCATCGTCCTCGGCCTCGGCCTCAATCTCAGCCGCGATTTCCTCCTCCAGGGTCTTTTCGGCAGCAACCTCTGCGGTGAGACAGGCAACAAATGCATGGAGGAAGGAGCACAAAAAAAAAAAAAAAAAAGGCGAGACCAGAGTCAGTCGACGGCCAAAACCAACCAGACGGTTGGGCAGCGTCAGGGCACGCACGGAAGGCACCCAAGGAACTGCCAAACCCAGCGATGCCGCAGCCCAATGACCGCTGGGATCCACACGGCTCCATAAAGACAGCTTTCGTCCAGAGCAACATCACGAGGAGCGGAAGACACACGTACGGGATGCAAAGACAGACACGACAATCAGAACGGCGGCCAGGGCGACGAGCCAGGTCACCAGACGGGGCAAAGAACGAGCCATGATGGCCAGCCAGTGCGGAAGCACCGCCAAAAGACCAGGCGTGACCAGGAATACAATCGACCGGCGAGCGGCGTGATTCGCAAGAGGGCGCCGCGCAACGGTGTAGGTGCCGTCGACGCGGGAAACGGATGTGTGCGACGATGGGGTGGTGGACGAGCGCCCCGATTTGGCAGAGCATGGAACAACCGGACTGCTGACACCCCCAAGTGTGTAGTTCCCGATCACGTCGGCATGGCATTTGTTCAAGTCCACGTCAACTGGATTGACCTCAACGTCTTCAAAGCAAGATCCCGCAATGTTTTAGTGTATCAGAGTACGGTACGCCGCCCGAGATCTATCTAACAAAGCCGTGGATCCGTCGAGGCTGGGCGTCGACCATCCCTTGCTCCCCGCTTCCGTTGGCGACGGCCCGGTGCCAGGTCCTTGGTGACCAGCGGCGCCCTCAACAGGCGCCGCCATTTCACCTCCACCGCTCCCCTTTCAAGGCGCCGCAATAGCCACGCCCACTGCTGCTTCCCTGAGACCGGCGGCGCCGCCAATAGCGGCCGACTGGCACTCGCCCTTCCGCTGGGGCCCGTGGCCGCCCCCTTCCACTCTCCCACCCCCACCCGGCGACGGCCCTTCACCCCCTTTGCCGTGCCTGTGGCTGGCCGCATCTCCCGCATCACCCCGGCAATGGCCGGTGGGGGCTTGCCCGACACGGCCGCCCGGGAGCGTGCCGACGTGGGCGACGCTCTCACGGCCGTCCGCGGCCTCGGCCGCCACGCAGAACGCCGCCCGTGACCTTTTGCACTGCCAAGCAGCGTCTGGGCGGACGGGCGAAACCCCGGCGCGGCGCCCGCTCGGGACCGCACCCGCGCCCTCAACGCGTCGGCGCTGAGGGGTGGCTCGGCGGGCCTAGACCGGGCGCTCCCCCCGTGGGAGGGAGCTCCACCCCTCTGACCTGCGGGGCGCAATGCCCTGCGGAGGGGCGCCAAGGCCGTCAGCTCGGTCGCACCAGAGGACCGCACGTCGTGCCTCGCCAAAAAAAAAAACCGGCTCGTGTACCTCCCCCTCTGACGGCGCGGGCAGGGCGGTACCGCCAACCAGGGGCCCCACCCCAACGGCGGGCAGCACCGAGCCGCCGTGCTCCATGGCGGCAGTGCGGCGCCCCCGTGGCGCCGCGCGTCGGCGGCCACGCCCGCCAACAGCGCGTTGAGGGGCACCCCATCCGCCGCCGCGCCGCCGCCGCCGCCCGGTGCGACGGCCGTCAGCCACGCGGGGCGGCGCCGGTCGCCACAGCGGCGGCCGAGGCGTCGTGTGCCGGCGCCG
>ENA-ORXU01003054-ORXU01003054.1-marine-metagenome-genome-assembly--contig:-NODE-3054-length-10759-cov-4.611122_pt1 | contig 10759 bp, 10 predicted proteins | sample MGYA00237869_ERZ511484 | MGnify/ENA metagenome assembly ERZ511484 | reverse complement strand
GGGGTGGATCGTGTAGGGGGGTGGATCGTGCTCGGGGAGCTGGGCCACGCTTGACTCGGATAGAACTGCGCGAAGGCGAGTCTGTGATACAACCAAACAATGAGACGGAAGGCACCTAAGGGAAGCCGTGTGCACCTCGCAATGGGGGAGGCGACTTCAAGTGATACGTGAAACGAGGTGCTTGGCTATCCTACTGGTACAGTTGGTGCGTAACGGCGACCGCACTGTTCGCCATCAATGAGCGATGCTGGTCACAAGGCGCTGCCCGCATCGCAACCGTCTCTCCAAAGTGACGCAGGGTGCACACGAGTATGTGTATCAGCCACAGAGGTCGTAGGTCATCACCTTCAAGACCTGGTCCCAAGAGTGCCCGGCCAAACATAGTCGCCAACCCATGAGCAGAGAAGCATCCGTGAGCAATGCGCGCTCGCAGAGCGGTGTCCCGCTGCCGCAAGACGTGATGAGCGTCAGGCAAACCACGCAGCACCTCACCAGCCAAGTGTGCTAGCCGCTCCGCCGAGTAGTACACCGTCACACGACACGCGGGACTAGTCCAATAAGGACATTGCTGACCCCGCGCACGAGATGCGGGACCGCCGTCATCCAGCCGACAAGCGTAGGCAACCGCCCACGGCATAGCCGGAGATAGCGGGTAGCGAACGCCCACGTTCGCCATCGACTCCATCCACGGAGGGCTTGGCTCTTGACGCGCGGGAAGCACTACGGCCAGCGCCTCCTCAAAGGCAGTCAGCGCGAGCGCTTGGGGAATGCCCGCAGCGGGTACCGTCGGGAACCCCGCATTGAGAATGTCCGCTGGGTGCGGATCGGCCGGACACACACGAAGAGGCGGCGGCCTACGATCGGCAGGGAAGGCCGCTTCCAGCGCAGGAATAACGGAATCAAACACACTCGCCACTGATTGTGGTGAAGATTCAAGATGGCTTAGGCCAACCAAGAGCGGCGGCAGTCGAAGCAGAGCCAGCGGGCGGGCTCGTGTGGCATCCGGCGGCTGGGAAGATGCCGCAATTGCCGACGGGCAAGGGAGAGCAGGGGCAGGCGGGGAAGGAACCGTGGGAGGCGGCAGCGGGGGGGGAAGCGAGGGAAGCGGCAGCGGAGGGGAAAGCGTGGAAGACGGCAGCGGAGCGGGAAGCGTGGAAGGCGGCAGCGGGGGGGGGGCGGTCGATGCCGGCACCAAAGGGGGCGTAGGAAGAGGAGTGGTGGGATCCTCCTCGAGCACCTCATCAAGCGGCACCCCGTCCGCGTCAACCCACCCTTGGTAGCCAGGCGGGGCGGACGGCGGCGGAGGGGGCGTCGGCGAAGAGGAGGGGGGCGCTGGCACAAGAAGAGCCGGGGCAGCAGCATCAAACCATTGTTGGTGGCGGCCCGTGAAGAAGGGTGGTGCGGTCATGGATGGGGGAGGGGGAGGGGGTGTAGGGAACGAAGAGGACGGATGCACAAGTCGATCCATGGTCTGCAGCAAGACGACGAACGGTCCTGGTCGCGATTGAAAAGGGAGGTGAGATGGGCTGGCGCAGCTCAGCACTCAGTGCTGGGCAACCCGAGCACACCACCCTTCAACCAGGACCTGACGAGACGACGGGCCTGCCATAAGCATTCGCAGTTTCTGTACTTGGATGCAAGTATAATGTAAAGCAGACGGGCGATGGCCCCCCCGGTACAAGAAGCGAACGGAAAGAGTGCACCATCAGAAGGGTATCAATTGCTGACTACACCTCTGTACCTTCTGCACATCGAGATGCCAGGTCCCCGATCATCGTATGCCGACACTGATGCGCCGGCTACGCACCGTGGCTAACTCGAGTGCAAGGTCACATCGAGCTCCAGGTGAGCAGCATCAGGTATTCAAAGTTGCTGGCTCAGCCCTGCGGCCATCTAATAGAGACAGATGTCTACCACCCTGCACAATTTTGGAGCTTCATGAGGATAGTTGGAAGACATGTGCTGTGCGAGATCGAGCAGCGCACACCTATGGAAGGAGAGGAAGCCCCTGGCGGCGGGCATACACTCGTTGACCAGTCTCTGGGTTCGGTCCCTTTCAGCCCCCATCGTCCCCTTTCGAATGGAGTGCAGCCGCTGTGTGCAGTCGTCGTCACTGTGTGCAGCATTCAAGGACATCCCGACATGCCGCATCCTGGTCACAAGCGCAACACTGGCTACACAGATATCTGACTTTAACTCGCTGCGATTGCGCTTCTAGCACTGCTGTGTCGTGAGTGCAAGCGCTGCGCCATCGCGCTTAGTTCCACTGCATTGCCTTGTTGCCTTACGGAATGGGTCATTGGAAAGGTACAAGGGCCAACCGCCGTGTGACTGCAACTCGATGAAGCATATGACAGCCGAACTATCAAACGATACTGGGCGCATCGATAGTGCTCCACACTAGAAGCAACCCCCTTTTCCAAACCTAGGCTCGACCTGTAGGCCATTTACGAAGCGTCTCAGTACACACAAGAGCCATGGAAGACTGGTGCGGAACGACCGCACCGTGCACGCTACATCGTCTCACCATCCCAGTCATGATGAACGACGTTGCATGCCAACGTCGTACTGCGTGCGGCACCCTCGGCGCCTGCCTACACGCTCAGAAACGCTGTGCCTTCAAGAGGGACGGATTGCACGCAGACGGACTGGTCTGTGCACGCAAACTTGCTCATGAGGAGGGGGGCCACTGCATGACATGTGCGTACTTGACTCGAGACTTACTTTCGGCTTGATCCCGCCCAGGAGATGTGGACTCGTTCCCGCGGTGCCTCCATCAGATCAACCGCAGCGCTCCACCTGTCCATGCGACTGTTGGCGGTCCCCGACGCAGTGAAGCTGTGAAGCGCCGATCTGCCGTGTGGCTATTGCGAGACCCACCGTTGGGAGCCCCCCGGGTCACCTTGCGGCTGTTCCGTTGCGTGCCTGCGAGCGGGATGGCGCCCAGATCTCCCCTGCCCGGCCCTGTGGCCTGCACGCCCCACTTCGGTGCGTGGCGAGTCGGAGCGTCTCTTTGGTAGGCACCGGTCTTGGTGCCTCTCTCGTGGCGCATGCGCGCCCGTTCTACTGCACATTCATTGCTGATATCGTGTGTGTGTTTGGTATGTTGTGTTCGGCCCTCCCATCCCCCACATGTAGCGTCGACGGCCGCTGCGACGCGTATTCGCTTCCGCTCCGCACCGACCACAGCTGTGCTCCCCCGGGCTCGCGTCCTGGGATCATGTGGGGAAATGGCTGTGCGACGATCGTGCATGCACATCAGCCTTCCCGTCACTTAATGCACCTGACGCCATGACTCACAAAGGCATCTCGTGGCGGCTCTGCTTTGTCCTGCGTTGCCTTCTCTCTTGTGCTCTGTGTACCTGACACTTTTGGTTATCATCTCGTGCTCGTTCCCTCTCCCCTCCCCCATGGGGCAGATGCCGCTACCAGCTCTGGCTACTCCTCTCGCCCTGCACGTTGTCTCACGGCCATCGGCCCCTATCGCTGTTCTCCAGTCCCGCCGAGGTCGCTGCAGTCGGGTCGTTGCTCGACACCTGTGCCCTCCCGCTCACCGCGCCCCCACGTACGGACACCAAGCTGGTCTTGCTCGACCAAGCGTACCCCCATCTTGCGCGTATCGGGGGCTTCCTTTGGCTTGGCCAACGGCCATTGACATGGCCTCGCTATTGCCGGTCAATGAGTCGGCTGGCGCGCTGGAGCAGACGACGGCTGGACTGCCTTCTTTGGCCGAGTTGCGACGGTCTTCTTCTCCTGCAGCGAGCAGCTCATCTGCAGACGGTACTGGTGCTCCTCACCCCTTGCGACGGCCGGTATCGCGTGGCATGCAGAGTTTTGTCGTGCAGCAGTGTCAACAAGACGAGGAGGCGGCCGAGATGGCCGAGCGCGCGGTGGATGCAGCGCGACGGTCGGCGGCAGATGGGACGGTGTCCATTGGCGGCGGGACCGGTGGGGGGGAGCCAGTTCACCCAAGGGCAACTGTTGGCGGTCTTGGCGCTGCACGTGGGCTTCCAAGCCAGCCAGACATTGGCTCCCGAAGTGGGGCGCCTGCTGGGGGTGCGCCGTTCGAGCCGGCGTTTGAGTTTGTCGTCATCCCGACTGGGACGAGCTGAAGGACGTCATCGACGCTTTCGTGAGCCCCTACATGATGGAGATCACCAGCACGTGGCCGCAGCCGGTGTCGTCGCGGCTGCAGAAGCGCATGAAGACAATCGGCAAGAAAAGCGCTGGAGCGTGTAAGGGTGTCCTGCGTGGAAGCAATGCGACCATGAAGACTTGGTCGAGTCGCATCCGCACGGCCTGTGCTTTTGCCAACTTCGTCGGGCGTACAGTGTGCATCGACAAGACGAAGCCTCGTCCTGACGAGGCGGAGATCGACCGGGGGGTGCGCAAGTTCTTCCGGTGCATGAACCAGTACACCAAGTTGGTCATCACGACCTTCCTAGAGTGCCGCCGCCGCGGCTATGCTGTGGCCGGCGGTGGACGCCGGCTGAGCGCTACCTCTCTCAAGGATTACACGTCTGGACTGGCGTTTCTGTTCGCGGAGGCCAAGGTGCACGGTGCACGCGGCACCGTCGGGGTCGTCCCAGACTGCTGCGAACGCACCTCCCCGTGGCAGCCCAAGGGCGTCGCAGAGCTGCAGGAGGAGAAAAAAGTCCGGGCTGACCCGGGCACCTACACAGGGAATCCGATGGCGACTGCGGATGTCCGCGACTTCCGCGGCGCCACGAACAAGGAGGCCCGTCACGGCGGCGAGACGCAGCTAAGCTCCGCCCCTGTGACGGAGGCCATGATGGAGCGCTGGTTTGGCGTGTTGGTCCGGGACCACCTCCCCGCGACGGACGCAGTCGGCGCTCGCGTCTCGGTCGTGTCGGCACTCAACGCCATGGTGTCATCCGCCGTCAGTGGGGTTAGCGGGGCCGCGTCGGTGGGCGCGGCGGGAGCGGACAAGACGACGTCCGATGCACGAAAGGCGGCCGTGCAGACAGAGGAGACCGACGAGGGGGAGCACTCGTCGGGCGACATGTGCGACACGCCCTCCTTCACGCCGCCCTCCAACGCACTGTCCGACTTTTTGGTCTACGTCTTTTACGTCTTTGTATTCATCACCGTGGCGAGGCCCATCACGCTCATCAACCTGATGTGGAAAGACATTTCCTGGCCGGACATGAACGTCGCCGAGAACCAGCAGTTTTTTAACAGGTGCGTCTCTTGCCCGTCGCTGTGCCGGTCACACGGTGCAGGCACATCCTACGCGCGTGAGAGTCGTTTTGTTGTTTCCGTCACCACGTGATGCAGGACACGTCAAGCAACTCACATCTAACAGCAGCTCGTGCGCACTTGTACTATGTTGGCAATAGTCTGCTTTTTCGTGTATTCATTGCTCACAGACACAATCACCAGAGGTATGTGGAGGTCAAGCTCCGGATTACCAAGACCGGCCAGGACACGAGCGACATCATGACGCTGCGTCTCTTCAGCTCCTTCTGCGACATGAGCAAGGCGGACAAAGAGGATGAGTCCATCACCGCCTACGAACAATGCCCCGGCAGGCACCTCAACATCCCGCAGCTGCTGCAGCCGCTCGTTCTGTTCGCCTGCTCTGCCCCAGGCGTGCGGATGGACATGGGCGTGCTTGCCGAGCAGCCGCTTTTCCCAAGCCTATCCGTGCGCAACGTGGCGGGTACCGTGACGTTCTTCAAGATGAAGTCTGAGACTGAGGTGAACGCGCGGTTTGCTGCAGACCTATCGCGCATCGGCCGGGATCTCTGCAACGGGGACCGCGTCGTGCGCATGTACGGCTTCCGCCGTGGAGGGGCGCAGGCGCTGCTGGACCGCACGGGTCGTTATGAGCAGGTCATGCGGCTTGGTGGTTGGCAGTCGAACTCGAACTCGTTCTTCACCTACATCACGTCGATGAACGCCAAGGGCACTTTACGCTCAACGCTGCGCTCCTTCACACAGGATGAGGTGGCGCAGGTGGTAGCGCAGCTGATGAGCTCCTACAATGAGTGGGCGGTCGGCGTTGTGCGGCGCCTGTGCGTCCAAGCGCAAGTGGAGGATGGACAGTTGGTCCACCATTCTGTCGTGGCTTTTGAGGCGGAGAACGTCAAGGTGCTGTGCAGCGTTGTGAGCGAGTGCATTTTGTCATTGCGACATGGCAAGGCGGACGAGGCCGTGTCATCGGATGAGGAGGACTAGTGGTCTTTCTCTTTCTCCATGGGAGCTGCCGGCCTCATCACGCCTTGTCGACATGCACTGAAGCTATATCCAATGACTACCGCGTCTGTATTAAACTTATGTGAGTGTTCACGCGTCGCCGTCGAGTCGCGTCACGGCGCATGACCTACCTTGTCTTGTTGCTGCCAGGCACTTTTCTTCAGCACTCGCACTGGCAAGGTCGTCGCTCCTCTTGGATTTTCCAGGCGTGCTTTAAGAATAGTCCAGATTTTGTGATTTCCATTGATTCTCGATCGATTTGCAAGATGCGATTTCGATTCATCCACGAGCGCGTCCAGCGGTATTTAGAAGGAAAAGTGATTCAATCCCAGCGAGCTAATCGGACAAGTCCTGCATTGACGCTCGCCGCGAAGTCGCAGGCAGCACAAGCTAGACGTACCGATGAGACAGTCAGACCACCAGGGCGATGCATGCTGACGCGCGCCAGTGGGACCAGGCGGTGAGCCACGCGGTCGCCTCGGCGGCGCCGACGCGGGCGGTCCCCCCCGCCGCCCACGCCGTTGCGGCGGCGACCGACGGCAACGCGCGGAGGTCGGCGAGGCGGCCCGCGCTGAGCACCCGCTCCACCGCCGCGCCCTTAACGACGGGCGCGACGGGGGGCCCGCCCGCGAGGGCGACGAGCGGGCTCGGCGCCGCCACGTCGCCAACGCCGCCGCCGCCGCCGCCGGTGGCGGGTGCGGGTGCGCCGCCGCCCGCCACCGCCGGCGCGGAGGCGCGGAGGGAGCGCAAGCTCAGGGGCCCCGCGAGCGGCGCCTCAAAGAAGTGCAGCGCGTAGATGAGGAAAAGAACGCTCGCCGCGAAGTCGCAGGCAGCACAAGCTAGACGTACCGATGAGACAGTCAGACCACGAGGGCGATGCATGCAGCCGAGTGTCATGAACATGAAGCTAGTCGAGGAAGCACAGCCCATTGCTGGCGTTCATTTAATAGGGAACGAGCGACTCGTTGAAGGACGCTGCCAAGCTGTCAACAATGACCTTCTTCTCGTCAAAACCAACCAAGTGGAGACCAGACAAAGTTGGGGTGCGGGAAAGACCCGAAAGGGCCTGACCAGCAGCCCAGGCACGGCTCAAGTCGACAGCCACCTCCAACAGCGTCCATCCCTGAGCCCCGTGGATGGTCATGGCCCAGCCGAGCACCAAAGGCACCTGGGTGCGTGGAGCTGCAGTGCTCAAACCGTCAAGGGCAACCACGCTGCCCGTCGCGGGCACAACGTCCACGGTAGAGAACCCCCCGGTGGGCAACTCGAAGCGCACAGTTGGATACTGCACGCACCCTACCCAAAAGAAGCAAAGTACAATGCCTCGGGAGCCGCAGGGTACCCCGTTCTTCATCAGGCAATTCGATGGGACGATGACACACGCACCCACCCGCAGAGAAAGCGTCCTTGGATACCTCAACGTGTCCAACACGTTTGCCGCCTCAACGTCCCCAATGTACTTGGCCTTGACCACGTCGCGCGCATGGTAAGTCACCTCCTTTCCCGGCAGACGGCGGATCTCGTCCTCGTTCTTCTCTTTGGCCTTGAGGATGTGGCAAAAAAGCCAAACAGCCGACCGCGGCGGGTCCGCCGACCGGCGCGTGGCGAGTAGGTCCATGTCCTCCTTCGTGTGGTTGCCCACGCGCATCCGCAGGAGCAAGTCCAGCAGCCGACAGTCTTGAATGTGCCGCCAGTGTGTGTCAAGAACGACCGCACGGCTCCCAAGCACGTCGCACCAAACTTGGGACACGACGGCATAGTTGCCGAATGGGGGAGCCAGCTGCAGGAAGTCACCAGAGAACAGTACGGTCAACCCGCCAAAAGGTGCGTCCGGCAACCGTCGCACGCCACGAAGAACCAAGTCCAGGCGGGTGATGAAGGCGGCCGACAAGGTGCCGACCTCGTCAATAACAAGCACCATGGACGAGCAGATGCGCTTCTTGGCAGCAAACGGAATGACCTTGTCGAGGACGACATCAAGAGGCATCGCCACGTCAGCGTCCCCGTTGATGAATCCGGCCCAGGCGTGCACAGTGGTGCCGCCCACGAGAGCCGACGCCACGCCGGTGCTGCCACACACGCTCACTGCGGCCCCGGCCGCTCGCAGAGCCTTGACAACGTCGTTGATGAGGTACGTCTTGCCACAACCTGGCGGTCCAGTAAGGAAGACACTGGTGCGCGCGGCGAGCAGGCGGCACACCTTGAGCACCGCGCCGCCCAGTGTCGCTGGTAAAAGCACCCTTGGGAGACGAGCCACTTGCAGGTCCTCATGCCGGTCTCGCCACCCACCGGGACCGCCGTAAGACCAAGCCACTCGGTGCCGTGCCGACATAGAAGAGCTCCGGCTGGCATCGTCCCGAGAATGTCGCTGCAACCGCGACTTGAAAGTCGACGACGAGCCACCCACCTCCCTGGTCCAGGACGGGACACTGGTGGGTGTTTGCTCTGCCGCTTGTAGGATGACAGACCGCCCACGCGCCAGGCAGCCAGGAAGAGCCCTTCGCCGCGTCACGGTGCTCAATGAAGCACGTCCGCTGCCGCCCCCAATGGCGGCATGCCCCGACAGCCACGATCGCCGCCTCTTGCCGCGGCCTGCAGTAGGAGGTCCTCCAGGAACAGGGACTTGGTCGACGTCAATCACATCGGGGGCGGCGGCGTAGCGCGATACGCTCTCCACGCGCACCCCGTCGAGAGACGTAGATCCGCGCAGCGCCGTGAAGAAAGCAGTCGTGCTGTCCACGTCAAACAGGTCCACCAGCGCCGGTGCCGTGCCGGCACGAAAAGTGCGCAGTAGGCAATCTTGTGGATGTAACCCCGATTGCGCGAAAGGGAGCGTCAGGGAGTTGGGCTCGTCCAGCACAACGGCCACATCGGCATCGCCGGGAGTCGCGTCAGCAACCCATATCCTTGCGTCGGTCTCGTTGTAGAAAATGCGCAAGTACAGCGTGCGAGGGCGAAGGACGTAGGCACGCAGGTGCTCTGATGAAGCAGGCGCTGGTCCGTCAAGAGCAAAGACTTGACCAGATGTAGGCGCGGCACGGGATCTGGCGCAAAGGAACAACGTCGGATGGTCCATATCGGTGCAGTCGATCAGCATGGAGGGGGATGAGTGGAGCAGGAGAGCCGTCAACAGCACACAATGGTGCAGCACGTCCACAAGACGATGGCTGTGGGGAGCGGTGGGGAGGCGACGCGCCGACCAGATGCGCAGGGACCAAGCAGGTGGGAAGCGGCGAGGGAGGCGACGCGCCCTCCAACGGTGCGGGGTCCAAAATGGTGGGGGGTGGTGGGGGAGGCGCCTCGCCGTCCAGTGGTGCGGGGTGCAAGAAGTGCGGGAGCGGTGAGGAAGGTACGGAGCGGTGGGGAAGCGACGCGCCACTCAGCGGTGCGGGGACCAAGCAGGTGGGGAGCGGTGAGGGAGGCGACGCGCCGTCCAACGGTGCGGGGTCAAAAATGGTGGGGGGCGGTGGGGGAGGCGACTCGCTGTCCAACTGTGAGGGGTGCAAGAAGGCGGGGAGTGGTGGCGGAGGAGACGCAGCAGCCCATGCCAGCGTCGGCGTGGTAAGGTCGCCGTAGTGGCCATGCACGCGCAGTCGGTACACGAGTGGCGGAACGCGCGGCCGCATTCGCTCAGGCCTGCACCCACAGACATTCCCCGACCCACGACTGCAGGGGAGCTGTTGCTCCGGAAGGGCGCAAAAAGGGCGCGCAAACGGTACATCAGCTGTGCTGTGGCGTGAGGGGCTCTTTGGTCGCGCGGCTGTGAGCAGTGAGGCACTTTGGGCGCCACAATCTGCCTGACCGATGTCATTGGGCCGAGGCCCGGGCCAAGACATCTTGGAATGCAAGCAAATTGGACAGTGGATCCCGCCCGCACGGTTCGTCATGATGATCTCGGGCGGGTGCGCCGGCGTGGACCGCCCATTTGCGGAAAGCACCTGTGGCCGTGAGTCGATGATGGGGCCTTGATTCGGGCCCGAAGACGTGGTGGCCACGCAGGGGCGCTCATCGACAATCGAACGCTGCGGTCGCAAGCGACCCGACGAGACGGCTGTGGCCCGGTCGGCCGGGCGCTGGACCGATGGCCTGTTCGGCGCATGTGAGGAGGCGGCCGTGGCGGGTAGCCCCACGATCTCCGGTGTGTCGTCGTCCTTACGTGATGTCGGGCCGGGATATTATTGAACTTGGGCCACGGGCCAGGGTCCGGGTTGGGTAGTCCGAATTTCCCAAAAGTGAGCGCATGGTTTGCGCGGAGGGAAGCCAGTGGGGTGGGTGGCTCGCATTGATCGTTGGGGTGGGGCTTTGGGGGGGAGATCGGCCGATTGTGGCCGAGAGGGAGTCAGGCCAATCGAAAGAAAGAGGGGTGCTACTATGAGAGTGCCCTCGGTAGGCGGCACCGAGAGAATTCCCAGTTTCGCCTCTACCACGAAACTGAGTGAACCTGACCGAGACCGGGCACGCCCTCCGCCCGAGCCGTACGAGGTCTCTCCGCGTGCACCCCGCTTTTTCGCAAGTACTCCCGCAACGTGCACTAGCTCGG
>ENA-ORXU01003053-ORXU01003053.1-marine-metagenome-genome-assembly--contig:-NODE-3053-length-10760-cov-3.704390_pt1 | contig 10760 bp, 6 predicted proteins | sample MGYA00237869_ERZ511484 | MGnify/ENA metagenome assembly ERZ511484 | reverse complement strand
CTCGCGAACATTTTGGCCTTGGATTGGGTCCAATCTCAAACGCTGTGCGGCTTCTCGAGGCAAAAGGTGTTATCGTCTGTCGGGTTGAAATACCTGACGAGAAGATTGAAGCTTTCTCGTTTTGGAACGGTGATAAGCCATTCATCTTTCTGGCTTCTGACAAGAATAGCGCAGTCCGTTCGCGCTTTGATGTTGCCCATGAATTGGCACATCTCGTTGCACACCGTGGCGTCTCCCAAGAGGACATTGACGATCCGGTAAGCCTAAAGGCGATTGAGAAAGAAGCGGATAGATTTTCCGCTGCGTTCCTTTTGCCTAGAAAATCGTTTCCGAACGAAGTCTATTCATCCCGTTTGCTAGCGTTTGTTGATCTCAAACGGCGGTGGAAAGTCGCAATTCAAGCAATGATCTATCGCTGCAAGGATTTAGGCATTTTCGATGATCGACAAGTCACTAACCTATACAAAGAAATCTCAAGGAAAAAGTGGCGCACGAAAGAACCGCTTGACGGTCCCGAAGGATTGCCAATGGAGCAGCCATTACTTCTGAAAAAGGTTGCAGGACTGGTCATTGAGGCGGGAAAAATGCCGACAGATGAACTTCGCGCATCACTCGGAATTTCAACAGGTTGGATTAGCTCACTGACCGGCATTGCCGAATCTACATTTACCGAAAACACCGAACCAAGTTTTTCTCCCACGTTAAAGTGAACTTATTTGCTTGACGCTATGCATGAAGGTTCATATAGTTATGGGCATGAACAAACTCGCCCACAAAAAACGTCGCCAGATTCTCGCAATGCTCTGCGAAGGATCGTCCATGCGTTCCATTAGCCGTGTGGTGGATGTGTCGATCAACACAGTTTCAAAGCTGCTAGTTGAGGCCGGACAGGCAAGCATCGCAATTCACAACGAGATGGTGAAGGACGTTAAGGCAAGCCGCATTCAGTGCGATGAAATCTGGTCCTTCTGCTACGCGAAAAAGAAGAACGTCAAAGCCGCCAAAGATGCACCCGAAGGCGCTGGCGACGTTTGGACTTGGACCGCGATTGATGCTGATAGCAAAATGATCGTTTCATATCTGGTAGGTGGCCGCGATGCTGAATATGCAATGTGGTTCATGGACGATCTGCGCAGCCGCCTTGCCAATCGCGTTCAGCTTACCAGTGATGGCCACAATGCGTATTTGGAAGCCGTCGAAGGCGCGTTCGGTGCGGACGTAGACTACGCCCAGCTAATTAAAATGTATGGCAACGCGCCGGAAAGTTTCAAAGGCCGTTACAGCCCCGCTGAATGCACTGGTATCAAGAAGCGCCGAATTGAGGGTGAACCGGATAAGAAGCTGGTCAGCACTTCCTATGTCGAGCGCAGCAACCTGACCATGCGGATGCACATGCGGCGCTTTACCCGCCTGACAAATGGTTTCAGCAAGAAAATCGAGAACCACGCCCACGCTGTCGCGCTTCACATGATGTATTACAATTTCGTTCGGATGCACAAAACGCTTCGCATGTCTCCAGCTATGGCCGCTGGCGTCTCCGATACGCTATGGGATATGAAAGACATTGTGAAACTGGTAGAAGATGCGGAAGCGGCTAAACCGACAAAGCGCGGCCCCTACAAGAAAGATATTTCAAACTGACCCACTACCACGCATTTGGCAAATTTGCCATTGGGTTAACTATCGTCTAGGGTAAAAGAAAAATCGTAGGTCGTATTATCTTAACCCGTCTGTTGGAGAGACCTATGATGACGACCGCGTTAAATTTCATACCCAAAATCTGTGTTGCCGCTTTGCCTGCTATGGCGTTGTTTCCTGCGGGCAGCGCGCTGGCTGCCAACGCTCCTGATATCATCGCACACAGCCCGGCATCCGCCCTGCAAATGCTACAGCGAGTGAGAAGCGCCACGCCGCGCGGTGACCGGCTGATTTGCCGTGGCGGCGGCGGTATATTACCGATTATAGCCCCGAAGCAGCGCGGCACCGAAATCATTTTCCGGTATCGCGCCGCACCCAAAAGCTGGATGGATTCGAACGGAGAGATCGGCGAAGGGCAATGCACCTGGATGCGGCGCACCATTTCTGCAACAGACCCGGCATTCATCAAATTGGTCATTTCAGCACAGGGCAGCAGCAGCGTAAATTGGAAAGCGTTTTTCGTGCCCGGCAAACGGTTCCGCTCCACCTCTTTCGAACAGCGCGTGTTTGCGCTGCGTACCGGCGCAGATGGGCCCGTCATTGATGTGATGGAGCAGACGAGCAACACCGGCCAGCGCAGATTTTCCAACGTAATGCGACTCGATTTTCGCGGCGATCAGTATTTCATGATTTCGGCCAGCAAGGTGGGCGATAATCTGGTATCCAATGGCATGACGAAGGGGAAACCCATGGTCGTAAGGACGCGCCCCCGCACCGGAACGACCACGCAGCAAGGCGACGGAACGCCGCAGCGTGCAGAGGTGAGAGTGCGACGGGAGCGATAGGCAACTGCACTAACCCCGCATGGGGCAGTGCGTTTTTATCAGAAGCTCATCTCGTCATAAATACGCGATACATCGCCGTTCCATTCGCCGTGATAGCGTTCGAGCAGAACGTCAGCAGGCGTCTTCCCATCGGCAATCATGTCGCGCAGCGGATCAATAAATCCGCTTTCATTGTCGCCGCTGCTGTTCAGCCGCGCGCGCGCTGTAAGCCCGGCGGAGGAGATGTTCAGGATGCGTGCGCCCAATTCGCGCAGCGTCTCGTTACCCGCACCGCCGCTGGGGATTGGCGCTTTGAAGCCCATTTTTGGAACGGCGCTGCGCAATTCCTCGCGCTCTTCCATTGTCCAATGCTCGACCTCGTCCCAGGCGGCATCGAGCGCGCCCTGATCATATAACAGCCCGACCCAGAAAGCAGGCAGCGCGCAAATACGGCTCCACGGGCCGCCGTCCGCGCCGCGCATTTCAAGGAAACTTTTCAGGCGCACCTCGGGAAAGGCAGTGGACAGATGGTCCCACCAATCGTCCTGCGTTGGCAACTCGCCCGGCATCGCTGGTAGTTCGCCGCGCATGAAGGCTTTGAAATCCATGCCTGCGCAATCAATATATTTGCCATCGCGCACAATGAAATACATCGGCACATTCAAAATATAGTCGGTCCAGCGTTCATAGCCAAAGCCGTCTTCGAACACGAAAGGCAGCATGCCCGTGCGGTGAGGATCGGTATCGGACCAGATATGGCTGCGATAGGATAGATACCCGTTCGGTTTGCTATCGGTGAAGGGTGAATTGGCGAACAGCGCAGTGGCCAACGGTTGCAGCGCAAGGCCGACGCGGAATTTTTTGGCCATATCGGCTTCGCTCTCATAATCGAGATTGACCTGTATTGTGCAGGTGCGCATCATCATGTCGAGGCCCAGTTTGCCGACGGTGGGCATATGTTTGCGCATGATGGCATAACGGCCCTTTGGCATCATCGACAAATCTTCGCGCGATTTATCGGGCCACATGCCCATGCCCAGAAATCCTTTGCCCGTCGCTTCGCCAATCGCCTTTACCTGTTCAAGATGACGCCCCGTTTCAGCGCATGTCTGATGCAGATTTTCAAGCGGCGCGCCCGATAATTCCAACTGGCCCGTGGGTTCCAGCGAAACCGCGCCATCATCCCCTTTAAGCGCGATAACATTTTCGCCCTCATATACGGGTTCCCAGCCGAATTTGCGCATAGCCATCAGCAGATCGCGAATACCCGATGGCTCTTCATACGAAGGCGCGTGATGATCGGAAACGCAATAGACGAATTTTTCATGCTCGGTGCCGATGCGCCAGTCCGCCTCTGGCTTTTCCCCGGCAATCATGGGGGCCAGCAATTGATCCCGCGATTCGATAATGGGGGAATTGCTGGCTGAAATATCTCGCGTGCTCATCAGCGCAGCACTACGCCGCAACCGGGGCTGTGCCTAGAGCAAAATAACGCGGATCAATCGACAGTGACGGTAAAGATCATCGCCATCGTGCCGGCGGGCGCCAGTGCGCTTGCCGTCCCGGTCACACTGCCAGCCGCAAACGACATTCCGAAAGGATCGCTCTCATCGCCGCCGACAGCGTTGTCATCCTCTGCAGTGGTGGCGCCGGAGCAGCTCGTGCTCGTCAACATTGATCCGGGAATAAAGGTGGTGCCAGCGGGCAGATTATCCTGCGCGGATATATCGGTAACTGTCGCGCTTCCAGGATTGGATACCAGAATGCAGTAACGCACTGTCGCGCCCGGAATGGCTTTGGGATTGGTGCCGCTTACACCGTCAGACACGACGTTGGAAATTTTGGTAACATTCAACGATGCGACCGGGCGACAAAAGCTTATATCAAACCACGCTGCGGCCTGACCGTCCGGGTTGGCCGGCGCAGTGGCCGCGTTGCCGTAAACGATGGTTATAGTGTCAACCGGCGACTGGAAGGTCACAACCACGTTACCCGCCCCGGCTGTTCCACCAGAAGACGCATCGCCAACCGCGGTATTGCCGACGACGTAATTTGCCGTGCCGTTGGTGAGCGTTGGGATGACAGTGGCACCGTTGAACGATCCTGTTACAGTCACTTCATCCGCGAAATCATTTGCAGCAAAATCGACATCGAAGATGGTAAATTGGACGCCCGGAACTGCAGTAGGCAAATCGATCTCCATCGTCGATGTGCTGCTGCGGTTAAGGAAATCAATATACTGATGAAGCGACAGCTGCGTTCCGGCAAAGCCGCCATTATTGGCGTTTGCCAGAGCAGGGGACTGGCCGCCAAAAGTGGGGTCGCTTACCCAAGTGCCGCCGTTCAGAGAAAGATTGATGTCCATATTGCCGATGCCGGGAATATTGTACGTGTTGCTGAGCGATCCCGCTGGCCATGCGTTGGTATCCCAATCGAATATAATCTGATTGGCGGGCGAGCATGTCGCAGACAGCGACGGCGCGGTTCCTGCCGTTCGTGTGCCCGTTACCGTGAACACCGCGGTATCGTCATCATCTTCGGTGCTGCTGTCGTTGCCGGGCGTGCTATCAGTATCGAAATTGGTTTGCGAGATAACCTCGGCGTAATTGGTGATCGACACGCCATTGGGCGCAGTGACGGTCACATTCAACGTTATCGAACGCGTCTGTCCGGGCGCAATTGCCGGAACGGTCCATATACCAGTGCTGGCGTTATAAGTGCCATATCCTGATGCAGAATTAAAGCTGACACCAGTTGGCAATAAATCGCGCACCCGAACGTTGCTGTCGGGCAGTGACACGGTGCTGTTTGTCAGGCTTAGCGTATAGCTTATCACGTTGCCGGATGCAGGCGATGCGTTGCTTACTGTTTTGGCAAGCGACATATCGGAAACTGAAACCCCTGCTACTTCGAAGGTGAAATCCGATAACCCGATATATTGCACGTTGCCGGCAGGGTCGCCCGGTTGATTCTGCCCAAAATGATACGTAATTCGAACTTGCGTTACAGGAGCGACCCCAAGATTGACGGCGATATTGCCGGTGGTGCTAGTCGTGGCTCCTGCCTGGCTTAGGCCGTGAAAGCCCTGAACCCCCGACAGTGTGGTTGTTCCCACAACTGGCCCAAGCGTGTATGTCGTCGGATTGCTGCGGATATTCAGCCATGCGCCAGTGCCGTTGCGATATTCAATCGTCACGCCATCATGCATCGGGGATGTCGCGCGATCGACATGCGCCACAGCGAATTGCAGATTGGTAACCGGGCCATCAAAGGTATAAATCGAACGGAAACGATCGTTGGGATCAAAGGTATCATTGTCCATCGAATACAGCAGCGAGCCCGTTTGCGAACCCAAAGTGCCGTTCCAGTAATTTAGCATCTCGGTGCCGTAAAAATTGGTGAACGGTCCGCCGTTGGTGATCTGGCTATGCGTTATCGTTATGGTGCGCGGTCCGGCAGTGACCGACGATCCCGATGGCACGCCCTGAATGCTGCCCACGTTCAAATTGGTCCAGTCCGCGGTAAAGGTCTGGCCATGAACGGCTGATGGCATAAGACACGCCAGAACAAACGCCAAAAGCGTGGCCGTCAATCGCGCCGGCACTTGCCCCATTTCACGTAAAACTACCATCATCTGCACATTAGGGGCCCAATAGTTGATTAACTGTAAACATGACACTCTTTCGCGAATGATGCATGTAAATTCAGGTATACGCGTTAGGATATTTAACGCCAGTCGGATGTGGTGGCTGCCGCCATCCAGATGGATATTGCGCAAACAGCGGCTGTATCGGCGCGTAATATTCGCGGGCCGAGCGAGACCGGACATGCGGCGCAGTGCGCGCGTATCATGGCATTCTCCTCGTCCGTGAACCCGCCTTCCGGGCCGATCAACACAGCAGCGGGGCCGGGATGCGCAGCGATGGCTTCGGTAAAATCACCGCCTCCGCGCTCATCGCAGAAAAACAGCGTCCGGCCTTCGGGCCACGCCTCCAGCATGTCGCCCAGCTTCGTCAGCGGTGCAATCTGCGGCAGCGCGGTGCGTTCGCATTGTTCGGCGGCCTCTATCATATGGCTGCGCAGCCGCGCCTCCTTTACTTTATCGGCGATACAGCGGCGCGTAAGCACTGGCCAGAATTGCGCTATGCCAAGTTCGCAGGCTTTTTCTGCAATCCAATCGAACCGGTCACGTTTAATCGGCGCCTGACACAGCCATAAATCCGGCGCAGCCTCGCGCTCTGCCAACCGCGCCTTCACATTCAATACGATGTCCCGCTTGCCGACGCTTTCGGTAATGGCGAGATATTCGCCCGTCACGTCATCAAATAGTTTCACGGCATCACCAGCCTGCGCCCGCATCACCTTAATCAAATAATGCGCCTGCGCTCCGTCAATATAAACAGCGGCGCCCTCTGCCAACGGCTGTTCGATGAACAGGCGCGGTGTGCTTTTCGGCGGCCAGGCGGGTGTTGCGGGCATGACGATGCCTTAGCGTAAAGGGCGCGCGATGTGCCAGCTTTCTCTGGCATGGCCGCTGCAGTTTGGGTACATACCCGCGCATGCCAACGCAGCCCGCCCTTCCGGATAGCGAATATAGCGGCCTTCTCGGCCTGATCCCCGCTGGCCTGCGTCCATTTGCTGTGCTCGCGCGGTTTGATCGGCCGATCGGGTGGTGGCTGCTGCTTTGGCCATGCCTGTTCGGGATGGCACTGGGCGGCGGTATGATTAGCCATTGGCCGTTGATATTGTGGCTGATGCTGGGCGCGATTGCGATGCGCGGCGCGGGATGCGTTTACAATGATATTCTGGACCGCAACCTTGACGCGCAAGTCGCCCGCACGGCAGCCCGCCCGCTGGCCAGTGGGCAGGTGAGCGTCAGGGCCGCGTGGATATGGCTGGCGCTATTGTGCGGCGTAGGGCTGATCGTGCTGCTGCAATTGCCGTCGGCGGCACAGATAGCCGCGTTATGCAGCCTTGCACTGGTGGCGGCCTATCCGTTGATGAAGCGCATTACCTGGTGGCCGCAGGCGTGGCTTGGGCTGGTGTTCAGTTGGGGCGTTCTGGTCGGCTGGCTCGCGGTAGGGCGCGGCTTTGATCCCGCAATGGCGTGGCTGTATGCGGGCACGGTGTTCTGGGTTATCGGCTATGATACGATCTATGCAATGCAGGATCGGAAAGATGACGTGCTGGTCGGTATCCGGTCGAGCGCGCTGCGCCTTGGCGGACGGGTAAAGCTGGGCGTTGCGATATTCTATGCGCTCGCGATTGCAGGCTGGACGATGGCGATCTGGTCGCTCAGGCCGCAGGGGCAGGCAATAGTCGCGATGGCGCCCATGGCGCTGCATCTAGCATGGCAGGCGATCAGGCTGCGTCACAACGGCAGCAATGCACTCGCGCTGTTCTGGTCAAACCGCGCTGCCGGAATTTTGGCGCTGGCCGGATTTTTCGTCGTGGGCGCAGCGGGGTAATTCACTCCGCCGCCAGCAATTCTTCCGCTGCATTCAGATCGACGCTCACCAGACGGGATACCCCCTGTTCGATCATCGTTACGCCGAACAGCCGGTGCATCCGGCTCATGGTAAAGGCATTATGCGTCACGATCAGATAGCGGGTGTCGGTTTCGCGCTGCATGGTATCGAGCAGATTGCAAAACCGTTCGATATTTGCATCATCCAGCGGCGCGTCTACCTCATCCAGCACGCAGATCGGCGCGGGATTTGTAAGGAACAGCGCGAAAATTAGCGCAACCGCCGTCAACGCCTGTTCCCCGCCCGACAATAACGTCAGCGATTGCAGCTTTTTGCCCGGCGGCTGCGCAAAGATTTCCAGCCCGGCCTCCAACGGATCATCGCTGTCGATCAGCGCGAGATGCGCCTGTCCGCCGTTGAACAATGTGGCGAATAAACGGCGGAAATGCTGGTCCACCGCCTCGAATGCCTCGGTCAGCCGCTGGCGCCCTTCGCGGTTCAGCGATCCGATTGATCCGCGCAGCTGGTTGATAGCCAGCGTCAATTCCTCGCTCTCCGCTGCACTGCGGGCCTGTTCTTCCTCCAACTCGGTCAGCTCGTCGGCGGCAATCAGGTTTACCGGGCCTATCGCTTCGCGCTGCGATTTTAACTGGTCGAGCCGCGATGATTCGGTATCGGGCGGGTCCAGCGTGTCTTCATCAAATTGCATTTTCGCAGGCAGCACCGGCGGCGGACATTCAAAACGCTCGCCCGATATCCGCCCCATTTCAATCCGGCGCGATTCTTCATTCTCTGCCCGTGCCGCCGCGCCTGCTCGTGCCTCGCGCGCTGACGACAATTCCTCCGCTGCCTTTGCCAGCAGCTGTTCCAGATTTTTCAGCTTCGCCTCGCTCGCCTGTTCAGCCGCCTGCATTGCTGACAGCTTTTCTGCCAAGCCGGCCTTGCGCTGCTCCAACTCGGCCAGCTGCGTTGCTGCGGCGGCAGGTTTGCCTTCGATCTCCGCTTGTTCAGCGGCAATCTGCGCGCGGCGCTTTTTCATTTCTGAAATGCGTTTTTCCGCTTCGCCGGCGCGTTCGTTCCAACTGCGGATTTCCGATTGCACCACGGCACGGCGCTCGCGCTGCTGCGTGGCTGTTTGCGTCGCGGCGGAAAAATCGCTTTGCGCGCGCATGGCCGATTGTTGCAACATATCCGCCTCGCGCTCCAGCTTCCCGGCCAGCGCGTCATGCGTGCCAGCGGTGGGCAGCACATCAACAATTGCGTGCGCGTCTTTATGTGCAGACACGGCAATTTCGCGCTCCGCTGCAATCTGTGTGCGGCGTTCCTCGATAGCGTTGCTGGCCGACACAAACCGGTCCAGCGCGTCGTTTGCCCGGTCTGTTTCGCGCAGCGCAGCCCGCAAGTCGGCATCTGCCTTTTGCCGTTGGCTTTCCATCGCGGATTGCTGTTCGCGCAGAGATTTAAGCGCGGCCTCTGCCTGCTCTCGCTCGTCATGTTTTTGCTGCGTTGCCGCCTGTGCCGATGGCAGCAGCGTGGTTATTTCGCGCAGCCGATTTGCGCGCAGAAGCGCCTCGGCATGGGTCGCGCCGTCGTCTTCGGACATGAAGCCATCCCAGCGCCGCAATTTCCCGTCCATGGTGACAAGCCGTTCGCCTGCCGCCAGATTTCGGCCATCATCACGCTGCGCCACCCGCACCATCGAAAGCCGCTTGGCCAGCGCAATGGGCGCATCGACATGGGCGAGCAGAAAACCGTCGTCGCTCGGCGGCATCGGGAGGTCACTTTTAACCCATCGCCGTCCATGCTCTCCGCCAATCGCGGCATCGGCATCTTCGCCCAACGCCGCGGCGAGCGCATGTTCGTAGCCGGGGGTAACGGTAATCTGGCTGATCGCCGTTTCCGCGCTGTTTTGCGAAAGCGTTTTTTCAAGCGCGCGGGCTTCGCTTTGCAGGGCAGATAGCTGGGCTTCTGCCTCGGCAGCCGCATCCTGCGCTTCGCTGCGCGCTGTGACCAATGATTGCCGCCGGTCCTCCATTTCGCGCAGTGCCTGTTCGCTGGCTGCGCTCTTTTGCTGCGCTTCGTCACGCGCGGCCTTTGCGTTTGATGCAGCGGCGCGGTGATCGGCTTCATGTCCCAGCTGCGCCTTGTCCTGCGCCAGCCGCGCCAGTTCATCATCGGTATGCTTCAGTCGCTCGCTTGCTTGCTGCAACGCGGCTTCGGCCACGCGGCGGTCGGCTTCCGCCTTGGCTTGGCTGGCATGTGCGCGGGCCAGTTGCAGCTCGTTTTCGCGCGATGTGCTTTGCGCTTTTGCGGCCGCGCGTTCCAGTGTCAGCAGTTCGGCATCGCTGGCCGTGATCTTCTCTGCAAGTGCCGCATTTTCGGCTTTCAATTGCGCCAGCGCATCGGCAGCGCCATGGGTCAGCTGGCTTTCCCGTGCGCTGTCCTTGGCAAGCTGCTCGCTCTGATTCTTGATATCGGACAGCCGCTGTATCGCGCGGTCCCGTTCACCGGTTAACGCGATAATCTTACCGTTCAGATCGCCTGCCGCATCGCGTGTTGCCATGGCGGCCGCGCGGTCCTTGGCCAGCATGTCGGTCGCTTGCCGCTGCGCGCCGGTTAACTCGGCTTGCTTGGCACTCGCGGTTTCCACCTCGGCGGCTGCGGATAGTGCGAGCGCCGTCGCCGCATCGGCAGCCGCCTTGGCTGTGCGCCATTTGACAAATATCAACCGCGCTTCGCCTTGCTGTATTGCACTGGATAATTCGCGGTATTTTTCGGCCTGCCGCGCTTGCCGTTTCAGCTGGTTTGCCCGGCTGTGCATATCGGCCAG
>ENA-ORXU01003052-ORXU01003052.1-marine-metagenome-genome-assembly--contig:-NODE-3052-length-10765-cov-2.586452_pt1 | contig 10765 bp, 8 predicted proteins | sample MGYA00237869_ERZ511484 | MGnify/ENA metagenome assembly ERZ511484 | reverse complement strand
AGTAATCGCCGAACATCCTAAAGAGTTAGAACAGTTTCGCAATGGCAAAACAAAGCTGAGAGGCTTCTTTGTCGGTCAAATCATGAAGAAAACCAGTGGTCGTGCCGATCCGAAGCTGACAAATCAATTACTAGGTAAAAAGCTACAGGGTTAAGCGATTGAACCAAAAAGCGATCGCCTGAATAATTTTTGATGTAGGGATATCTAGTTTGGTATCTCTACTTTTTTACGTTTATTCTTCAGATCGTATCTATAGCTAAACAGCGATCTCTATAAGCTCTTAAGAATATGACTGCGGGGATTAAACTGTTCTAACTCCCTTAATTTCTGATATAGTTCTTTTTCCGCCTCGCTAATATCTTTCGGCGCGACTATCTGAATTTCGACTAGCTGATCGCCGCGATCGCCCGACTTATCAAAATAACCTTTGTTTGCCAAACGCAACCTCTGACCCGATCGCACACCGTTGGGAACGCTTACTTTAACCAAACCGTCTATTGTTGGCACTTCAATTGCGCTACCAAGAATTGCTTCTGTGGGGGTAACGGGAATTTGGCAATAAATATTCTCGCCTTGAATTTCAAAAAAAGGATGACGAGCAACGGTAATCTTGAGATATAAATCTCCTCCCTCTAGCCCCTGTCCTCGTAAGCGAATACGCTGTCCGTTGACCATGCCAATGGGCATATCTACCTCTAGAGATCTGCCATCTTCTAGACGAATCTTTCTTTTGCCACCGCGATAGGCTTCATCTAGTCTGAGAGTTAGCTTTGCCTCAATATCTCGTCGTGCGGGAGGACGAACTACCCTTTCTACTTTCTTTCTGCCGGGGCTGTAGTCTTGGGAGTCTGCGCGACGCTGACGTTGTACGGGCGTGGTTCCGCGACTAGAAGTATTGTTGCCACGCCCAAAATTGCCGATTTTCCCTTTAAATGGCTTACTGTTTAATGACTGGTCATATTGGCTGCGTCTGGTTTGGTCGGATAGAATTTCATAAGCTTCATTAATATCCTTAAACTTCTCTTCAGCAGCTTTATTACCCAAATTGCGATCTGGGTGATATTTAATGGCTAAGGTGCGATAAGCTTTCTTAATTTCACTACTAGAGGCGTTTTTGGTTACGCCCAGCATTTCATAATAGTTACGCACTTCTGGCATATCTCTAGTTGGTAGTTATTAATCTCTAATTATCGTTCGTTAAGTTACGCAGCAGATTAGTCTATTAAGACCGCTTTATGTCAAAAAGAAAAAGTTTTTGGGAGATGCCTTGATACCTCCTCAAGAGGGCTATTTCTCCGTATCGATGCGTAACCTAAGTTGGTTATCGATTTAATCTAGAACCATTCATCATCATCATCATCCCAGTCGTTGCTATAGGAGTCTTTGCGAGCAACGTTACGACCCCCATAAGGATCTTGGGGCGGATAATTATCTCGACTACCACGTCCTCCCATCGGTTCTTGGCGAGCGGATCCTCTACGGGGAGGATTGGCAGCAGGAGCGCCAAAAGGATCGTCGCTATAACCAGGACGACGCGGTGGACTATCGTAACCGCGAGGGGAAGAATTAGGCGGATTATCATAGCCATAACCATCATTACGATTATTGCCATAGGTCTGTCGGCGAGGGGGATTGTCATAGCCGTAATCATCATTACGATTATTGCCACCACTGCCGTAATCATTATTGCCATAGCCATCTTGACCATAGCCAGCAGCAGGGCGACCAGCCCCAGCCCCACGATTAGAATATCCATAGTCAGGACTACCGCTGGCATAGTCGCCATAGTATTCTCCCTGACGCGGATCGTAGGAGCGATCCTCAATCATATAGTCATCGTCATCGCCTAAGAACGTATCCTTAATTGCTTTTAAGAACCCTTCATCCTCTTCATCATCGTATTGCAGACGAATCTCGCGATTTAGCTCATAAAGCGTGTCCTGCAAATCGCCTTCGGCGCGATCGAGACTTCTTTCATCGTCCTGTTCTAAGCTGGTGATAATTTCTTCACAAAGCACGTCAATACGGCGACGATAATAGCCAGCAAACTGACTACCAAAATCGAGGGTAACTTCTTTTAATTTTCGCTGCGCTCGATCCGTGAGAGCCTTAGCTCGATTACGTTTCTCTACTCTTTCTCTGCGAGAGCGATCTTCCTCTGCAAATTTTTCTGCTTCCGAGATCATGCGGTTAATCTCGTTATCGCTCAAGGTCGAAGCCCCCGATACGGTAATGCCCTGTTCTCTGCCAGTAGTTTTATCCCTCGCCGTTACCTGCAAAATACCGTTAGCGTCAATATCAAAAGATACCTGAATTTGCGGAACACCTCTGGGGGCGGGGGGAATGCCCGTTAGTTTAAAGCGACCTAGAGATTTATTACCGTTTGCCATTTCTCGCTCTCCTTGAAGAACATGAATTTCGACTACGGTTTGATTATTTTCCCCCGTAGAATATACGTCCGAACGACGCACGGGAATCGTCGTATTGCGGGGTAGCAGCTTGTTCATTAGCCCCCCAATTGCTTCCAAGCCCAGAGATAAAGGAGTTACATCCAGCAGCAGAATATCCTTAACCTCATTGGTCATAATGCCCGACTGGATTGCAGCACCGATCGCGACTACTTCATCGGGATTGACGTTTTGATTCGGTTCGAGATCCACATAGCTACGCACCAAATTTTGCACCATGGGAATACGGGTAGAACCGCCCACCAAAACTACTTCATCGATGTCCATTGGTCCCAAACCAGCATCGGATATAGCACGTTTGAGAGGACGACGTAAACGGCTTACCAAATCGCCACATAGCTCCTCAAATTTGGCGCGACTGAGCTTCATTTCAATATGCTTAGGACCATCTTCCGTCGCCGTAATGAAGGGCAGATTGATTTCTGTAACGGGCAGGCTAGATAGCTCAATTTTTGCTTTTTCGGCAGCTTCGGTTAGTCTTTGCAACGCCTGGCGATCGCTTTTTCTTAGATCGACTCCTTCCTGCTTGATAAATTCTTCTGCGAGCCAATTGACTATACGGCGATCGAAATCATTTCCCCCTAGCTGAGTATCGCCACTGGTAGATCTAACTTCAAATACTCCATCACCAATATCCAGGATCGAAACATCAAATGTTCCGCCTCCCAAATCAAATACCATAATCGTCTGGGGACGACGTCGATCCATGCCATAAGCTAGGGCTGCTGCTGTGGGTTCGTTGATAATCCGCAGCACGTCTAACCCCGCAATTCTGCCTGCGTCTCTAGTTGCCTGGCGCTGAGAATCATTGAAATATGCAGGTACGGTAATTACTGCACCCGTAATCGCCTCTCCTAAATAACGCTCTGCTTCTTCTGCTAGTTTGCGTAAGATCATTGCCGAAACTTCTTCGGGAGCAAACTCTTTTTTAAGCTTGGGACAGCGAATTTTAATATTGCCCAGTTCGTCGCGTTTAATAGTGTAGGGGACTCGCTTCGACTCAGGTTCAAGTTCCGCATACGGACGACCGACAAAACGTTTCACACCATAAAAAGTGTTCTCTGGATTCAAAACACTCTGCCGTCTGGCTAGCTGCCCGACAACCAATTCTCCATCCTTATTAAAGCCAACTACAGAGGGGGTAGTTCGCATTCCTTCTGAATTGGCAATTACTGTAGGCTTACCGCCCTCCATGACTGCGACTACAGAGTTAGTTGTTCCCAAATCAATGCCGACTACTTTGCCCATATGTGTAATAGTCTCCTAGAATCGTTCCCCAAAATATATATAGTACGCGGTTTTAATTTGCTTTGGCAGCTTAACACCATCTAATGAGATTTTTAATTCTCTTTAGTTTACTTCAATAAATATAGAGGCTGAGAGTTGGGAGTCAAGTTAGGGAGTGGGAAGTGAGGAGTAGGAAGTAGCAGATAGCAAGTAGTCGGTAAGAGGTAAAAGGTAAAAGGTAACAAAGGAACACGAATCGAAGATTCTCGCCCTCGTCTCGACGACGATCTGGGCATTCGCCCTGTTCGGCATGTAGTAGTAAGTTTATACAAAGTTAGTTTTGTTAGTTTGTTATTCAGGCAAAAGAAAGATGATTTATTTGGATTCCGCGATTTTAGACGAGGCGCAAATAGCCGTAGACATGGGTTGGGTGAAGGGAATTACCACCAATCCGACCCTGTTGAAAAAGAGTAATCTTGTTCCTGAAGAATGTTTGCAGCAGCTATCGGCAATCTGCCCTGGAGAACTGTACTATCAACTTTGCGCCCAGGACTTTGACAGTATGATCCGTGAAGGACATCGCGCAGCCGAGTTAATTGGCGAGAAGCTAGTCTTAAAAATTCCCGCAACGGAGTTAGGATTTCGGGTCACTGCCCATCTATCACCAGAAATAGACTGTTCGGTTACGGCTATCTATAGTCCCGCCCAGGCAGCAGTCGCCAGCGAAGCTGGGGCAAAATATGCGATCGCTTATGTCAACCGCGCCACTAGACTATTGGGAGATGGTTTGGAGCTGGTACGCAGCATGTCTGGGATGCTTCAGGACAGCCCTACAAAAATCTTGGCAGCTAGTATTAAGTCTCCTCAAGAAGCAGCCGCAACTATCCAAGCTGGGGCAAATTGTCTGACTGTACCAATGAATATTTTGCGATCGATGTGTACCCACGAATTATCGAACCAAACCGTCACGGAATTTAATGAAGGGGGAATCGGTATTGCTATGACTTGTTAGTGGCAACCAGTTCCTCTGCCAAACGCTGAAATATTTCGTTAACGCGATCGCCAGTTTTTGCCGAAGTGGTATAAACTCCCAAAACTCTTTTAGAACTTTGGGACTGATAATTTTCAACCAGTTTGGCTAATTTTTCCTCAGGAATCAAATCAGCCTTGTTTAAAGCGATCGCTGCCTTGCTTTTAGGATTGATCTGAAAGAAAAGCTGAAGGTGCTGGTTTAAATTTTTAATGGTATCCGTCCTACTCAGGTCAGCAACTATAATCGAGGCGCTAGCACCTTTAAGATAGCTAGGAGTAATCGACTTAAATTTAGTATTGCCTTCTAAATCCCATACCAGCAGATCGATTGACTGAATATCTAGTTCGGTTCTAACATCGGTTGATTTGCGAGAAACCTTGACTCCGACCGTGGAAAGATAGCGATCGCTAAATTTATCTTCTACAAAACGACGCACCAAGCTGGTTTTGCCGACATTAAAATCTCCTAGTAAACAAATTTTTTTGGTAATTGAGGACATTAACACAGTTCATTGAGACGGATTCAGGGGAACAAATGGTACAAAACTGATATATCGTTCTGACCAGACTGCTCTATTTTTATCTTGGTTCTGAACCCCAGATAGTAAATTGCAGCTATCCATTAGTCTACTAGAATCAATTCCTCTCGCAACCAAAGCAGCTCTAACATTATTACAACGTTCTTTAGCCAGTCTTTGATTAACTGCCACACTGCCAACACCATCGCTGTGTGCCATCAGTTTGAGATGCACTTGCGGATACTCTCGTAAAATTTCGCTCACTGTCTGAATCTCAATTAAATTCTCTGGGCTTAATTCCCCCGAACCCGAATCAAAACTGATGCGCTGTTCGATCTGAGGCAATTTTGAGTTTAGCTTAAATACAACTCTCGCTACTCCAGGAATCTGGCTAAATGCTTGAGTAATTTGCCGAGCTGATTCTTCGGTAGCAGACCCCTCAACAGTAAGCATTCCCTGACGATATGCGGTTTCAATTTTGACTTCTGGCTGCTGATTAAATAAGCCTGTTAATCTGCGAATCTCTCCTGCCGTCCAACTCGGATCGACAGGAAGATTGACGGTTAAAACTCGATTGTCCAACTCTAAGTTATGCTGCTGGGCAATTGCGCGACCAATCTGCTGGACGCGATCGCGTTTTGACTGGCTGGGAACTCTACCTGTAATGATTAATCTATCCGCTGTCACCTGTGGGTCTAAGCGATATACAGAAAGTTCTGGAGCAGCATCAAGCTCTAGCACCGCTTCTCGTTCTATTTTTCTGGTTGTCTGGAGGCGATGCCTCTCCATTCCCCAGGGAATCAGGATTAAACCGAAGCCAAAAATTAGCAGCCAGAGTAACAACGGCGAAGATGATTTACGTTCCTGTCGGTCGTCTGTTTCAATTAGCCGCTCTAGTTTATTTCTAATCTCGAAGGGAACTTTGCTCGAATCACCATCAAAATTTTGAATTGCCTCATCGTGTTCGAGAACTATCTCGCCTAAAATCTGACGAATTTTACTGATAAATTCTTTGGGTGGTTCTCCCGCAACAATTACAGCTAAATAGCAGTATCCTGCTACCTCTAGAGGAATCTGCCAATTACCATAGTCAATTGAATCTAGCTCCGATCCCGCAGCAATACAGTCATTGGCAAAGCTGCGAATCGCCGTCAGCATTCCCCCCAACATGTCAGAATCTAGGCGCTCCTCGCCAGCAACTTGAATTTCTTGAATCACCAAACCCGAATCTTTATCGATCAAGAATATAGCTCTGACCCGATAACCAATCGATTCTTTGAAAATTAGTTCTGCTTCGGATACCCCTTGCATCTTCGCCCGCAGCTTACGTCGAATTCCTTCGGAAGAAAGGGTGCTTTCAATCTTACTGTTAATATCTTGAACCACCTCCACCATATATTTAGAAATAGTGCTGCCAATAACAGGATAGAGAGCATCTACCATCGCATCTTTCTCAGACTCAATCTGCGCCTTGATAGCCTTGCCCATTTCTGGTCCGAGAGTCTGGGGAATAGCCGTCTCATCCAATAAAATTTGTTCTCTAATCGACAGGGCAATTTCAGGAGCGATCGCTTTAGCAATGGCTTCAGGATTAGACTGTATTTCCGATTCGATCGCCGCAGGCAGAATTTTGGCGATCGCTTTTGCTAATTCTTCTGGAGTTGGTGGCTGTGGTTCGACTCCATTTTGCCGTTCCTGTTCGATCAGGCTGTCGATCAGATTATCTATTTGTTTCCACTCAGATACTTCTAAATTTTTAGAATTGCTCGGCTTTAAAGAGTCGCTCGGCTTAAAGTTCATCATATTTATAACTGGGGCGACAATCAGAAAGTTATGTGCGCTGAACGTGAGTTGGAAGGTTGTGAAAAATTTTCTTAGTCTGTACGCGAGTTAAAACGCTGTGCATTCCTACAGATCGCCAAACAACTCTAATCTAGCCAATCACAGCGGCGGCTTGAGCTTTACCTCTGATATTTCCGAATTACCCCGCCCTTTAGCTAGAGCCAGTTCCAAATTTTGCTCTGCCTGTTTTAAGATTTGACGGCTTTCTACCTTATCTGTGGGATCGATTACTACCGCCCCCACCGTCATTTTCAGCGGTAGCAAGACTCCATCGGCTTTTTGTAGTGGTGATTCGGTAACGCTATCCTGCAAATAGGTAAGATACTCGCTCACTTCGCGACCATTTAAATTTAATGCCAAACCGATAAATCTTTTCCGTTTGGTAATGCCCAAAAAATGATCGGGAGGGATCGCTCGATCGAGCCTTTTGGCGATCGCCTTATATACTGCGTTTTCACTACCGAGGTCGGCAAAGCTACGGTTCGACTTTCCCGGTTCGATTGCTAATAGCGCCACTACTAAAGAACTGAAACGGTCAGCTAGAGCTAGCTGCCCTAGCAAATGTTCGGTAAGTTTAATAGTTGTCTCTTTGGTTAACACTCCTGTCACATCATCGGTTAGATTGAAAGCCTGCAATATTGACTGAAGCGATGCTTCCCGCGTAAGGCTATATTGTTCTTGCTCCAGAGCCTTTTGATTACTAGCCTTGAGCTGACTTTGTAATGATTCTATTTTTTGACGCTGCTGAGAATTCTGCCAGCCTCTTTTGAAGATCGTTGGAAAAGAAAGCAAAGTACTGATAATTATACCCAAACCTAAAGTCCCGAGCAGAATTACGGCTAAAGACTGTTCAAGCTGCCAAATACCAAAACTAACACTGACCGTTGCCGCATTTTGTAGGGCAAACAGTACCGCTACGATTGCCATAATCAAACCGATAATTATCAACAAAACCATAGCGTCAAACCTGCTCTAATCTAAAAATACAAATTTATTCTACTAATCTTATATTTGCCCATTTTATCCAAGTAGATCGAATAGTCACCAAAAGCTTTCAGCTTCTAGCCAGGAGATCGAGATATAATTAATTAGGATGTAGCTGTTTAAAATTTGACTTTATGAATAATAATCCTGTAACTAGTGCCTTCTTTTTTGGTAGAGCCTTAGCGGAAGTTATGAGCGAAAAACTCGAAGAATCTTTTACCAACACCATGAGTGACCTGGGTAAATTTGATGCCGAACAGCGAGAGAATTTACGGCAGATGATGGAAGAAGTGCAGCTACGGGCAGAAAGAGCCGCAGGGACGACTAGTACCACTACCACTACATATCCCCCAAGCAGTACGACCAGCAGCAGTAACGGAGCTGCCGACCGCACCCCAAGCACTAGCACTACTACATACACCAGCTTTAATATCGATACCAGCAGCACCAACTCAGGCGACCTACAGACAATGTTAGATGGTCTGAGAGCCGAGATTGCTATTCTCAGAACGGAACTGAATAAACACCGCAATTAATACAAATCTTATTAAGGCGATCTCTAATACCATTAGTCCTTTCGGATATATGTTCTCAGTATTAATCGGCTTATACCCAATCAGATTCCCAAATCTATCTCGGTTTTTTCGCCGATAAGTCGCTACTATTTAGATTAGTTAATCATCGTTAACCAGATAACATAATACTTAATTTTTTGTCATAATTCTGTGTCTCCTGCCTTTCCCGAACCAAAATCAATAGATTACGAGTCAAGCCAGTCTGAAAGGAGCTTGCCAATTGCGCTTGCGCCCTCTCAGCCTCCAGTCAAAGAGAAGGCAATACCTATCAGCGATAAGTCTTATCGTTGGAATCGCCCCAAATATTCGCGCAACCGTCGTCGCCTAGATATTTGGATGTTTGCCTTTTCGTTCTTGTTTCGTAACTGGCGTGATAAGCGCAAGTGGACATACGCTGGCGGATACACTCCCGAAAAGCAGGCAATTAGGCGCAGAAAACGGGCAATTTGGATTCGCGAAAATTTTCTTAGTTTAGGACCGACTTTCATCAAGCTGGGTCAGCTTTTTTCAACTCGCGCCGATTTATTTCCGATTGAATATGTTGAGGAATTAACGAAGCTACAGGATCGAGTTCCCGCTTTCGATTACGAACAGGTAAAGGAAACTATTGAAGCCGATTTTGCCAAACCTGTTGATAAGCTCTTTTCTAGTTTCGATCCGATTCCTCTAGCAGCAGCTAGTTTGGGACAGGTACACAAAGCTAGGCTGCATAATGGCGAGGATATTGTTGTCAAGGTTCAGCGACCAGGATTGAAGCAGCTATTCACGATCGATTTAGCAATTTTGCGTCAGATTGCTCGCTATTTCCAGGGGCATCGCGAATGGGGCAAAAATCGAGACTGGATGGGCATTTATGACGAATGCTGCCGAATATTGTGGGAAGAAACTGATTATCTTTTAGAAGGGCGTAACGCGGACACTTTTCGTCGTAATTTCCGTGGTGAAGAATGGGTACGTGTTCCTAGAGTCTATTGGAAATATGCTTCTCCCCGGGTACTAGCTTTAGAATATCTGCCTGGGATTAAGATCAGTCACTACGAAGCCCTCGAAGCTGCGGGCTTAGATCGTAAAGTGTTGGCTAGATTGGGGGCAAAAGCCTATCTTCAGCAAATTCTGGGTGGCGGTTTCTTCCATGCCGATCCTCACCCAGGCAACCTTGCGGTTAATGCCGATGGCGCATTGATTTTTTATGATTTTGGCATGATGGGGCAAATCGAGAGCAACATCAGAGAAGGTTTGATGGACACGTTAGTTGGTGTAACTCAGAAAAATTCTGAAAAAGTAGTCAACTCGTTGATTAATCTGGGTGCTTTAGTCCCAACGGGAGACATGAGTTCCGTCAGGCGATCGATTCAGTTCATGCTAGATAACTTCATGGACAAGCCGTTTGAGGAACAGTCCGTAGATGCCATCAGCGAAGATCTCTATGAAATCGCCTATGGACAGCCGTTTCGCTTCCCCGCTACCTTTACCTTTGTGATGCGGGCTTTCTCCACATTAGAAGGAGTGGGTAAAGGTCTTGACCCCGAATTTAACTTTATGGAAGTAGCTCAACCCTATGCAATGAAGCTTATGACTAATAGCAACGGCTCGAATGGAAATACTACTATTTTTGATGAATTGGGCAGACAGGCTGCTCAGGTAGGAACGGCAGCCCTGGGATTACCAGGAAGAATTGACGATACAATAGACAAGCTAGAACGCGGGGATCTGCGGGTCCGAGTTCGTTCCTTAGAATCAGAACGTGTTATACGTCGCTTAAGTGCGATTCAGTTAGGAACAAACTATACTGTTTTGCTAAGTGCATTAATAATTTGTGCTACTGTGCTGTTGGTCAGTGGATTTGAGCTATTTGCTGGGATCGCGGCGGGGATTGCACTAGTGCCTGGATGGGCATTGCTGCGAATAATAAAGCGTCTCGATCGCATTGACCGTATGTACTAAACAGATATCATGAGTGAAACAGCATAAATTTATGTTGTTCGCCATCAATGCGAATTCGTCATTTGGCGACAAAACAATCTTTGATTTTTATCATACAGACTATATAGTTTATGAAGCGTCAATTTATAGGTCTTACTGACACGAGTGTTGTGAGAACAACCAACCAAGATAACTA
>ENA-ORXU01003050-ORXU01003050.1-marine-metagenome-genome-assembly--contig:-NODE-3050-length-10778-cov-3.981030_pt1 | contig 10778 bp, 8 predicted proteins | sample MGYA00237869_ERZ511484 | MGnify/ENA metagenome assembly ERZ511484 | reverse complement strand
GCGGCGACCGTCACGAGCCAATAGGAGCTTCGAATCGCGGGCCCCGTCTTCTGCGAAAGCGGTCTGCGAAAGGGCCTCAGCCACCCACGGCCACCCACGAGCCACCCCGAAGTGAGATCTTTTTCAAGCCCCCCTTTTGCTCGGGCCCTGGCCCGACCGATTTTGAACCCCGTTTGAACGACCCAATTACCAAATATCTGCGCCCTTCCCTCATTTAGACAACCGCCACCAATGACAGCCGACCCCTTTCGCGCGCGCTCGGGGTCCCGGCTCGACCGCGCGCGGGGTGCTGCACAACCGCTCGAGCCGCACACTCATTCGCCTGCGGCACGCGACGCGCTGTCGCGTCGCCAGTTTGGGCACGCTGAGACCTGTGCTCCCAAGCCAATGGAGGCGTTGTCCCCAGGATTTTTCTCCGCCCAGTGCCAATGCGGTGGCCTTGAGGGCCTGCAGGACGCAATTGTGGCGGCTTCGGCCGCCTGACGGCCACCCACCGTTCTGGCCGCTCGCGGGCGCGCTGCCGCCCCGTATGTGCCTGGAGGCGGTTGCCCGCGTGTGCCCGCGTTTTTTGAACGCCACCGCCAGCGCGGCCGCGCCAACGCCTCGGGAGATACCCCCAAGCTGCCGCCCCCGTGCCGCCCCACCTGTTCACCCTTCCCATTTCCCGCTCGCCACTGACCGCGCGCGCGTGGGTGGCTTGTCTGGCGTCATGGAGCTCTCTCGGCCGCCGACCTCGGCCCACCTAGCCATCACCGCGGCTCGGAGCGCGGCGTCCCGTCTGCCTCACCCGCACCCACGGGGAGCCGCGCCGCCCGCATCTCGTTCGTTCCGCTCCTGTTCCCAGCCACCGGCCTCGTTGCTTCTTTTTGTCCTTTAATCCTCCCCCTTTCCGCACCCCCCCACTCCCACGGAGCCGCCTTTACTTTCTGCCCCCTACCGCGCCTCCATCACTCATTGTGACTCCCCCTTGTCTTGCCCCTCCGCCCTCCCATTCCTCACCCCCCGGCGGCGATGGCGACCGACTGTCTCTTCTTGGCCGCCCGTCACCCTACCATCCCCGCGGCCCGCCGAGTCTTCACCCTTGTCAAGCCGGACGCCGCGTCTCCTGCGGATCTGCGTGGGCACCTACTCCGCTCCTGGACCCTGCGGCTCAAGATGTTTGAGACCAAGGACGCCGCCGACCTGTGGGCGGCGGGGGGCGCCGATGCTGTTGCGTTGCCATCCTCCCTGTCGTCACCCGCTCCCTCTTCCCATTCTTCTGAGGAGGGGTCCCTTTTGCGGACCGTCTCCGCGGCGAGGGAGGCCATGTACGACCTTGCCGACTGCTCCAGCGCGTCGTCTTTCTTCGTCGCCATCGGAACTGCCACGCATTCGGCGGGGGTTCGGGCGCAGGGGGTCGCGCTGACACCAGGGGGCATCCCAGACCAACACCCCGACGTGCGCAAGCGGCTCCGACTGGAGGCCGCGGCGCACGACGCGCAAGCAGCTACCCACGCGTGCGCAACTGTCAACCTGCCGGCTACGGCGCCCGCCGGCCTAAGCGCGGGGAGGGGCGCCACGCTTTCCTCTTTTCCCGCTGTCGGTGAAGCGGTGTCGTTGGGCAAGCGCGGCTTGTCGCGGCCCCTGGTGTTGTGGTCCTACTCCGGAGCGGGCCGCACGACAAAGGGCGGCAAGGACAAAGACCGCTCGCCCCGGCTCCACGTCGCCACCCCCCCCACTGACGTCGCCGTGCCGTTAGGAATGAGCGGCGACGCGTTGCGGACGTATAAGCTCTTGGCGGGCGGTACCAGCGTCTTCTTGACTGGGCCACCCGGGTGCGGCAAGACCTACGTGGCCAACAGGGTCATCGGCGCCTTGCGCGACGCGGGGCAGGTGGTCGCTGCCTGTGGCAGCTCGGGGGTGGCGGCGGCGCTGGTGGGCGGTATCACCGTGCACTCGTGGGCTGGTTTTTGCAATGGAGACGCAGACGTGGCGTCCCCGCTGGACGTGATCTTGCGCAAAGTCATCCCGCTGTCAGCCAAGACGCGCATGTGTACCGCTATGGCTTTGGTCGTGGACGAGGTTGGCACGTTGCCCGCCGCTTTCCTCACGCGGCTCGACCTGGTGCTGCGCGCGGTTCGCCGCCGGGCGACGCCGTTTGAAGGGCTGACGGTGCTATTCGTCCGGGACTTCTTACAGCTTGCGCCCCCTAAGGGGCAGTACGCGTTTTTGAGTGACGTCTGGGGGCTCGTCTTCTCTGATCGAGCCCTCGTTTTGGCGACGAACTGGCGGCACGTGCGGGACGATGGCCTACTAGGGCTCCTGTTGCGTTTGCGCGCGGGCACCCGCACGAGCGCCGATATGGTGTTGCTGGCATCCCGGCGGTCTCTCTGCCCTCCGCCACATGTTCTGTGGCTTTTTTGCCACATCCAGGACGTGCTTTCCAAGAACGAGGACGAGCTGCAGCGCCTGCCTGGGAAGCTGGTCAGGTTTGAGGCGACGGACAAGGCGGTGGCGTCCTACTTGACCGGCCCTGAGGCGTCGGCGCTGCTAGACACGACCGTCAAGTACGTGCGCGTGTTGTGCTTGCGGGTGGGGGCGATGGTGGCGGTGCCGACTGGGTGTCTTGCTGCACAAGGAGTGTCTTGCGGCTTGCGTGGTGTTGTGCTTTCCTTTTTTATGGTGGGTGCGCGTGTATTTCCGCGCGTGTGCTTCTCTTTGGCGTCTGGGGGCACCAAGACGGTGGTTGTGCTGCCCGCGACGGCCCACGCCGTCGCGTTGGACGGTTGGAGCAAGGCGGCAACGCGGACGCAGGTGCCTCTGGTGCTTGCCTGGGCGGCCACGATCCACGCCGCCCAAGGCTGGACGCTTCCAGAGGTAGCGGTGGACCTGAGCAAGGCCTTTGCCGCAGGCCAAGCTCTCTCTGGTCTTTCTCGAACCCCCACGCTCGAGGGCCTCCACCTCGTCGGGTTTGATGAGTCCAAGATCATAGTTGATGGCGCCGCTCTTGCGTTCCATGAGGGCTTTTATGCGTACGAATAAACATTGTCTTGTTTTCCTTTTTCTGCTTTTCTTGTCTTAGTCCGTCAACTGCAGCTTCCTTTATGGCGGGGTGTGCCCATGTGCCGTTCGCAGTCCGGGAATCTGACCCTCCTTTCCCTGTCCTTCAAGAGCTATATGACCTTGACTCCAATTTGTTCTCTGGAGTTGTACGACTCGCTTAAATTCTGTTAAGTGCAAAATTCCTGTGTCAACCCGGATAAGCTTCAATGTCTGGGCGACAGCCGTGTCTGGAACGGGATATTTGGCGCGCACGTCAGGCGCGCTTTTCAGCCATCCAGTCGGCCCGGCCACCAGACAGCCGTCGAGAGGCCACCGGCACCTGCAACGCCTGTGCGGGCCATCTGCCCACATTCGATCCGCCTCCCGTCTCCCGCCCAGACTGCCAGCCGCCAGCGTCGCCCGCTTCTACTGTCCGAACCCCCGTTGCCCTACCGCATGCAACTACCGCTCTCTCCCCTTTTTTTGCCGAGCACTCTTCCGCGTCTGCTCTTCCCCATTGTTTCTCTCTACTCCGTGGCTTTGGTTTTTCCCCCCTGCATGCGCGCCCCACTGCTGGTCCGACGGGAGAGGCCTCTGCCTTCGCCGGTATGGTCCCGCCGGCGCTATTCAACCTCTCGCCACCGCCCTTGCCAGCAGCGATGGAGGCAAGGTTGCACGCTCTGGGCGCGACGGTTGCCTCTGCCGCGGCGCCGTCACCATCGGCGACCGCGCCGGCGGCCACGGCTTGTGCGACCACGGCGGGGACCGGCCAGCCGCCACTGTCGCCGTTGATGCAGCAGCTGCTGTTACGTGACATCACCATTGTGGACCAGGCAGAGAAGGACCACGCGTCGCTGCAGCGCCTGGCGACCGAGGACGCGGTGCGTGGTGTGCCGCGCCAGCGGCGGTCGTCGCCGGCACCTACGACCGAGCTGCCGTTTACCTTTGCGCCCCTCCCGGCGCTGGACGCCCTGAAGGCGTATCGATCGCTGTTCGTGAGCATGTGGATGCTGCGCATCGTCTGCACCTCGCCGCAGACGGCGTCCACGTCCAAGCGCCGCCGACTCAACTCGCTGGGCGTCGACTGCTCCAGAGCCGGTGACAAGGCGGCCGTCGGCACCAACGCCATTGTCAAGACCTGGGCGTCGCGCATCTGCACGGCTTGCGCCTTTGCAAACTTTGTCGGGGAGGTGCTCTGCGTGCGGCCTGGCGATCCGAGGCCGCCCAACGAGGAAATAGACCGCGGCGTGCAAACGTTCTTCCGATGCATGACGGCCGGCACTCACCAGGTCATCACGCTCTTCCTCAAGTGCCGCCGCCTGGGGTACAAGGTCGCCGGCGGGAAAAAGGGAATCTCGGCCGTGATTCTGAAGGACTACACGTCGGGGCTGACATTCCTCTTCGGCGCCGCCAAGGTGGACGGGCACGGCGGCATAGAGAAGGTCGTCGTGGACTGTGCCGGCACGGCGTCGCCGTGGGGGCTGAAGGGCATCAACGAGCTCCAGGCAGAGCGGAAGGTGCGCGTGGATGCCGGCACGCACGTCGGCAACCCCATGTCGACGGACGACCTCAAGGACTTCCGCGGCGCCACCCAAAAGGACGCAAGGCACAGCGGTGAGCATTCCCTGACCTCGGCGCCAGTGACGCCCGCGGTGATGGAGGCGCTCCACAACGAGCTTGTTGTGAAGCACGTGCCCGACATGAGCGCCACGGACAACCCCGTCGAGCAGACGATGAGGCGCACGCTTGCCACCTCTGCCACCTCGGGCAAAGACGACGCCGTCACGCCGCCTTCTGTCGTGCAGGCCGACCTCCTGACGTACATCTTCTACGTCTTCGCGTTTGTCACGATCGCCCGGCCTTTCTCGCTCATCCATCCTGCCTTCTGCGACATATCCTTCCCTGAACTGATGCTAGCCAACGAGCAAGAGTTCTTCAACAGGTACGTTCGACAATGGCTAGGCGGTATTTCGAACTGGTTCTTGGTGCGGGAGGCCCATGTGATGATCTGTGTTTGACTGTGTAGTTGCTGACGTCTGTTACGCTTGACTTGTGACCAACGCTTCTTTCTTGTTTGCCGTGTATTCTTTGCTGCAGGCACCAGCACTTTCGGTTCGTCAACATCCAGCTGCGCATCGTCAAGACCGGGACAAGCACGGTGGACGTAATGAGCGTGCGGATATTCAGCTACTTCTCGTCGGTCAGGGCTAAGGACGTAGAGGAGCTGGGGTCGGACGCACACGAGCAGTGCCCAAGTGAGCACTTGAACGTGCCGCAGCTCTTCATGACGCTGCTGCTGTTCGCGTGCTGGGCGCCGGGGATTGGGGTGGACAGGGGAATGCTGCACGAGCAGCCGCTGTTACCGAGCATGCTGGCTCGCAGCGTCTCGGGCGCCGTCTCGTTCTTCAAGCGGCGCTCCGAGACGGCGATCAACGCCCGCTTGATTGCGGACTTGGGTCGCATCGGCATGGCGTTCATGAACGGCGAGCGGGCGTGCCGCATGTACGGCTTTCGTCGTGGGGGGGCCCAGTTTTTACTTGACCTGACAGGCAAGTTCGAGCAGGTGATGCAGATGGGTGGCTGGACGGTAACGTCGAGCTCCATCCTATCCTACCTGACGGCAATGAATGGCCGTCGCACATTGCGGTCAACTCTGCGGTCGTTCCGCCGCGACGAGGTGACGCAGATCGTTGCCCAGTTGGCGTCGACCTACAGCCGCTGGACCGTCGGGGTGGTGAAGGGGGTGGTGCACCGGGCGATGGGCGAGACGGGGGAGGTAGACCACGCTGTGCTTGCTTCTATTGAGGAGGAGAACGTGAAGGTCTTGTCCACTTTATTGACCGAGTGTGTGTTAGAATTGAGGAACGGCAAAGAAGAAGACAATGGGAGGGAAGAAGAGTCGGTGGAGGACGACTCTGGGGAGGATGGCGAAACTGAGGGTTGGGGCGATGAAGACAAGACGGACAGTGAGTAGCACAAAGAGTTTTTTTATTATTGACACTGTGAATACGAACGGAAGCATGCCGACGGTAGAATGCCAACTGGACTATGCTAAGGAAACGCGACCACCACGAGCACTGCGCTCAGCGGGGGCGAAAAAGCCTGCTCTCAACACCAGCAAAGCCCCTTGTCCCGGCGTGTGCGAAAGCCTCCAGCACCGCCACAGCCCTGTAGTCATTAACGCCCCCCTCTGAATAGGAGGCCGGATTGGCCAGACTCACCAGCGCCGCCGCTGCCCATTGTTGGCCGCCGTTACCTCGTGGGCGGCGGTGACGAGCCCCACCACCGCCTCCGCCGCGCTTTGCGGGCACTCGCTCCAAAAGGGCGGAGAAAACAAGAGCCACCGGCGCTGCCACCGCCCATTGCCGACGTCTGCTCTTTACGGGGCGTCGTCGAAAAGAACCACCAGCACAAGCGCCATTCCCTACCTCCATTCGTTGCCGCGCCAGCAGAGGCAAAGCGCGCCAAGAGGTCAGGAGCCGCTGCCTGCCGCTGGGAGTGCCTCGCCTGGAGGCAGCGATGACCGCCGCAGTCGCCGCTGCTCGCCGCCAACGGATAGTTGCGGGGCGGCAGTGACGAACGCCACAGGCGCCGCCGCCGCTCAAGGTAGTCGACGTGGGCACTGCCCCCGCCGCTACCCCTCCCCGAGGATCGTCGCTGGCCGGGCAACCGACGCGAGCGCCACGGGCATTGCCGCCACCACTTGTGGACGACCGACACGCGCACGGAGTTCAACACAAGAACCACTAGCGCCGCCGCAACCTCTTGCCGACGGTCGCTTCGTCGTGCGCGGCGTCCACGTGCACAACCAGCGCCCCCGCCGCCCTTTGCCGCTGGCCGTTCCTGGCCGGGCGGTGGTGACGAGAGCCACCATTGCCACCACCGCCCCTCGCCGTCCGTCTTTGCCTCGTGGGCGGCGGCGATGAGCCCCAGCACCGCCGCCGTCGAGCCTCGCCGCCACGTGTTCCCCTTGAGGCGGCGGTGATGAGCTCCACCAGCACCGCGGCCACTCCTTGCCGCTGAAGTTCGCGTGCGGAGCGAAGGTGCACTGATCCGCCAGCACCGCCACCACGGTTGACGTCCTTCGTTGCCAACGGCTTCGGCGGCGACCCGCGGCACAGCCGCTGTCGCCGGCTCTTGCCGCCGCTCGTCGCTTCTTTGGCGGCGGCGACAGGCGTCACCAGCGCCGCCGCCACCCCTCGTCTCGGGTCGCACCCCGTGAGGTGGTCACGATGAGCGCCACCAGCGCCGCCGCCATCCCTTCCCAACATTCGTATCTGCGCGGGGGTGGCGACGAACGCCACCAGCGCCGCCGCCGCCTCCGACCATCAACAGAGCCGTGGTCGGTGGCAGCGACCAGCAACACCGCCGTCATCGCGACCACTTGCCACAGATCTCTGCTTCGTGGGTGGCGGCGACAAGCGCCACGAGCGCCACCGCCGCCAGTCGCCGCCGCTTGCTTCTCCCTGGAAGGCGGCGACGAACGCCACCGGCGCCGCCGCCGCCCCTGGCCGTCGGCGTTGCCGTAGTTGGCGGCGGCTACAAGAAGCACTGCCGCCACCGCCCTTGCCTCCTCTGGTCGTTGCTGGAGAGGAGGCGGCCACGAGCACCGCGATTGTCCGGCATGCCCGTTCCTTGATTGGGCCTGCCATCGAGAATGATCCGACGAAATCACATCTGCAAGATTCTTGATGAGTTTATTGATTGCGCCGGATGAAATGGGGCTGGGGGGACTGACTGTGCACCAGTCCACTTCACCCTCACGTCATTCAGCTGTTCTCACGCAGTTAATGATGCAAGCGCCATGTCGTTGTGAAGCCCATGACGTCAAGTATGGCCGCTCTTGGCCGCGAACAAAGTCGTTTCTCGTGCGGCAAGCAGCTAAATAGGATACAGGAGGCTTTCTTCTGGCGCACTCCCACCTGAAAGCAGGGACATAATAGCTCGTTCGAATCTGCTCGCGGTAGCCGTGGGTCGGGCTCCTATGCCGGCGGCACCTGTGATTGTGTCAGTTGTGCCTGTCCCGGCAGGTTTTGGTCCGATAGCGACAGAGGGGACCGAGGCGTGATGCGGTAGAGACGGCAGGCAGCAAAATCGTCACTCGACGGTGTCGAGCAGCCGCCCGTCGAGGCGGCCGACGAGGCCATCGGGGACAAGCTGTCACCGCCACCGCTGCCCACCGCGCAGCCGATTCCGAGCACAGCGCAGGCGCCATGCGGCAGCGGGCGGGTGCTGGTACCACCACTGGCACCGCGTAGCACGGTGAAGATTGTGCTACAAGCACCACAGTACCCGAAGTGACTGGGTGGCGAGTGCGAACAGCAGCGCCTCGGAACTTTGGCTCATCAGCCGCCTACTCCTACGAAGGACCTAGAGTTGAATGCAAAGCCACGTACCTGTCCATGAACATTTATACAACAGCACAGCTACGCGTACTTTCGTCTAACGTTCTTTTGGGCTTCTGCTAGCAGCTCCTTGAAAGGTGATACAGACAGCATATGCTCTACGGTGCAGGCCTGAGCTGTCCGCCCGACCCTTGCGTGCAGCACGGCGCGCAGGGTGTTCGACCGTGCCTTGGTCGGCAGCCTGATGCAATGATTGGGAGGCAACCCGAGCGCGTCGGCCTCGCGAATGAGGGCGGCGGTGAGCGTCGTCCGCTGGTCGTCGTCGATGGTGACCCCGTGCATGTGCGCGAACGTCGCCTCCGCCGGCGCCTTGAACAGCCCCGGCACGACGCTGAACAGCCAGAAGAGCTCCTTAAGGTAGCGGTTGGCCTTGTTCTTGATGATACTCTTCATCTTGTCCGTCTTCTTAGAGTTGACGACCGCGACCTTGCCGCCGTCGCGCACCACCGCCTTTGTCCTCTCGACGCCCTCCTCGTAAAGCTGGTTACACGCAAATGAGCCAAAGAGCCCCTGGTGGTCGGCAGAGACGTGGCAGAGCCGCAGCATGTCCGTCAGCTGTAGAAAGAGCGGCTTGGCGTCCATCCGCTTCGTCATCATCTCTACCGATAGCGCCCAGTCGTGCACGAGCGGGCAGTAGAACGACACGACGGCACCAGATGGAGACGCGGCGGTGGGGGAGAAGGAGGAGACAGCAGGATCATCTCGCGTAGCCACCCGCCCCGACCCGACCGCAACGAGCCCACCTGTCCTCTGAGCTTGCCGCATGGATACCGCCCTTGACGGTGGACACGCCAACACCCCGCTGGGAGCAGCGTCGCAAGCTGCCACCTTGTTCAGCGCCACAAACACGGCGTCGGCGCGGACGTTGGCAGCAGCTTGCGACTGCGCGTGTGCCTCAAGCCGCCTCGATACGCCCTCAATGGCGCCATGGACAGCAGCTACTTGGTCCACCGTGGCTACGGCCGACAGCTTCTTGCTCACCTCAGCGTCCTCCTCAGCCATCGCCTCGACCATCTTCGCCGCGTAGATGGTCGAGGAGCGCCGGAATCGAGATCCACCGCTGCCGGAACCGGGGTTGGGTGACTCCCCCGCCGATGCCGCGGGACTCGGTGGTGTTATCGGTGTCAACGAGGACGGCCCCAGTGACGAGCACCGCCGCGGTTGGCGGAGTGAAGCGGAGTGCAGCAGTGGTCGGGCGGTGGGTGCGGTGAGTCGCGGGGTGGGGGAGGGAGACGGTGGGCAGGATTGTAGTGGGGGGGTGAGAGTGGAGCGGCTAGGCGGCAAGACAGCGGGTGTAGTAGAGGGCGGCGGGGAGGCCAGTTCACCCCCTGCATCAGCGACACGACGGGCGGGGAAGAGGGGCAACGGCGGAGGAGGGGGGAGCCGACCGGCGGCCGACGGGTCGGACTGACCGTCCACGCCAGCGTCCGCGGGGTGGAACATGGCGGACTGGCAGGGTAAGAGCCGCCCACGGTACTTGTCGGCTTGTCGACGCACAAAAACCGAGGCAAAGAGCATGCGCGCCCCCCACACCGTCGACGAAGACGCGTTAAAGCGACGCAGGCCCGTCTTGAGCGACTTCACTGAGTCGGTGTCCCCAAACGCGATGGTCCGCTCGCGGCAGAGGTCCTGCAGCATTTGCTTAGTTGTAGAAGCATCGTCCAACAGCTGTTGAGGCACGGGCGGGATGAACGAGGCCCGCGGATTGGCAGCACGCGGCCGCTTGCAGCCAACCCAGTCCGACACCCCGGTATGCAGCACTGCCTCGAGGTCTCCGATGGTGGCCGCCGGCCTCTTGCGCTTCTGCGCCGCCCCTCGGGCGACCACACCAGCCCTGCCGGCAACACGAGCGGCGTCAGATGCCCGCGCCGCTCTGGAGCCTGCCGCAGCAGCGGCGCCCCGAGCGGCAAAAAGGACGGCGGAGGGTCCCCTCGGCGCTGGCGCAACCAGGAATGGCGTAGCAGGGTTCGTGGTCGCCGACGGTCGTACGACAGCGGGAGAGGGAGGCAGCGCGACGACAGCTGCTGCAGAGGAAGCAGGCAGAACCCGGGCAGAGGCATCGGCCCGCGCCGCATCAGCACCGCCGCGGGCAACAACGGGATCAAGCAGCAGGGAGGAGGGGAGCAGCACAGGAGCAGCGCAAGGAGGGGGGGAGGCGCGAGGGTCGATTGGCGCGGGGGCACCAGGTGGCGGGCGGGCAGACGCAGGTGGCACAGCGGCAGTCCGGGCGGCGAGCGGGAACACGGCAACCCCAGTGTCGCTGGCCGCCAGCGCGGCCGCCGCACGACGAGTGGCCGCCACCACTGCAGAATCAGCTGCTTGGCGCGCGGCCGCGCCCGCCAAGGGCGCGCC
>ENA-ORXU01003049-ORXU01003049.1-marine-metagenome-genome-assembly--contig:-NODE-3049-length-10782-cov-3.109855_pt1 | contig 10782 bp, 8 predicted proteins | sample MGYA00237869_ERZ511484 | MGnify/ENA metagenome assembly ERZ511484 | reverse complement strand
AGTCCATGAGCTTCTGAGGTGTACGGTGAGCACTCACCACGTCAACCTCAAAGGGAATCGAAAATTCCCGCAGAACATCTACCGCCTCCTGCATCACCTCGAGATCTGAGTCACTGCCCATTATTACGCTGACCATAGGATAGAACTTTTAGGCTTGGTGCACGACCACCTTTAACAGTTGGCGGACATCGTCTGCCACCTCGAGCGCTTCGCTCAAGTCGTCACGAACGATGTTGACATGTCCCATTTTTCGATGGGGGCGAGTGCTCGTTTTGCCGTAAAGGTGAATGTGCACTCCTGGTATGCTGAGCACCTCATTGAACCCTTGGTAGGCTGCTGGTCCTGTGTGGCCGGGCTCCCCTAGCAGGTTGATCATTACAGCTGGGCGATACTGCTCGGTGCTGCCCAATGGCAGGTCGAGTACCGCGCGCAAATGCTGTTCAAATTGTGAGGTAGCGAAGCCATTCATCGTTATGTGGCCGCTGTTGTGAGGTCTTGGAGCAACCTCGTTGACCCATAAACTGCCGTCCTCGAGCAAAAAGAACTCTACTGCAAGCAGGCCTTCAATTTCAAGATCGCCAATAAGCCGCTCAGCGAGTTGGCGCGCAGCCTCCGCAACAGCATGAGGAATGCGAGCCGGAGATACAAGCTTGGTTACGAGATTTTCATCTGGGTCGAAGGCCATTTCTACCGGCGCATAAGTTTGCACCTCACCTGAGGGTCGACGAGCTGCTACTACAGCGAGTTCAAGGGTGTATGGAGCTAAACCTTCAGTAAGCGAAGGCCCTTGCAGCAATTGCGAGAGGTCTTCGTGCGACCGAACGATCTGTACGCCTCGTCCGTCATATCCGCCCTTTCGTAGCTTTTGCACAAAGGGGATTGCCAATTTGCCATCCTTGACAGCTTCCTCTATTGCCGAGGCATCTTCCCACAGCCGGAAGGGGGCTGTTGGAATGTGGTGTTCTTGATAGAAGCTTTTCTGTAGTCCCTTATCCTGTATAAGCTCGATCGCCTCGGGGCTGGGTCGAGTCGCTACACCATGCTCATCGCGCAGCGCTCGTAAGCCAGTCGTGGAAACGGCCTCGATCTCAATGGTAACTGCATCTGCATGCCTACCAAAGGATTCTACGGTGCGAGCGTGAGAAAACTCCCCTTCTGCAAAGCTCTGGGCGTTATACGCAGCCGGAGCTTCAGCGCTCGGATCGAGGCAATGAACTTTGACCCGTAATGGCTGGGCTGCTGTCGCTAACATGGTGCCCAACTGGCCTCCGCCGAGTACGGCCACAGTTTTGGTTGGGAAGTACGAATCGCTCACAGGGGGAAGGTAAGCGAATCACCTATCGAAAGAATCGGTCGACATCGCCTTAAGCGATGCCGACCGTCCGAAAACACACAGTAGTTCGTTTGAGATTATTGAATTTGTTGGCGATGGGCGATGGTCATCGTCACTACAGCGAAGGTCAGCGCGTAATCGGCTCTGCGATGTAATCGCACCCGGGTATTTCTTCCTCAATAGCGCACATCTTTGGCACCATGGGAACTGTACTCTTCAAGAATGCCCGTCTCGTCAATGAGGGCAGTATAACGGAAGGTGACTTGTTGGTGCGCAATCAGCGCATTGCGCAAGTGGGTGGCTCGATTGCTGCGGGGGAAGCCGACATCGTTGACCTCGATGGCAAAATTCTCATGCCTGGCGTTATAGATGACCAGGTGCACTTCCGTGAGCCTGGACTCACCCATAAAGCTGATCTTACCACAGAATCCTTGGCTGCAGCCGCTGGCGGAACGACCAGCTTCATGGACATGCCGAATGTAAAACCGGCATCTCTGACACACGAGCTACTCGCCGATAGGTACGCTCGCGCAGCAGAAGTATCGGCGGTCAATTATAGCTTCTACATGGGCGCTAGTAACGACAACCTCGAGGAAGTTCTTAAAACCGATCCACTAAGCGTTTGCGGCATCAAGGCTTTCATGGGCAGCTCGACAGGCAATATGCTAGTCGACGATCGGGAAACGCTCGACAGACTGTTTGCGGCTGCACCAACACTGGTCGCCACACACTGCGAGGATGAGGCGACCATTCGACGCGCTACTGCTGAGGTTAGGGAGGCAAAGGGCGATGCTGCAACGGCCGCCGATCACCCGATTGTGAGGCCGAGGCAAGGCTGCCTCATCAGTAGCAGTTTGGCGCATGAGCTTGCGGTAACCCACGGCACCCGCCTGCACATTCTTCACATAACAACTGCTGAAGAACTGGCGCTTTTTGAGCCCGGGCCAATAAAAGGAAAACGCATCACTTCAGAGGCTTGCGTGCATCACCTCACGTACAGCAACGAAGATTATGCGCGGCTCGGCAATGGACTAAAATGCAACCCTGCCGTTAAGCTACCTAGCGATCGTGACGCTATTTGGAAGGCCTTGCTTCAAGACCGTATCGACGTTATCGCCACCGATCACGCGCCCCATACGATTGAAGAGAAAGCCCAGCACTATTGGAAGGCACCTGGCGGAGTTCCACTTACCCAGCACGCACTGCTCATGATGCACGAAGCCGTGCTCGCAGGACGGATGGACTGGACTATGCTGGTCAAGAAGATGTGCCACGCTGTCGCGGACTGCTTTCGTATAGAAGATCGAGGCTACCTTAGAGAAGGTTATGCCGCCGACTTAGTGGTCTTCGATCCAAATACTCCCACGGCCGTGAGCAAAGCATCGCTTTACAGTAAATGCGGCTGGTCAACCTTTGAGGGCCACACCTTCCCAGGGCGAGTTGCGTCAACCTACGTGAATGGCACCTGTGTGTATGACGGTGAGCAACCTCGTCGTGTCGCCTCAATAGCACAGCGGTTACGATTTAGAGCACTCAACTGATGGGGTGCTCCTTGGCGAGATTAATTCTGCCTGTTACCAGCGTTGAACTGGGTCGGTAATTTAAGCGCAGATGCGAGTGGAAGGCTCCCAAAGAAGGTCATGAATTGCTGATGCAAAGCCATGAGTTCTTTCAAATGGGCCCTCAGTTTAGGGTTTGTATTAAGCGCCTCTGTGATCTGCGAGACCTCGGTGGGAGTGCATTCTCCGTCTATGTAGCGCCAAAGCTCCCGATCTGTGACCTTCATAATTTTAAACACTAGCTATCGTCGCAGTAGAGGCAAATTGCACGGCCGAATCATGGGGAGTTTATCGGTTCCGTATTGCTCTTTAGAAGCTCAGATATTAGTCAAGTGTTCAATAATTGTGCGAGATTCTGCCGATGGCAGCACTTGAACGTAGAATGGAAAAGCGCTCCTTAACTGCGAGCATCATTTCCAGCCTGTTGCATGCGCTTGTTGGAAAAGTAGAGGACTGGCAACGACAATCCGAGCATGAGGCCACCCACAAGTATGGCGAGCTTGCCGGCAACGGTGTAGTTGTATGCTGTCGCCAATTGTCCTACCACAATGAGCAAAGGCACAAATGAGAGCAGCCAAAGTGACATGTTGCGTGAGCGACGAGCCTCACGAGCATACCGCAGCTTTAGCATTTCGAGTTGATGCTGCCGCTCTGTAAGCAGAAATGGATTCTCTGGCCAGGGTACACCAGGTTTGCGGGGCTCATAATGGAAAGCCAGTTCGGCATTACCGAGTGTCTCCAAGCGCTTAAGTTGCCGTTCGAGATCTGGGCTTAGCTGGTCTTGTGGCTCGGGACGCATATGAGTATAAAGCACTATTCAGCGATGAAGGTTTCATTCGGCTACGTCGTTATTCTTCTATTTGGGTGTTTGCAATCTTGCGTACCAAGTCGGCGCACCCTGCCCGACGAACTGAGAGAGGTCAGTGGGGCTGTCAGAACTCCAGACGGCACTTACGTTACTCTCAATGATGGAGGCAACGCCGCATCGCTATACCGACTCACCGCTAATGGTCAGGCGGAAGCTGTGCCGCTAGATATCCCCAATGTCGACTGGGAGGCCTTAGCGCAATACGAGGACGGCACGCTTTGCATTTGTGACATAGGGGACAACCGTAAGCAGCGCGATCATGTCGACTTCTATCTTGTTGAAGGTCCTTCCACGAGGCAACTCCAACGCAACTACCCAGATGGTGCACACAACGCAGAGGCTTGCTTCATATACGATCATCAACTCTATGTTCTGTCAAAGGCGAGAGTAGGGTGGCAGCAACGCGAAAAGCCAGCGTACCTCTATCGCGTAGACACGCTTGCCTCCGGGCCCCAGGATATGACTTTGGTTGATTCGTTGGTGCTCCGGCGAAGAGTCGTGACTGGAGCTAGTGTGCTTCCTGCTAGCAACCGGCTCGCTATCGTAAGCTATGACTTCGGGCGCGTTCTCAACTTCTTCCCACGGACACGTCCAAGTGTCTTTACCGTTGAGCTGTCAGGGCAAGGAGGCTTTCGCCAAAACACCCTCCGCGAGCGCCGAATTCGAGCTCCATTTGCGCTCACGCAATACGAAGCGATAGCCCCAACCGACGATGCCGACGAGGTAATCATCTTCAGTGAGAAAACACTTTGGCTTCCAGCGCGCCAGCGCCGCGTGTCTTTACCTAAAGAGCGAAGTCCGAAAGTCGATGATTAACTTAGGGAAGGCAATACCTAAATCGGTGAACGTTGAACTGCGACCACCCTGCATTGAAGATGCTGCAGCGCTGGCCGAGTTGGCCAACGACGAGGCTGTATCTGCCATGTTGCGCGATTATTTTCCTCATCCGTATTCGGTAGATGATGCGCTCCGATTCATTGATACCGTCGGGGAAAAGTCCGGCCCACGTACAGATTGGTTCATCTATGCCGACGATGCAGTAGCCGGCGTGATGGGACTCTTCCGCGGAGAGGATGTGTACCGCTGCAATGCTGAAATTGGCTATTGGGTAGGTAAGCGGTATTGGAATCAGGGAATTGCAACCGCGGCTATTGGTGAAGCTGTGTCTTATGCCTTCGAAAACTTGGATGTCGATCGAGTCTATGCAGAGGTATTTTCTATCAATCCCGGGAGCTATCGGGTTTTGCAGAAATGCGGCTTTACTGAAGAGTATCGCCTCGACGATGTGGTCATCAAGCACCAGCAACGCTGCGGTGTGATCTCTATGGGCATTAGGCGACAGCGACCTAGTACAGAGAAGCACGGCGAACCCTGGTTTTGCCGAAAGGCTAAAGAATATTGATCGTAAAAAAGCCGACCTGCACAGCGCAGGCCGGCATAGGGTGCCCGAGACTGGACTCGAACCAGCACGTCCCAAGGGACACTAGCTCCTGAAACTAGCGCGTCTACCAATTCCGCCACCCGGGCCAAGGAAGCTGCGCGACCTCATCCATGGGAGGTCGCGGGGTAGTATTTCGACGGGTACCGAAGGTGGGGCTCGAACCCACACTCTGTTGCCAGAACTGGATTTTGAATCCAGCGCGTCTACCGGTTCCGCCACTTCGGCGTTCGCAAGCCAAGGGTCGTCTTGCAAAGCCTTCCGTCGAAAGCAGCGCAAAAGTATTCAGATCAACCCAAACGAAAAACCCTCCTTTCTCAGATCAAAAGCTCAAAATTTGAGGGATCCAGATCAATAGGCCGTTCGCACTATCCATGGCTTACCTGGGTTGTGCCTTTTATGCAGAAACAATCCTCCGCTGCAGCAGCGAAGTCCAACGAAAAGGAGCATTTCGACAAAATAGAATTTCTTAAAAACGTCCACCCTTGCCCAGGCAAACCTTACCCGTTAGGCGCACGGTACGACGGTCGTGGTACCAACTTCGCGCTGTTTAGTGAATCTGCCGAAGCAGTCGATCTGTGTCTCTTTCTAATTGAAGACCCGGGCGACGAGGTGATTCGCATCAGCGTTACTGAGCGGACGGATCAAATTTTTCACTGCTACCTCCCCGAGCTACCACCGGGCATCCTCTATGGATTTCGAGTGTACGGGCCATGGGATCCTCAAAATGGTCACCTCTTCAACCCGAGTAAGCTCCTCATGGACCCCTACGGCAAAGGAGTCAATACGACCGTTGACTGGTCCAATGCACTGTACGCCTATCCAGTAGAATCCGGAAACGAAAAGCGCTACCTGCAAGAGCAGCACGAGGATTCCGCTCCCTTCGTCAACAAAAGCGTGATTATTGACTGCCAAGGCTACGATTGGCAAGGTGATCTGCTGCCTGAGACTCCCATGCACAAGTCCGTCATCTACGAATTGCACGTTAAGGGCATGACCGCGCTCAACCCGCTAGTGCCCGAAGCAGATCGAGGTACCTATAAGGGCTTGGCGCATCCAAAGGTGCTGGCTTACCTGAAAGATCTCGGCATCACGGCCATAGAGTTGATGCCAGTCCATCAGTTTGTGCATAGCGAAACACTGCTCGACCGTGGCCTCAGAAATTATTGGGGCTACAACACCCTCAATTATTTTTCACCCCACTCGGAATATGCGAGCAACCGTGACGTCGGGGCTCAGGTCAACGAGTTCAAGGACTTGGTACGGGCGTATCACGCTGAAGGCATTGAGGTGATCCTCGATGTTGTGTTCAATCACACCAGTGAGGGCAATCATTATGGGCCGATGCTGAGCTACAAAGGCATCGACAACCGAGCATACTACCGGCTGGTAGAGGATCAGCCCGAGTACTACATGGATTATACCGGTACCGGCAACACGCTCAACATGGTGCACCCTCGCACACTCCAGCTCGTCATGGATTCGCTGCGGTATTGGGTCACTGAGATGCACGTCGACGGCTTTCGCTTCGATCTAGCGGCTGCGCTTGCGCGTGGCCTCTACGACGTGGGTAAGCTGAGCACCTTCCTTGACACTATCCAGCAAGATCCAGTTATCTCACAGGTCAAACTCATTGCCGAGCCTTGGGATGTGGGGCCAGGCGGCTACCAAGTAGGCAACTTCCCCATCCTTTGGAGCGAGTGGAACGGTGAGTACCGCGACTGCATGCGCAAATTTTGGAAAGGCGATGAGGGTCAATTGCCGGACCTAGCGTATCGGCTCACCGGAAGTTCTGACCTCTATCAAAAGAACGGGAGAAACCCCTGGAACAGCATCAATTTCGTCACTGCTCACGACGGCTTTACGCTGAGAGATTTAGTTAGCTATAATAAAAAGCACAACGAAGCCAACGGCGAGGATAACGAAGACGGCACCTCGAACACCAACAGTTGGAACTGTGGCACAGAAGGGCACACCGATAACAAGGATATCAATGCACTTCGCGCTAAGCAACAGCGCAACTTCCTCGCTACGCTGTTGCTGAGTCAGGGCGTGCCGATGATAAACATGGGCGATGAGTACGGGCGTACTCAGCACGGCAACAACAATGTTTATTGTCAAGATAACGAGCTGAGTTACGTCGACTGGGCGTGGAACCACGAACAGCAGGAACTTCACAACTTTACCCGCGCATTACTTAAGCTGCGGGCCGATAATCCTGTGCTTCATCGCGGACGCTTTTTCTCAGGACGACAAACAGAAGATTCCGCTTTGTCTGACATCTACTGGCTGAAAGCCAGTGGGAAGGAGATGGCTCCTGAAGATTGGGGCCTCAGCAGTTCCAAATCACTTGGCGTTATCCTCAACGGAGAGGCTATGGACGAGCGTGATGAGAACGGGGAGCCGATCCGCGACGACATCTTTATGCTACTGCTCAATGCACATTTCGAGACTGTGAAATTCACGATGCCTGGCAGCCAGGAGCGCACCGAGTGGAGAGACATCGTGAATACCGCTGACGGAACTGTGGCCAGCGATCGAAAACACTCGGCGCAGTCGGTCTTTGATTTGCCTCCACGCAGCACGGTGCTATTCATTCGTGAAAAGTCCTATGATGAGGTTGACGATCCGCAACCTTGGCGCGTGGAGATGGCTCAATAAACTTCAGTATGAGACGACACCCTGGAACACACTATCGAAATGGGACGACTGAGGTCGTGCTCTATGCTCCAACGGCCAGCGAAGCATGGCTACACCTAGCAGACCACCAAGCGGAGCGCGCCCTCACTAAACAAGACGACGGATACTTTACGCTGACGGCCGATGATTTGCCGCCTGGCACACGCTATCTGCTCCGAACCAACAAGATGCGTACGCCACGGCCTGATCCGGCAAGCCGCTATCAGCCGGACGGGGTACATGCGGCCTCCGCTATCGTGGACGACGCCCTCTTTACGGAAGATCGGTTTGCTTGGCCTGGGCGTCCATTGTCCGAGATGGTGCTCTACGAGTTGCACATCGGCACCTTCACCAAAGAAGGTACCCTGGAGGCAGCTATAGAGTGGCTGCATCTCTTGGTAAAGCTTGGCGTCAACACCGTCGAGCTGATGCCGCTCAATCAATTTCCGGGAGCCCGAAACTGGGGCTACGACGGCGTGTATTGGCAAGCCGTACAGAACAGCTACGGAGGCCCGGAGCAACTCGTACAATTTATAGACGCCGCTCACGAGCTGGATCTTGCCGTGATTATAGACGCGGTTTACAATCACCTCGGACCGGAAGGAAATTATTTGCCAAAGTTCGGGCCCTACCTTACCGAGAAGCATCATACGCCCTGGGGCCCAGCGGTAAATCTTGATGATGCTGGCGCAGACGGCGTTCGCGATCTCATCCTAGCTTCCGCCAAAACATGGCTCGTCGACTACGGTGCGGATGGTTTACGTCTCGACGCTGTGCATGCCCTGCGCGATTCTAGTGCGACGCACATTTTGGAAGCGATGAGCTCGGCGGCCAAAACCTGGTCGGCAGAGGTCCGTCGTCCGCTCACCCTCATTGGCGAATGCGACCTCAACGACCCAAGCTACATCACTCCTGCGCGCGAGGGTGGGTTAGGACTTCACGGCCAGTGGACAGATGAATTTCACCATGCCCTGCGAACTCACATGACTGGCGAGACGCGAGGATATTATGCAGACTTCGGCTCTCGCGATGCGCTAATTCAGTCGCTTCGATCGGGCTATAACTACGTGGGACAATACAGCGAACATCGCAAGCGGCGGTTCGGCAAGATGCCTACTGGGAGAGAGCTTCATCAGTTTGTAGTGTTCGGCCAAAATCATGACCAAATAGGCAATCGAGCCATAGGTGATCGGCTAAATCATCACCTCAGTGAAGCTGAGTATTTGCTCCAAGCGGCGACTGTTATCTGGAGTCCATTCACACCAATGTTATGGATGGGGGAGGAGTATGCGGAGACAAATCCCTTCCCCTACTTCGTAGACCATGGCGACCCGGCCATACTCGCTGCTACACGAAAAGGGCGCATGCGTGAGTTTGCGCCCTTCGTAGAGGAGGGTCAGGAAGTCCCAGACCCAGGCTTGAAGCGCACCTTCACTTCAGCCAAACTGACCCATAAGCGTAAAGGGAAAGTCTACAATTTTTATCGGGAAGCCCTAGCTGTGCGAAGGCAATATTGGCCGTTGCGAGAGCGCAACCTGGGCACCCACGATGTGGAAGAACTCCACGGCGGCCTTATCGGGTGGCGGATGCCACTCACGGATGGTCGGCGCATCATTGTGCTGGCCAACTTTGGCGACGACGATGCTGCGCTTAGCTCGCTGTCTCCAGGCTGGGACGTGCTTGCCAGTAGGCTGAGAGCCTACACGAATAAGCCAAGCGATGTATTGGCGGCCAAGGCTGCGGCAGTATGGCTCACCGCATAAACCTGACACCTCATATCCTCTCACTATGCTGAAGGCGCCGCTTTCCACGTATCGTGCTCAACTCAATAAAAATTTCACTTTTCGCGACTTGCACGATAAGCTGGAATACCTCGCGGGTCTCGGCATCGACTGGATCTACGCTAGCCCCGTCACGGCAGCGGTGCCCGGGAGTTCGCACGGCTATGATGTCACGGACTTCAATGCGCTAAATCCCGACTTAGGAACCGAGCGTGATTGGGCAGCATTACATGAGCGGCGGCGTAGCCTCGGCATGGGCTGGCTGCAAGACTTTGTGCCCAACCACATGGCTTATCACCTAGCAAATCCTTGGGTTACGGAAGTGCTTAAGCATGGTGAAGCGAGCACGGTAGCGAAGCACTTCGACATAGATTGGCGTCATCCAGACTTTCGCGGGAAGGTGATGCTGCCCATTCTCGGGGCGCCGCTCGAAGAGGTAGTTGGGCAAGGCCACATTCAACTCGATATAACCAAGCGCGTGCTGCGCGTATACGACCGCTCATTGCCGCTGAGTGCCCGGAGCCTTAGCCGAATCAGTGATTCTGGGGAGGTGGAGCTTAAAGAGGTTATAGCTGCGCAGCACTACGCGCTCACAGATTGGAAGGCTACCAATTCCGTGATCAACTATCGTAGGTTTTTCACGGTAAATGGGCTAATCTGTTTGCGACAAGAACGGCCAGAGACTTTCCGCGCCACGCACGCGCTGCTGGCCAAGTGGATAAAGGACGGTGACATCGACGGCGTCCGTATCGACCACGTTGACGGCTTGCTCGATCCAACCGGCTACCTCAAAAGGTTGCGAGAACTACTGGGCGAGGATACTTACATCGTGGTCGAGAAAATTCTAGAAGCGGGAGAGCAGCTCCCCGAGGAGTGGCCGGTTGAAGGGACTACAGGTTACGATTTCCTTGGCTTCGTCAATCAAGTTTTGAGGGTTGAGCCCAACTATGGGCCCGAGCATCCTCTCCACAACTTGGAGGAAGTGCTCGTTGACAACAAGTATTGGGTACTAGAGCACCGGATGGCGGGCGAACTCGACAACTTGGTGCACCATGCCCAGGGCGCGCTTGCAGGGCTACCATTGGGCGCGGATAAAAGCCGTCTGCGGGAGATCGTAGGTCGTT
>ENA-ORXU01003043-ORXU01003043.1-marine-metagenome-genome-assembly--contig:-NODE-3043-length-10790-cov-7.566601_pt1 | contig 10790 bp, 8 predicted proteins | sample MGYA00237869_ERZ511484 | MGnify/ENA metagenome assembly ERZ511484 | reverse complement strand
TTTTTGACCTCTGTGAGCGCCCCCCGATTTCCCATCCAAAGACGTTTTGGATGGGCTTTTTGAGCCGGGGCAGGGTCAAGAACCGCTGCAAGGATGTGCAGCACTGCGCAGCGCGGCCGTTTCTTCCACTCGTCGCTCTGGTCCGCGGAGCCCCTTCGTAAACTGATTGGACCAGCACAGATCACGCGATGTGGCGGTCGAGCCCATCCTTGCTGTTGATTGCGGCTTACTGTGGCCCGCAGGACGGCGCGAAAGCTCGTGGCCTTCGTCTCGGGGGTGCCTGTGCTTGGCCGCGGCGTCGGCGTCGCCACCGTCGGCGTCGCTGCCGTCGCCGCGGCGCGGCGTCGCCGGCGGCGTGGGCGGCGGTGACACCGGCAGCGGCGCTTTTCTCCGCTTGTCCGAGAAGAGCGCACCGATTTTCAACACGACAGCGGCAGTGGCAGCGGCAGCGGCGCGCGCGGGGAGCGGAAGGACGGGTGCTCGGGAATCCCCCCGAGCACCCCGTCCACGACGCCCGCCGCGCCTCGCCGGCTGTGGCGGGCTTAGTTTTGCCGAGTCTGGGGGGGGGCGCGGATGCGTCGGCGTCGGCTTGCTTGCTGGCCGCTGCGGCCGACGTACCCGACGCCGACGCGATGGTCCCCGCAAAAAGTTCCGCCAGTGACCCCAAACGCTCCAGCGGGGGTAACCTTCCCCCCCGCCGCCGACGCCGTCGCCGCACCGCTTTGTCTGTTGGGCTGCAGCGGGGAACATTTCGTTTGGCAGAGATGGGAGGGCACTTGCTGGGATGATGAGCAAGTACGGGGGGGTCGACGGGGTCGGCAGGGTCGCGAGGGTCACAATGGCAAGGGGCATATACTTTTACTTCACATCCCAAGGGAAAAAGACATTCAGAAAGAAGCGCATGTCCAGGCGGTCCTGTAGCGGGCCGTCCATTGCCGGGAGGTCCGCGTCGATCCCACGGCGTTGCGCAAGGTCTGCAAAGTCGGGGACAATGAAAGCAAGCCGTCGCACGTGGTCCGCCGGCACGAGACGCAGTGTCACGTCACTCGCGTTGTCCGCCATACGCCACTTGAGACGCACGCACCCACGCGCAGCGAACGGGCACAGGGGCTCGGCAGGCACGACCTGCATCGGCACTAAGACGACGGCATCGCCCTTGCTCCCACGCACAATCGCCCGCAACACGCCAATGCACACCCTGGACTCGTCCGCACCAGGGTGGTAGAAAACTGCATCATACCAGGGTGCGCCAAGGTAGTCGTCGGCAGCGCGCAGCAGCTGCCGCACGCGCGTCCCGCAGTCGAAGCGCGCCTGAATGGGCGTGCGCGTTGGGACACGCACATGGTGGTCGGCCGGCATATTTAAAAGCGCCCCGACGTTGGCCAAGTCGGGGCGCCTGGCCAGGTCTCGAACCGACACGCGGGCGGCATTGTAGACACGCTTGTTCTGCTTCCGACTCCGCTCCGCCTGGGCAGCTATGGCGACGGTCGGGGCGGCACCGCACGCCAAACCCGCCGATTCCGCCGCCGCCCCCGCCGTCGCTGCATCCGCGGCCACCCCCCCGTGAGGTGCGGGAGCCCCACCGACCGCCCCCGCCACCGCCGCCGCCGCCGCCGCCGCCGACCCACCGTGGCCTGCCGGCCCTTCCCCAGTCGCCATCGCCGCCGCCGCCGCGCGCTCAGCCAGCGTCGCCCGCCAAGACGCGGCAGCGGCCCTGTCCTCCTCGGCGTGACGGGCAAGGATGTTGCGCGCACCATGCGCGTGGCGAACGAGTTGGCGAGTGAAGGCGCCGGCTTCCTTATTCGTGCGTGCATAAAACGGCTTGTCCGCCTTGTGCTCGCTCTCGTTCTCGGCGGTGTTCCCGTTCTGCACGTTCCCGTGCCACTGGATGGCGTCGGCGACGTGACAGAGCAGTTTGTGCATCTTAACGGACGCGATGTGGCCAAGGATGGGGGTCACAAACTTCGTAACAAAGATCTTGGCCTGCTCGCCCATGGCGCGCCCCTCCGCCATTGTCATCGCCGGCGGCACGGCGGAGGTGGTGCGCCCGGCGATGCGCGCGTACAACACGGCATATTCGGTGAACATAGAGGTGACAGCGACATGCATGGGGGTATCCCCCCACACATCGTGGTACGCTTGCCAGTTGAACACAAAGTTCTTTCCGACCTTGGCTGCCGCGTCATCGTCGGTGTCTGCGTCGTAGCCCGCCGCGTCGGCTGACGCCACCGCCGCCGCGCGCTCGGCCTCGTGCTCCACGGCAAACGCGCCGTCCACGTCCTCGTCTCCATCCTGCCCAAAAAGTCCGGCCACAATGAACGGCAGGATGGCAACGCCGTCCCTTTGCTGCTTCCCCGTGAAGACTGCCTGTTTCTCATTTGCTCGCACAATGTAGCTATTGAAAAGACACGAGAACAAGAAGAGGGAAGTGGGAAATAGGCCAGAGAGCGACAAGAGACGTGTCAGACAAGGACGTTACTTGGCAATAGCCGGAGCTCCCTCGCACGGCCAAGTACACGCCAACAGGACACCACAGACAAGAGATCAGCGATACAGCACAGACGAGACGCGACGCGACGTACCCTGGCGGCGTCTTGCACGCCTTGCTTCTTCTGCCAAGACGGAGGAGACGTTTGAAGGCAACGCGGCGGGTCGCCGTCCCAGATCCCGCTGGTGGTTTTTTCCCGTTGCACAAATAGGGGAACACGCGGACAAGGCGGTGGACCAGCATGCGGGTTACCCCCAGATCCATCACCTGCAACAGATGCACAGCAGTAAGAAGCGAACGAGAGAAGGGAAGCAGAGCGAGAGCAGGGCAGGCGAGCGAGGCTCACAGTTGAACACGAGCGCATTAGCAAGAGGGATACACGAGGTGCGCACAGCCGCCAAACAGATGCCAAGTGGACAGGGAAAAAGAGAACGTACGTGTAAAACATCAAAGCCAATCATTTTGTACAGCAGCAGCGGGGCCGTCCCAAGGCCGGCCATGCCAGCCAGCCCGGGCACGCCGCCCGACGCCGAGTCAAGGGCGCCTAGCGCCACCCGCCGGTGGCGCTCCCGTTGCCGCCGCGTGTGCTCGTAAGCCTCCACCTGGTTGGTGACCGTGTTGATGACGTTGCGCTCGTCGGCGTCGAGCGCCTGTGGCGCTCCGATCATCTCGATCTTGGCCATGCACGCAGTGCACGGGCGCGCGCACTGCCCGCCCTTGAGGCCCAGGACCGCCCTCTCCTCCGGCTGGTCGCAGATATACAGGAGGATGCGGGGGAAGGCCAACGCCTTCTGGTCGCCGACCTTCACTCGAAAGCCAATGTGGCTGCGGCCAATGATGTGCGTGAAGGCGGTATAGATGACCCGCTGCAGGATCCCGCACCGACGAATCCGCGCTCTTTCGTCCGCCCCAGGCTCCTGAAGTTTCCGCACAATCGGGACATACGCAACCGTAACCCATTCAATCGTTCCTGACACGTCATTGACTAGACGCACACGCACAGGGTACAGTTTGTGTGCTGAGAAAAGACGGCCAAGAAATGCAATGCGAACAAGAAAAAAAGGAACACATGGGTCCAGTTAGACATTGGACCCAGGCGGTGACAAGTAGTTCTGACCAAGCAGTGACAGCGCGGAGCGGCACACACCCACCACAAAAAAACAACGTACCGCCCGACCACGACAACTGGCTGCTGTCAGAGAACAAGTGAAGGCCCAGCACACAGGCCAGCTCCTCCCGGTTCTTCATGACCAGCTCCTCACACAACTTGAACGCGTCCCCGTCCAGGGGCGTCTCCCGTCGGTCGCTGGGCGGCGCCGGCCCAGCCACGCCGCTCCACAGCTGGATCTTGTCCCCCTTCCGCTTTATCAGCGCCCTCACCACCTGCAATACGTCACGGAAGTACGCCTCGTAGGGGACGCCACCCTCCACCAGCTTAACCTTCTTCCACCCCGCGTTGAGGGCGGCGTCGTCGAGGTCGTCGCGCAGAGCGTTCTTGAACGCAGTCACAGAGGGGAACTGGTAGCGGAGCGTCTTGTGGTGCCCAGCATCTTCAGCCATACCCGCCTTAGTTCCATCCCAAGTGTCCAAAAAGTCATATAAAAACTCCTGGTCCTTCTGAGAGAGGCCCGCCCCCCCCACCTGCAACACAAACCGCTGCAACGCGCGGAGACGCACAGTGTTAAAGCGGCCGAGCTTGGGCCGCTTGCGCCTGTGCACGAGCGGCTGGGCGCGTCGCTCGTCCCCAAGCGCCTCGTACAGCGCCCGCACATGCAGGCCGACCGACGAATAGAGGTATTCGGGCACCGCGTCTGCGGCGGCGGCGCCGCCGTCAGCGGGGGGTACCAGCACTCGCGTCAGCTCCAGAAGCGTCCTCAGTTGGGACTCAACGGCGCTGTGCGCGGTTGAGCCCGAGTTGGAGGACGCCTGCGAGACCGGCGGCGGAGAGGGAGGCGGCGAGGGCGGCGGCGATGGCGACGGCGACGACGCCGCGACGGACTCGTCGTCGGCCTCGTTGCCGTTGGCCAGATCACCACCAGCCCGGTTTGCACCCGCATCAGAACGAGCACGTCTCCGCAGAGCCGTGCGAGCACGCTCCCGACGGGCCACACCCGCACGGCTGCCGGGGTCCGACGCATCCTCTTGGTCTGAGGCGCGGTCCTCGGCCGCCCTCTCGCGGGGACGACGACGGGGGAGTTGTGTGTGGTGCCCTACCAGGCCGTCATGGATCCCGTACTGGTGGCGCCGCAGCGCCGCCAGAAACTGCGCCTCGAAACCGCATTCGCATACGAGAAAAGGGCGGGTAGGCGGGACGTCCGACATGACGCCTGCCTGACGGTGGCGCAAAAAAGAAGCACACAATCACAGACGGACCAAACATGAGGAAGAAAAGCGAATGCAACGCAGGCAGGAGTCAGAACATCGCCATCAGAGGTGAATGGCACAGCAGCACACACGTACACCCTTGTGCATCCCCCAGCACACCCAACATCCGAGAGAGGTGCGACAGTCGCGGCCACGTACCGTCAATGAGCACCCGGTCGGGATGTTTCTCGGTGCGACTTGCGACCCACCGACAGGTGTGCCGCCGAGCGACGCCTCCCCGCGCATTTTACACGCAGCTTGCATGGTCCCCCACCGGGCGCCTCGCCCGGATGCGACGGCCATCCTGAAACAAAGGAAGCCTGCGCGACAGCCAAATCCTATCCGGTGCCGGCAACCGAAGGAAAGACAAACGCGGGACAGTTGCGGTCAGCCTCTGCACGGTAGTGCAACACCAGTGGCCGAGCCCCACAAGCACAAAGCCCCAGACAGACGGCCGTCGAACGCGCGCAGGACCAAGTGCCGGATAAAGACCCTTCCCTCTGGAGCCATTGTCAAACAGGAAAACGGTACATCACTATCCAAGCCGTGCCTCCCCCCTCTCCCTTGACCAATCTTGCACCCAAGTGAGGCACCCCCCACTGTCGGCAAAGCATACGTACCTTGCCCAACAGCAGAAGAAACGCCAGTCGCGGGCGCGGACGACAGCAGCGACATTGCGTGCTCCAAGGCGCGAGAAAAGGGGCGTCGCCCCCGTGAGCGCAGGTGAGACCAAATGGCGTGGGGCGCCCAGCAGGTGCAAAGGCCCAGGCGAGCGCAAAGTCCTAGTTCAGCGCACGGGCCCGGACAAGCGCGAGGGCCGAGGTGGGCCTCAGCGCCCGGGTTGCATCGACCACCACAGCTATCATAGCTGTCATGATGCCAGCCGATGAGCGGTGCGGGCAGCCGCGGTGGCCGCAGCACAGGGGCAGTGAATGGCCGTGAGCGGTCAAGCGCGGCGACAGCAAATTGGTAGGACGAGCGCGCGGGGGCACGATTGGAGTAGAGGGCCACTCGTTTGGCAGAAAGCCACCAGGCGTGCCTGGGCAGCACGTCCACACCGTGACGCGACACGGCGTGCACCCCCCCGCGACGGTGACGACGACAGACGCCATCCACACAAAGACGGATGGGACGGATCGCTGTCGAGGGCACAGCAGCTGGACGTACTTTAACTTCCAGGGAAAACGTGGGTAGTCTCCACAGAGCACGACATTGAATCGATCGAGCAGTATCATTCCGCATTTTGAGTGACCTAGTAATGCAATTGCATTGATACCCTTGCTTTACAGAATATCTATTGCTCTCCAGCTGCCGCACGTGCCACTGTCATGCCACTGTGCGATGCATTTTTTTCAGCAAGTGGATTCAAATACGCACTTGGGATAAGTCGGGCACTGCTTCTCCATTGATCGATTGATCTGACACCACAAAAGCGCGCCCTCTGGCAAATCCTGGCGGCGACGGTGCGTCGCGACAGCGCTGCACCAGCCCCTACCCCCCACGTGCGGCCTCAAAGACCAACGAGCAAGTGACTTGACGACGTTCCCCCCGCGCACGTGATCGCCCAGTGGCCCGATCCACCCCCCCTCTGACACGGACGTCGCAGCGAGCTGTCACCCTCCTTTCCTCTGCACGCTCCTGTATCCTCGTGTGCGTCAAGCTGCTTGGAGCGCGCCTGTATGCTTCCTTTGCTTCGCTTTTTTCCGGTTGCGTTTCGCTCCGCGGCCCGCCCGCCCCCCCGTGCAGGCCAAGCCGGCACCCCTCCCCCCGCCCCCGCCCCGGCCGGGTTCGTTTTCTTTCGCGTTTTCCGGCCGTCGTTGCTCGCTGGGGTCTGCGTCGCCAGCCCACAGGCGACTCCCCTCTGCGTCCCCGACGTTGCCGCTCGCTTTGCTTCCCGCCAGGTGCGTTTGGGCGCGCTTTTTACCGCCCCTGCAAAAATGGGAGGGGAGCGTATGCAGTGCCGTTTGCATAGCTGGCTTCCCGCCAATTGTCGCTGGGCGCGCTCTCTTACGACACCGAGTGGCGCCTGCACCCCCCGCTTTCCCATGCCCCCCGTGCATCCGCTTGCTTTGCCTGCTCCTGCTTCCTCTGGATGCGCGCGTTTTCACCCCCTTCCAGACTCGCTCCTGGTGGACCCGTGCCGCGTCTCCGCCAACGCCACCGGTTGGTTGGGTGTGAGTGGGTCGGCCGTGCCCTCTCTGGGGAGCCGCTGGAGGCTCCAGAAATGGTACATAACCGTGCGTCCGGGGGGGTGAGCAGGGTGTCCGTCTGTGTCGACAACCCCACAAGCCGCCGCTGACTCGAGCACACCGCGTGGCGCTCTGGCTCTCTACTCTCTTCCGTTACCACTGCCCGCTTCCACCTGATCCCCCCCCCCCCCACCTCTTGCCCCCCCCCCTTCCTTTTTCCCCCCCCCCCCCCCCCCCCATGCTCTGACCACACTCCTGTCCTGTGTCCTCCCTCCGCCCTCCCTCCGCTATGGTGGGCAACCTTCCCACGGGGTTCGCGGCGCGGATGTCTGCATCGCCTGCGACGAATCCGTCTGTCGCGGCCTATCAAGCCGACCAGCGCCGCTGGGCCGAGCGCCGTGCCGCCGCGCTTGCCGCGGCTCCGCCCACTAACGACGACGCTGCCGCCGCCGCCGCTGCTCCCCACACCAGCGCGGCGCAGCAACCGCAGCTGCACCAGTACCTGCCCGGGTCGCAGGCCCTCGACCAGCCCGGGGCGGCGTCGTCGTCCGGCCACACGGGCGTCTTCTTCCCCTACTCGGAGCCGGTCAACGTGCCCGGGGCTGCCGCCGTAGCCGAGAGCGAGGCCGCCCCCGACCGCGTGGATAACCGCGGGCCCGATCCGTTTTGCGGCCCGCCCGCGCCCCTGCCGGGGGAGGGCATTGCGCACGGGTCACAAACGGTTTGGAATCTGGCCAGCGGCCTCCGCCAGGCCGGCGACGCCGCGGGGACTGCGCATCCGCTGCGGGATCCTTTTGTGCCGAGCCGGCTCGTGCCGTTCGGTAACGCCCCGTTCCGCGTCCGGACGTTGCCGTCGTCTTCGCTCCCGCCCCCCAAACCGATGACACCGACGCCACCCTCATCGGTGCGTGCAGCCCCACCGACAGAGTCGCCTGCTACACGCCAGGCGTCGTCATCCTTCGTGGCTGGGGCGCCGCAGCTTTCCCCTCCGCCCCCGCGGTCGTGGACCCCCGCCGAGGCGTCGGCGGCAGGGGAGCCGTGGACGCCGTCACCGGCACCGCCCGGGGGCTCCGGCGAAGCACCCTGGTCGCCTGCGCCGCCGACCCCTTCCGAGATGGCGGTGGACGTGGCGGCGGCGGAGGCGGCGGCAATGGCCATCTCGGCTCCTCCGTCACCGCCGCCGGCATCTCTCACTGCCCCGTTCCCTCCCGCCGTCCCCCCCCGTCGCCGCGGTGGCCAAGCCGGCAAGGGGGGCGCTCGCGGGAAGCGCACCGCGTCCAAGACGCCGACAGCCAAGTCCGCGGGGCCGCCCTCCAAGAAGAAGAAGACGGCGGCGGCGGCGGCGACGGCCACCAGCTCCGACAAGGAGGCCTCTGCTGCGGCCGCTCCGTCGCCCGAGGCGGCGGCGGTCTGGAAGCTCGTGGGCGGGCAGGTGGAGAAGGTAGTGCACGTCCAAAACAAGGCCCTATGGCTTGCCCTCAAGGACTCGGTGGAGCAGATTGACAACCTGCGCGCCGACGCCGTCCGCCTCGAAGCGCGCGTCGACGCGCAGGGTCAAGGCAACGAGCGTACGGCCCTGGCGGTCGGCGCCTTGCGAGTGGCGGTGAATCGCGGCGCCCACGTGGGCAGCTCTTGCGGCAGCGGTGGCAGCGGCGACGGTGGCGTTGGCGCCGGCGGTAACGGTGGTCTCGTCGCCGGCGGTAGCGGTGGCCTCGTCGCCGGCGGCACCGCCACCGGCAGTGGCAGCGGCAGCAGCGACGGCCGCGTCAAGGACGTTAAGCCTCATGTGAAGTACCAAGTCGCCAAGGACGCGGCCATGGCGCGTGCCCCCGAGAACGAGGATAAGGCCTCACAGTTTCGGCGCCCCATCCGCGCTGCCGTGAAGAAGCGCATGGCCAACGCCACCTCGTCCCGTGACGTTCTGATGGACGCGGGCACCACTACGGCCGTCATCGGCGCGGAGGTGGTCAAGGCCCTTGGCGTGCCTGCCGACGTGGCGCACAGCTACCTCATGAACCCCGTCTTCTTCCCGTCGTCCGCCGACGGCGGCCAGCCGACAAAGAAGCGCCCGATGGCGGTCATCACGAGCACGATCCCGCACACCATCGCGCAGATCCGCGAATTCGTGCTCAAGCCCTACTTCCACGTTCTCGGGTTCCCACACAGCCCAATGCCGGCACGCAAGGCAAAAAAGTACTCCAAGAACGACTACTTCATCTCGTCGTACAAGGGCGAGAAGGCGATGGTGGCGGCGGCTAAAAATGTGTTCACCAAGATTGGCGGTGGATCCCGCATCGTCAAGGACCGCGCGGCCGGCAGCCGCTACCACGTCGAGATGGTGGTCGGCCACCACGCGCTGTTTGCCTCCTTCGTGCGAAACGAGTTTGAGGTTGCACTGGGTCTTCGCAACCGCCGCCGCGGCGGCAACGGCAACGGCACGTACTGCCACTGGGTCGACGAGTTTGCGGCCTCCATCAAGCACCTGTCCAAGAACCACCAGAACAAGAAGATCCATGCCGGCTACCGCATCGTTGACGCCATCGACCCGGACATTGTCATGCGCACGAGTGGCGGTACCTGGGCTTTCTCGTCGCCGGAGGACGACCCGACGCACTTTCCGGCGGCTGCCATCACGCCGGCCTCCACGCGCACGACGGCTGCCCGCCCCCCGCGCTCTGCGAAAAGTGGGGCCGTTGCGTCTGCCCGCGACACCAACGACACACGCGCCCCGGCAACGGACGGGGTTGAGATGGGGGCGCTCCGTAACTGTGCGGACGACGTGATTGAAGTCGGCGGCACCGGGAGGGCCTCCGATGGAGGAGGCCAGTTGCCGCCGCCTACCTGTCTCGTCATCACGGACGACAACGACTCCGACCACCGCACCGCAGCCGCGGTGATTGGCCTCAACGAAGTGCGGCGCGCGGGCAACGGGGGGGGGGGCGCCGGGGGGGGGGGGGGGGACCCGGGGGGAGGTGACGGGGATGAGAGTGATGAGACGGGCGGGGGGACGTCGTCGAGCGACGCCGACGACTCGGATTCAGGCGAGGACAGCTCTTCGGACGGGGGATCCGACACTGGGGCTGTTGTTCGTGATGACGACGACGAAGAGGAGGGGCCCTAGTGATGGCCCAGTGCAGTGCATGCATGCCGTGACGACCACCGCTGCTATTGCTGTTTTGCTATGTTGTTTGCTTTCTCTTTGGCGGTGGGTCTCGCCGCTCGTGTTGATCCTTGATGATGCTTCTCATATGCACTTGGTGGAGGAAAAAAGCAGCATCAAAGTGCATCTCGTGCGGCACGAAGTGCAACTACAGGGGGCGTGTAGTGTCACGCACAAAAGGCAGCCAGGCGTCGTATCGTGCTTCTTTCCCGCTGTCAGTCCGCTCGTGTCTCTCATACCCACACGGCATTGGCCGAATCGTTGAGCTGCTGTGTCCAATGAGAAGCGAGTTCTTCGTAGGATGAGATCTTGCGTGTCCGAAACGGCCGGGCCTGCCGTGAATCACACGCTGTCTCTCGGGCGGGCCCGTGACCAGCAGCAACTCACGGGCAGAACTCGGGACTACGCCATCGTCTCAGAACGCCCATCCAAAGCCCATCCAAAGCCCAGCGGTATCCCATCCAAATAACTGTTGGATGGGCTTGGATGGGCTGGAAACGCCCATCCGTCAACATCCAAAGAGTGACGAGGAGACATCCAAAGCCCATCCAAAACCCGTTTGGATGGGGATTCTGCAAGCCGTGACGAT
>ENA-ORXU01003042-ORXU01003042.1-marine-metagenome-genome-assembly--contig:-NODE-3042-length-10793-cov-3.047219_pt1 | contig 10793 bp, 6 predicted proteins | sample MGYA00237869_ERZ511484 | MGnify/ENA metagenome assembly ERZ511484 | reverse complement strand
CGGCCTCGTTTTCCATCAATATTTTACTGCCGGATATTAGTAGTAGCATCTCTTTTGATAGCTTAAACTCCTCATGCAGTATGTTCCAAAAGTCCCCGTACTTTTCGTCCTCTTTCATATAGCTGGTCAGTTCGAAATAACATTTCGATAGCGACATCATGCTATTGAGCATCAAGGCCTGAAAGAAAGGAACATCTTTATATAATTTTTTCAGCTCTCGGAGCCTACCGGCGTCTTTCAAGGTTTTTATCGCAGTACCCAGACCAAAATACCCCGGAACGTTCTGTTTGAGCTGACTCCACGAACCCACGAACGAAATTGCCCGGAGGTCGGTGAGTTCCAACTGTTTTTTGTTTCCTCTTTTTCCCGGTCTACTGCCAATATTTGCTTTCTGATAATACTTTAAAGTACTTCTGTTCTCCAAATAGGGAATGAACATTTCATGTTGCTTTAGCGCATCGTATTTCTCGAAGCTAAGTTCCGAAAGTTCTTCTATCAATTTTCGTTGCTCTCTTGAAATGACGTTCTCTTTACCAAAGAGGTTATTCGATAGCCCTGCTGTTAGTAATTGTTCGCTGTTATGAATAAACTGGTCTTTCGTGCCATAGGAACTGGTAATCGTCTGGCCCTGAATCGTTAACTGTATTTCATTGTTGGCGACACCTTTGGTCTGCGCAGCATAAAAACGATGTGTTTTACCACCTCCACGAGCCGGTGGGCCGCCGCGACCATCAAAAAATATGGCATCGATACCGTTTTTATTGCACACTTTCGAAAGTGTTTCCTTCGTTTTTAGAATTGACCAGTTGGCTTTCAGATAACCACCGTCTTTTGTTCCATCGGAAAAGCCGAGCATTATCGTCTGAATGTTATTCCTGTTTTCTAAATGTGCTTTATAAACAGGCATGTCGAATAAGGTCTGCATGGTGGATTCGGCCCCATCCATTCCTCGCATGGTCTCGAAAAGTGGTACGATATCGAACGTAATCTCTTTTTTGTCCCATCCGCACCATCTGAAAAGTCCGAAAACAAAAAGTACGGAGAAAATATCTTCAGAATTACTGATGATATATCGATTACAGCCCTCTTCCCCGTTTGTAGCTTGAATGCTTTTCAATTGTGATATATTGGTAATGGTATCTTTTACGATATCTTCTTTGTAATCCTTGGCATTAAGCGTAATATTCTTACTGATCAGTAGACTTGTCAATTTTTTATCGGTAAGTTCATCAAGCGACTCCTTAATGAAACCGTTCTTCTTTAAGACGGTCTCCACCACCAATTTGTGCTTACTATGGTCTTGTCGAATGTCTAAAGTTGCAAAGTGGGTCTTGAATATTTTGACCTTATCTATAAAGTGATCCAATTCCTTTAAATATAAGCTATGGTATTTATTGACCAACAGTTCTCGTATATCGAGCAAAGGCTGTAGAATATCTTCGTAAACGACCGTTTTTTTGGTATCGAACATGGCCCTGTAGAGATTGGCGCGCAACTGTTTGATAGGGTCTTGTACGTCTTTGAACGTCAGCTTTTTTTGAATGCGCTTCAGGTCGTTATAGTAGCACTTCATTAAATTGATCCGCAATTCGTCGGCCACATCTTTGGTTATTGGAGCGGTCACAAAGGGATTACCGTCTCGATCACCTCCTGGCCAAAAGCCCAATTTCATGATGTCGTGGTTCTCAAAATTGGCATTGCGTATATTTTCTTTTATATAGGCGTAAAGCTCACCTACTGCATTGTAGTACGTATGACGCAAAATGTATATGATATTCTTTGCCTCATCAAGGGGTGTCGGTTTTTTGGCGTTTATCAACGAGGTCAAGCCCAATTGTTGTAGGGTTAGATCAATATCGTCGATACGGTCTTCAAGAATAAGGGAACGTAAATCGCCCATAATATCCAAAATGGCCGGGGTGTAGAACTGTGTCGGATGTGCGGTCAGAACGATTCGGGCACTAAAAGTCGAAAGCTTTTTAGACACTTTGTCCCAACTTTTATTCTTGTCTACCAATTCGAAATAATCTTTTATCGAAAGTGACCTTCGGTGTTCCTGTAATTTCGGAAAAGCGGCATCCTCCACGCTATCGTACAATACCACTTGACGCTCAACGTATTGAATAATACGAAACATAAAATCGATACGGTCTTTTTCAGAAGCGATATTGACAAAACTCTCGAAAAACGCCTCTAAAATTTCCTGGGGGTTCTGCCCGGAGGCGAGTCCCTTTCTACACTGATCCAGCAGCAGTGGAATCAACGTACCTACGTTTTCTATATTACGATAGGGAAGATTAAGAAAAAGACTGTTGTATACATTAAACTTATTATTGACGGATTTTTTAAACTCGATCAATCTTTCTGGGTGGTGCATCATCTAGGTAACTAACTTTTTGTGGAAAATGATTAGGTATTGTAGTATTTATTTCGACTTGTAAATATCGGCATTATTCCTCGCTCTTGAAGCTGTCATATACCGCAAATAACAAAATAGGCTATGTTCACCACAAAAACAACAGCTTTCACAACAATAATTTCAAATAAGGGAGGGAAGGAGATACTTTTACATTGTAATCAAATAAACGAAGTAAATTTTTTCATTTTCATATAGTGTTCTCGTAAAAGAGCCTCGCCCTCATCGGTAAGGCTCTTTTTAGTTAATTAGGATTTTAATTTTTCATTCCAGCAAAGATGAGAATCTACACTAAGTATCGCTGCAATCTAGCTAATGCCTTATCTGCATCGTTCTGCCATTCATTCTACAGGTAAAAAATCGCGCTGCAATTAACCAATTTTTCTATTAGAAAATTCTAAAAGTTATTTAAAAAACGGTCGATACTGCAGTACCCTAAAATTCAATGTATTGAAGCTAGGGTCTTTGTCCTTCATTCTTTTGTAGGCTTCCATACTTCCTACCGCCCTATTGGCAGCACCTGAAGGAGCGGTCAAGGAGACCGTTGTGATTTTTCGTTGCGATTTGGGAAGTTCAAAACGATAGATACGAGGTACGGTATCCGAAATGGTTTCCAAAGGAATACTCAGGGGCTTCAAAAGTTTGCGAAAGAAGTATTCGGGCCCGTTCTTACTGTTACCGCCCATAAACAGAATCACCTCCAAATTTCCAAATTCCTCAAGATAGCCGATTAGGTTTCTAAGGCGCACGTTTTGCATTCCTAGATCAGAGGCATCGACCTTATCGCGCTCGGCACTTTCTACAATATCACAGACCCCTAGCCTATTTTCCAATAAAAAATCCCTACGCTGTTCGATGGCGAATTGAGTATTCTCGTATTTCAAGCCGAGGTCAAAAATACGGTCGAGAATGGGCCAGAGCATTCCATTACTGCTGCCATAACAGAAATCAACATCGTCGGCTTTGAGCTCGCCGATTGTAAATCTTGGTGGAGGCAAGGTTCCTACAATCAATTTTGTCGCTTCCCGAAATAAAAAAGGCTCGTAAGGATGGGTATGCAGGAACATTATTTCGTGATTGCACATTTTAGTAAAAGAATAAGGCACTATCCTTTACTTCAAAACAAGTACGAGATCATTTGAATTTACCAACGAACCGCCCTCGAGTTGAATTTTATCTACGGTACCCTCTAAAGTTGCCGTGACGGTAGTTTCCATTTTCATGGCCTCAATAATAAAAAGGGGTTGGTTTGGCTTGACCTCTTGTCCTTTTTTTACGAGCACATTAGATAGAAGCCCCTGTAATGGAGCACCAATCTGCTTATTATTGTCGGTATCGGCCTTTACGTTTTCTATTTTTTCAACTTTGATCGACCGATCTTTTATGATGACATTTCGAAGCTGCCCGTTTATTTTAAAGAAAATACTAACGTTTCCGGCTTCATCGGGTTCGCCTTTAAGCATTAACGAAATCAGCACATTCTTACCCTTGTCGAGCTCCACCATAATCTCTTCTCCAACGTCCATTCCGTAAAAGAAATTCTTGGTGGGAATATTTACGACATTTCCGAACTTGACATGGTTGTTGTAGGCCTGCGTAAACACTTTTGGGTATAGTTTATAGGAAAGGAAATCGGTCATCTCAAGCTGACGGCCCATTCCTTTTTTAAATTTTCTTTTAAAGGATTTAAATTCCTTTTCAAAATCAATTGGCTCTAAATGGGCGTTCGGTCTGGTGGTGTATGGTTTTTCATCCTTAAGCACCAGTTTCTGAAGTTTTTTCGGAAATCCACCAACGGGTTGTCCCAAGTCACCGCGAAAGAAACTTTTTACGGATTCAGGAAACGAGATTTCCGAACCTTTTTCAAGTACGTCTTCAACGGTGAGGCTATTACTGATCATGTACTGAGCCATATCGCCGACTACCTTCGAACTTGGCGTGACCTTAACAATATCGCCAAACATTTGATTGACTTTGCCGTACATATCGGTAACTTCCGGAAACTTATCTTCAAGACCCAAAGCGATAGCCTGGCCTTTCAAATTTGAATATTGCCCCCCCGGAATTTCGTGATCGTAAACCTCGCCCGTACCTGATTTTAACCCAGATTCAAAGGTATAGTAGTAGTTACGCACTGTTTCCCAATAATTGGAATATTCGGCCAATTTTTCGGTATCCATTGTGTTTTCACGCTTATGGAAGCGCAGCATCTCAAGCACCGAATTAAAGTTAGGTTGCGAGGTGAGTCCCGACAGACCACCTAAGGCAACATCAACTACATCGACCCCGGCCTCGACTGCTTTCAAATAGGTAGCGGTCTGTACCGAAGAAGTATCGTGGGTATGTAAATGTATCGGAATGTTTATCTCGGATTTCAATGCCTTGATGAGCTCGTAAGCGGCATTGGGTTTCAGAAGTCCGGCCATATCTTTTACACCTAAAATATGGGCTCCTGCATTTTCAATATCTTTCGCCAGTTGTATGTAATATTTTAGGTCATATTTGGTCTTGGACGGATTCAAGATATCCCCGGTATAACAAAGAGAGCCTTCTGCCAAGCCTTTTGTATTTTTTCTAACGTATTCGATACAGGGTGCTATGGATTTCATCCAGTTCAGCGAATCGAAAATTCGGAACACATCCACACCGGTATTCCAAGATTCTTCGACGAATTTCTCGATTAGATTATCGGGATAGGCCGTATACCCCACCCCATTCGAACCTCGAATCAACATCTGTAGCAATACATTGGGCATTGCCTTTCGCAAAAGGGCCAATCGTTCCCACGGATTTTCATGCAAAAAGCGGAGGCACACATCAAAAGTGGCACCGCCCCAGACTTCCATGGAGAAAATTTCAGGATGGTTCTTGGCATACCCCTCGGCAACCTTCAGCATGTCGTGCGTGCGCATGCGTGTAGCCAAAAGACTCTGATGGGCGTCGCGCATGGTAGTATCGGTAAAATGTACTTTCTTTTCTTTCTTCAACCATTGCGCAAATTTTTCAGGACCGAGTTCGGTCAATACATTCTTGGTCCCGGTCGGGTATTCTTCGGTGTTCGGAAAAACAGGTATCTGCGGTTTAGAAAAAACGTGGTTCGGGTCGTAGTTCTTTACATCGGGATTACCGTTCACGATGACGTCGCCCAAAAACTCGATAAGTTTATTGGCCCGGTTTCGCGGTTCGATAAACTCGAAAAGTTTGGGTTCGTTCTTGATAAAGTTGACAGTTACTTTGCCTTCACGAAAAGTCGGATGCACCAAGATATTATCCAAAAAGGCCATATTGGTATTCACGCCACGAATACGGAACTCGGCCAATGCCCTGCGCATCTTTCTACAGCTACCGTCTAAAGTTCTACTAAGCGCGGAAACCTTTACGAGCATGGAATCGAAAAACGGGGAAATGACTACGCCTTGATAAATGCTTCCCGCATCTAGACGGATACCGAAACCCGAAGCACTTCTATACGTCGTTACTACCCCATAGTCCGGTTTAAAATCGTTACCGGGATCTTCGGTGGTCACCCTACATTGTAAAGCGACTCCGTTAATTTTTACCGATTCTTGATCCGGTATTTTTATTTGGGTATCCGATAGCTTGTAGCCACCGGCAATAAAAAGTTGTGCCTTGACCAAATCGATATTCGTAATCATTTCGGTCACCGTATGTTCGACCTGTATACGCGGGTTGACCTCGATGAAATAAATACTTCCGTCATCGTCGACCAGGAATTCTACCGTACCTATATTATTGTAGTCTACGGCCTTACAAATATCGATGGCATAACGATACAAACTGTTTTTAGTCTCTTGGGGAAGGCCTACGGATGGCGCGAACTCGATTACTTTTTGATAGCGTCGTTGCACCGAACAGTCCCTTTCGAAAAGATGTACTATGCTACCGTGGGTGTCGGCCACAATCTGAATCTCGATGTGCTTAGGATTCTCAACAAATTTTTCCAAGAATACGGTATCATCACCGAAGGCATTGAGCGATTCCCTTTTCGCTTCGGGGAAGCCTTTTTTCAGTTCGGTCTCGGTGCGGATGACCCGCATACCTCTTCCACCACCGCCCGAAGCCGCTTTAAGCATTAAAGGGTAGCCAATGCGTTTTGCCTCTGAAATTGCCGTTTCGATATCTTTCAGATCCTTGTCACTACTTTGAATGATGGGCACATTATTGGCCACTGCAACTTCTTTTGCAGTAATCTTATCGCCTAGGGCTTTCAGTACGGAGACTTTCGGACCGACGAAAATAATATCATTCTCCAAGCATTTTTGTGCGAATCGGGCATTTTCCGATAAAAATCCGTAACCGGGGTGAATGGCATCGACCTCATTATCCTTGGCTACTTTAATAATCGCATCAATGTCTAGATATGGTTTTAGCGGTTCGTTGTCGTTTCCGATTTGATAACATTCATCCGCTTTGTAGCGATGTAGCGAATAACGGTCTTCGTAGGTATAAATTCCTACCGTACGTACCCCTATTTCGACGCATGCTCTAAAGATACGAATGGCGATTTCACCCCGATTCGCTACTAATACCTTTTTAATTTTCATTTTGTGACTGATTTATGGCTATTTTCCTAAAACCTACTCGAACAAACTTACTTTTTTTAGATTAGTATAGCAATCGCAAAACGGCATTAATCAATGGCAATTAGTGTCACTTTGATAAATATTTCGTTTACGCCAATTTGAAACTCTGAGAGTAAATGGCTACATTCATAAAATAAAACAAAACAAACAGTTATGGGGAAAGGCGATAAAAAATCTAGAAGAGGCAAAATAGCCAACAGGTCTTTTGGTGCCAGAAGACCGCGTAAAATAAAAAAGAGACCTTCCGTTGAAGAAAAAATCAACGTTCGTAAAAAGAAATAAGATAAGGGCCGCTAACGAATAAAAACAGGTTCGTTTTCGTTCACTGTACGTTCTTCACTAAAGATATAGTCATCATAATCGAACCCTTTTAAATCATCTAGATTTTTCACGTCTTTATCTATGATGTAACGCACCATAGAACCTCGGGCCTTTTTGGCGAAGAAACTGATCACTTTTAGTTTATCGTTTTTCCAATCCTTAAAAATTGGAGTAATCACCGGAACCTTCAAGGTTTTTGTATCTATCGCACCGAAGTATTCGTTACTTGCCAAATTGATAAAAAGTTCATCTTTTTCCAGCTCCGAATTCAATTTTTCCGTAATATTTTTTTTCCAAAATTCGTACAGGTTCTTTTTTCGCCCCACTTTGAACTTGGTACCCATTTCCAAACGATAGGGCTGCATGAGGTCAAGTGGTCGAAGTACACCGTATAGACCTGACAAAATGCGAAGTGTATCTTGCAGCTTCTCTATTTTATGCGCTGGCATCGTATAGGCATCAAGCCCTTGATATACGTCACCATTGAAAGCATAAATACAAGGTCGCGCGTTCTCCAAGGTAAAAGGCACTTCAAATTCTTGATTCCGCTCCCAATTCAGCTGGGCCAAATTATCGGAAATACCCATCAAGGCCATTAAAGCTTTTGGCCTTTTTTTAGCCAAGAGTTTGTTCAGTTTTACGGCTTCCTCTAAAAACTGTGGCTGGGAATGATCGAATTTTGGGTATTCTTTTTCAAAATCCAAAGATTTTGCGGGTGAGATAACTATTTTCATACTTATTGTCTATAAAAGTAAAAATAAAGATGATTCCTAAGATAACCTACGCCCTATCCGAAGAGTTATCAATATAGGCATCGAAGAAATTTATGATTTCATCTTTCGGCGAATATACTGATTGAATTTATTCCTGTAAGGTGGCCAAAAAAAAAGAAAAATATGATTACTTTAGTTTTCGAAACTTATCGGCTATGCCTCGCATAGTGTCGCCACTTTTCGATACACTCCGCCATGTCTTTTGGAATTTCAGAATCGAACCGCATGGTTTCTCCGGTCACTGGGTGTACGAAGCCTAAAGTCTTGGCATGTAATGCCTGTCTCGGTAAAATTTTAAAAGCGTTTTCTACAAATTGTTTGTACTTCGTGAACGTGGTACCCTTTAAAATTTTGTCGCCCCCATAACGCTCATCGTTGAATAGGGTATGGCCAATATACTTCATATGCACCCGAATCTGATGGGTACGACCCGTTTCCAACTTGCAGGAAACTAGGGTTATGTAACCTAAACGCTCCAGCACGGAATAGTGTGTAACGGCATCCTTGCCTACATCTCCATCGGGAAAAACCTGCATCTGTAAACGGTTCTTAGGGTTTCGGGCGATATTACCTTCTATTGTTCCCTTTTCATCGGCCACATCGCCCCATACCAATGCAACATATTCCCGCTCCGAGGTCTTATCAAAGAATTGCTTGGCCAGATGGGTCATGGCAGCCTCGGTTTTCGCCACTACCAGAAGACCGGAGGTATCTTTATCGATACGGTGTACCAGACCGGGGCGCTCATTGCTGTTCACCGGTAGGTCCAAATCTTTAATATGATGCAGTAGTGCATTGATCAGTGTACCTGAGTAATTTCCGTGACCGGGGTGTACGACCATTCCCGCTGGTTTGTTTACAACAAGCAGCACATCATCTTCATAAACAATATTCAGAGGAATGTCTTCGGGAACCAAAAGGAACTCATGGGGCGGGTGCTCAAAAAGCACCTTGACCTCATCGTTTGGTTTTACCTTGTAGTTTTGCTTGACAATGGAGCCGTTGACCCAAATATGACCGTTTTTCGCAGCTTGCTGTATTTTGTTACGAGTGGCGTATTCGATAAAGTTCATGAGGAATTTATCTACCCGCAAAGGTTCCTGACCTTTGGAGGCCACAAAACGGTGGTGCTCAAAAAGCTCATCGTCGTTCAGCGCTGTACTGTCTTGCGGCTGCATATGTTATTGAGAGTCGGCTTGAATACGGGCCTGATCGGGAATGGTGCCATTACCGCACACCAATTCTATCTTCGAAGTTTTGGGCAACTTATCGCCGGGCTTGATCTGCTTGCCCTTGTGCTTGATATAATACACCATATCTTTACCCAATTGATCGATATAGCTGACACGCTGAACATCGAGGCCGACCGCACGCAACATGGAGCTGGCGTTACGCTGTGTTACCTGTATAATCTGTGGAACGGTAACTTTTTTATATCCCGAAGGATTTACCGTAAAATAAATTTTTCGGTTTTCCTTGACCTTGTTTCCGGCAGGCGGGTTCTGTTCGATGATAGAAAATCTCGGATATTCGGGATTAAAATTTGCGGAATCAAGAACTTCGTAGCGGAGTCCTGCCGCATCGACCGATTTTCGCATATCGGGCACGGACATTTTCGAGAAATCCGGTACCTCAACGAATTCGCCATGATTGGTGCTACTCTTCAGCCAATTCAATGCCAAGAATACCAAAAGTACGGAAACCAAAAGGGCTAAGCCCAATTGAATGAGAAATACCCTACTCCTTAGAAAATTAAAAAAATTACGCATCAGGTGATTTTTTGACTTGACAAATATAAGTAATGCACTTCAACTTTCAACCTTACAAAAATTGGCTAATTCCTACTTGTCCTAAGGTCCGATCTGTACCTCGTGAAAAGGTCCAAATGAGTTTGTACGTAAAAAACAAGCGGCTACATCAAAAAACGGAATCTTTTTTCTTTACTTTGAAACGCTACACTTCAGCGCCCGTTTGAAAATTACAATCCCAAAATTCTTAAACAGGCTCTTAAAAAGTAAACGGAACAATGAAGAAAAATATTGCTATCATCATGGGCGGTTATTCAAGCGAATTTGAAATTTCGCTGAAAAGCGGAAATGTCGTGCACGACTATCTCGATAAAGAGAGCTACAATACCTATCGTGTTCATATTCTAAAGGAAAAATGGGTTTACGTTGATAACGGCGATGAAGAATATCCAATAAATAAAAATGACTTTTCGGTAAAAACCGAAAAAGGTAAATTAACTTTTGATTGTGTTTTCAATGCTATTCATGGTACGCCCGGTGAAGACGGGCTGATGCAGGCCTATTTTGAACTGATCGGCATACCTCAAACCTCGTGCGATTATTACCAATCGGCACTGACGTTTAACAAACGTGATCTTCTCAGCGTTCTCAAGGCCTATGGTATTAAAGCGGCTCCATCCTTTTACCTTAACTTTGGAGACACCATCGACGGAAAGGCAATCATTTCAAAAGTGGGGCTGCCATGCTTCGTAAAGGCGAATAAAGCCGGTAGCAGTTTCGGCATTTCAAAAGTGTACGAAGAAGAAAACTTAATGGCCGCTATTGATAAAGCCTACAGAGAGGATAACGAAATTATCATCGAGGCCTTTTTAGATGGTACCGAAGTTTCAGTCGGGGTTTTAACGTACAATGGTGAAACCAAGGTGCTACC
>ENA-ORXU01003041-ORXU01003041.1-marine-metagenome-genome-assembly--contig:-NODE-3041-length-10793-cov-3.160974_pt1 | contig 10793 bp, 13 predicted proteins | sample MGYA00237869_ERZ511484 | MGnify/ENA metagenome assembly ERZ511484 | reverse complement strand
TAACTCCGTAACCTCTTTATCGATTTTCTCATTCAGCCGTTCAATTAAGGCTGCATCATCTGTAGTTTGTTCCTGTAATGTTTCTTCGCTTTCCTGGGCTTCCGAAGACGTATAAAGCAGCATCCCCAAAACCAGTGGCACCAACAACAGATACTTTAATTGCCATATCTTTTTTGATTTCGAACGCTGCAACATCGCGATACGCTTTTTAATCAAAGAGGTCTTAAAAAATTGATTAACGAAAGAAATATTCTCGGTCTGAAAAACTTGTGAAAGCAAGAATTCGTAATGACCCTTTTTATCGGTTTTGGCCGCTTTGGAGTCCGCAATGAACTCGTGCAGTTCGGAGATTCTGGTCTGATAGACATATACCAAGGGATTGAACCAACCCACGATACGCATCAGTTCAAAGAAAAGCAGGTCCCATGAATGCCGCTGCTCAATATGTACGAGCTCATGGCGAATGATACTTTGATGCTCACGCGCAACGACCCTATCACCCAAAAAAATAGACCTGAAGAACGAAAAGGCCAATTCGCTGTTTTTCACTATTACTTGAGTAAAACCGGGAAAACGTTGAACCGTTCCGGTATTGCGAAGTCTATAAATCTGATACAGTTTATAGCTGAAATAGATTGCGGCCAGAAGCATTCCGCCGTAGAGTATGCCCTCTTCCCAAGAAAGTTCAAAACTAGCGGCTTCTGTAGCTGTCACCGTTGCCGATACTGAATTCGCATTCCATAAAAATTCGGGATAGACGTAGTATTCCTCCGGAACAGTCGTTTTTAAGGCCTCTATCTTTATCCACGGCAAAATCAATGAAAGTATGTAAGTACCGATTAGATAGACCCGGTTCCATTGGAAGAAAGTTTCCCGCTTTAGGAAAAAATCGTAGATAATAAGAAACACCAGTTGAAAGGCAATGCATTCGAGTATATATTGTAACATAATATGTGTTTTAAGACGTTAGACCGTCCCGATTGTATCGGGACTACAAGAACCAAGACAGGAGACTAGAAAAATGGGAAACAACTAAATCTATTGGTCTTTCTCTTTATTCTTCGTTCTTTGTTCCCTTTTCCCCTTTTTTTATTTCTTTTAAGATGGATTCCAGTTCGGAGAGGCTCATATCGTTCTTCTTCATAAAAAAGGAAACCATACTTTTAAAAGAGCCCTGAAAATAACCGTCTACGAGCTTGTTGATGCTCTGGTTGCTGTAATCGGCTTTTTTGACCAAGGGAAAATACAGGTACCCCCTGCCCTGTTTTTCATGGCCTACAAAGCCCTTATCCTCTAAAATCCGTACAATGGTCGAGACCGTGTTGTAAGCGGGTTTCGGTTCGGGCAGTTCATCGATGATAGCAGCGACATTACATTTTTCAAGCTGCCAAAGTTGCTGCATTACTTCTTCCTCTGCTTTTGTTAACTGTTTCATGAGTTAGTATATTTTTACTTTTCAGTCCCGCACAGGCGGGAATCTTTTCAATTATCTCTATAATTTATTTTTCATTCCCGCCCTTCGACCAAGCCCGTCTTGAGAGCAGTCGAAAGGCTTGGGATATACTACGGCGGAAATCTGTCTAGGGCTTGTTAACACTAAGCCTGAAAACGGCTTTTTCGCCCTTTTTCCGTATTTCGTTGTTGGTTTTTAACAACGTAGCCTGCTATGTTTGTCAAAAATCGCCTAGAAATCCGAAAAAATCATCAAAAAATCCCTGATTTCCGTTTAGTGTTAACAGGCCCTAATCTAGTTCTGAGAACAAATATAACTAAAATTTTAGTTTAAACTAATTATTTAGTTAAAATTATCGCCTTAGACCTGTTAGGTTTCTTGTAACAATTTCAACCTATCTTCGTCCAACAAGCAACGCGAAATTTAAAAACCTATGGACATTGCTTTATTGATCGTTGGCTTCGTTTTTATGCTGATTGGCATTTTGGGAAGCTTCTTGCCTATACTCCCAGGGCCTCCGTTGAGTTGGGTCGGGCTGTTATTGTTGCATCTTACCCTTGCCATTCCCCAAGATTGGTGGTTTTTAGGTATTACGGCCGCAGTAGCGTTGGTTGTTTTTGCACTCGATTATATCATTCCTGCCATGGGTACTAAGAAATTCGGGGGTACACGTGCCGGTATGATCGGTACGACCTTAGGCCTCTTGGTTGCATTGGTCTTTCCGGTCCTTGGTCCTTTTGGCATTATTATCTGGCCTTTTGTAGGAGCTTTGGTGGGTGAATTGATGAATAAAGCGGATAAGAAAACAGCGACGAAAGCGGCTTTTGGTTCGTTTTTGGGTTTCCTCACAGGAACATTTATCAAGTTCGTGGTAGCCATTGTTTTTATGGGTCTTTTTATTTCAAAGGCCTGGGAATATCGGGAGGGACTATTTCCCTTCTTGAACTAAATAAAATATGATGAAAAACAGCTTAATAACCCTTCTGTTTCTTGGGCTAGCACTATCCGTCTTTTCACAAGACATAAATTCTGCCAAACTTGATAGCCTTTTTGATGCGTTGGAAACAAATGACCGCTTTATGGGCAGTTTGGCACTGACCCACAAGGGTGAAGATAAATATGTAAAAGCCATCGGGTATGCCGATATTGAAAACGATAAAAAAGCGACCCCGGATACCAAATACAGGGTAGGTTCGATTACCAAAATGTTTACTTCTTCCCTTATTTTTATGGCTGTGGAAGCGGGTAATTTGACACTTGACCAAACTATCGATAGTTATTTTCCCGATATCAAAAACTCCGAAAAGATTACCATCGGCAACCTGTTGAACCATAGAAGCGGTATTCACAATTTTACCAGTCGCGAAGACTATCAAAAATGGGATACTGAGGCCAAAACCAAACAAGAACTCCTAACCATTATCGAAGAAGGCGGTAACGTTTTCGAACCGGACAGTAAGGGCGAATACAGCAACTCAAATTATGTATTGCTGACCTTTATTTTAGAGGAGGTTTTCGAAAAGCCATATTCTACCCTTATCGATGAAAAAATTGCAAAACCATTGGGGCTGAAAGACACCTACGTGGGTGGTACCATCGATATCAAAAATGACGAGGCCTATTCCTATACCTACTCCAAAACTTGGGAGAAAAAAACCGAGACCGATATGTCGATTCCGCTAGGTGCCGGTGCCATTGTTTCCAATCCGAAAGATTTGAACCGATTTATTGCGGAATTATTTGCCGGAAAGTTGATAACCGAGCAAAGCCTTAATCAAATGAAGACGATTTCCGATGGATATGGTATGGGCATTTTTCCGGTACCCTTCTACAGTAAAAACGGATTTGGCCATAACGGAGGAATCGACGGTTTCACATCGGTACTAGGTTACATTCCAGAGGACTCCTTATCCATTGCCCTGACCTCGAACGGAAACCGCTACGCCAATAACGATATTATCATCGCAGTGTTAAGCGCTTTTTACGGAAAGCCCTTTGACATTCCCACATTTCAAACAATCGAAGTAAAAACAGAGGATCTCGACAAATACCTTGGTGTTTATTCTAGCACCCAACTTCCGCTTAAGATTACGATTACCAAAGAAGGTAACACCCTTTTTGGTCAGGCAACGGGCCAACCTGCATTTCCCTTGGAAGCCATAGAAACGGATGTTTTTGAGTTCGCACAGGCAGGAGTACGATTAGAATTCGACCCTGGCAATAAAAACATGGTGCTCAAACAGGGTGGTGGAGTCTATAATTATACTATGGAGTAACTAAACCGCTATGAGTTGAAAATTTATAGGTTTTGATATGGAATGAAATCGGAAAATGTTATTGAGTTGTTGTGTTACTATGTTACTAGAAGAATAATCACTGATAACCCAGTAACCCCAAAACATAAAACAGCATTAAAACAAAAGGAGTGAACCATTGACCATTAACCATTAACCAAAAGACAATCATGAACGCACTAAAACTCAATCGGTCGCAAACTTTAATTTATGGACTACCCCTTGTAGTTGTGCTCTCCTCTATCGTCATTGCACTTAGCCCCTTGTTGAAACAGTATCCCGCCCTTGCAGTAGGCATAACCTACGACCTTGCATTGACCGCCCCATTACTTTTTTTAGTGCTATCGCGAAAAAGTAGGATCTCGAAACTGAGGGCAGTTCCTTTTTTTATCGGCGGAATTGCTATTGCTACTTTTTTGCTCCCCGAAAGCGGGCAGGTACATTTAAATTTTATAAAGACCTATGTACTACCAATAATCGAGCTTACCGTTCTTGCAGTCTTGATTAGTAAGATAAGTAAGGCTGTTCGAGTTTATAAATCACGCTTTGCAACATCTGCTGATTTTCTTGTTGTGAGTAAAAAAAGTGCGCTGGAACTTTTTGGACCATCAAAATTCTCCGCGTTTCTAGCTTCCGAAATCGGTATGTTTTACTATGCCCTGATCGCTTGGAAAAAAAGAAGACCATTCCCTAATACATTTACGAATTATAAAGAGAATGGTAGTATCGCTTTAGCAGGGGCGTTTCTTATGGTCATTTTTATCGAAACGTTTGCACTCCACATACTTTTGGCAAAATGGAACGTAATCGCCGCTTGGTTTTTAACGGCCACGAGCATATACACCGCCCTGATGGTATTTGCCCATATTAAGGCCCTGTTGCAAAGGCCTTCGGTGCTTTCGGATGAAAACCTGATTCTTAAAAACGGACTAATTGCAGATATCCATATTCCTTTAAGCGCTATCGAAAAAATTAAATCGAATACGAAAGAACTCAAGTCAGACAATCTCAAAATAGGCAATCTTGGCCTCTCCAAAGAAAGTACGAACCACAACATTGCCTTGCATTTTAAAAAACCACAGACTATCGAAAAAATGTATGGTTTTACGGAAGAATGCGACGTTCTACTGATTCATATTGATGATAGAAATGTTTTTGTGGAAAAAGTAAACAAGGCCAAGTCTAAACTTTGATGAAATTCTCGTTATGGCGTCTCTTACCTGATTCTCCAATTGACGGGATAGTTGTAGAATTAGCGCCTTCGAGAATTGTCAAATACAAATCACCACTGTGCAGTTCATCGGAAAAATATAATAATTCAACGATTTAAGTGTTTTCCTACAGGTAATCCAATTTCTCTTAAATCCTATTTATGAAACGAAATCCCTATCTGAGCGCGTATCCTTTTTTTCTATGGATGTTGATGGCTTTGCCCCTATCTGGTAATGCCCAATGCGAGATATTCAAAAGTGAGATGGAAGACCTAAAAGCTTATATGGATCAAGTAAGCCAGTTCACCGATTCGTTACAAACGTATGCGGAATCAGCAGCATTTGGTGCCCACTTTACTAAAGCGCGCAACAACGCGCGTAAAGTCAAAAATCTTATGGGAGATGCACTGACCTCGGCCGAGGAAGCAGTGACTATGGCATCGTCAGCACAGTACCATTCGGAAGTCTGCGGCATAAATGCGGTAATTACGCATACGGTAGATGTAGAGGACTACATTACAGATGCCCGTAACTTTGCGGATGAAGCTTATGTAAATGCTAAAAATGCGGTAGCATCAAGAACTTTAGGAGATATTCGATATTACATGCGAAAATCGCAAAATGCAAGTCAAGAAGCCCGTGACTCGGCCGATGCCGCGCTATTTTCGGTTTCATTTGCCCATATGAGCTGTACTCATGTCAGTGGGCAGACCGTTAGCATTGAAGAATAAAGAGTACTATGCTAAAAGGACAGCTAAGCACAGGGCCTAGAAAAAGAATTTTTAAAACGCTGCAACACTATTCCGACCATACCACTTTTTCCTCAATAGGCCCTCGGGTAATTTCAGGAAGCGCGTTGTCGTAATACCCCATATAGAAAAAACCAAGGCACTTCTCCCCTTCGTTCAGCTCAAAGAATTCATCCATATACTTAATTAGACCCGGCGAACTCCAATAGCACCCTATGCCCATTTCGGTACAGCACAGCCACATGTTCTGTACGGCCATTGCCGTGGCGGCGACTTCTTCCCATTCCGGAAGGCTTTCCTCTGGGTCTCGTTGCATACAAATAGCAATGACCGCCCCTGCCCGTTTCGGGTTCTCGATAAGCTTTTTGGTCTTCATTTGTTTTGGCCGTGCTTCGGTCTCCATATATTTATAGGAAAGAAAAAGTCCGAGCTTTTCTTTGGCCTCGCCCAACAACACCTTAAAGCGCCATGGTTCGGTTTTTCTGTGGGTGGGCGCCCAGTTGGCCGCTATCAGAATTTTTTCGATATCGGCTTTGGTAATGGGTTTATCATTATACTGTACCGGGAAGACCGAGCGTCTATTTTTTATGAGATCGAATATCATGTCTATTCTAAAGATTTTTGAAATTATTTAAACTCTTGTAGAGTATTTTAAAATTTGGATTAAGATGAAGGAGGAAAGACAAAAGAATAAAGACAGCCTCGTAAAATTAAAAAGCGTGATAAAATTTTACTGGCGATATGAATATCATCCTATGATCAACTCCAGTTTCGTCTTTTTGTCTTTCCTCTTTATTCTTTGTTCTCTTTTCTATTCCAGCCACGACTTATAATATCTCCCATCATCGATATCCAAGGCCGTCTGGGTCAACTTCAAGGGTTTAAAAGTATCGACCATTACGGCCAGTTCTTCCGTTCCTTTTTTTCCGATACTAGCTTCATAGGTACCAGGATGTGGCCCATGCGGAATACCTGCTGGATGTAGGGAAATATAGCCCTTGTCTATTCCCTTTCTGCTCATAAAATCACCATCGACATAGTACAGCACTTCATCTGAATCGATATTGGAGTGGTTATACGGCGCAGGAATCGATTGCGGATGGTAATCGTACAATCGCGGACAAAAAGAACAAACGACAAAGGCTCCAGTCTCAAACGTCTGATGAACCGGCGGCGGCTGGTGAACGCGCCCGGTGATAGGTTCAAAGTTATGTATCGAAAATCCGTAAGGGAAGTTGTACCCGTCCCAACCGACCACATCGAAGGGGTGAGTTGCATAGACCATATGATGCAATTGCCCTTGCTTTTTGACCTTCATCAAAAATTCACCTTTCTCATCATGGGTCTGTAAGTTCTGCGGGAGTTTAAAATCACGCTCACAGAAAGGCGAATGCTCCAAATGCTGGCCGAACCAATTACGATAGCGTTTGGGTGTATAAATCGGGTGATAACTTTCGGTAATCAACAAACGGTTGTCTTCGGTATCGAAAGCTATTTGATAAATTATTCCCCGCGGAATCAATAGGTAGTCGCCATACTCGAACGGAATTTCACCCAACAAGGTTTTCAAGGTACCACTGCCTTTATGTACAAAAAGCAGCTCATCGGCATCGGTATTTTTATAGAAATAATCGGTAACGGATTTTTTCGGTGCCGCTAGACCGATATGCACGTCATTATTAAATAGAACCGTTTTTCTACTAGTGAGATAATCATCTTGGGGCCTGATTTCAAGCCCTTTGAGCAGCCTCGATTTTATATTGTAGGTTACGGCTGCCCGGGGAGAAACATCCAACGTCTTACCCACCTCCTTGACTTGAGTGGGTCTATGCAGATGATACAGTAACGATGACATACCATCAAAACCAATGGTGCCGAACAATTGTTCGTAATGTAGCGTGCCATCATCCTTTCGAAACTGTGTATGACGTTTTTGAGGAATCTTACCCAATCTGTGGTACAAAGGCATAAGTTTTCATTTAAAATCCGATACCTTAAAATTACGATATTTTTTACAGGGAAGATAGGGCCAAATGCAATACGATTTTATTTTTATGACCTGAAAAAGAGCCGAATTTTTACGTCAAAAAAAAATCTATCAAAGTTCATTGTAAGCTAGCTTTATACTTAGCTTCAAATAAGATTTTAATAGGAACTAAATATTCAATACCAAGAAAATTTCAAAAGAAATATTATGACGGACAAAAAACAGAATCAAATTGAAAAAAGTGAGAACCAAAGCCTAAAGGAACAGGCCATAGATGAATCTGCTACCCACGGAAAACAAATAAATCATCAGGTCAAGGAAAAAAAAGAGCACCATCAACCACGAGACAACGCTTAAGAAAATATACCCAAGCAATTTTCGGAACTATTTTCCAAACAGTGAGCGAAAACAAAAAAAGCCTTCCAAATTTGGAAAGCCTTTCATTGGCCCTAACCTCAATAAAGGTTATGGGTTACAACACAACGGCACAAATATACTAAAGCTTTTTTATTAATTGCTATTCGAAGGCCTATTTTGAAGGCCGAAAAGGGCGAACGATAAGTCGTGCCGCTTTATCATAATTGATGTAATTATAGGCCCAATTAAAGAATACCACGACTTTATTTCTAAAACCCACCAAGGCCATTAGGTGAACGAACATCCAGATGAACCAAGCGAAAAAACCTCCGAACTTGAGCTTTTTGATATCCGCAACGGCCTTGTTTCTCCCAATGGTCGCCATGGTACCTTTATCAGTGTAGGTGAAGGGTTCCATAGATTTTCCTTGCAGCGCGCTCTTTAGATTTTTTGCCAAAAGCTCCCCTTGTTGAATGGCAGGTTGTGCTACTTGCGGATGCCCTTCGGGATATTCTTCGGTTTCCATATAGGCGATATCCCCGATAGCAAAAATAGTTTCATACCCTTCTACTTGGTTGAAGCGATTTACTTTGAAGCGATTCAACTTTTCTATTAATTTTTCGGAAGCAAAACCAGTTATGGCAGCACCTGTTACCCCGGCAGCCCATATAAAATTTTTGGACCTCATGGTATCGCCGTTATCCAATGTTAAGGTTTCACCGTCATAATCGCTCACCATTGTATTCAGATGTATTTGAACACCGAGCTTATGGAGAAAGTCAGCGGCTTTTTTTGAGGCATGCTCGCTCATTGGCGGAAGCACTTGACCACCTCCCTCAAAAAGATGGATTTCCATCTCCTCTACATTCAGATGCCGGTAATCTTTCGGAAAGACGTTCCGCTTCAATTCGGCAAAGGCCCCTGACAATTCGACCCCCGTCGGGCCCGCGCCTACAATGCAAAAGTTCAAAAGGGATTTTCTTTCCTCCAGATCATCGCAGTCGTCGGCCTTTTCAAAGTTCTGTAGCATAAGGCTTCGAATATTCAAGGCCTGTGGTACATTCTTCATAGGCATGGCATGTTCAGCTATCTCCTTATTACCAAAGAAATTGGTTTTTGTACCGGTAGCGATGATCAGATAATCGTATTCTAGATTTCCGATATTCGCTAAAATAAGCTGCTTTTCAGGGTCTATGCGCTCAACTTCGGCCAATCGAAAATGAAAATTCTTTAGCCCCTTTAAAACTTTTCGTATCGGGTAGGCAATGGAGTCGGGCTCGAGGCCACTTGTAGAAACCTGATAGAGCAACGGTTGAAACGTATGGTAGTTATGCCTATCGATCAGCACTAATTGTGCATCCAAATCCTTAAGGTTTTTTGCCAAGGAGGTTCCGGCAAAACCACCTCCAATAATGACTACTCGTTTTTTGTCGGTTTTAGGTAAGTTCATCCGAAAATTTTTGCAAAATTAAGCATTCTTCCGGTGCTTTTTTAGTGAACTCGTATCAAATTCCCAAACTAAAGCTCTAGAGCGATTTTAAACCAACTTGTAAAAATGCGATAACCATTTTTTGGCAGATCTTTAACTGAAATGAACCTGTAAACTGCTTATCTTGAGATAAAAAAGATGAGAAATACCGCTATGTTCTGGGTCTCCATCACCACATTGACCCTTGTAGTCGTAACCATTATGGTTACTATGAATTTTCCTTTTAATTGGGTATTTTATGTCACCGTTTCAGGTCAAGCGGCGGTTGTATATATGGTGTACAAAGTATTGACCGATGATTATACTACCGATAAGGTTTTTGAAGATTTTTATCAAGACCATCCTATCGGAAAACAGTCAAATTAGAATTTCTTTAATTGAGTTTTTCCGACTCCATTACACCTGTAATTTTTTGTATTTGACCGCATGACCTCAAATTAGGGCAGGCAATACGTCTAGCAAATACATACATAAAACTTCCGTAAAAATTAGGCAACGTTGCAACGTATCAATCGGCAAAAAGTGTCAAGATCGATAAAATAATTATTTTAGTACCTTCACGATAGACAGAAAAGAGAATCGATACATGCACAAAATAATTATACAACTATTGGTTTCGATACTGCCGACATCGTTGTGTTTTGCACAAAACTTCGATTTTGAAGTTCATGAAATAGGTAGGCATGGAAAACTCATGGGGCAGACGGCCTTGGTCGATCTCGATAGTGATGATGATCTCGATTGGGTCTATGGTCTTCGCGGCAATCTTTTCTGGTTCGAATACCAAAAGCCAGACCAATGGGTACATCACAAGCTCGGAAAAGGTGCCAAAACGGATGTAGGTGGCTGTCCTGTGGACTTCGACGAAGATGGTAAAATCGATTTTTTGGTGGGGAACGCGTGGTATCAAAACACGGGCAACCCAAAAGAAAAAGAGTTTAGGCTGCGCTCGGGCATTGAAACGATTACCTCACATGATAATATCGCCGTTGATCTAAATGGCGATACAAAGCTCGACATCGTTTCCGTAAGCAATGATCCCGGGCAAAAGGTACTGATGTGGTATGAGTCGGATACCCTTCCGAACAAAAAATGGAAGGCGACCCAAATCGGAGAAGGTATTCATGGAGGTATAGATATTAAATTGACAAATAAGGAGACCAATCAAAAACTTCATTTAGGAATTAATTTAAATATACAATATTGAGAATAAAATTAATATTTATTAGGGGTTTGGGGTTTGGGGTTTGGGG
>ENA-ORXU01003040-ORXU01003040.1-marine-metagenome-genome-assembly--contig:-NODE-3040-length-10793-cov-5.752520_pt1 | contig 10793 bp, 10 predicted proteins | sample MGYA00237869_ERZ511484 | MGnify/ENA metagenome assembly ERZ511484 | reverse complement strand
GCTTCCAACGCACGACACCCCCCTGGCGGAGTGGACGGCAGCGCCCGGACGGAGGGGGTGGCCGCTGGTGCCGGGCGCATGGCGGGGAGGTTTGAGGGACAGTGGCACCGCCGACGACGGTGCACTGAGGACAGGAGGAGGGGGACCACTCGGCGCGGGGGGAGGGCGCCGGTGGTCGGTGGAAGGGGAGACGGGTGTCGGGAGGTCGCCTAGTGGCGGCTACCGGTGGCGGGCGGCGGGCGACCGACGTCGGTGGGGATGGCGGTAACCCGCGGGGGCGACGCGGTGGCAACCCGCGGGGCGGGTGTGTCGGCGGCCCGCGGGGCGGGCTTGGCGGCAGCCTGCGAGGCGGGGGTGGCGACTGCCCGCGGGGCGGGCGTGTCGGCGGCCCGCGGGGCGGGCGGGTCGGCAGCCCGCGGGGCGGCGTGGCAGCAGCCCGCGGGGCGGGCGTGGCGGCAGCCCGCGGGGCGGGCGTGGCGGCAGCCCGCGGGGCGGGCGTGGCGGCAGCCTGCGAGGCGGGCGTGGCGACAGCCCGCGGGGCGGGCGTGGCGCGACGATGCCGCACCAGGGGGGCGCCCTGGGGCAGAGGGGACAATTGGAGCCAGGCGGGGCTCTGGGTCGTGTTGGGAGGGGGAGGGGGACGGGGAGGAGCCACCACAGGGGGCATCTCTCCCCACCCCACCCCTCCGACTGTATGCCTGCTCGGGGACGGGGCGAGTGGGGACTGCTTTGCTGCGCGTGGGAGAGGCTTGAGAGGACCGCGTGGCCCCGATATAGTGATGGGGGGAACGGGCGGGAGAGACATGAGGGAGAAAACGGGCATCCTTTGTTCTCACCGCTGTCGCGACCAAGCGGGGAGAGTGACGGGTCGGGGGTACGGCTAACCCCCTTCCTGGGTGTACTCAACAGGTTATGGGCCCAGCTCGCGCTGGATTTAGTTCTGAGAGGTCGCGGGTTCGAGATTCGCCACGGCTGCGCCCCAGGAGGGGGACGGAGGAATTTGCAGGAGAGGCAATTCCGAGTCGTGGGTCAGACGAGCCTGGCCCTGAGGAGCTGGGGGGAGTGTTGAACTGGTGATGTTCAGCTCCCCAGGCCAGTCACACCGGTCATGTGGCGTAGTTGGCTTTTGACCTTTCAACACCCGCGCCGGGCGTGGGGAGGAAACGACGACAAGTGCGGAGCGCCCGCCTTGTCGGCCGACCCCGTCGACAACCAGGTGGCGACCGAGCGGCGTCCCGGACCCGTCGGCCGACGCCGCAGACGACCAGGTGCTCGGCGGCGCGGCGGTGGCGACCGAGTTTGTGGCGACCAGTTGCGCCGTCGCAGTCGGCGCCACCCCTAACGCTGGAAAGCAGCCCGCACTGGTAGTGGGGTGCGAACGGCAACAAGGTCGGCATCCTCGACCCGTCCGTCGCCCTCGCCGACAACCAGGTGCTCGTCGGCGCGGCGGTGGGGGCCGAGTTGGTGTCGACCAAGTGCGTGGGCGTAGTCGGCGCCACTGCGGCCGCGGTTAAGGAGCCCACGCCGGTTGTGAGAGCGGAGCGACGACAAGGGTGGCGTCCCTGCCCGTCGGTTGACCCCGTGGACAACCAGGTGCGCGGCGGCGTGGCGGTGACGGCCTGGTTGGTGGCCACCAAGTGCGCCGTCGCGGTCGGCGCCACTGCGGCCGCGGGAAAGGAGCCTGTGCCGGTCATGGGAGGGAAGAACGACAAGGAGGGCGTCCCCGCCCCATCGACCGACCCCACCGACAACCAGGTGGCGACCAAGCGGCGTCCCCGCGACATCGGCCGACCCCGCCGACGACCAGGTGCTCGGTGGCGCGGCAGTGGCGGTCGAGTTGGTGGCGACCACGGTCGCAGTTGAGGCGACGGAGGCGCTCTTACGCCGCGTAGCACAAGCAAGGAGGGGATTACTGGCATCAGATGCGTCTTCTTGGTTGCTTTTCATATTTTTCGCGACTGTGCAGCCGAGTGTATGGACGCACAGATCCCTGTACCGTGGGGTTTTTGTCTAGTGCTGCGGAAAACAACAGCTTGAAGATTTCGTTTCATGACTCGGGAAGACAAGCCTCCACAAAAGCCGCTATTGTGTCCTCCGCTGTCAAGCGTTTACAACAATGCTGAGGCTCCTCAACGCCAGCTGGCGGCCAACACCAGGAGACGGCCGCTGCATGTCGAAGGCGGTTTACAGACTGTGCTCCAGCATGGCTGGGTGCGTGCAGGAAGATATTGGCAGAACATCGCTTAGTTTGTCAGTAGTGGGTAGCAAATGCGACAATCGCAAGTACAAAATCATGATAATCTTGGAATCGAAAGTGCTTGCCTGTCTATCCCAAAAAGGATAAATCATATGCGTTGGTGATGAGATTTAATACAGTAAAATTATTGTGGGAATCACGTGCTCGCTCCGTCACGGCCTCGTGGATGCAATGGGAAAAGCAACAACACGGAAGTAGACTATGGTGAAGACAGCAAGGCGCGTATGTGATCAGTGGCAAGGCAGGCGGCAGCATTCTGTACACGACAAGGAACATGTGTGCCGTACACGGCCGGATGCGGCAGCGGGGCTAAGTGACATGTCAGTCGATGTACGGGTCAGTCGCCATAGACGATCAGGGAGGCGCCCAGGCCCTGATGAACACCATCGTGAACAAACAGTAACACAAATGTCTAAGATACATGCCCTCTGTTTCTACTCGAGTATCTCAATGGAAGCGAGAGACCAAACAATGTCGATACCCGCCAGGTCCCCGAGGCGCCACACTGTGCGCCTCCGGCCGGGCATGCGATAACGACCCTGCATAGGATAGCGACACAAAGGGTCCTTCACAGCACACACAGAAACAACAACACAATCAGGATCCGCTCGGATGCCGTGGAAAACTACCGTGCTCTTGACAAGCCTCCCAATGGCGACCGCCTTGCAATTCGACGCGAGCAGAAGACACTGCGCGTTGTCGGGCCGCTCCGCGACCGACGCCTTCGACACCTCAATGGAGTCATCGCGACTCTCGTCACCTGCGCCTCCTTCTTGCGTCATCGCGCCGTAGCGTCCCGGCCGCAAACGCTCGCTCACGCTGCGCGGACTCTGAGGTACTGGCGGTGTGTCGACGGCGTCGGAAGGCGCGCCTCTGCTAGCCACGTGCTTGCGGCGCTTGGGAGAGGGAGACTCTTCGGACGACTGCATCCCCGCCGTCGGAGAGTCCGCGGCAAACTCGCGCTCGACGGGCCCGCCGGTCCTCGGGGATTGGAAGAACGACACGCTCCGCATGGACCGCGTGCTCCGCCGCGTCGATACCGTTGCGGTGGAGGAAGTGGCCGCTGTCACCGTCACAGGTCGGAGGCTGGCGGACGGTGGCTTGACCGGCGGGGTTGTCCATGGATGCGCGGCAGAGGACGGCTCCAGTGAGTCGCCCGCAGCCCACCCGATCGGCGCGCCGGCGTCTCCGGCGAGGATGGCTGTGGAGTGTCGGGCGGGGGGGAGCGCAGAGGGTCAACCACCTTAGGAAGCGGTAAAGATGCACGAGACGAGAAGGGCGGCGCAGCTATCCTCCTTGGCTCCTCACTTTAAACTGCATCAGCAAACGGGTTAATCCGCCGCGCCCGGCTCCTCATGGCCCCGTCGGCGGAGAGGTCACTCGTGAAGCTGCTTGTAGGCGCCGTCCTAGCGGGCGGACGCGTCGTTGCCGTAAACCCAGCCGGCGTAGGCAGTTGCACCGCTGCCACAGACGGCGGGGGGGGCGCAGGTAGCACCGCCGCAGGCGGTGGGGGGGTGGCTGCCTTTTTTCCTGACGATGTGGCTGGTGATGCCACAGACGCCGAACTTGGAGGAGCACTTGGTGCCGGCGGAGAAGGCAGGAGCGGAGAAAGTGCTGGCAGAGATGGTGGGGGCGACGCAGTCGCCGCCTCCGCAGACGGATAATGTGGCGCTGCCGTCGGCAAAGCCGAAGCCGCTTCTGGTGCCTCCGCCGCCATGGGCGGATGTTGAGACGCCGCAGCCGCCGCCGCCGGTGGGTCAGGCAGTAGCGCCGCCACCGCGGCGGCCACCACGGCGGATGTCAGTGCAGCTGCCGTCTCCGCTGACTCCACCGCGGCCGACGCCGCCGGCGCCGACGCCGCCTCCGCCAACTGTGACGCCACAAAAGACGGACGTTCTGCACCCTCTGCCCGCGGTCGCTTTCGCGGAGGTGCCGTGGCCGGTCGTGTGTCAGACGCCGACGTCGACGGCGGAGGTGTACCTGCCGTCTCCGAACACGATGCTGGTGGTGGCGCCGCCGCCACCAACGGCCAGACTGGAGGCGCCGCCGTCACCGCCGCAGGCGGGGGTGGCAATGGCGCCCCCACCGCCGCGGCGGCCACTGCCGTGGCTTTTTTTCCAGCTGCCGTCGGCGCTTACTACACCGCTGTCGCCGCCGCAGACACCGCCGCCACCGCCGCCAACGGTTACGCCACAAAAGACGGACGTTCTGCACCCGCTTCCCGCGGTCGCATTCTCGGAGGTGTGGTGGCCGGCCGTGTGTCAGTCGCCGACGTAGACGGCGGTGGTGTACCTGCCGTCTCCGAACACGATGCTGGCGGTGGCGCCGCCACCGCCAATGTCGAGAGTGGAGGCACCGCCGTCATCGCCGCAGGCGGAAGAGGCGGTGGCGCCGCCACCGCCGCGGCGGCCACCGCCGCGGCTCTCGTTCGAGCTGCCGTCGCCACGGACGCCGCCGTTGTCACCGCCGCCGACGCCGCCGCCGCCGCCGCCGCCGGAGACACCGCAGAAGACGGGCGTGCCGCACCCGCTGCCCGCGGTCGCTTGTGCGGAGGTGCCTTGGCAGGCCGGTTGTCAGACACCGGCGTCGATGGCAAAGATGGAACCTTGGTAGTGGCCGAAGCCGAAGGCAGAAGCGGAGGTGCCGCTGCAGAAGAGCGCCGGGGCGGTGCAGGCGGCGCCGCTGCAGCCGAGCGCCGGGGCGGCGCAGGCGGCGGCGCTGCCGCTGCTGATGCCGCTGCCGCTGCCGCTGCGCATGCCGATGTGGGAGACGGCGCAGCTGCAGTCGCCCGCGATGACGTCAACGGAGGGTTGCGAGCACGTTCGTTATCACGAACAGAGGCAGCAGTCGTGGCAACCGGAGGCGGTAAAGGCGCAAGCAGTGCGGGTGGCGGCATGCGTGTGAGGTGAGTGGGTGGGTTGGATCCCTTGTACACGTGGTTGGCCGGTCGCAGCGGGGCATTCGAGAAGGTCGCGCCGGGAGAAAGTGGCACAGCTTGCAGAGAAGTGTGCTCCGCCGTGCTCGGTGGCCGCCGTGGAGCAAATCGAAGCCCCGACAAAGACGAGAGCGAGGGAGGCTGCACTTGCCGCCCGGTGCCGAGCACCTTCGGTGCGTTTCTAGACGGGTAGTTGTTGAACGCCGTCCGCGCCGACTGCTCCATTTGCAAGTAGATGACATGGTGAGCGAGGCGCTCGTCCGTCGCCTTGCTCCGATGGCAGAAGAAGTGGTCCAGCGACACCTTAGTTGGCCGAGCATAGGCGTCGATGCGCGTGCGCTTGTCCTCTCGGATGCGCACGTTGTACGGCAGTTCGATGACCAGCGGCCATACCTGCTTGGCATTCATGCGCGGCCACCATTTAAGCATGAACTTTACCGAGGTGACGCCCGTTCCCACGTCATCGGCAGTCAAAGAGCACGGGCATCAACGCTCTCAGGTGGATCCGCACGCTGCTCAGCTTGAGCATTTTTTCCCCCAGTTCAAGCGTCTGTCGTGTCGGCGCGATTGCCGCGGGCGCGCGGTCGACGATGGGCGTCTTCTCTCGCCTTGGCCGCCTGCTGTCAGGCCCGCCAGCAGGCTTCGACTCCAACCCTGCTCCGTCCTCCTCGCCCATTTTTCTCTCATCCTCCAACCCAAAGTCAAAGGAGGTGGTGCTTGTGGTAGGACGGGTTGCCCCGTCGGCCTTGGGGTCGGCGTCGGTGGCCGCTCTGTCGCCGGCGGGGGCGGCAGCGGCGGCAGTGGCGGCAGCCGCGCGCGTGGCAGCGACCGTGGCGGCCAATGGGTCGCCGAGAAGGAACGAGCGGATGAGCTCTTCCACCGCAGCGTCGCCTTCGTCGCCTTGGTCCCCCGCACTGGCGTGGTAGATGACTGTGGCGGCAGCGGCGGCCGCGCGGGTCTCGGCATTCGAGCCCGCTTCCGAGTCCGCTTCCGAGTCCAAGTCCGTCATGGGGCTCGTGATCCGCGCAGGCGTCAGGCCCCTCCACGTACTGGCAGGCGGCAGGCTCCTCCTCGTATTGGCCGAGGATTCCAAGCTCTTGCTCTGCCCCGCCGGTGTCGTACCACGCTCTCTTCGCCCTTCGCCCGCCGTGCCCAACGCGCGGCTCGGAGCCCCAGCGCTTGCTGCGTTCCCTGGAAACGACCCGCTCCGCACACCCTTGAGGTGGGTGGTCGCTCCGTGCGACATGGCGCCCGCCGCCTCGACGAAGCGGTAGACCGAGTCGAGCACGGCCTTGGCCGGGCTCTTGAGCACGAAGGGGTCCTCGTACACCGAGATCCAGTACACCTCGTTCTTTTAGTCGTGCCCCGACACGTGGAAATGCCAGCTCATGTTGCTACAGTCCGAAGACCACCCGTCGAGCGTCGTCAACAGCTCTACGAGGCGCCGTACGAATGCGGGCGTGATGGGGTGGCGGCGGGTGGACCTCGCGTGCAGCTTCGACGCGAGGCGCTCGGCCAATCGGGGAATGGAAGGGTTGGGCAACGTGAGTGTAGTCGATTCCGGCAGCGTCGGCAGCTTGAAGGTGATCGTGGTGGCGGGGGTTGCTTGGCCACGGCGGCGGAGGTGGGGCAGGCGCAGGGAGGAGTAGTAGGCAAGCGAAGATAGATACGTTGTTGCGATGTGATCAAAACGGCGGGTGGCGGGGAAAGCGGTGGAAAACGAGGGAGCTCAACAAGTCTGAACAGGAAACGAGAAAGGTGGAGCACGCCCGCATGGGCGCGTGCTCCGCAAGGCCGTGCAACAGCGACGGCGGTGCGCAGTCCACGCGGCCGTCGCTGTGGAGACGAGCCGGCGTGGGGAGCGGTGGTGGTGGAGGCGAGGGCGGTGACAACAGTCGCGCGCATGCGTGCATGTGGGGGATTGCCTCGGTTGGCAACAGGTTCGGCCAAGCGGCAGGAGGGGATCCCCTCCCGGGAGGAGGGCCAGCAGGGAATCTGCCGGTTGCTTCCGACCAGGGAGTTGATTGGTCCACGTAAAGCGGATTCGGTGCCCAGTGCTCGAGTGCTGAGCCAATGAGGAGACGGCAGTGAGAGTATCTGCTCGCTCTCACGGTCGTTCCTGGCCATCCGATTCTGCGGCGTAAATCGTGCATCATCTTATCATCGTCGTCACAATTAAAGGGGCGTCCACTGCAGACCCCCGGAGGGCCGCACAAATCGGGGGCCTTCCCGATCGGTCCAGTGTACGTTGCGGGAGTACTTGTTGAGACCGAAAAACACATCCTTTTCGCTCCCTCTGCAGCCCCTGAAAGTTTAGTCACCTCTTCATTGCACTGGTAACGTTGGTACGCGTGGTTGGGTGCCTCAGACCAAGTGGGACGCCATGGGGAGGTCTTGTTCGCGCGTACGGTTCGCGACAGTGTTCATAGCGCAAGAAGCTGGAAAGAGAGGGTCGTGAGGCGGGGTGCACGGTCTACGGGGCGCTCCGCCGGTGTGGCACAGGGTATAATGTCCATGGCACTCTCAGAGCGGCGGTCTCGGATGTCTCTGAGGGCGTGTGTTTGCAGTCGAACGCTTGAAAGCAGGACGCCGCGAGGCGCGCGACGTGACGGGTGAGACCGCGCCACTGGGCCCGATGCGTGGGGCGGCGAGGATGGTGGGCGACTGACAGACTGCGGGAGTAGCGGCCAGATGGCTCATTTGTCTGGTGTCCTCGACCAGGTGGCAGGTCGACATGGGCGGTCTGTATGTACTTTGAGCGTGCCACATAAGCCAATTCGGGCCAGGGTATTTGCGCGAACGTGCCTTCAGTACTGTATGTAGGTAAGTGCGGCCTCGATTTCAAATTCAAATTTCTTCGAGTGGCAGTCACACCCGTTGCCGACTCAGCTGGGGCAACCGCCTGCAGCGTGCTTCTCTGTGCATGGCGGCGCCGGCGCGACGTCCTCAGTCTGTGCCAAACGCTTGGTCCTGGGTTGGGGCGTCCGTCTCCTCCCCCACACGGCACCTTCCTCGCCCTTCTTCCTCCTACATCCGCCCTTCGTGACCCCTCACCCTTGTTTTTGTCTTTCGCCCTCCCAGGCTCCTCTCTGACCATGGACCAGACGCACGTGCAGCTCGGGCGTGCTGAAGCTGTCGATCTTGTCGCTGTCGCCGGTCGCGCAAGCCGCACTCGCCTGGCCGCGGCCAAACTGGAGTGCTTCTTGGGCCACTATGGCTTTGCACTGACTTGGGTGGCGGCTCTCACGGGCACCAACGTCGTCCTTTTTGCCCGCGCTGCTATCGCCGAGTACTTTCGGCAGTCGGACGTGCCAGCTTGGCGGCGTGTGTGGATCCCCCTCGCCCGCGGATGTGGGGCGCTCCTGAACCTGAACTCGGCGGTGGTGCTGCTCCCAGCAGTGCGAGGGTTGATGGACGCTCTGCGTGGGAGTTCTGTCAACCTCGTGTTACCTCTCGATCACGCAATGCCCCTCTTCCACAAGGTCGTCGCGGTCATTCTGCTCGTCGCAGGTTTCTTTCACGGGTTCGTCCAGACTGTTGCGCTGGCCACGACTCCGAATGCCCACCCGTCGGCAGGCCTCCTCCTCACGACTGGGTGGATCCTCGTTCTGACTGTGGGCGTGATGCTCGGCACCGCATGGAGCCGCTGCCGCCAGCGGTATTTCGAGATATTTCAAGCGGCGCACGCGGTTGGCATCACTGCCTACTACGCGGCGCTCTTACCGCATGGAATGCATCTTGGCCGCCACGTGACGTGGGCGTGGGTTGCTGGTCCCATCCTGCTCTACACCGCGGACCGGCTGGTCCTGCGGCACACAAACGCGCGCCGCGTGGCTGTGACGCTGGACCGGACGCATACGGAGGTCGTGTGCGCCGGGGCAGTGCTGAAACTCGCCATCGAGCGGCCGTTTGGATTTCGGCCGGGGCAGTACGTGCGTATTCGGGTGCCAGCAATGAGCCGCCAGTGGCACCCGTTTACAATCGCGTCTGCGCCGCATGAGGAGCAGCTGCTGCTGTACATTCGCCGCCACGGTCCGGGGCAGTGGACAGCGCGGTTGCACGATCTAGTTGCGGGGCTCGACTGCGGGGGCGGTGCGTGGGAAGAGGGGATTCAAGAGGGGGGGGGTGGAGGTAGTGGCGGCATCCGCCCGTTGTCGGGAGGCATCGATATCCTTGTCGAGGGCCCCTTTGGCGCCCCCTCCGAGCACGTCGGCCAATTTGAGCACGTCGTGCTCTTCGCGGGCGGCGTTGGCGCGACCGTCTACGTCTCAGTCGTCAAGGCCATTCACCACTTCATGGAGGGACAGCGCGCGGCGGCCGCCGCGGAAGCAGCCGCTGCCGCAGCTGCGGCCACGACCGCCGATGGGCCGCCCTGGGAGTCGAAGGCGCCAGCGGCGCCGGGGCGGGCGGAGCGGAGGGATGGGAGCGGTATCGCACCACCATCGCCGTGGACGACGCCAACGCGGCGCGCCGGACGGGGTCTTCCTGACGGCAGCAGTTATGGCGGCGGCGTGGGCGACTCGACGTGGCCCTCGACGAACGGCACTGAATGGCGGCGTGGTTTGGATTCCCTGGCTGCGGGTGGTGAAGCGAGTGGATATGATCGGTATGGTGGGCGCACCCATGACTTTGGGGGCACCTACAACGCGATCGGCGGCACTGATACTGCCCCTTCTCCCCGTATCTCCCCCCGTACCGCGCGGCTTTACCTCCTCCTTTACAGCGTTTCTGTGAACTTGGCGCTTCTCTGGACCCTTCTCCTTCGTGTCCTTCTCCTCGCCATGTCCTACTCGGTCGCCGTTGACGCTATCGACACCGGCTTCCGGCCAGTGCTCCTCCCATTCACGTCGGTTGGGCTGGTCGCGCTCGACAGTGTGCTCGCAGGTGCGCTGTTTGCGGCTGTCTCTGTGTCAGTCGCCCTCGAGGTGTCTCTGCTCGGCCTGCGCGCTACGTTTTTGCCGGCCGCCAAGGGCATCGCGCTGGGCCTCTTGCTGGCTTCTGCCGCCTACGCCGTGACAGTAGACGGGCTGGTGCTGGCAGGTGTGCGCCCGCCTGGGGGAGACGGCGCGACGGCGCGGCTTGTCTGGGAGATTGCCCACCTGACCAATGGCGCTATCCTCGCGGGCAGCCTATGCGTGCGCCTCGGACGTGTCATTGGTGGAAGGGTGGCGCTTGCCGCCCACCGGGGCAACCGTGCTGCCCACCTTCGTACGGTCGACTTTTTTTGGACGGCACCGACTGCCGCTGACGATGCGTGGGTGATGCACGAATTGGACCGCGCTATCCTCCGCTCCACCCCCGTGCGTCTGCACCGGTACCTTACGAGGCACCGCGGCATTTTTGTGACACGGGCCTGGCCGACCAAGAAGCTCGTCACAACGCTCGGCCGCCCCGATATTGAGAAAGAACTTCGGACGTTGGTCGCGGGCCTTCCATCTGGGGCGACGGCGGGAGTGTTTTTTTGTGGTCCCGCCGCAATGGGGGAGACCATCCGCCGCGCCGTTGCCACAGTCACTTCCGAGTCGCTCGTCGCCGCGCTGGAACTGCCACCGCATGAACGCACGGAATCCGATCACCTGCTCGTCGTGCACGGCGACGTAG
>ENA-ORXU01003039-ORXU01003039.1-marine-metagenome-genome-assembly--contig:-NODE-3039-length-10801-cov-2.904140_pt1 | contig 10801 bp, 8 predicted proteins | sample MGYA00237869_ERZ511484 | MGnify/ENA metagenome assembly ERZ511484 | reverse complement strand
CCCCATCAACGCACCCAACGCCGTTGCTAATAAATACCACCATCCAAACAAGTCTTTGAATACATAGGTCATCCCAAAATCTACCGCAGTAGAAACCAGTGAGGCAACCTGCGCACGAGCAAATGATGTTCGCGTCCTAGGACGACTTGGAGTTGACATAATTAAGAAAATTTGTATCGCGGCAAATTACCAAAAAAAAATCCCGAATCTTAGTTTATACTAAAATTCGAGATATAGAAATCGTTTATTTCAAATCACTAAAAATCATAGTAATCCAATCCTAAATGCGTGATCAGGTCTTCGCCCTGAATAAAGCGTAAGGTGTTTTGTAACTTCATTAATTGCTTGAAAATATCATGCATCGGAGGTAATCCCTCTTTGGTCTGTGGCGACTTAAAGAAGAAGGATAGCCATTCCTGAATACCACCCATTTCAGCACGGGTTGCCAGGTCCAGCAATAAGGCTAAATCCAATACCAGCGGTGCTGCCAGGATCGAATCTCGACATAGGAAATCAATCTTGATTTGCATATCGTAATCCAGCCAGCCTCGCACATCAATATTGTCCCAGCCTTCCTTATTGTCACCACGAGGTGGATAATAGTTGATCCGTACTTTATGGTATAGATCGCCGTAGAGCATTGGGTTTTTCTCTGGTTCAAAAATCTGTTCCAATACACTGAGTTTGGAAACTTCTTTGGTTTTAAAGTTATCCGGATCGTCCAATACTTCACCATCTCGATTACCGAGGATGTTGGTGGAGAACCAGCCTTTGACACCTAGAGCACGAGATTTAAGACCTGGTGCAAGAATGGTTTTCATCAAGGTTTGACCTGTCTTATAATCCTTTCCACAGATAGGAACATTATTGTCTTTGGCCAACTTCGTCAATGCAGGAATATCCGCAGATAGGTTTGGTGCGCCATTTGCGTAAGGAATACCCATTTTGATTGCTGCATAGGCATAGATCATACTCGGTGCAATCGCAGGATCATTTTTTTCTAATCCTTTTTCAAAACGCTCTAATGTACTATGTACTTTGGATGCCGCCAGATAGATTTCTGTAGAACCACACCAAACCATAACTAAACGCTCACATTTATTGTCTTTTTTGAATTTTTTGATGTCACGCATCAACGCCTTCGCCAAAGCCATTTTCGTTTTTCCTTTCTTGACGTAGGTTCCGTTCAATTTTTTGACGTAAGTCGGATCAAAAACGGCCTTCATCGGCTTGATTTTTTTAAGCGGTGTTTTGATTTGATCCAATAATTCTTTTTTCAAAACATCTGCATGTAAAGCAGCCTCATACATATTGTCTGGAAAGATGTCCCATCCACCAAATACAATGTCTTTCAAACGTGCCAACGGTACAAAGTCTTTAATTTTAGGACTCCGATCTTCTGTTCGTTTTCCAAGTCGGATGGTACTCATTTGAGTGAATGATCCTATGGGTTCTGAAATACCCTTATTGATCGCCAATACACCGGCAATCAGGGTCGAGGAGATAGATCCCATACCTGGCAACAATACGCCTAATTTTCCTTTTGGTTTGGATACTTTTGATTTCTTTTTCATGCTATTTTTAATGATTAATTTATGTTTACTCGGCTTTTAGCCGAGACAAGTCAACAACCTTTCAGATCCATCCTTCCCGCTTATACCACGCAATCGTCTCCTCCAATCCTTTTTCCAAATCATACTCGGGTGTAAAATTGAAGTCTTTCTTCAATGGGAGAATATCGCATTTCCAATTGAGGCTTTCTAAAAATTTCGCTTTTTCCAGATTCAGTGTCGGAATTTTTCCAATTACTTTTCCGATTACTTCGTTGATACCCGCAATACCTCGTACCAGTGCGGTTGGGACTTTGATGGTGACTGCTTTCTTATTTAAAAACTGTTTACCATATTTTCCCAGATCGTAATTGGAATAGACGTTTTCATCTGCTACAAAATAACTGCGGCGGCTAACGTTTGAAAAACAGGCTTCAAATATCAGTCGGGCCAGGTCTTTGACATAAATAAAAGTCAGTTGCTGTTCCTTACAGCCAATGTATGGTTCGATACCTTTATTTAGTATCGTAAAGAAAGTATAAATATCTCGTTCTCTTGGGCCATAAACGGCAGTAGGACGAAAAATTAAATACGGTAAATCTGGTTGTGTTACAATCCATTTTTCAGCGGCTAGTTTACTTTCTCCGTAGGTGTCAATGGGATGTGGAATATCTGATTCCAGTACCTGTTCTCCCGGCATATTATCTGCTGGTCCATAGGCAGCCATGCTGCTCATGTAGACAAATTTTTCGAGCGGCACGTTTGCCGTTCGCAGTGCAAGGATCAGATTTTTGGTAAAAGAATAATTGACCAAAAAATAATCTTTTTTCTGATTCGCTTTTGTCACCCCTGCATTGTGTATGACGAAATTAAATCCAGCTGCCCCTAAGTCGTTGGTCATTTTTTTTTGATCAGAAAAATCCATTTCAAAAAAACGAATTCGTTCATCCTGTAAAAATTTCCGACTACTTGATTTTCGGACGCCTGCATATACTTCAGCTTCTGGATACTTTGCCAGACAGGTTTCTACCAAAAAACTGCCGACAAATCCGCTAGCTCCAGTGATCAATATTTTTTTCATGCTGATGTTTGCAATGGCATTTCCAAAATTCGATATCGCTTGGTTACTTTGGCATTGATATTCTGTAATCCTTTATTCATCATTTCATTGTCTTCCAATATCCAGGAAGCTTCCGCCGTATGAACGCCTTTTGCCAGTCCATTGGAAATAATCCGGGCATAAAAAATACCTTCGATTCCCTTATTACGGTATTCCTCCACAACACCTAACAATACAATTCTTATTTTCTTGATTTTGCTTTTCCCTAATAGCAGTTTAAAAATTCCAGTGGGTAGCAATCGACCTTTTTTAACGTTTATTAATATCTGATTGATGTCGGGAATGGCGAGCGCAAATCCAATCATTTTTCCTTCGTGTTCAGCGATCTGTACAAATTCTGGATCAATTATAAGTTTGAGTCCTTCCGCCAAATGGTCAAACTCTTCTTTGGTAGCTGGTACAAAACCCCAGTTTTTTTCCCACGCTTCCAAATAAATTTTATGCACACCATCAATCTCTTGATCGATTTTTTTCATGTTGGCCTGTCGTATCGTGATACCTTTTCTTTTCAATCGTTCTTCAATCATTCCGGCTAGTTTTACCGACTTCATATTTACTTCATCTTCTGTCACTTCGTAGGCCAGTAAATCCATTTTTTTAGCAAAACCATATTGTTCTAAAAAATCTAGATAATAAGGTTTATTATAAGTCATCATAGCCGTAGGAGGACGATCAAATCCATCCACTAATAAACCTGCAGTATCATTGGTAGTGAGATTAGTCGGTCCCAAAATGGCCGTTATGTTTTCTGATTTACACCAGTCAATCGCCGTATCCAATAATACTTTTGCGACGTCATAATTTTCGATCACCTCGAAGAGACCAAAATACCCCACATTACAATCGGCGTATTCATTATAGTTACGATTATAAATAGCGGCAATTCTTCCTACAATTTTTGTTTCCTCCATGGCCAGAAAACATTGTGCTTTGGAGTGTTTAAAGAAAGGATTCTTTTTAGGAGACAATAGTTCTTTTTGGGAAATGTAGAGTTCGGGTACGTAGTTGGGGTCGCCTGCGTACAGCTCGTGCGGAAAGTCAATAAATTTTTTAGTCTGACTGGAGGTCGTGACTGGAATGATTTGCATTCGTGTGTTCTCTGTGTATGTTTATCGTTTCTGTTTTTTTTCTACTACCCTCTTCCGCCAGCGTTTTGCAGTCGCGGTACATCCAATGCGCTAGCGACTTTATCCAGTTTTTCTAAAGCGATATCAATTTGCTCAATGGTGTGCGTTGCCATGAGTGAAAATCGAATCAATGAATCCGTAGGTTTTACTGCTGGAGTGATTACTGGATTGACAAAGATACCTTCTTCCTGTAGCATTCGCGTAAGCATAAATGTTTTTTCGGTGTCCCGAACATAGATCGGAATGATGGGCGTTTCAGTATGTCCAATATCAAATCCAAGATCACGCAGACCTTTCATTGTGTACGCTGTATTTTTCCAAAGTTTGTCGATGCGTTCCGGTTCGGACTGCATGAGGTCGAGCGCAGCAATTACAGCAGCAGCATTTCCAGGAGCGATACTTGCGCTAAAAATCAAGGAGCGTGCATGGTGCTTCAGGAAATTGATCGTTTCGTTGTTGGCAGCGATAAATCCACCGATGGAGGCGAGTGACTTGGAGAAAGTTCCCATAATGAGATCTACTTCATTGGTTAGTCCAAATTTATCTGCGGTACCTCGTCCCTGATGTCCTACGACTCCGAGGCCATGCGCATCATCTACCATTATATTAGCATTATATTTTTTAGCGATTTCTACAATTTTGTCCAGTTTGGCAATGTCTCCTTCCATACTGAATACGCCGTCTACTGCGATTAAGTTGAGGCCATCTTTTGCTGGATTTTGTTTGAGCATTTTCTCCAACGCATCCATATCATTGTGTCGATACTTTAGAGGACGAGCGAAAGATAATCTTGCACCGTCAATGATACAAGCGTGATCGAATTCGTCAAGGATGATATTGTCTTTACGACCGGTAACGGAGGAAAGCACGCCTAGATTTACCTGATATCCGGTAGAAAAAACCAATGCACCTTCTTTGCCTACAAATTCTGCCAGTTTATTTTCCAGTTCAATATGGAGGTCGAGTGTACCATTTAAGAATCGAGATCCTGCACATCCGGAGCCATACTTTTTTATGGCAGCAATAGAGGCTTCTTTGAGTTTGGGGTGATTGGTCAAACCCAGATAAGAATTCGAACCGAACATCAACACTTTTTTATTGTCGATGATGACTTCAGTATCCTGTTCAGACTGGATCATCCGAAAGTACGGATATACCCCGGCGGCCTTTGCTTTTTGTGGCGCATCGTACTGCGCCATACGGTTGGTCAGTTTATTCATAATTGTATTACACTAGATATTTTCACTTTAATAAATTCAGGTAGTTTTCATATCCCTGTCGTGCTTTGGTCTTTAAAAGACTTTCGATAATCAGGATGGTTGCAATTGCGGTCATTCCTCCTGCCAGTACATCAATAAAATAATGATGGTAGGTGTAGACGGCTGCCAGCCAGATTCCCAAAATAGTCATAAAGAAAAAAGCAGCAGCAACATACATCTTTTTCTTTAAGGCAAAATAGGTAGTCAGCAGTGGAAATGCAGAGTGCATAGACGGAATGGCCGCGAATACATTTCCATTTTTTTCGTACATACCTCTAAATACTTCTACACCAAAAAATTCATCCCATTTTAATAATCCGGCAGCTGATCCGGGGATGTTAAATTGCTGTACTTCCAGTCCATAAGCTTTTACATACCATGGTGGTGCAGCAGGATATAGATAGTAAATCAAAATTGCCAGCATATTCACCAGAAAAAAGGCAAAGGTAAATTGTAGCATTATTCCTTTGTCTTTAAAAAATAAATAGACGGCAAATGCAAACGGTACTGGCACCCAAGATAAGTAAAAGAAGCCACACAACACATCCATAAAGGTAGACTGATGATTGGCAAAATACTGATTGGGTGTAATTACAGTTCCTCCTTCGTTAATTCCGAACCAGGCTAATTCCAGATAATACGGTTCGGCAATATGTACCGGATTTACCAAGTAATTGGGATGTAGACGCAGGGAATCATAGATCAGCCAATAGAGCAAAATCCAAACAAAGCCGTAAAATATTTTTCGGCTAACCGGATGTGCAAAATAAGCTAGCCACAACACGACTAATAGTCCTATATGATCGTCCCGCAGTTCCATTTTCCACAGCACCAATGCCAGATAAAGTATGGTCAAGACCGATGCCACCAAAACGTTTTTCGGGGTAAATCTGTCAAACTTTTCTGATACGGATAATTTATTTTCAGACCGCTCGAGAACGGTTACTTTCTTGATTCCCAACCTGCGCTTTTTTCTCTTTTTTAATAAAATTAGAACCTACAATAACATCCCATACTGGAGAGCTTACGCCATATCCTCGTTCGGGATCTTTAAAATGGTGTTTGAGATGGTGGGTCTTGAGTGCAATCCACATTTTGTTTTTAAACTCTAAATGGTGCAAGGCATAATGAAGGGTATCATAAAAGATATATCCGGACACAAACCCAGCAAAATAGGGATATAAAAGATGAACTGGCATAATCGTTTTAAACCCATAATAAAAAGCAAACGCCAGTGGAATACTGATCAGCGGTGCCATTACCAAACGATTAGAATCATTGGGATAATCATGGTGTACACCGTGTAGTAAGAAGTGAATACGTTGTCCAAATTCAGACTTGGGATGATAGTGAAAAACAAATCGGTGTAAAAAATATTCTGTAAAACTCCACGCAATTACTCCTGCTGCAAACATTCCTAGTCCTGCTATCAGGCCGAGCAATGGATCCACGAAACCCTGATAGATAAAATACAATACCACCGGGCCAAAGACCACGATGGGAGTTAGGTAATGAACATGCGTGAATTTTTCTAGCAGGTCACTCTTAAAAAGTCGGACGGATTCATCCTTATTTGATACAAATAATTTTTTCATACTGTTTGTTTTACCAATGGATAAAAAGAGCACTAAAAAGTTTTCAATTTATCTGCTACCCGCTAATATCGTTGAGGGTTTGCGTACCGTTTTTTTACCAACTTCTACTACTACTTTATCTTTTCCATTTTCGCGAACTACGCGGGAAAACAAGGAATATTTGGGATTAAATATAAATTGCAACCAAAGCGAAAACCAGGAATCATGTGATTTTAGATTATCATAATATTCCGGTGCCATTGCTTTTAATTTTTTAATATTATTCCATGGAACAGCAGGAAAGTCATGGTGTTCTACATGGTAACCGATATTCATTGAAATGTTATTCAGCGGACCATAATAGCTATGTGTTTCCTGTTCGCCGTCAAGGGTATAATGTTCCTGAACCCATCTGGCACCTAGTGGATGAAGTCCCAAAGAAAAGAACATGGAGCCTACCATATAAACCAGTGCATTCCATCCGAAGAAGTAAACCATTGCGATATCAACAACGATGGCACAAGCAATATTAATCATCACCCATTTGGTGAAGGTATTTACATTTTCTACTCTATACGCACGTCCAATTTGAAAAACTGGAAAAAATAGCAACCATAATGCTTTTCTCCACCATGCATTACCTACCAGTTTTGCTTCCCAGTATCCGGCCAAGTCCGTATCCATATCGTGTTCGCCTTGATGCGCGTGATGCTTGAGATGATAAGTACTAAAACCCTGGCCACCAGGAATTCCGTTGGCCATATCTGCGAGGATGACCACCCAACGGTTGGCAGTTCTATTTTTAAAAATCAAATTATGCGTTGCTTCGTGGATGACCACGTACATATCGTGATTGGCGAATGCACCTACAATCCAGGCTACAGCGAGCGCTGCCCACCAGTAACTCAATCCTAGCGTACCCATAAATGCGGCTATACCAAATTGAAGTCCAACCAAGCCCAGCAGAATAGCAAAAGTCCAGGGGTTGCGACCAAAGAGGGTAGCAATTTCTGGATGGGCCTTTATCATTTCCCGGCAGCGGGCTACGTGGGGTTGTTTTTCGTCCGATTTGAAGTATTCTGTTCTTGCTAATAAATTGTTATTCATTGTAAAATAAATTGCGATTATTAAGATCGAAAGCAGCCAGCTTGTGAAGGTACAAAAATACTAGAATCTGAGGTAATTTACGCTCGTTTTAGTTTTCGATCTTTCCGATCTGGATAAAGCAGTCTTTCGCGGCTGTACATTAGTCGTCGTAAGGCGGTAATATTTGACATCACGGCCAAAATAGCAATAGGAAGTGTGAATACAGAAACGGTTTCGAAGACACCAAATGGTAAAAAATCTACGAAAATCTTAAAATCCCCACCTACGAATCCGGAAAAAATCCCGCAGGCCATTGCAGATAGACCGATCAGCAGGATACGCTCGGGACGTTGCATGATGCCTACGCTACAGTTGACACCCAGCCCTTCCGCTCTCGCTCGGGTATAACTCACCATTACGGAACCGATCATGGCGATAAAAGCGAAGATGGAACTCAGGAAGTAATCCTGTGCGACCAGATAATAGCAAATACCAAGAAACATCACCATTTCGCTATAGCGATCTAAAACAGAATCGTATAATGCGCCAAAAGGATGCGCCATATTACCTACTCTGGCCAGTCGTCCATCAATCATATCAAATAATCCAGCCAATAGAATGGTAAATCCTGCCCAACCGACATAAGAATAATCATTTCTGGCACCGTATTCTGCGCCATAAATGAAGATCATCATGGCAACAAAGTTCAAGAACAGTCCCATTGAGGTAATCATATTAGGAGTAATCCCCATTTTCAGTAGGAGCGCAATAAGCGGTTCTATGATTTTATAAACTAATATTTGACCGTATTTCTTTAACATGATTAACATTTTTTGATTAAAAAAATTACTTACAACTTAAGTATACCTCATATATCATAAACCGACTACTTCCATAAATGGTGAGTCGATTTTTGTATTTTTTTAGTCAGTCAGACCGTTTTTTTACCTTTTTTTAGATGCCGAATCTACTAAATTGCAGCTTCAATGATAGATGAGATAAGATTACTTAAGTTATGTATTCTCTTGTATGACGTTCAAAATGGGATATACCCTAGGAAAGTACTTGGATAAAATTAGGTGCAAAGATACATTTTTTTCCTTCTTTTTTAAAATTCTACCTTAAATCTTCCCCGAATAGCCAATCCTTTTACGCCCCAGAGTTGTGGTACCGTAGGATGATCAAGGTAAGAGAGTCGACGGACGAGGTCTACCCGTAGAAATTTGAACAGATTGCTTATGCCGATGCTGGCTTCCATATAGGGTTTTGATTCTAAAGTATAGGTGATTGGGTCACCATCTGAATTTTTCAAAAACTGTACAGCAGTTGGGTCGAGTGCTGGATTATTAGCATCAGTCAAACGGCCATAAAGACCTTTGAAGGAGATCACTTCTCTTAGTTTTAGCTTTCGCAAAAAGGGTACTCGATTAAAGAAAAATCCGTTGAAATAATGCTCATAATTCCAGGTAGCGTATTCGTCGCTGGAAAATTCAAGGAAATTCATCAGGTTGAACGCAAAAATCTGATACGCAAAAGTCGTATTAGCGCGAGGTAGATGTAATAACATGTATGGCAGGTCGTCTCCCCAGATTTTTCCACCTTCTATTTCCAAATTAGAATACCCCAACACAGATAGATAGAAACGTTTAAAAATTTTCAAATTGATACCTTGATAAGCGTATTCTCCTCCTAATATACCATTCAATCCCGCTTTATAATCCAGTGTAATAATCGGGTAGCGGTTGAACATGGCGATACGAACAGATTTTCCGTTCCAATACTGTGCGTTGGGAGACCATTTGATGCTAAGTCCGATTTGCGAGGTTTGAATTTTTTCTAATTCTTTTGTTTCTCCATTTTCTTCAAAATCAAAAGTCAGACTACCATAAGGACGTCTTTTCCGGCTTTCGAGAGAGAGTGTAAAGGCAAAGTTATTTTTAGTTTCTCTAAAATATTCTGCCAGAAAGGCCGTATGAAAAACCATTCTGGTATTATTTCCTCTTTTGAAGGATAAAAAGAAATTGTCTTCACTAAAATATCGTAGTACCTGTCCCGGAAAACGGGTTTCCCGTTCTGATCCCAGTCGTATATAATGTCTGGGATATTCCTCAAAATTTTCATTAAAGGACCAGGTACCGAGGAACTGATGCTTGAACTCCCGATCTTTCACGCCATACGCCAGATACCCTTCGAGTTGTAGTTTTTTACTAAATTTTAAATTGGTACGCCCACCTAAACGAGGACGGAAACCTTCTACAGGATTAAAACTGTAAAAGGCATTGACCGGGCCGACATCGAATGGTCCTACGGAAGTATATCCGGTAAGTAAGAAAGAGATTAGTTTGACGGCGCGCTTGAAAGCAGGTACTCGCTGAAGGGTATCCATCATATAGTAGGTATTGGCTTCCGACTCGGTGAGAGGTGCCAGTCGATTTTCTTCCCAGAAAGTATCGTCCTGTTTTTTTGCTTTCTTGAGTAATACTACATTTTCAGTACTCCCATATTTATCGTTCCCGGCTGGCTGATTAAAGACAAAATTATCATTAGTAACGGATCGCCTACCGTAAAAGCCCATGCCGTTTTTAGTTAGATTATATTCGATAAGTACATTGTTCTTGTGTACGATCCATTGGTTATCTCCTACATCCTTGAACTCCTGTTCGATCTGAATATCTTTTACAAAATTCAGGTTGATGTCATCCACGATTCCCATATCTACTTTCATCACACGGTAAGACGAATCAATAGCAACATATAGATTACCTAAAAATCCAAGGCTTTGTTTGTTACGTGGAATGAAGGATAAATTGATAACCGGTACCCCTTTAAATTCAAGCGTATCTTCGATATAAAAAGCATAGAAGTCTGGTGCGAAAAAGGACAGCGGACTGACAAATTGCTGGGTGACCAGTTCGATATTATTGTCATAAATATTGACTTCCTCGTAGAGTTTGTCCATGACGTTGGATAAGGACTCTGCATCGAGGTATCCTTTAAGTTCTGTTACTTTTTGTCCTGATCTATATTCAGTTTTTGACTCGGGCTTTTTGCGATAGTAAACGGTACCGGAATTCTCCTGCAGATA
>ENA-ORXU01003037-ORXU01003037.1-marine-metagenome-genome-assembly--contig:-NODE-3037-length-10804-cov-2.729095_pt1 | contig 10804 bp, 11 predicted proteins | sample MGYA00237869_ERZ511484 | MGnify/ENA metagenome assembly ERZ511484 | reverse complement strand
CGTCTTCTCGAGGGTCCCGCCCGCGGCAACCTCGTCGTCACGCGCTCCTGGCCGGGCCAGATGCGTTCCCTGCACGGCGATCACGAGCGCTTCCACGAGCTCTACTTCTCGAGCGTTCCCGGCTGCTACTTCACCGGCGACGGCGCGCGGCGCGACGAGGACGGCTACTACTGGATCACCGGTCGCATCGATGACGTGCTGAACGTCGCCGGCCACCGCCTCGGCACGGTCGAGATCGAGAGCGCGCTCGTGCAGCACGAGGCGGTCGCGGAGGCGGCGGTCGTCGGCTACGCGCACCCGCTCAGGGGCGAGGGCATATACGCCTACGTCACCCCGATGCACGGAGTCGAGGCGGACGAGGCCCTGCGCGGGGCGCTGGTCGAGCACGTGCGCGAGGAGATCGGGGCGATCGCCGCGCCGGACGTCATCCAGTGGGCACCGGGACTGCCCAAGACCCGCTCGGGGAAGATCCTCCGGCGCATCCTCAGGAAGATCGCCGTCGACGACGTCGACGATCTCGGCGACACCTCCACGCTGGCCGACCCCGGCGTTGTCGACGGCCTGGTCGAACAGCGCGCGCGCACCGCGGCGGGCCACGACGGAGAGAACCTCTCGTGATAGAACGCATCGACACCGGCGAGCGCAGCAGCAAGATCGTCAAGCATCGGGGAGTCGTCTACCTGACCGGCCAGATCGGCGAGGGCGATGACATCGCCGCCCAGACGATCGACTGCCTCTCGCGGGTGGACGCGCTGCTCGAACGCGCCGGCTCCTCCCGCGAGCGGCTTCTGCAGGTGACCATCTGGCTGGCCGACATGGCCGACTTCGCCGCGATGAACGCCGTCTGGAACGAGTGGGTGCCGAGCGGACACGCACCGGCTCGCGCCTGCGGCGAGGCCCGGCTCGCGCGCGAGGTGCTGAAGGTGGAGATGATCGTCACCGCCGCCTGCGACGAGGACTGAGGCGAGACGAGGAGCGCACGAGCGCGGCCGGACCCTGCCCGGCGGATGCCCGTGCCCGCGAGCTCCCGAAGGGCGAGCCTAGTCGAGCGCTTCGCCCTCGCCCGCCCCGGAACCTCTCCCCAGCGTCAGCCCCGCAGTCGCTCCGAGCAGAACGAGCAGCACCAGCCCGACGTACCCGGGGCGAAGCCTGCCCCCGAAAGCAACCGAGGCGTACGTCGACCGCACCGACCCGCGGGTGGAGGCGTCTCGAGGCTCCGGTTCGTCGTCATTCCAGGCGATCGTGGTCGAACTCCGCAGCACCGGGTCTGGACCCGGCGTGCGGGTGACGTCGAGCCCGGCGAGGCTCTGGAACAACTGGAGCTGACCGAGTACCTCGGCGGTGGAGGGCCGGGCGTCGGGCTGGGGGCTGACCATTCTCCACAGGAGGCCATCGAGCTGGCTGGCGGGCTCGTCCTCGACGACCGTGGGCGCGAGGCGAACGCCGGGCTCCGGCAAGGCACCCTCGAAGGCTGCGGTCAGCAGGACGCCGAGCGCGAACACGTCTGTGGCCTCGGATGGCTCCCCCCCAGCCAAGATCTCGGGCGCCGAATACCGCACGGAGAGCCCTTGGGCTCCACCCGAGAATCCTGGGACCGTCGCGATTCCGAAATCGGCAAGCGCCACGTCCGACGACTGATCGTCGAACAGCACGTTTTCGAGCTTCACGTCACGATGGAGCACCCCCTCGCCATGGGCGTGGTCCAAGGCACTCGCGAGCTGGGCGCCCACTTGGAGGACCCGCCCGAACGGCAGGGGTCCCGTCGCCTCCACCTTCTCCAGCAACGACCGGGCGTAGAGCCGCATCACCAAGTAGGGGCGACCGTCCGCCACGAAACCCGCCGAGTACACCTCCACGATGTGGGGATGCACCGACAGAGGACCCAACGCGAGGCACTCGTTCCTGAAGGCCCTTCGGGTCGCTTCGGTGGAAGGACCGATGTCGAGCACCTTGATGGCGACCGGACGGCCAAAGGCCTCCTCCGTCGCCCGGTAGACCGTTCCGGCGCCGCCCGAACCGATGTGCACCAGATCGACGAAACCGGGAATTCGAAGCGCGGTGTCCGGCGATGCCACGACGTCGGAGAATAGCGCAGCACCTGAATCCCTCAGCGCCGCACCATGCCAATGAGCGTTGCTCCGAGCAGCTCAGCTGGGCGCAACGCCTACGGTGATGTCGTTGAACCGTTTCCGCTCGACACCGTCGTCACCAAAAGCCTGGACGTCGATGCGATAGCGACCCTCGCCCAACAGAGCCGACGAGATCGAGGTTTCGACGATCCCGTCCGCCGGCCACTCGACCTCACGCAGTGCTGGCTCTCGAGACCAGGTGTTCGCTTCGACATCGAAGTACCGGTCGGACTCCAAGTCGGCGATCGACCAGGCGATGCGCTCGATCGGACGTTCGTACTCGGCTGTCAACTTCATCGTGATCTCACCACTGACCAAGGCACCGTGCACCGGCGATGCGATACGCACCTTGGGGAACTCGACACCCTCACCATTGCGGACAAAGGGGTTCGGGTCGGGACTCGACTGGGCATCCAGCACCGACCTTTCCGCGTCGCTCATCTCACCCTCAGGATCGACTTCGAACACGACTCGATCGAACATCGCGTCGCCCGCACCCCCGACCCGGCGTCCCCACGTGGTGAGCTGGTAGGTCCCACGGGGCAACACCATCTCGGTCGAGAAATCGGTCTGGGCCGCACCCGGCTCGGCCACCGGCACGACGAACAGCCCTGATCGCTGCTGCCAGTTGACGCCGTTCCAATAGACCGGAGATCGATCGGTACGCACCAAGGCCGCCTCGACGTGTGCGATGCCGTCGGCGTGCGCAACCGTTCCTGCCAGTTCCACATCGGAGACGGTGAACACGCCCGCCAAGAGCCCAGCGGACAGCTGGACGTTCGCGTCATTGCCGGTCGGGATGCCGGGATCGAGCTCGTCTGAAGCCGGGTCGACCGGTGTCGGCGGCCTTGGAGCGGTCACGGTTGACGGGTCGCTTCCAGCCTCGGGGCGTGCCGAAACAGAGCTGACCGCCGTGCCCCTCGTCCCCCGATCCGACGCTGGATCTGCCGGGCCAGATGTCACCTGCGGCTCGACGGTGGGGACATCTTTCGAACCAGTCGCACCTGGCTCAGGCGCTCTCGTGGTCGTGGGCTGCGAAGGCGACGGGTCGCGACGAGTTCCCTCACCCCGAGCCCGAGTCGTGAGCGGCGCTCCGGTGCTGGTCCGGGCGGTGTCCACGCCTGCCCTTCGGCGCGGCATCGTCGAACTGGTGGCGGTCGAACCCGGTGCGGCCGAACCTCGAGCGGTCGGGTTCGGTCTTGTCGGATCCAGGGTGGTCGCAGGTTCCGACTGGCCGCTTGCCGTCTCGCTGCCAGGGCGATCTCCGGTGGTGAACGGCGCCGATTCCGGGCGATCGAGTAGAGACAGGTTCGCTCGCTGCTCGGGATCGGGCCCCGGCACCGATCGAAGATCGTCGATGCTCGCCCGATTCGGTTCGCTCGGGAGTCTGTTGGTGCCGCTCGAGATCGTTTCCGGGATGCTTGGAACTGGAGCGATGGTGACCGGAGTGATGGTGGATGACACCGATGCGGGTAAGAGGGCCTGGCCGCCTCGGTCCCCTGAATCGTCCCGGAAGGTGATTCCGACAGCAGCTGCAACCATGAGGCCCGCCGCGACCAACCACGGGACCGTGCGGACCCCTGAAGAACCTGAACCTGTCGTCACGGGACCCATTCTCCCGCAGCGACGATGAGTTCAACCAACCAGCAGCACAGCAGAGCTGAACCGGGCCAGCGAGAGCAACCCGTAGGTGACGAACTCGGGGGTGACCAACAGGGCACTGGCCGCATTCGCGGTCAACTACAACATCACTCACCACAGCTCGCTGCTCGGGACTGCCGGTGCGCGAGGCGGCACGCGGTGGCTGTGCTGATCCTCGTCACCTGCGGCAGCATCATCCACAGCGGCTTCCCGCATCCATCGGAACTGAGCGCATCCCGGACGTGAGCGCGGATCGTCCGACCATGCAAGATGGCGCTCTACCCGGCCCATCCACGAACTGACCATGACCCCCACCCCCCACACCGGCACCCTGGTGCTCGCCTCCAGCTCCCCCCGGCGCCGATCCCTGCTCGCGAGCTTGAGCACCGATGTCATCTCGAGGTCGCCAGAGATCGACGAGACGCCATTGGCCGACGAAACCCCCGAGGCCCTCGTCGCGCGTCTCTCGATCGCCAAAGCTGGGGCTGTCCGATCCTCCGGCGAGGTGGTACTCGGCTCCGACACCGTCGTGGTGCTCGACGGTCCGGACACCACAAGCATCCTCGGAAAGCCGACCGACCCGGCTCACGCCCGCAAGATGCTCACGAGCCTCTCGGGCCGGACCCACCGAATCCTCACTGGGGTGGCCGTCCTCGGCCCGGCCGAACAACGACAGGTCGAGATCGATCAGGTCTCGGTCACCATGCGACCGCTGCCAGCCGCCCTCATCGAGTGGTACCTCACCACAGGAGAGGGCCACGACAAGGCCGGTGCGTATGCCATTCAAGGCTTGGCCGGTTCCTTCGTCGAAACGATCGAGGGGTCGCCGACCGCAGCGATCGGACTCGGCCTGACCACGACGTCCCGACTCCTCACCAACGCCGGCATTCCCCTACACGGCAATCTCGACCCTCCACCCGACGGAGCGCACCTGCCACCCGGCAAAACCCACCTGCCATCCGGCGGTCTCGACCGGCCATCCGGCAGTAGCGCTACGGACTGACGGGTCAGTCCCAGGAACCCGAACGGGAGCGTTTGAGGGCTCCCTTTCGCTTCTTGGCGTCCAGACGCCGTCGCTTTGACGACTTCGACGGCCCCTTCGGCGGTCGACGCCGCTTCGGCGGTTGCAGGGCACGAGCGAGCTTGAGTTCCAACCGCTCGAGAGCGATCGCTCGGTTCCGATGCTGAGATCTCGTCTGGTCGGTGCTCACGACCACCTCGTGGCCGAGGGAGGTCACCAGACGCTGCCGCTGATCGTCAGTGGGGCCCCTGCACTCGAGCAGGTCGAGGCGGCATTCGACGCGGGTGTTGGCCCGGTTGGCGTGTTGGCCACCGGGCCCACTCGAGGTGCTGAAACGCCAGCTCACCTCGCCCACCGGGATCTCACAACCCCGGCCCGGTTGGAGCACGTCAGCCATCAGGCGAGTCTACGGCCCTGCCCATACCGCTCCGCCGAAGTTTCCGGTGCCCGCCGAAATGAAGGGCTCGAAGCCCAACGGGTCTGGGCTGGGCCACCCGTCGGTCAGGATCCGAGACTGCCTCGGCCACCACCCAGTCGGCGCACCGCCCGACGAGCCAACGGGGAGTGCCGGACGATGCTCCCGATCGCCTTCACCCCGTCCGACGCACCGATCTTCTTGCCCTCGTCATAGGTACGCCCCGCGTACGAGATGCCCACCTCCCAGATCCGCCAGCCGCCACCTGCGACCTTGGCCGTGATCTCGGGTTCGATCCCGAAGCCGGACTCGGTCAGTTCGATCTCCCTCACCACTTCGAGTCGGAAGGCCTTGTAGCAGGTCTCCATGTCGGTGAGGTTGAGGTCGGTGAACACATTGGACAGCAGGGTCAGGAACTTGTTGCCCACGGAGTGCCAGAAGTACAGCACTCGATGCGCCTCGCCCCCGAGGAAGCGGGAACCGAACACCACGTCGGCCTTGCCGGTCTCGAGCGGACCGAGCATCTTGGCGTAGTCCACCGGGTCGTACTCGAGATCGGCATCTTGGATCAGGACGAAGGGCGACCGGGCCGAGACGAACCCGGTTCTCAGCGCAGCGCCCTTCCCCTCGTTGCGAGGCTGGAGCACCACCTTGATCCTGGGATCGTCGAGCTCGGCGAGGATCTCGCGAGTCCCGTCGTCGGACCCATCGTCGACGATGATCAGCTCGGCCACCGTGTCTTGGGCGAGCACTCGGCGCACGATCTCGGCGATCGTGTGACGCTCGTTGTAGCAAGGCATCACCACCGAGGTGTGGGGCCGTTCGACCCTCACCTCGGGGATGGTCTCACCCAACATGCGACGCTGGCGCTCAACGCCCCCGGCGGACTCGGAACTCATTCACTCAGCTGGGCGAAGACCAACATCATCTCGTCGTTGAGGGAGGCGGGAACGGTGTAGCCCTCCTCTTCGCGGATCGAGTCCATGTTCGCGGCCACGTCTTCGACGCTCGGCGTCGAGCCCTTGCCGGCGAACCAGCCCGGAGCGAGCCCGGTGAACACACGGGCAAAGCGACCACCGCCGCAGGAGAACACCTCGTGGGTGAGCTCGCATGCCTCCGACGCCAGGTAGCAGACCATGGGGGTGATCTGCTCGGGCAGCACGTCGTCGGCGAGAGGACCGAGGAGGTCTTCGGTCATGCGGGTCTTTGCCACCGGCGCGATGCAGTTGGACTTGATGTTGTACTTGGCGCCCTCGACCGACAACACGTTGGAGAGCCCGACCAGGCCCATCTTGGCGGCGCCGTAGTTGGTCTGACCGAAGTTGCCGAACACGCCTGCGCCCGAGGAGGTGAACACGATGCGGCCGTAGCTCTTCTCCTTCATGATCCGGAAGGCGGGCTGGGTCACGTAGAAGGCGCCTTCGAGGTGCACGTTGAGGACGGCTTCCAGGTTCTCCGACTCGAGCTTCACGAAGCTCGCGTCGCGGAGAATGCCGGCGTTGTTGATGACGATGTCGACGGTGCCGAAGGCGTCCACGGCGGTCTTGACGATGTTCTCGCCACCCTCGGGGGTGCCGACCGAATCGAAGTTGGGGACCGCGGTGCCGCCTGCTTCGGTGATCTCGGCCACGACCGACTCAGCGGCGGTGTTGCCGCCACCGGTGCCGTCGGCGGAACCACCGAGATCGTTGACCACGACCTTGGCCCCGCGCCGAGCCAACTCGAGCGCATAGGTACGGCCGAGGCCGCCACCTGCGCCGGTCACGATCGCCACTCGTTCGTCGAAGCTGATCACGTCGCTCACATTGCCCTCCAGGGAGCCTCTGCAACCGTCCAACAGCGGACGATCGAAGCCAGCAAGGTACTCGCACGGCCGCATCGGGCCCCACCTCCATGACGCCACGCCACCGAGAGCCGACTCGACCGAGAGCCACCGGGCGGCACCCGGACAGGCGCCACACCGCTCAGTGGCTTCGACCACCGGATCCGGCCGAGCAGCGCGGCGTGTCGTACTGACAGGGTCCGGCCACGGTCGAGACCCGCCAACCGAGGATGCTCGCACTGTCCCGACCGTGCGCCCACTGTCTAGCCTTGGGCCTCGCGCCCGAGGCGATCACGTCTGGCGCATGACCAACCCAGGGGGATCCCATGATCATCGTCACCGGCCACATGAGGGTCGACGCGAGCCAGCGCGACGCCTTCATCGAGAACGCCAAGGACCTCATGACCAAGTCCCGAGCCGAGAAGGGCTGCGGCGGCTACGCCATGTGCGCCGATCCGATCGACCCCGAGGTCGTGCTGATCACCGAGCAGTGGGAGTCGTCGGAGGCCATCGACGCCCACATGGCGAGCGACCACTTCGTGGCCTTCGGTGGATCGTTGGCCGACTTCACCATCTCCGAGGTCGACGTCATCAAGCACGAAGGCGCCACCAGTTCGAAGTTGATGTGACCCACGTCTTTCACCGGGCGCTGGTCACCGGAGCGTCGAGCGGGATCGGGCGCGCCATCGCGTGCCAGCTGGCCGACGAGGGGGTCAACCTCGTGCTGACGGCCCGAGACGGTGAGCGGCTCGATGACCTGGCCCGTCAGTTGCGATCCGAGCTCGTCGAGGTCGAGTGCCTGCCAGCCGACCTGTCGATCCGCGACGACGTCGACATGTTGTGCGACCGGATCCAGAGTCCCGACGATCGGATCGATCTGCTCGTCAACAACGCCGGCCTCGGATTCACCGGCCCGGTGAGCGAGCTCGACCTCGACGATCAGCGTCAGGTGATCGACGTCAACGTCACGGCCATGCATGATCTCTGCCTGGTTGCGGCCCAGACCTTCGGGGCAAACACAGCGGGTGGAATCCTGAACGTGAGTTCCATGGCCGGGTGGATGCCCGGGCCGAGAGGTGCGACGTACGGGGCGACGAAGGCCTTCGTGACCGCCTTGAGCCGCAGCCTGCACACAGAACTCGAACCCAAGGGGGTGGCGGTCACGGCCCTGTGCCCTGGCTTCACCCGAACCGAGTTCCAGGACCGAGCCGGTTACGACGCAAGCGAGATCCCCTCACCCCTGTGGCAGAGCGCCGAGGCCGTTGCCGCCGTCGGCCTCGCGGCGGTTCGCGAAGGCCACGAAATCGCAGTGCCCGGCATCCACAACAAGATGGCTGCTGGCGTGGTACGCCACCTTCCCAGCCCCGCCTTCCGTGCGATGAGCCGCCTGTTCGACCGCGACTGAGCGAAGCGACCGGCCCCTCTTCCGTCACCGGACCGGGCACTCCGGCTCGGGCGGTCAGGGGCTGGGGCGATCAGGCCCCGGTGGCGGCTTGGTCGACGAATTCGACGACCACGATCGCATCCGGCTCACCGGCCCTGATCACGTTCGTGATCCAGTCCTCGAAGGAGTCCTCGGCGATCTCGATCGCGTCGGTCTCACGAGCGGCGTCGTCGAGCATGCCGTCCGCCTCGCGCCAGAGGTCGACCGAATCTCGTCCACCACAGGACCAACCCGAGCGGTCGTGATCGACGGTCGAGAGGTCGGGATCGACCCGGGCGGGCTGGAGTTCAGGTGATCCGGCCGTGACCGTCCAGGTGCGAGGCGAACCCTCGGCCGGGGCGCTCGCAGTCACCTGGGTGTCGCTGAGATCCATCTCGGCCTCGACGTTGCCGATGAACACACCGGTGTCTTCCGAGCTTCCGACCTCAATGCCGAGCACCTTGCGGGTGCACGAGGAGTTGGGTGTGGCGGTGACGAGCACCTCGGACCCTTCCCACACGGCTTGGGCCCGGACCGACTCGATCACGTTGGGGACCGGATTGGTGGACTCCTCTGTGTCGACCGGTGACGGCAACGACGGGAGGCCACCCGACACCATCATTCCCACGATCAGGGCGATCCCGATGACACCGATCAGGGCCAAGATGTTCTTCATCGTTCTGGGACTCCTCGTATCGCCACCCGGCCGCTGGTCGGCACCGTGGTGTGCCCCGGATTCGCCGATCTGAAACCAGAACTCGAATCGGTTTCGCGGAACGCCCCCCACCGCGGGTCCCCGGCCGCGAGACTGGGGGGTGTGGAGTCCACAGTAGGTGCACCCGAGACCGCCACGCGGCCGCCCGCCATGGCGGTGTACGTGGCCACCGCAGCCGTCTTGATCGGCGGTGTGGCCACCGCCGCCCTTTTCGCCCGCTACGGCTGGACGCTCGCGCTGGCAGGCGGCCTGATCTTCGTGCTGAGCCGGGCGACGCTCCTCGGGGCCCAGCAGGCGCCGACACCGGTGATGAGCGACGCCCTCTGGTACGCGAGCACCGCCGGGGGGATCGGTGCGCTCGCCGTGGTCCTCGCCACCGGCTCCACCCTCATCGCCACCGCCGACCGAGCCTTCGGCCTGGCATGTCTCGCCTTCGGGGTCGGCTTTCTCGCCGCCGGTTGGCTCCAGCTCAACAACCAGTACCGCTCGGCCGACATCGTGCTCGCCCTCGCCTCGATCCTGATGGGCCTCGCCGCCCTCGGCGGGGCGGCTGCGGTACCCACCGGCGTCAACGATTCTCCCCGCTTGATCGGCCTGATCTGCGCCATGCTCGCGGTGGCGGTGAGCCTCGACCACGTCACGACACCCTCCCAGGTGGCCGGGACCGTCGGTGCCCTCTCCGCGATCGCTGCGCTCGGGGTCGGCGTCTGGCTCCTGACCAGCGCCACCGCAGCGGTGGGCGCCGGCGCGGTGGCACTGGGAACGATCGCTCTGCTGATCACCTTCTTCAACGTGCCGAGCAGCCTGATCTCGTTCTCGGTGGGGGTGCTGACGGTGATCGTCGCGCTCGTCGCCTTCCCCCAGGCTGCGGCGATCGCCTCCACCGTGCTGCTCGTCGGCCTGGCAGCCATCGCCGGTGGTTGGGCCACCCGGCCGAGGCCAGGTGACGAGCCGGCACAGCGTCACCGCTCGGAGTCCCGAGCCCGCACCGTCACCACCACCCGGCGCGAGGTCGACATCGATCTCGTGGCGGTCGAGCAGCGCGATGATCTCGTCGAAGTTCTCTCGACCGAGGCGGACCAGCGTGTCGATCTCGTCGGGCCAGCGCGCCGCCCCGTTCTGAGGTCCGTGCGTGAGCGACTGGTCGAGCATGCCGGCGTTTCTCGTACTCGCTCCGAATCCGACGGACGCTGCTTCCACGACGACGACGGATCGGTCCGGATGTCGTTCGAGCGCGTCGGCTGCCGCCCACAGTCCGGTCAGCCCGCCGCCGACGATCACCAGATCCGCGTGGGCGAGCCCTCGCAGCGATGGACGCGGCGCGGGCGCATCGGCGCGGTCGGTCCAGAATGGCCGGGGTGCGGCATCCGCCAGCGATGCGTTCGGCCGAGAGGTCATCGCCGCAGTCTGTCTGGCGTCGAGCGATGACGCGTCTCGGGGCGGGACGCTCGTCGCGTCGTCGACCCGCGGCGGTACCTTCTTGCGACGTGGGAGCGGCGGGCGACTCGGTGACGGGCACACCTGCGGTGGCGCTGCATGGCGTCACGAAGCGGTACGGATCTGCGCCTCGTGAGTCGGGCACCACAGCAGCTGGTGTGGTCGCGGTCGACGACGTGACGCTCGAGATCGTCGGCTCGG
>ENA-ORXU01003034-ORXU01003034.1-marine-metagenome-genome-assembly--contig:-NODE-3034-length-10808-cov-3.822570_pt1 | contig 10808 bp, 22 predicted proteins | sample MGYA00237869_ERZ511484 | MGnify/ENA metagenome assembly ERZ511484 | reverse complement strand
ATTATCATGAGTTAAAGCAGGTGCTTGTTTACTAATACTAATTAAATCACTAACCGCTTCTTTAAAAACAGAAGCTTCAGTAATTCTGTATAGCTCTATATTAGGATGATTATTTTTACCTAATTCTTTTTTACAAGAATCACATTCTCCACAAGGATTAAATTCACCTTCAGCCCTATTCTCACATAAGGTAGCTTTAGCATATAAATTAGCTAAAGTAGTCTTACCTGTACCGGGTTTACCTGTGATAATAATTCCCGCAGGATGTTGATTAGATTTAATTACTGATTTAATATAATTTGTAGGACCTTTCTGACTTACATAATCGTCAAAAATATAAGGTCTCATTTCATTTGCTAAATTGCTCATACTCTATTCGTTCCATCATTGTACTTAGTTCTTTTAGTATTAAAGAGTTAGAGCCCACGCCAGTATCAAGATCACTGCAGAAATATAAGTCTCCTTCTATCCACCACATTTTACCTATGAGAGTATATTTCTCATAGACCTTAAATCTTTTTGTTATAGGGTTCCAACTATAATGCATTATAAATATCTATTAATTAATTTTTTAAAGCCACTCTCTTTATGTTGTTGCCTAAAATTATAATTATCTATAACAAGTTTTTTAACAGAGTCCATGTCTTGTCTCCAATGCCAAGTAGGACTTCCTATTACAACAGGTTTCTCAGCACGTATTTCTTCTACTAATAACTTGCCTCTACTAGTTACTTTCTTTTCACTAATAGCATAAGCTGTATATCTAACAACCTCAACTGGATTAAACGTTACTATTACTGGGTGAGTATTATTATAAGTAAATTGCTGCCGTCTATTAGCATAGACTTTAGTTTTAGGACCAAGTAATTTAACAGCTTCACTACCACATAGTAGTATAGGACAAGTAGGGTTATACCTACCAATCTCTGCAATTTCTTTCTCTAACCAAGTTTGTTTACAAGCTTTAATATTTCTATCAGTAACATTTATTTTGTCTCCTGTCTTAGTAAAAGGAGAACACTTAATCATGTTAGTAAAACCAATCCTATTATAAAAAGGTTTTAACTCGTCAGGAAAATCTTTGTCATTATCAAACGCTGCCATTATAGAGTACTGCAAGTACCTGCCAGCGTTTGGTTTATCTATTTTAGGCCTGCGCTTATTAGGAGCTAAGCTAAACCCCTGTTTAATTTCTTCTCTAGCTGGATAAGCAGCTACAATTAATAATTCTATTTCTGACGTTCTACCAAAAGAGTGTCCATCAAGTGCACAGTTATTAGCTAATGTACAGTTGCGACACTCTCTGTTAAAGTCAGGAAGAATTCTGAATACTCTAGGAGCTTCAACCATAGGCTCAGCTCTCTTCCCCTTAACCATTAATTATCTCCTTTTAAAGTCATAGATTCTCTAATATTAAGCAAAGCTTCCATTGTGGTAGCTAAATGTTTTTGATATTCTAATGCCTCTAAATATTCTTCTTCAGTATCGTAATCATCAGCAGGTATTTCTACACTAGCAATATCAGTTACCATTAATTTAAAGTCACTAACACTTGCTTGTGCAAACACAGCCTTTACCATCTTAAGATAATCAGACTTTGAATCTAGCTTTGATATTTCAAAGTTCAACTCTTCAACTTTAGCTTGAGCTTCCTCAGCTACTTGTTTATTTTGAATAGCAATTTGTTCCATCTCTGCAAGCTTAGCATAAGCTTGAGCATTATATAAGTGTAAATCAGATATTTGTTTATACATTATAGTTCCCAAAATGTCTAGGTGATACTTCAAATAAATTGCAATATTTTAAATCTAATATAACCATGTTAGCTATATGCATACCTTTTCTTATAGTAAACCTTTCTTTACTAATACCTATAAATTTTATAACTATATCTTTGGCTACAATTTCAGGCTGTATAAACAATTGTTTAGTAATTAAAGCCATGTCTTTAAAATCATCTACTTGATTAAACATAAGTAAGATAGGTTTCATAACTCTTATGTTTACTTTTAATTCAGCAACTGTGTCATCATCCTCACGAATAAATAAGTCATTGCCAGAAAATATTTGATAGCCTTCATCGCTAACAGTAAACTGATTTTTAGGACAGTCAGATTCCTTAGTCCAAATTAGTTCATTCATAATAATATTTAGGGGCGTAACGCCCCTTACTATTTATTTACAAGAAGCTTCGTACATAACTACATCACTTGTAATAGTATCTTCAAGTTCTGGTTTTAAGTGAATAGCTTTAATAGGTACACTCTTTATAACTGGAACACTTTTAAGAAGAATTTTTACAGTCTCAACAGGTATAATCTTATTCTTGGGACTACCCATAGCTTTTAAAGCTTTAGTCAAATGACCAACACTTAATTTAGTATTACTAAATAAACCACTGTAGCTTACTTCAAGAGAAGAAGGTTTATTTAGTTCTTGGTTACCAACTTGAATAGTAAAATGACTATCTGAAGGGTTAAAATCTAAGTCGACTATAGTTGTTTCATTAGAATTATAACTCTGCCAGTTAATACTTTGTACAAAATCATCATGAGGAACATCAACTTCTCCATTTGCTTCCTCACCTATAATTTTATCCATCTTAAGAGCAATCTTGTTCTTAGAATTGTCAATAACAAGAGCAATATCTCCAACTTCCGAAGAGAACATTACAGACTTAAGTTCACTAGAATACTTAAGCTCTACTTGTTCACCTAATAGTTGTACTATTTTCAGTAGTGCTGGTCTAATAGCAGCTCTAAAGTCAGTAACAGTTGCTAGGGTAGCTGTCTCAGATTTATATCTAATATAACTAGTCTCACCAAACTGTACGTACAATCTAATCTCATTAGGATTAGTAGTCATATAAACTTCTCTATCGTTGTAGGTATTAGAACAAGCAATAGGAATTAGATTTAGAAATAATCCTAGGTCTGGAGTAACATCAGTATACTTAGTTTCTTCAAATAAAGCTTCTGACAGCTCACTTTCTTGACTGAAGTATTGTGTATCTACAATAGAACCATAAGGTTTCATTTCATAGTTAAGAAGATTATTTTCATTATGAATAACGAGACCTAACTTAGGGTTCAACTTGGAACTCATAGCCTTCATTTTATTAGATAGTACAATCTGACGACCTTCTTCTAAAATCTCAGCTTCTACTTTCAATTTAATAGCATGGCTATTCATATCTACTGTAGAAATCTCTAGTACTTTTTCTTCTTTATTAGTTTTTAACTCAATACATTGTTCTATACCACTAAGCTGTTTACGTACAGAAGGTATAGAACATATAGAAGTTACAACTTTTTTGTAGTGAGCTACGTTATCTATTCTGATTTTCATATTTGTTTTGATTGTTCGATTTATCGATATTTTATAATAAATTAAGCCATGTTATGGTCATCACCATCAGGGTCTTGAAGTTCATCAGTATCTAAGATTGAGCTATCAATTGAAATATCTGGACTTAAATTAATATTACCAGAGTCTTCTGCATTCTTTTCTAAATCTGACATAGTATCCCATAGGCTAGAGTTTGGTGCAGAAGCTTTATTAGAAGAGCCAGAAGAAGGATAAGGACCTTTTAAAACTTGCTCTAAGTTCATAGACTTCATAATTTGTTTTACAGACTCAGCAACACTATTTAAACCCTTTTTAATGTCCCCTCGTTCTTGGCAAAACTTAATTAAAGACGCATCTAATCCTTCTGCATCATAAGGAGTAGCGTGTATAAAGTATTCTATAGAAACAGTTTCATAGTTAATAACTAATAGACCTTCTATTCTTTCTTGTATACCAGCAACAATTTTACCTAGAGCTTCAGGAGGAATTTCTTTTGGTACAGGAATAGGCATTACAAACCTAAGAAGATTTGAAGTCGTATTATAAATAAATAACTGACCCTCTTCTGATTCTCCATTAATTACCCAGCCTTTATCATCACAACAAACAGAGTTATGTTCCATGTACTGAAACAAGATTCTATTTTGTCGTAACTCTAACATCAAATCATATGGATTCATTATATTATTTTCCAATTTATTTTCTATACTAAGTTTATTTTGCTGCCCAACTTGTTCCTAAAGCACAGTCAGCTTTAGATGGAAAGTCTGGTACTAATGGTTGAAGTAATTCATCCATAGCTTTCTTCATTCCCAACTCTTGTGCTTTAGCATATTCATAAGAGATATCAGGATACTTATAAGAAGGTTCCCAAATACCTTTATCACTTTGTTTTAAATCAATTACTTCACCTTGACCAGGTATATAAGAAACAATCTCATCATGCACTAAAGCAATCATACGACCATTCTCTTTATACTTAGTATTTAGTTTTTCAAATTCTTCATCTACATACCAAGCTGCTTTCTTAGTCATGATAGCAGACACACCTTGTATAAGTGTATTACATGCTTTACGTTGGACAGTATTATCATCACTTAAACCTTTAGCATTACTCTCACCTACAAAGTATCTACGATTTGTAACAGGGCATTCTACCCACTTTTGATACTTAGCTTTAGTACTTACTTCATCAATATAATTCTTTAGTTCAGGAAACAATTCAAAGTAATTGTTGAGTAGTCTCTCAGCTAGATGTATATCTACTTGTAAAGCAACACTAATTCTATTAGCACTACCACCATAAATAACGGTAAAGCCACAAATCTTTCCACGAGTACGTCTATTCCAACCACCCATATCAGCTTTAGCAGCCTTAATCAAATCCCATTTATCAGTGGCTTGCAGCTCAGGATATAAACCTGTAGCAGCAAGAGTATGCATATCACTATCAGGATTTTTATATTCTTCTCCAGTTACAGGATGTATTAGTAAAGGATTGTAAACTTCTGCATCAAAAAATGCATTAATCATACGCTCAATTTTACCTATACAAGCAATAGCTCTAACTTCTTGAGCACTATAATCGCTTATACCTACACACATTCCTGGAGGCGCAGCACCCAATGCTTTTCTTACTGTTGTTGTTAATTTGTAGCCCATATAATATTTATAATTCTACTTTTAATAAATCGTAGTTAGTAATAAATCTACCACCATTTACTATAAAAGGGTAGTAAATTACTGATGGAAAATCTTTAAAACTAGACCTCTCAGTATTACAAGTGCACATATAATTATTACTAACACTCATGTAAAAATACATATTAATTATTGTTAGATTCTGAGAGCTGATAAAATCAGCAGCTTGTATATTATTCATAGTTAAATAGGTATTATATTTACTTCTATACTAGAACGACAATAGACACAAGGTATATAAAGTACTCGTCTATTTCTAACAAAAATCTGACTTATATTAACGTAAGTCTTGTTATAATCTTTATTATGATGTGCATTTTGATAAATTCTACTTTCAGGTATATTAAATTCTTTTGCTAAGCTTAACATTATCTTATATCTATCTCTATTAAAGTACCTGCTTGGTTTCTTATTGGCAAATAAAGCGTAACTTTATCTCTATGTTTTACAAAACACATTACTTGACGCTTAGTTTCAGAATCTAAGTAATGCGTTTTATAACTTAATCCTTGGTTCCAGCACTCATTTATAAAGTCATTTAAAGTTAACATAGTCTTTTAAATATATTTACCTTCTTTCCACAGCCACAAAACATAGGAATATAAATATTAACTTCTGGTTGACTAAAAAATAGTACGCTATAAGAATTAATATTAGTTTCAAAAATAGAAATAGAACCATGGTGCCACATATCTACAGCACTTTCAGGAACAATATCTTCTACTATATAATCTTGAAATACTTCTTGACCTAATTTATTAATATCAAACATCACCAATCTATAATTTTAACTATTTTATTTTTTAGTTTAAAAGGTAAGTAGATAGCCTGCTTACTATTTAGTATTCTCTTTTTAAATAATTTAACTTCTATAGGTGTTTTGCTTGGCCTATAAGACCAAAATCTTAAGTCAGTAGCTGTAAATTCAGCTATGAACTTTAAGTATTCATTATCCATTAGTTATTAGACTTTTCTGTAGTTGGTTTAAACCATAATTCATCTCTATTTAAAATAGATTTAGCTAATAGTTTAGGCAGCTTACTTAATGCTTGGAAAGTACTCCAGTTATCGTACTTAAAAGATTTAGTTAATTCTTGTCTTATACGGTCGGTACTAACTAAGTTCATTAACTCAGGAAGCTCTTGACTACATAAAGCTTTATATAAATCAGGGTGATATTCAAATCCTAACATAACAGAAAATCGTACAGCCCTTACAGCTCTTAAAGGATCATCTGTTAAAGTAACCATTGAATCTAAAGGAGTTCTCAGTACTTTAAATTTTAAATCTTTTACACCATCAAATTTATCTATAAGGTTATTATTACTATCCCATGCCATAGCATTAATAGTAAAATCCCTACGTTCTAAATCATCATACAGACTACCTAAAGCTACAACAGGTCTTCTTGTATCTTTTATATAAGCAAGCTCTTTACGAGCTAATACAAAGTCCCCTACGCTACCATCAGGCATCTTTCCTCTAATGGTTAAACAATCAGGAGTTTCTAAGAATATAGTAAATCCATTGTCTAACATGTACTGTCTCATGATATTAAATCCTTCTTCTAAAGTAAGATTAATATCATCTTCTATAACAAAAGTAAAATCATCGTCATTACTTTGTCTACCCAACAGCTCATCACGAACTGCCCCACCAACTTTATAAATACTACATTTCATACCAGTTTAAATTTTAGATTGTTTATAAAAAAAGGAACATAAATACTACCTGTTCTTCTTAAAAAGTAATTAGATACAGTTATTTGACACTCCTCTTCAGGAAGAAATACAAATACATATCCTGAAGGAATACTTAGTAAATTACTTATGTCCTTCTCTGTTTGTATTTCTCTTGCTGTTTTATTATCCATTAAAGTCTGAGTTTATTTTATAACCTTCATAATAAAATGGTAAATAAATAGCTTTTTTATGAAAGTCGTGATAGAGATAAGATAAAAAAGCTATCTCACCTCTATGAAACGTCAGATATCTATAATCTAAGTTATAAATATCTGATATATTGTTAACTAACTTTCTCCATACTTTTTCATCTATACCGAATGGCATATTTCTTGTTGATACCACTCTCTAGCAGTAGTCATAACTTTTTTACTTACATCTTTCCATGTAAGTTCAGACTCTTCTAGTTCAGCTACAGATTCTTTCATAATATCTGCTGCCATCCACTGTAAAAATACGCCAATAAGTTTAGTATCATAGCTATCATTACAAGCTTCTTTAACACCTTGTAATAATCTTGCTCTAGTCACAAACATGTTAGCAAATTCTTGTACAGATTTTACCTTTTCAATATCTAATGCAACTATATTAGGAGTTTTATTAGATTTAACTTGATGTTTATAACCTTTAGCCTTAAAAATATAATCTTTAAACTTATCAACAGGTACTACGTTACCTACTTTAGGAAAATAAACTAGACCTTCACCTATTCCTTCTTTGCCAAAGTTAGAATAAACCCAAGGGTCCTTAGCTTCTACCTCTAGTACGTTAGTTTCAATCTCATTAGCTGCTTTAGCTACTGATAGTCCATCATTGAAATCTATTTCAACTTCATGATGCCAAGGAAGAATATACCAAGGACCCGGACCTACCCAACTATTAATAAGGCTAGGTTCAACATAATATTTAGCAGTCCCATCATGAAGTTCACCAATTTGAACAGCAAATATAGCAAATACTTTTTCGTCTAACTCAGATAAAGCTACACCTTTTTGAATCTTAGGGCCACACCACTCGCCATGTAAAGTTAAAACTCCAGCTTTTGTAGCTAAGTTCTCAAAGTAGCTTTTGTTTTCATCTACCCATGTAGCAAAGCCAGCATTATCTTGGTCAGGATATATTACACTACTACGTTTTTGAGCTACTACTTCACCATTAGGTGCTATTTGTACACCAGCATTTGTACCGTGCAACTTTACTTTACCAGCGTAAGTACAATTCATGTACTCAGATTCTGTACCTAGTTGCTGAAGTTTATTTATTGTTCTTCTAACATTAGCAAAGGCTTCTATTGAAGGCCACTTCTGATGCTTAAGATTTGTACGCGGTACTTCCCTAGGTTCTTCTTCAACTTTACACCAGTGACCAGTAACATCAGTACCGACTTTCATAGTAGAAGGTCCCGCTAACATACCATAAGACATTACACCACGTAGTTTACGTTTAGTAATTTTCATATCGTCTTCTAATAAGACTGAATCTGGTTTAATATAAACAGCAGAGTCACCTACTTCGTAAATATTAGTAGAGTTAGCTACTACTTGAGCCTCTGATACATCTAAGTTATTAGATACTTCATACACATAAAGTGAATCAGCATCAGGATGTTTTGTTTTCTTATTGATTATTACAATAGTTGCAGTCATTAATTATCCCCGTATAAAATATGATTTATATAATTTAATCTTTAAATTAGTAAATGTAAAAGGTAGGTAAATAGATAAGAAGTTTTTTTGAAGGTGAGCCTTAATATAATTAAATTTATTAGAATTATATTCTGTAAAATTATATTCAATAAAACATCGTTCTTTATTAATAGGACCATACTTACTTTCTAAAGCAGATCTTAACTCTTCTTCCTTCTCACATCTTTCTAGAAAAAGTGATTTTGATTCTTTATAAAACATTCTCAGCAATCCAATATACTATTTTCTTTATTACATCACCATGACATGCTTTAGGAGCACACCAGCACGCTAGTTTAATATAGACTCCTTGTTTATGTAGAGTAGCTAACCTCATAAGCTCCTCATACACAGGCCCTTGACCACTAGCATATTGTTGAAATAAATAACCTGTATAGTTCTCTATAGAACTATCTCTTTGCTTTTCTGATTTAATAGAAAATACGTTAGCTAAAGGACTAGCCTCAACTCCGTATCTACTATTTTTACGACCTATATAGATCTTATCTTCACCTATAAATCCATCAGTCTTTCCATTAATAATTTCAATAGTCATCTTATAATTATTTGTAAAGGAGCTTTACCACAAAAATCATTTATATAAAAAGGTAAATAATATACATTACTTTCTTTATATAAATCTATATTTAATATACATTCATAAGCTCCATTAAAAAAAGTAAGGGATAAATACTCACCTGTAATTTCTCTAAGAAATTCTTTATCAAATTTAGACATTCTAATAAGTTTTTATAAACAATATCTTTTTGTTATCAAAAGTAAAAGGAAGTATTACTACTCCATAATCTTTTTGTAAATAACCTAATATTTTATCTCTATATTCTTCTTTGTAAGACCAGCTAGCTGGATTAGTAGAGGGTTCTTCTATATAGCATTTATTAGGAGAAACTCCGTAGATAGATTTCATCTCATCTACTATGTTAGTTGGCAACATATTTAATCTATAATTATCTTTATAGGATGATGTCCTCCCCACCAGTTGAGGTAGAGAGGTAAATAAAATACTTTTCTTTCTTTCCATATATGAGCTGACAATTTAGCTTGATAGTAATTACCTTGCCACGATACAGGATGTTGCCTATAAGAGTAAGACAAATCAGTAAAGTCTTGTTTAGTCCAAGTGTTCAATATCTCTTTATCCATTTAAGTTTTGTTCCTTCATAAGCAAAAGGAAAGTAAGTGGCTTTTAATTCTACTATTTCACAATAAGTAACTATTCTTACTAACTTATTTGACATATAAGTAACGTCAAATAAACAGCCATTACTTACACATATTTCTTTAAAATAATCCATTTAACTTTAGAACTGTTCTTTATCTAGTTCTATAACAGCTTGAGTCGTACTCACTTGCTGAAGATTAAGCTTACCACTAGAACTCATTCGTCCAGTGGACGTACCTACCGACGAAAACCCGGCATGAACTTTGTTAGTATTCTTATTAATAACTTTAATATACTTACCACATTCAGACCACAGCTTATTATATTTTTTATACTTAAGTAAACTTTTAATTAAGTTTATACTTTCATATCTATAATTAAGGTAGTCTTCGTCAATAGAATCTTTATTATCAGGGTCTACATCTTTTTCAAGTTCATCTAAATAGTTTTTAACTTCCTCAGCTTGAAGACTTGTTAAAGCATCAGCAGCATGTTCTTTTAAATGTTCATTTATATAACTAACAAGACCTTTATTATTATTAAGTAGAGTCTTAATTTTATCAGGTATAACTTGAATTGCTATCCAATTACCATCATCATCTATATCAGTATCAGTATAAACAGTAAAGCCTAATTCTTCTACAAGAATCTTTCTATATTTAATAGTCTCTTGTTCTGCGTAGTCTAAAACTTTATTTAATATGTCTAGATTAATATACATACCTGCATATTCTAATTTAGCCGCTATATATGCAGCTTGTTGGTCAGCTATGTATGCTATCTGTTGGCCTAGTTCATCCAACTGAATAGTAAACAAGTCATAAAGTTCTAAAAGATAAGAATAGTTATCGCTATTTTTGTAGGCACCTACGTCAAGAGCTGCGTACGATAGTTGAGTAGTAGCTAAAGGTCTAGCACCCCATTGGCTTACAGCCACAGCCTTGTCTAATTTAACATCAAAAAAGTCTCTACATACATCTTTTAATCCATGGCCTCTAAATATACTTGCTTTCATACCAGTTACTATACCTCTCTATACCTGTCACTATACCTGTCACTATACCTGTCACTATACCTGTCACTATACCTCTATGCATCATTATAGTTTATTACCCAAACTCCCTTAAAAGCTTGATCTCTATTTATCGC
>ENA-ORXU01003033-ORXU01003033.1-marine-metagenome-genome-assembly--contig:-NODE-3033-length-10808-cov-5.231013_pt1 | contig 10808 bp, 18 predicted proteins | sample MGYA00237869_ERZ511484 | MGnify/ENA metagenome assembly ERZ511484 | reverse complement strand
GCCGTCGTGGGCACCACCCGGCTCCCCATCGAATGCCCTTCAACAAAAGGTCTTTCTTCCTCGCCGCGACGGCGATAAAACTCGCTTTATTGCTTGGCTACGGTCGGTCCCAGTACGTTGGTAATTGTACCAACGTAATTAATACCACAGGTACCGCGTTCTGAACGCCGAAAAAATAGAAAGCGGGCAGGGTGGTTGGCGTAATGGGGTAAGTAAATTGATGGCGGAAAGAAGTACGGCTGTCCGGGGTGGCAGGTCAAAGGCGGCGTACCGGGCTGCCACAGCAGCTGCTGTTGCGGCTGCACAGGCGGCGGCGTCAGCGGCAGCTGGTGCATCGGCGGCGGCTGCGACGCTACGCTCGACGCGTGCGCGGTAGAGCGCGCCGCTAACAGTCACGGGCACGTGGCAGGACACAAGAGGTGGTGTGGTCCTACTTTTTGCGCACGGCGACGCATCATGCACAACCGGAGCCGCCCCCACCGCTGCTGCGTTTCGCTGATACGCGAGGACAGTGGCTGGCGCGGTGGCGGGGGCGGGGGAGGCGGCGACGGAGGCGTTGAAAGTTGCGGTGGCGGGGCCCCGCCGTCAAACTTTACCATCACTGCACAGGGCCGCGTTCGACGCACACTACCGGCCTTCTGTAAACACGGATCTGAAAATCTCAACTGTGACGACGTTCACCTCGGCAGCCGCGATCATCCAATGAATAGTCGATACGGTCGAGTCTGACGCACATCATTGATGGAAGGACGCTCCCGCCCGATTGGCAGATGAAGTCATTGGAGCAAGGGCTGCCTGGCACGTGGAGCACGGCGCGCTTATCACATGGCAGACTGTCAGCGGAGCACAGATTCTCATTCTCAAAATGGGGGGGGCATCTCGAGTCGAGAATCCGCCGCCTGTCGAGGCCGATGTGCTTTTTCAAAGGTCGCGCCGACGGCCACCGCCACAATACTCATGTAACGCTCCTCTGCAGCTCACGTTCACCGAGCTCCTCGCGCTCCTCAGTCGTCAGAGAGACAACAATCGATGGTTTCCTGGTCTTGATTCGAGCCCACGGATAGAGTTCAAATGGCCGCCGAGGCCTGGATGCTGCTGAGTCACTCTTGGGAAGGGTGCCACAAACACGGACATATGCACCTGTCCTCGCTGTCATGAATGCTAACACGCCAATGCGTCAGCAGTTTGCCTGCATCTGACTGTTGTCCCTCGGACAACACCTCCGAAAGGCGTCAGGCATGTCTACTCAGTCGGCACCACAGCATCCCACGTTGCTGCTTGCACGCATTACCACAGACGCAGCAGCCGTCGCACGTGCGACTCGGAATCCTCATGACAGGACGTCACGGGCTGCTCCTGAATCGCCTTGACGTGCGCGTGAATGGGATTGGCGCAAGAAGGCGATTCGCGCGAGATAGGATGTCAGCCTTTTTCGAAACTCCTGACGGGGCGCCCCTGAAGCGCGCACAAACGCCTGCCACTGTCGCGCGCCACCCCCGCGCAGTGGTCTGCGCATCGGACCACCGCTACCACCACAGGAACGAGGCCACCACGACACATGCACACCCCCCGAAGGCCGCGCAGAGAGCTTTCGTAAGTGTCGCAACACTGTGACGTGGGCAGGGGAGGTGTGACCCCGCGCATGGTGCGGCCACGACCGGTAGGGGTGCTCACAGAGGCGGGCTTGGGGCGCCACAGACGCGCGGCACCACCCGGCACTGACAGAGGCGCGCCGGTGGCGCCACTGACGCGCGGCATCCCACTGGGCGGCTCTGCCCACGCGCGCGCTGAGGTCCGATGCCCCACGGGAATCGTGCCACTTTGACATCCGCCACGCGCGCCGCGTCCACAGCCCACCGGAGCTACCCCGGCCACCACTCGGCGACCCTGAGACTCGACTCCCAGGGCCTACAATGCCGCGAGTGGCGCGATTCTTTCCACCAGCGGGTGTGCGAAGCGGACGACCAGAGACTGAGATCGGCAGCGCGTGCCTCCATGCCCAGGCAGACAGATGAGGGAAAAGCCCCTCAATGAAAGAAAGAAGAACCTCTTTGTTGCACCACGTACGCGCTTTACATACGTGCACATAGAAGGTTACAAATGACTGCTAAAAACAGAACATTCGCGACCGCCGCGTCACCATATCGCGAAAGTGCTGGCGACGCACTAAGTCTTCAGGCATGCCGCCTGTCTCCCCATTGATCTACCACCCGTATTCCACTTCCTGTTCTCCCCGTCGCTCTTCTTTACAGTCCGCTGTCAAGCTTGCCACCTCCACCATAACAAGGCGTCGGTAAAGACTCTTCACGTCCGCCTCAGACGAGAAGCACGTGGCCGCAACAACACCCACAGGCTCAGCGGTCTCTCCGCCAGAGCACGACGCGCCCGCGCAGCCAACGGGAGACGCGGCCGCGCCGCCAAAGTGCGACGAGGCCGCGCCGCCAAGCGGTAAAGTGGCCGCGCCGCCAAAGGGCGACGAGGCTGCGCCGTCCAAGTGCGACGCGGCCGCGCTGCTACAGTGCGACGCCGCCACGCCGCCACGGTGTGTTGAGGCCTGGCCGCCAGAGCGCGACGCGGTCGCGCCGCCAAAGACCAATGCGGGCGCGCCTCCGAGGAATGCTGCGGCCGCGTCGCCAGAGCGCGACGCGGCCGCGCCGACGAGAGGTGCAGCGTCCGCGTCGCCAAAGCGCGACGCGGCCGCGCGACTCACCTCAGGCACCAAGTCTACGCGCATGCCGTCTAGCACTTCCAAATGCAGCGCGCACGGCGTCACCGATGAGTAAGTCGTGAAACGACACGCCATTGCCGCTGGCATGTCGTCGGCTTCTGGGGCGGCCGCCGATGTGCAAGCGGCCGCCTCGACGGCGGCCGACGCGTCAGCCTCCTCTGGAAGCAGGATAGACCGTGCGGTGGCGGCCGAGGAGGCCGCATGTGCTTTGAAAGCGGCCGCTTCGGTGGCCGCCTTCGCGGCCCCCTCGGACGCCATACGTACGCGCCAAGCGGGTCCCGTGTCGGCCACGTGGCGCTTAGCCTCCAAACATGATAACAGTGCAGCGGCGGCCAACTTCCGAGTCTCCACCACTCGCGCATCGGCGAGCTCCACTGCAACAGCCGCGGTGCTGTCAACGTCGGCCCGTTTCCCGCATCCGCTCGAGGTCCGCCGCGTACCTTTCCATCGCAGTCTCCCAATCAATCGTCCATACGTTGGCGACATATCGCACGCATTGCACCAGCTTCACTGCATCGGCGACCATGTCTGTCTTGCCCGCGGCCGCTCCCACCGGCCTCGTCGAGGCCAGCACGGCCGCGGCCCGTGCACCTGCAGCCGTGCTGACCTCGGCAAGGCTGGCAGCCGCACAGTCATCGACAGCTGACGCTGACTGTGACGTCGGCGACGCCATAATTGCAACAGGACGCAAAGCCACCACCGTGTCGGTCGTGGACACGACGGCAGCCGCCGAGTACGCCGCGTCGCCGTTGTCTTTGGAGCCGCCGTCCTCCTCCGTCGCATTGAAGAATGGAACATACTTGGAGCATGAGGAGCCTGAAGACCTTGTACTCGTCGCTGAGCCGTTACTCTCGGCGTAGCATGCAACACCTGTGAATATTGACATGGTGCTCTTCCCGCTGTCCTACGACGCGCTCCTTCCGTCCGTGGTACCCGAATCGTCAGAGAGACAGTAGCACGACCTCAATGCGCTCCTGCTGCTGTACTTCGATGACAAATCGGAGGCCAGTGAAGACACTGATCAGAATCGCTTGTCCATGGCCGCCACCTCAGAATCCCCGCTGGCGGCCACCATCTGCTGGTCCGTGGCGGCTGCCATCCCCTCTTCCTTGGCGGCCACATCTAGTTCCTCGCTGGTGGTCGTCATCTCCTCCTCCTTGGAGGCCGCCAGCTTCATGTCCTTGACGGCAGCCATCTCCTTGTCCTTGACGGCCACAATCTCCTCGTTCTTCGCGACCGCCTCCGGTTTCCCGCTGGCTGCCAGCATCTGCTCGTCCTTGACGGCCGCCATTTCCTCGTCCTTGGCAGCCGCCTTCGATTCTCCGCTGGCGGACGCCTTCTCCCCCACCTTGGCGGCCGCTGCTGGTTCGCAAGTGGTGGCCGCCATCACCTCTCTCTTGGCTGTCACTTGCGGTTTCCTGCTGGCGGCCGCCATCTCCACGTCCTTGGCGGCCGCCTCCGGTTCCTCGCTGGCGACTGCCATTACCTGCACATTTGCCTTCACCTTCGGTTCCACGATAACAGACGCCATCTCGACGTCCTTGGCGGCCGCCTCCGGTTCCCCGCAGGCGGCAGATATCTTCTCTTCCTTTGGGGCAGCCTCTGGTTCCGTGGTGGCCGCCACCTCCTCCTCCTTGGCGGCCGCCTCTGGTTCGCAAGTGGCGGCTTCCATCCAGTTCACATTGGCCGTCACCTTCGGTTCCCCTCTGGTTCCGTGGCGGCCGCCAAATCCTCCTCCTTGGCGGCTGCCTGTGGTTCCCAAGTGGCGGCCGCCATCACCGAAACCTTCGCCGCCACCTCTGTTTCCCCGCTGGCGGCCGCCATCTCCTCGTCCTTGGTGGCAGCCTCTAGTTCCGTTGCGACCACAACCTACTCCACCTGGGCGGCCGCCTCTGCCTTCCTGATGGCGGCCGCCATCTCCTCCCACTTGGCGGCGGCCTCTTGTTGTCCGGTGGCGGTCGCCAGCACCTCTACCTTGGCCGCCACCTTCGGTTTCCCCCTGGAGGCCGCCATCTCCACGTCCTTGGCGGCCGCCTCCGGTTCTTCCCTCGCAGCCGTCATCTCCTCCCTTTTGGCGATCGCGCCCGCCTCCTTCTTCGCGAGCGCAGCAGCGCCAGCGACGCGCTCGACAACGGCCTATAGGCCACGCTGGAGCACGTGCTTCTGCGCAGCGTCATCTCAGGCCTCAATGGCAATAGCTCGATCCTTGCCGGGCTCCCGACCCATCTTCTGGTCAGCGACAGCGTGCCGCGCTGCTGCTAAACTGGCCGCAGCGGCGGCACGCGCCCGCTTTGCGCACGCGCACGCCTCGACAATGCGCTCCAGTTGCTTCTAGGCGATAGGAACGGCGCTGCGACGGCAGGCGCCTACGTTGCCGGCGCCGGACATGCACGGTCGATGTGCAAGCCGTCGGGTGCTTCACGGTGTGGGCAGAGTTCAGCATGCGGGGAGCGGTAAGGTGCGGGAGGGCGCGCGGTGCGGAGAAAGGTGAGGCTGCGTGGGGGGACGTGGTTGCGGCGGGGGAGTTGGCTTTGCAACAAAATGAGTCTGGTGAGCAGGCGACACAACACGGTGACGCTCACATGCCAGTGAACGCACCTGTTAATCAAGGGACCGCCTGATCGTAAATGAAGGGATCGCCTGCAGGTCAAAAGGACACGCCGGTCGGTTGTCACATGCGGGGGCCGCACGACCGGAAAAAATAACACATAAGTTGCACGACGCGTTTCTGACGGGATGGACGCCGTCATTTGTCGCCCCTGTAGCTCAATGATCCACTCCTATGCGAAGATCGCGCATGCCATCATCAAAACGATTGCCTGTCTCTCAACGAAGAGCAGCCGTTGCATCTCGCACGAAAAATCGGGATGAGCGCGAGACACGGACGGCAGCAAGAAAACGTCATGACTACTCCACGGGTCGTGGCGATCCTGCGTACCAGCCAAGGTTTCTGTCACACATTTTCGATGGCATCTGCAAGGTGGACCCGCGTGCCGACCGCCGAGAGCCTTCCACGTCGTGCTTGACGGAGGCGCCCGCAACGCACACGCATTTTGGCCATGGGAGATCCGGTTTAGAGCGAACGTCGTGCGGCCGAAGCGTCCGTGGCATGTTGCGGCCCCAAATCACACGCCGAAAGCCATATTGGTGCCCTCTGGCGCTGTCGTGACAGCCTGATTTGAGCCCGATCGGCTGGATATCGGAGGCAGACAGCTGTATTGGGGCTAGAATGGCTGTTGGAAACTGCTGCGTATCAGGCATTCAACGACGCTCATGAACGTCAGCGTCGGAGATCGCGCCGTGGAACCAATCTCGCACAGATTCACCATGAAAAGGCTACCAACACGGTGGGCGACCACATTCCATCGTGCAGGCCGGTTCGAATGCACATCACTCGCGGAACGAGGATTCGTGACCATGTCGCCATATGTTCGCCACAGTGGCCCACTTTAGCCCCCCTTCTGCCGTAAAATCTAGCTCGTTTCAGCGGAGCTGAGTGGATGCGTCGCGAATCAAATCAGAGGCCGCCACGCGCAAGCCATTTCGGAATAATTGAAGGTTCCAGACGTCTTCTGGTGGAACCGCCCTTGGCAGCTCCGTCTTGTGCGGGAAATCCACAGTGTTTACATATGAAATCGGGTTCCTGGGGATGCGCCAGAACCGCGTATGGCGCAGTTCATTCGTTTTTTCATACATAAAAAACACAGAGTTCTTGAGCAGTCTCGGTCAAAACTGCTGGACTCATGAGCGCATCAGCAGTCAAGCGACGCCTTCTGCGCCTCAAACGGAACACTCCTGGACAATAAAGCGCATTTCCCTGGAAAGACGCAGCAAAATTTACATGGCCAGATTGCTGCAATTCCGGGGTCACTTAGCCGTCGTGGCCGTGTGGGCCGATTTCTCGGCCAAGGTCGACAAGGAGGTGTGATCAGCACACCTGCAGATGCCTCGAGCTGTAGAGCATCACAGCTGAGATGCCCCATAGCCCGGGGTTTGTGGTTGCGTTGTTCCGTGCGGGGGTTTCAAGGGCTATCCATCGCCCCCCATATCCCCCGGCCCTGAAGCCATCACAGCGCAACTCTATATCTGCGCCGTGGGTACCAGCACAGCCTTACACACGATAATATCATGCAGCTGATAGCCCCTGCACCCCCCTGTAGCCATTCCCTCCCCTCCCATCCGCCCCGCTCCATTCCCCGCGCGTTCACACTCCGTTACCTCGGCTGTCCTTGACCTGCGGTCTTCCCCCCCTTCCTCCTGCTCTGTCCTGGCCCCGTGCTCAGAGTCTGGTTTTCAGAAATCCTCTGTGTCTCCTGACGCTACCAGAGGCCCTTCAACAACTCATGTGCCCCTCCTATGCGAAGCGTTCCGTGCTGCACGGGCTCCTTGCGCTGTCGACAAGCACCTTCGGGTGGTGGGAGGCGACACCAGGATGACACTTGGGGCGCCCAGATGGTCAAATACTCCGTTTTTACACGAGTTTTATTGCTGCAATGTGCGATTCCGAGTCGTTCTTGTGTGAAAAATTAGTGTGTCAAGAACCTGTACAGTCCATATGCGGTTGTATGCGCTCCAGTTATATGACTCCCTGTCATAAGAGTGGGAGGATCGCGATCGATAATCCGCTCGGGCTCGATCGCGCGATTGACCGATTGTTCTTGCACCACCCCGATTAAGAGGAATCGAATTACACAGATGAAGGGGGTACGACAAGGTGCGCACATTGGGGGGCCCCTCGCCGACGTAGACCCCACCGTCGTGGACATACCGTCGTGGACCGCACCGTCGTGGACGTTTCCGTCTTTTACCCCGCTAGTGCCGTGTTGCCGCCGAAGTGTCCGCCTTTACGACTGGGCGCTGACCGTGAGTACTACGGCTACGTGTGTTGGGAGCATTTTACGTAGTGCCCAGGTTGCAGTGTTTTTTCTGCTTTTTTGTCGTGGTTCGCTGTGCTTTCGTATTTTGGCGGGAGGTGTCGCGAGTCTGTTCCGTAGACGCTGTCTTGTTGTGCTTTCGTAGCTTCTTTTTCTGTATGTCTTTACCTATGGATTGGGATCTGCTTTCTTTTGTTTTTGAGTTCGTCATTTTGCGTGCTTGTACTAGTTTGTGTGCCCCCGCCATGGTTTTCCCTACTACAGCAGCCCCCTATCAGGATAGCCCACAATGGCGGCGCTTAAGCGATGTGGCCGCTGCGGCTGCTGTGGCGGCGCCGGGCGCGGACGGAACCGTGCTGGGCGGGCCGGGAGTGTGGCCGGTGGGGCAATTAGACGGCCGGGGTCAGGCGGGGGGCGCAAAACCCGTACGTCCATCCCGCTAGGTAACAAAATCGCCCTTATTGAGATCACGGACGCTGGCCACTCGTAGGTACAGACCCTGGGTATGTTTTCTCTCAACATTAGCCCATCAGCCGCGCGGCACCTCTACCGGAAGCGGAGCGAGTACAACAGGCGATCAGCGGCGTCGAAGGACCTGTCGACGCTCTGCCTACTACGTCGGTCCTACTTTGAGTCGGTATCCTGGAGTTTGTGGGATTGGTACCGTAGCCTACAACGGGTGGGGGAACGGCACCTATCGGTGTCAGGTGACCTTTTAGAAGCCCGGCCACGGTGGATCGCGACCGACCTCGGCGTTTCGGGATTCAAGGGCTCTCCTTGTTTCATCCAGAAGTGGGTGGCACGGTACAAGATGCACAACGTTGCCCTGTGGGGTCAAGGGGGGTTGGCTGACATTGAAGAGGCTGCGGCAACCATTTCCGAGGTCCGTTCCCAACTTGAGGCGTACCTTGCAGAAAAATTTTACAACATCGACGAAAAAGGGCTTTTCTACCGGTGCATTCCCAACCGAGCTTATGTGGAGGCGGGCAAAAGGCGGCACGCGCGGGGCACCAAAGCTATGAAAGCTCACGATCGCATTACATTTGTTTTTGCATGCAATGCAACCGAAATCCACAAGATACCTGCAGCCATTATCGGTAAGGCCAAGTTGTCGCTGTGCTTCAAGCGTCCCCTTCAGCCGTGTCCGCTCCCGTCCTTCTCCCAACCGAGTTCGTGGATGGACGGCGTGATCGTCAAGTCCTGGATTGAGACCGTCTTCCTGCCGGTAGTGCGAGTCCGCACGAGTCAACCAGTAGCCCTCATCTCCGACAATTGTGGGGCTCATGCGGAACTTGAGTGCAAGCACGTCGAGTTCATCTCTCTACCGCCCAACTGCACGTCCGTCTACCAACCGTTGGACCTGGGTATTATTGCCTGTCTCAAGAGACGGTACAAGCGACGATTACTAGATCTTGTTGTGAGTGCTTTTAAGAACACCACAAGATTCCGCGCGGCGGTAGAGGCCACATCGGCCGCGGAAGCGGGCACACCGGCCACACCAGTGGCCCAGTCGGCCGCCACGCGGTCAATCACTGGTGTGCTCCCTGCGATGGCAGCAGAGGCGTCCGCCGCGTCGTCAGCAGAGAGCGCGACGGCGGGGCGCGTGGAGGGTGCGCCAACCGTCGCAGGACCTGGAGGGGCGCCCATGGGGATGGCGAGCTTGGCGGCGATGGCGGGCCCGGCGGCTGGTCGGGCCCACACGGGGTCTGTAGCGGGCGGTGCGAGCGCCGGCGTGGGACAGTCCGCTGGCCCGGTATCGGGCCCGGTGCCGCGTGTAAGCTCTATGGCAGTCGCGGTGACGGGCGCAATGGCAGCCGACATGAGTGCTGCCCGCCGGGCGTCGGCCACGGATGCGGGACCCCACTCGGGTGCCACGCCGGCAATGGATGGCGCTTTGGCAGGCGCCGCTGCGGTTGCGCCGCCTGTGGTGGTGTTTGGGAACGGCAGCGGCACACCTGCGGCGGCCACTGGCGCGGGGATCTAGGACTCACCGTCGGACGGGCCTGCGGCCGCAGATCCTGGGCAGCCATTTCGTAGCCGTTCACGCGTTCGAGCCCCCCCCGTGATGATCCGTAATGTTCCGGACGGTGCCGCGGCGCACTGGCAAGATGCGTCGGAGATTTTGAAGGCCGAGTGGGAGGCGGTCGAGCCGGCCACTATCGCGCATTGCTGGGTCAGGTCTACTATTTTACCTAGCGGGCTTGCCATGGATGTCATCGCATTGCACTGCGAGTACCGTGCATTATCTCGATCGATAGCCGAGGATGTCAGTTCGGTAGTGACTGTAATGGGGGGTTGTGGTTTTGGCGAGAGGGCCTTTTCGGGATCTCCGACGGCTGTGCGGGAAGAGGCGGTGGAGAAGTGTTCAGCTGCGGAGGATGACGAAGGAGTGCTGGCTGCAACGGCAGACCGGACAGTGTTTGATGAGGGAGAGGGGGAGGATGCGTCGAAGGACGACGATGAGTGATTTTTTTCTTGCGGCCTTTTCTTGACGTAAACACGGATGACAGCATCGACACCACTGTGCCAGTGGCCTGCTCATTGCTATTGTGGCACATATGATAATGGGGATGAGGCTAGGGGGCGTGACGCAAGGGGGAGGTGGGGAAGTGGTTTTCTGTGGTGGCAGTGACGGTTGTAGCGTCCAACCGGTCGTGCCTACGGTTGCTTGGAAAAGAGGCGAGATAGCGCGGCGGATATGGTCAGACGGATACGTTAAGGAAGCGAGAAGCACGGCCCGGCGACAGCAGCGGCTGTAGCGGGCCCAATGTCTGTCCATTCGTGCTGGTCGAAGACGTGACGCTTTCCCCGCTGGATGAGAATTGCCACACACACCCTGCGCAGTAGGGCTCGTTGCAAGATCCACGACGAGGGCGTTTTTTCCACCCAATCGCTCGTTTTTGCTCGTGGACGAGGGTACTTTTCTCGTCAAAACCTCGTCACTCGGTTATGATATGCCTGATCGAGATTCTCAACTTTGACAATAGAGAGCGTCGGCAAGTCAAATGTGGGCCGGCGGCGTGGATCGAGGACACGTTTCGTGCCACGTAGCAGCGGCTACCCACATTTGGAACCCATTTGTGGCTATCTGGGTCATCCGACCCACGCCAAATACCGGTCGGTGAGGACCACGTGGCCACACACGTGGCGCTAGTTGTGCCACCACCGCTCGTCTCAGCCCGGGCTTGGCGCCCACCACGGGCGCT
>ENA-ORXU01003031-ORXU01003031.1-marine-metagenome-genome-assembly--contig:-NODE-3031-length-10818-cov-3.711479_pt1 | contig 10818 bp, 8 predicted proteins | sample MGYA00237869_ERZ511484 | MGnify/ENA metagenome assembly ERZ511484 | reverse complement strand
GGATCACTAATTGACGTACTACGTCAATTAGTCAAAACAACGCTTGACTTCCATTTCCCCCTAGAACCACCCATTTTATCCATAAACTGAGCACAAATCAGCTAAAATCTACTCAAATTCCTCGAGTTGAACAATCCAAAAACGTGCTATACAAGAAAATGATCTCATTTTCTCAAAACCGCCTTTGTCCTAACAGTGAATTAATTCTTGACAAGAATGGTGTATTCACAGCCCATCCGATCAATCAGACATAACACATTAATTGTAGAGCAGAAATTGTCTTTTGACGACATAATGAAATGCACCCCTTTCTGCAAATCGTACTAGAAGACTCATTCTGCAGGGTTGCACGATCCGGTCAAACATCACAAATGTCGCTCGGCATGATAACTCGATCGCACTAACGGACCTGACTCGACAAAGTCGAAGCCTTTTTTCAGCCCGACCTCCTTGTACGTGGCAAACAAATCGGGATGTACGAACTCTTCCACAGCTAAGTGCATGGGTGTAGGTTGCAGATATTGACCAATCGTCAGCACATCGCAGCCGTGCTCAACGAGATCATCCATTATCTTGTACATTTCATCAGGCGTCTCCCCAAGTCCCACCATGACGCCGCTTTTAGTTCGGTGACCAAGCGCTTTGGTACGTTTGATTTGCTCAAGTGATCGCTCATATTTCGCTTGTGGCCTCACTTTTCGATATAGTCGCTCGACGGTCTCCATATTATGTGACACAACTTCTTGGCCACCTTCCACCATCCGTTCGAGCGCAGTCCAATTTGCCCGAGTGTCGGGGATCAGGGTCTCTATCGTTGTAGTTGGCGACTCTTCTTTTACGGCTGCCACAGTTTGATACCAAATCTCAGCACCTCTATCTTTCAGTTCATCACGATTCACTGATGTAATGACGGCATGTTTCACTTCCATCAACCTGATAGCCTCTGCAACCCTTCGTGGTTCGTCAGCATCATATTCTGGTGGACGACCGGTTTTTACAGCACAAAAACTGCAGGATCGCGTACACGTATTTCCCAGGATCATAAACGTTGCTGTGCCTGCACCCCAACATTCGCCCATATTCGGACAGTTTCCGCTCTGACAAATCGTATGGAGGTTATATTCATCGACCAAGTTTCTGACGCGACGATAGTCTTCACCGATAGGTAACTTGACACGCAACCAACTCGGTTTCTTTTTCCGAACCGGCTGGTCTGGCTGAGCAGATTGATTATTTGTTACTGGCAGATCGATCATACGCGGACTAAACTGTAACCTGATGTATAAGGTTTAAAAATCACCATCGATTTACGATGACATAAAATAAATGAAACGGGTCAAATAAAAAGTTTACTTGCGTCTCCCGAGCTGCAAATTTATATAAAGGTTGGCAAAAATTGGTGAGTTGTCATCGATGATCATGATATCAACTTTCTGAAAATAAACATCCAGCATCAAACCGACCTCGATCGATTTTACAAACTCGTCGTACGCGCCCCAAGCGAAGTGAGCGCCACCTTTGAGGTGACCGCCAAACACGAAGTTCAATTCATCTACACCTCTCCAAAAACCCGCGTAGCCTTCTACTTTCGAAGTATTTAGGAACACATCACGGTTCTCTTCACTGAACTTTTCAATACTGGTTCTGGGCTCTGTATCTGATGTTCGCGCATCGAGTTCCAGGTAGTAGGGTTTGAGCATGCCGATGGATGGACCAGCTTGGAAACTATATCCTACAGCCACACCCTTTCGTTTGGCTTTTTCGGAAAAGTATCGCTTCATACCCTTACCTGCACGCAGAACGAAAAAACTGTTTTTCTTTCCATACACATAAGGTCTTGTCAGGATCGTACCTGTTGGGACACGATCAGGACGATGTTCCTTTGGATGCTTCACCATCCCGAAGTCTATGTGATAAAAGGAAGTTTTATAGTAGGTCTTTAGCTTACCGAAGATTGCTCCAACGCCATAACCCTTTGTGTGCAGATACAAGTTGATTGCAAACTCATCATCGTACACGACACCAACGTTATTGGACTCCATTTGCTTAGGTTGCAAAACGACCTGCGTGAAGCAAATGAATGCAGTGCATACGAAGATAAGCGTGAGTAAACTGCGCATATAAAGCTTGAATTTATCTTATAGTTACAATAAAATTAATAGTTTCGTTCAAACGATACGCGCATTTTGCCAAAAATCACTGTTAAATCTTCATTTTCTTCTTCCCGCCTTGACTATGTGTGTGGGTTTCTATTCGATGAAATGGGCGATGTAGATTGGTCAATTGACACTTCTGAGGGTCAATTGAAAGGCTTTGAGATTTTGAGTGACACTGGCGCATCTTTGGATTTGCCGCATTTGGGCATCCTTAGAGAGGGACGTGTAGATACACTCGTGCATGCTACTTATTTCCAGGAACTTCGATCTTGTTGTAAAGCAAAGACATTTGATCAAAGTCAAGACCTTTTGGGCATTATATTTTATCTACTCAGCCGCTACGAAGAGTATGCCACTGTAGATCGTGATCAACACGATCGATTCATGGCTATGTCGTCGGCATTATATAAGGCAGGTGCCATCGAACGTCCCATCGTCGATGAAATCCTACATTTTATCGCAAAAAACCTAAAAGTTGAATTAAATAATGATTGCAATCTCATTTCTACGATTGACGTTGACTTTCCATGGTATCGCAAGCATTTAAAATTTCCATATTATTTACGAAAAAAGAAACTCAATAATGATATCGATCCTTACGATACTTATGAACGGATATTAAATGTGCATGAAAAAATCAACAATACGCCAATATTCTTTTTTTTAGCCGGAAGAGGCACCCAGTACGATAAAATAAATCGGTATGATCATGATTCCTATAAAAATTTAATTAAGTATATACAAGGCTCCATAGCAGAAGTTGGAATTCATCCAGCTTATCAATCAGGATTTGATCAGCGCGTAATGAAAAAGACGATTAAACATTTTAATGACCTAACTCCACAAAAACCAATACGTTCTCGCCAACATTATTTACGCTTAAAACTACCATTGACATATCGGCTACTCATTCAGCAAGGAATTTCACACGATTACTCACTTGGGTTCGCCGACTATGTCGGATTTCGTGCCGGAACCGCTCGATCCTTTATGTGGTATGATCTTGAGAATGAATCTATGACTAACTTGACCATTCACCCGCTTGTCGCTATGGACGTTACGTTGCGCAATTATATGCAGTTGGCGCCAAATCAGAGCAGTCAAAAACTAGCGAATTTAAAAAGCACCATAAACAGATTCGGAGGCAACTTTAATTTACTCTGGCACAATAGTTCTTTGTCAGAAATTGACGGCTGGTATATTTACAAGGACGTATATTTTGATTTTATTGATTCTTGGAAATAAGTTTTTAAAATATATCAGCTGAGATTATTACTTCACGATTTAGACAAATCAAGAATCTCGTTATATAATCTCATCGAACGCGCACTTACATCTTGTTCAGAGACTTGATGTTCCTCTGGCTTTATCAATAGTTTTTCCGAAAAAAGGGATTCAATTTTATCCAAAGTTAAATGAATGTGGTACGCATTCAGAAAATTTTGCAACCGTCCCACTTCTGTCCCTATTTCATCGAAATTGACAAAGTGAATTTTACTGCGGTCATATGATCGATGAAAATTTATTAAACGTTTCAAATGCACCGCATTCATGGCATCATATCGCGCTGCATGATCGCTGAGGTTTTGTAAGTAATTAGCCTTGAGCTTGGGGCCAGTTTTTTCATCGTTACGCAGGATAAGCTTGTTCGCTTCACGTCGAATAATCGAATTGATGACCGCACTCGGATGTCGAAACGAAACGATATACATCGCAGAAGGCAAGACCACCTTCCACAAATCAAGAAAGAGTGTCGCTCTTGGTTGCTTGAAGCCCCAGAGTTGATGTTTTTCATTGCGGCGTGCTACAATGGTCTCAGCCTCATGATAGAATTGGGGTGTCAGAATCATCTTTCTGTCTTGATGCAAATACATGGTCGTATTGTTGGTTTTCAACATCCGCTCATGAAATTCGAGTATGTCAATATCCTCAAAATGACCCTTGACATTGCTGGGTGTAGCTCCCGCCAGCCGATCTCCGATGAAAAGTCCGCTGTCTTTCAGCAAGTTCGCCATGAAAGAGGTTCCACTACGATGCATGCCTGTGACAATAAGTTGTTTATGGGTAGTCAAATTTTATCTAATTTTGGTGCTTGTTTTCATCGTAAAAATAGAAGAATAGACGAACTCAAGCAGACAGTCTTTTAAATGATCGAGTGGCGCTGGTGATATCGCATTCCAAAAATGTCTCCGCAAATTCTACCGATCCAAGCGAAGGGCTTCATCTACTATCACTTATGGCTGACCAATCGCATCCAAAATCGAATCGCAGTGGCAAACTATCTGTCATCTTACTCGCCTACTTCAGCGAAAGTCGCCTCGTTGACACGACTCAAAAAATAACGAAAGCACTAGAAGGTGCCAATGTTGATTTTGAGATCATCATCATGGACGATGGATCGACCGACAATACGTATGAAATCGGTTTGGCACTGGAGTCCAAAGATGATCGTATAAAAGCGTATCAGCTCAGCAAAAACTATACGACCAACTACTCAAAATTCGCAGGACTGGAAGTTTGCAGCGGCGACTGCGCGGTTTTTGTACCAGATGATTTACAGCGCTCCATGGATACCGTATTGAAAATGTATCACATATGGGCGGAAGGTGAGCAGATTGTAGTTGATTATCGAACGTCGCGTGATGATGGGCGATTAACAGATTTCTTCGCCAATCGCTATTACAAATTCATGAATACATATTCGGAAGTCAAGTTCCCAAAAGGTGGTACCGATGGGTGTCTCATGGATCGAGAAATTATCGACTTACTGAACGAGCGCATCCGACCGATCAATACTTCGCTAATGGTAGAAGTACTTCGTTTGGGATTCAGTCCGTTTTTCATGCCGGCTGAACGACCAAAAGCCACCGTCAAGTCGAGATGGACATTTCGAAAAAAATGGCGTTTGGCACGAGATACTTTTTTTAATTCTTCTTCATTTCCGATTCGGCTCATTACTTACACAGGAATATTTACGTTTATTTTTTCGTGCATATTTATCATGTTTTTAATTTATGCAAAATTATTTGCGGACAATAATTTGTTTGGATTTCGTGTGCCTGGTTGGACGACATCTTTAGTTGCCATCATGCTATTTAATGGATTAAATTTAATATCCATGGCTATACTTGCAGAATATATCTGGCGAATATTTGAAGAAGTAAAAGATCGTCCCGGATACATTATTAAAAAGAAAAACAAGCGATGAAAAATATTCCTTTTTTCACATTCGAACACATGCACCCGCCACTACGAGAAGAAATGACAAAGGCTTTTCAGGCTTGTTATGACTCCGGATGGCTTGTCTTGGGGGAAGGCATCAAACGGTTCGAGAAGTCTTATGCAGAATATTCAGGAACGGCACATGCCATCACCGTGGCTGACGGTTTAGATGCACTCGTATTGGCACTTCAAGCGCTTGGTATTGGTGAAGGCGATGAAATTATCGCTCCTTCTAACACCTATATTGCAACGTGGTTAGCGGCTACGCAGTTGGGTGCCAAGATTGTGCCGGTGGAGCCAGATGAGCGCACATTCAATATTGATGTGACGCGTATCGAAGCTGCTGTCACTTCTAAAACAAGGGCTATCATGCCTGTCAATCTTTATGGTCAACCTTGCCTCCTTTCTGAAATCATGGAGATTGCCGATCGATTAAATATATATGTCATCGAAGATAATGCCCAATCCCAAGGCGCCACTTACGATGGTAAAAAAACCGGCAGTTTTGGGCATGCAAACGGAGTTAGTTTTTATCCCGGAAAAAATCTCGGTGCATTGGGCGAAGCCGGAGCAGTCACCACAAATGATGAAGAAACAGCGAAGAAGTTATTTGCCTTAAGAAATTATGGATCGCATAAAAAATACCACAATTTATATTTAGGTCGCAACGGTCGCATGGACGAACTCCAGGCGTATTTTTTAGAAATTAAATTAAAACATTTAGACGCGTGGAATTCGGAGCGGCAGAAAATTTCACAATGGTATTATGAAGGACTTGCGGATGTCTCTGATATTTTGCTTCCAGTCATCGCACCTAAATGCAATTCGGTTTTTCATCAATTCATCATCTTGACAGATCGGCGTGAAACTTTACAAAATCATTTAAAGGAAAAGGGAATCGTAACGTTAATCCACTACCCTATCCCACCACATCTACAACCGGCGTATGCCCATCTTCCATTCAAAAAGGGTGATTTTCCAATCGCTGAACGACTGGCAGATGAAATGTTGAGTTTGCCCATTTATCCAGGGCTAACGCAGAACGAAGTTCAACGTGTTTGTCAGGCGATTGGGGACTTTTTCTAGCAGGGATACAAAGCGTCGCCTGACGAATATTGGTCTGGCCACTTAAGTGGCCAGACCAATATTCGTCAGGCGAACCCAAAAAACCCCCAGTTCATAGGCATTGTGAGCTCTGCTTCTCTAACCTCACCTTCGCGATCTCGTCCGTATAACTTCTTAATTTCTGTTGCGTTTTCGACTTCAAAAATCTCGAACAAGCTGGTCATGCGATTGGTGGCGTTTTCTCGTGGGCGATCTCTGCATATCTATATTTTCGCAATGTTTAGCTGGCTTTGACTCAACTTTTGATGTTCTACGAGCTGATGCGAATCTAAGATTCTTGGGTGCCTGACAGATTCTCGTCTGACACTTAAGGTGTCAGACGAGAATCTGTCAGGCACCCCCACTACTTTATTTTTCAGAAAATCTTTTCGCCATATTGTTCCAACAAATACTGTCCTCCGTATTGATAGTTCTAACTTCGCGGACGTCTATTTTCTTGACTCTCATTAAATCTCCAGATAATCTGCCACACTATTCTATACTTCGGTTGGTATTACTACTTTTGATGATATAAAACCATCGAATTAAATATGCAAAGTTTGTTATCCAATCGAGCTCTTCAAATCAAAGAATCAGCCACCCTAAAGATGTCGCGTCTCGCGCGCGAGTTAGCCCAAAAAGGTCATGATGTCATTTCGTTGAGTTTGGGTGAACCTGATTTCGATACGCCGGACCACATCAAGGATGCAGCGACAGAAGCATTGAAAGATGGGTACACGAAGTATACGCCGGTGCCAGGGCTCTTAGAATTGCGTAAGGCCATCTGCGAGAAATTTGAGCGCGAAAACGGATTGACTTATTCGCCGAGTCAAATTGTGGTTTCAAATGGTGCGAAACAAACGATTTCAAATCTTGCCATGGCTTTATTAAATCCTGGTGATGAGGTTATTTTATTTACCCCATATTGGGTTTCGTATTTTGATATAGCGCGTGTCGCTGAAGGAGTTCCGGTTGCCGTATCCGCCAGCATTGAACAGGATTACAAAGTGACGCCTCAACAACTCCGAGACGCCATCACCGATAAAACTAAATACGTTTTATTTAGCTCACCTTGCAATCCTACGGGCTCTGTTTATCACGAGAAAGAGTTACAAGCGCTGAGTGAAGTGATTTTAGAGCATGAAAATTTATTGGTAGTTTCCGATGAAATCTATGAGTATATAAATTTTTCAGGCAAGCATTTTAGCATTGCACAATGTGCGGGTATGAAAGATCGCACGATTGTCGTCAATGGATTTTCTAAAGGTTTTGCCATGACCGGATGGCGACTAGGCTACATGGCAGCGCCGGAATGGCTCGCATCGGCGTGTAGTAAAATTCAAAGTCAATGCACTTCGGGTGCGACTTCGTTTGGTCAAAAGGCATCAATGACCGCCCTCAATGGCGATCGATCCAAAACAGAACACATGCGTGAGACCTATAAACGTAGAAAGGGGCTGGTGCGAGATCGATTAAATAAAATGGAAGGAATTAAGGCGAATGATCCTGACGGCGCGTTCTATATATTCCCAAATATCTCTTCTTATATCGGGAAAAAAGCAGGTGAATTTTCTATCGAATCGGCAGATGACTTAAGCGAATATTTACTCGAAAAAGCACACGTGGCCACCGTCAGTGGTTCAGCATTCGGAAATCCAAACTGTATTCGATTGTCTTTTGCAGCTTCTGATGAACAACTCACAGAAGCGATGGATCGGATTGAGAAGGCGTTGGGGGAATTGGAGTAGAATGATGGTCTATATATTTCCTAAAAATTAAAACTAAATTACTTTTCAATAATTACTCGAACTTTTGATGAATAGAATAGAGTTTTATTTTAATCCAAGAATGTTTGACTTGAAAACAGAAAAAAAATACCGCAGACTGAAGTCCGCATTCCCTTGCCCATTTGAACTTTGAACCGTAATCCTTTCAAATTTTATCGAATGCAACACCATTAAAAAACCAAATTACGTCTACAATGTATTTATCAAATATTTCGTGGCCGCTCACAACTCAACTCAATCAACTTACTCAACCAATCAACTTTCCACAGTGTTTCTCTTCACCACAGACTAAAGTCCGCATTCCCTTGCTCATTTGCACCTTGAACCCCTTGAACTCAAACTACTCATCCAACTTAAGCACCTCCAAAAAAGCCTTTTGCGGCACCTGAACACTGCCCACTTGTCGCATTTTCTTCTTTCCTTTCTTTTGTTTTTCTAGGAGCTTTCTTTTTCGCGTGATATCACCTCCGTAACATTTTGCGGTCACATCTTTGCGAAGTGCTGATAAGGTTTCACGGGCAATAATTTTTGCACCAACGGCGGCTTGAACAGCAATCATAAATTGCTGACGCGGTAGTAACGATTTTAATTTTTTGCAAACTTTCCGTCCGAAATATTCCGCTTTCGTGCGGTGGACGAGTGCCGATAATGCATCGACATCTTCACCGTTTAATTTTATATCCATCTTGACTAAGTCGGACCTTCTATAATCCAAAGGAGCATAATCAAATGAAGCATATCCGCGAGAAATTGATTTTAATCGATCATAAAAATCAAAAACAATTTCCGCCAACGGCAATTCAAAACTTAATTCAACTCGCTCTTGAGTAAGATAATTTTGCTTTGTCAAATTACCGCGTTTTTCCATCGCGAGTGTCATGATCGAACCTATGTATTCAGGCTTAGTGATGACTTGTGCCTCGATGTATGGTTCTTCTACGTAATCAATCAATGTCGGGTCGGGCAACTCTGTCGGCGTATTTATAATCATTTCCTCGCCTCTTTTTGTGCGACAACGATAGGATACGTTTGGGATGGTGGTGATCACCTCTTGATCGTATTCACGAGAGAGGCGCTCTTGAATTATTTCCAAGTGCAACATCCCTAAAAATCCGCATCGAAACCCGAAACCTAATGCCACAGACGATTCCGGTTCGTAGACTAGCGAAGCATCATTTAATTGTAATTTCTCCAAGCTATCACGGAGGTCTTCGAAGTCTTCGTTTTCAATCGGAAATATTCCAGCAAAAACCATCGGCTTCACGTCTTCAAAACCATCGATACCTTTTTCACACGGATTTTCAACTGATGTAATCGTATCACCAACTTTGACTTCTTTACTGTTTTTTATTCCGGTGATAATATATCCGACATCACCTGTGTGTAATTTCTTTTTTGGAAGCATGTCAATCTTGAGCACGCCAACTTCATCGGCAACATATTCATTGCCAGTATTAAAAAATCTAACTTCTTCTTTCGCTGTGAGCGAGCCATTAAATATTCTAAAATATGCAATTACTCCTCTAAACGGATTAAATATAGAATCAAAAATCAATGCTTGTAGCGGGGCTTTAGGATCTCCTGACGGCGCGGGAACTCGATCTATGATGGCATCAAAAATTTCTTGGATGCCGATCCCGGTTTTCCCACTTGCCAATAATATTTCATCCCGTTTACCACCTATCAAATCAATAATTTGATCCGAAACCTCATCGATCATCGCACTCTCCATGTCAACTTTATTAAGCACAGGAAGAATTTCGAGATCGTGCTCTATCGCTAGATACAGATTGGATATCGTCTGTGCCTGAATACCTTGAGAAGCATCGACTAAAAGCAAAGCGCCCTCACATGCCGCAATCGAGCGCGAAACCTCATAAGAAAAATCGACATGTCCAGGTGTATCTATGAGGTTGAGTGTGTATTCCTTCCCATCGGTGTGCTTATAATTCAACTGAATCGCATGACTCTTAATTGTAATTCCCCTCTCCCGCTCTATATCCATGTCATCTAGCGCCTGATCTTGCATTTTGCGCTCCGATATAGTCTGCGTGTACTCCAGCAATCGATCAGAAAGTGTGCTCTTTCCATGATCTATATGCGCGATTACGCAGAAGTTTCTGATTCGTTCCATAACTTGCAAATATATAGCAGACGCAGCGATAAGCGGCTGTTTGACGTCCTCATTAAAAAACTAATTTGAAATATGCCAAAACTATATCTCCAAACGTCCGCTCCACGGCTTGATTTGAGCATGGAATTTTATCGAAAGCTGGGCTACACCTTGCATGAAATCAGCGAACGTGTACATCTTGCGATGGATAAAAACATGGCAATTATCTTGAACGGTGAGGCCGGATCGCGGACTGGGATGGTTCTATACCATGAAAATCCGGTCGAAATAAAGGAAGCCCTAGCCGATCAACACACCATATATCGCCATGCAGATGTCGACTTCACTGCCGATTATAACAATGTAAGGTTGTTTATTCATCCGATTGATGAGCAACCAGATATCCTTGAAGATGCAGATATAGCCTACAATATGT
>ENA-ORXU01003030-ORXU01003030.1-marine-metagenome-genome-assembly--contig:-NODE-3030-length-10820-cov-3.989947_pt1 | contig 10820 bp, 12 predicted proteins | sample MGYA00237869_ERZ511484 | MGnify/ENA metagenome assembly ERZ511484 | reverse complement strand
GGGGGGGGGGGGGGGGGGGGGGGGGGGGGGGGGGGGGGGGGGGGGGGGGGGGGGGGGGGGGGGGGGGGGGGGGTGGCAGGGACACGGCGCCTGGGAAGGGGGATGGGGCAGCGCGGCGGGCGCAGTTCGTCTTCGCGTGCGGCGTGGAGGGAGGCGGTTCTCACCTACAGATCGTTTCGGAGTGTGAGTCGCTGTCGCGTGATTGGCTGTGTCCCTTGACACCGCCGATCTCGCCATGGTACTCGCGCTCCGTGGAATACATCGAGCAATTTAGCACCGCCTATTATATGATGAACAAGACATTTTAAATTGATCATTCAATTTGGCGAGTAAACAAAGGCGCAACGTGGCTGCGTTTCTGTATGGCCAGGTGCTTCTTTGGCGCGTGGGTCTCATCTTCCCGGAAGCCCCCGTTGGCGACTTCGTGGCGACACACGCCGAGTGGGTGTCGCCACGAAGTCGCCAAGATGTAACCAGAAAACGCTGGCGGGCGGAACGGCCGACGATGGGATGGGGGGGAAAGAGGATTTGGGTGATGGAGGAGGCGGGGATGGGCTGGGGCGGTGGGAATGGCGCGGCGGTGGCGAGGGGGCGGCGGAGGTACGGCGTCAGGAGAAAGGAATAGGGCAGCGCGGCGGGCGCATTTCGAAATCGCGAGTGGCGCGCGAACGCGTGGCGCACGTGCGGCGTAGAGGGGGGCAGTTTTCACAGGCTGATCATTTTAGGGTGCAGGGCGCTGTCGCGTGATCGGCTACGTCCCTGAAGACCGCCGAGCTTGCCATGGGCGTCGCACTCCTTGGAATACATCGAGCAATTTAACACCGCCCAAGAGATTAACAATCGAAGTCAAGTTGGTCATTCAATCTGACGAGCAAACAAATTCCCAACGTGGCGGCGTATGTGTATGGCCAGGTGCTTGTTTAGCGGGGTCGTCTCATCGTCACCGAAGCCCTCGTTGGCGACTACGTGGCGACCCACGCTGTGTGGGTGTCGTCACGAAATCACCAAGAAGCTACCAAAAACCCCTGGCGGGCGGAACCGCCAACGAACGGGAAGAGCGCTGTGTTCTGATATTCGACAATGCTCAAGTTCATGACCGGGCTGCAATCGCCCTGATTGTGGACGCTGGGGTGCTGATGCGGCTCTTGCCACCCTATAGCCCCGACTTCATTCCGATTGAGAATGAAGTCTCAGTCAGGAACAGCTGGCTGCAACGGCGCGTCACGCCCAAGCAGGTCAGCTAGAAGCCCTTCCTTTCCATTGCGGTCATTCTCTTCAAAGTATATATTACGCTGTCCCTGTGCCGTTGCTTTGTTCAGGCCGCGTTACGGAACAGCAAACTGTACATCTAACCTGCCGTTAGCGATGCCCTCCCCACTGCAGTTTCTCGGGACAGTCTTTCCCCAATGCTGGGCGCCCTTTGTGGCACGGAAAAAGCCTCGGTGCTTCATGCAGAAGACAGCTCAATCGGCCTGCACGGCACCGCAAAGCTGTTCTGTTACTAGGCACTTTGCCCAAGAAAGGATGTCACAGGGATTGAGAAAGACTGTACCGGGAGAGATGTACCAAACCGATATCTCATTTCCGACACTAACACGACCATTGCACACGCTTTCCTCCCCGCTGGTGGGAATTGACCTGACGCAAGCCTCACATTTTTGTCAATAAATGCGATCCTCAACAAAGAGGAGGAGAAGAGACTCAAATAAACCACAGGCGCTCGCCACCGGTCCACGCGCAACGAGATGTTACATGTGGGCCGGCGATGGGAGCCTGGTACGACGGCCGGTATGATGAGGCTGGCGGCGGTGGTGGTTGGGCAGTCGGGGGGGCGGTGTGAGGGGGTTTGTGTGCTGTGTGGGGCGCCAGAGTGGTGCGGCAGAGGCATGAGTACGGCCATCGTGACAGTGGCGAAGGCAGCGCGCGTGGTGTGTGCTTGTATTCTGAAGTACGGCAGGGAGCGTGCGGATAGCGCTAGTAGCTTAGGGGACTTCTGTGTGCGCACCGGAGCGTTGAGGAGGCCGTCGCGCATCCCCATCGGTGGTCTCTGGTGGCGGAGGTACGTGCGGAATACGTGAAGCGTAGATATTAGCACAAATTGGATACAAACCCCACTTTTCTGTTACTTCCTGTATGGGAGCTGTGCTTCTGGTGGCACTAATGAGCTCGGCAAGCACGCAAACTCCAGGATCCGGAGCAAGCGCACGCTGCCGGTCCGCACGCAGCAAGATGTCGCTTGCGGGCTGGCGGCGGTAGCCTCGCGCCAGAGCCGGCGGGATTGCGCCGGCAGCGGCGGCGGTGGGACAATCGGATGGGCGGTGAGAGACGTGGTGTCCTCATTGCGTGATGCGGCTTGGCCCTGGGTAACCCAGGGCCGAGCCACATTGGCAGCAGCAGGGGGGGCGACACCGGGAGACTTTCGCCGCGCGCTGCGAGAGTAGGGAGCTTGGGGGGGGGGAAGTGTAGCAAACGAAGGCGAGCGAAACTCGCATCCGATGTCGGGGGCCCGCGATTTGATGACGGCGGGCGAACCAAGAATAACGAAACACCGACCTCGGCCGCCGCCGTCGGCGATGCCTCAGCGGCAGGGTGTGTGGAGGCGATGACGGGAAGCGCCGCGCCGCCGTGGGCCGACCCGACGACGCCCCTGGCGCCGGCACAGAGGCAGCCGCCCCGGCCAGACATAGAGGTGGTCGGGCGGCGGGGGGGGGGTGGACTGCGACCGGCAGCGGGGCGCTGCCGGTCCAAGGACGGCGCCACGGGGGCGCTGCCGGTGCGGGCGGCCCCGGAGAGCGCGGCGAGGGAGTCCTCAACCGCCGCCAGCACGGTCGAGTACTGCCGCCCCGCGTGCAGCGCATCGATTCGAGATGTCAACGCGGCGACGGGGACGATCGCCGTCCGACATTCAATGCCCAGGCCGCCGTGCGACAGCGGCAGTGTTGCGCGGTCGAGGAGGGCGTACACTGCCGCCGGGGCGTCGCGGGCGTCAAGAAGGATACGCCGCAGAGCGCCTTGGGCATCGCGGTCGACCGATGCCGCCAGCCAAGCGTCCCAGACCAGCGGGAGGGCCCGCAGCCAATAGTTCGGCTGCGGGCCCGCGCATAGGCGGAGAAGCAAGAGCTGGGACTGAAGCTCGGCGCGAGATAGGTCGACGATCACCGCCGTGAGACGGCCGTGATCGGCCGCCAACGATTCGACCTCCGCCACAACAAAGTCATCTGACCCAAGAGGGATAGAAACTTTCCAAATACCATCAACGTTCCACCGGGCCGGCCAACCGGCGGAGGCGGGCGCGCCGGTAGGGGACCACCCGGCGCACTTTGCAGGGGAGAGCTCGGCGTCCACCGCCGCGCCCGCCGCAGCCGCGGTCGTGAGCCCCGCCAGCAATTTCGCGAGCGCGGCAACGATGACGACATCGTCGTGTACGGCGCGCACGTCCGCCCTGGGGTGGGCGGCAGCCCGGCGCAGCACGACGAGATGCATCGCCGCGGCGTGGATAAGCGGTCCGAGCGGGTCGTCTTGCTGCACTTTCCGCTCGACCGCAAGCCAACGCCGCGCAAGCAGGCAGCCCGCGGCGCCTGGCGTCGGGTCGTCGTCCGCGCAGCCGGAAACGCGCGGCGGAAAGCTTCCCAAGTAGACCGACGAGGGGAAGTGCCGCAAGAATGGGAAGGCGCGCGTCACGTACGCCACAGCCGCCGCGAGGGACACGAGGTTAAAGGCGCTCCTAAAATCAAATTGCAACAGGGCGGCAAGAGGGTTGTGCACGAGCTCGGCGGTGACCTCGAGGACCACCCGCTCGCAGGGGTTGGACACCCCCACCGCCATCTGCGGCGGCACTAGCAACCGCGCCGCCGCGGCACGCACAGTACCAGTGAGGAAAGAAGCCGCCAATTTCGCAACACCTCGGGCATCCCAATGGGGCGCAGCAGGGAAACACCGTTCACGTCGAGCCCCCCCGGCTTGCAGAGCTGCAGCAAGCCCGCCCCCGCCAGCGCATGAGCCGCTAAAGGGGTGACCAGCCGCTCCGCCTTCTCGCCTGCAAGTAGCCGGACGACTCCAGCAAGCGCCGCCTGACCCTCGTCCCCCAGGGCCCGCAGATGCTTCATGCGGAGGCCCGAGGGACCAGGGGCAGAGCCGCGCTGCGCGCGGCGGATGGCGTCGACGACAGCCTCGCGGGAGAGCACTCTTGGGACGCCAGAGGCGCGCCCGAATTTGGTCACCGCCTCCAGCCCGGCAGGGAGCGCCCCTCGACATACGCGACGGAAGCAAGGCCCGGCCGGGCAGGTAGTAGAAGGCTACGGGCCTTGTGCCAGACCACCGGCGCGAAGAAGGCGACTGGAGCGGCCGTCGGCGCGCGCGCGGCCGCGCTTAGCCGGCCGGCACGAACAAGGCGCAGTGCGCACCGCTGGGCCGCAGTCACGCGTGCGGGCGTTCCTGGGGCGCCGCTGTTCGGGTCATGGGGGCGGGTTCCGGTCCCGGCTCGTCGGGGAGCTGACCAACACACGCCCGCATCAAGATCCGCCAGCGCGGCCGCAGAGTCGCCAGAAAAAACGGTGGTGGCGCGCGCCGCTCATGTCAGCGGCGTGTCCGAAACCGCTCCGGCCGGGGCAGGGTGTTGCAGGAGAAGGGTGGGAAGAAGAAGAAGCCACAGCCACGCGAGGAGCGGATCGGGAGCCCAAAGAGCCCACGCGAGAGCGTCTGCGCGAAGCAGCCGCCAGGCGCGGCGCAGAGCGGGGAGGGGGGAAGGGAGCGAGCGGGTGGACGAGGCGACAAAGGGCGCCCAACCATAAGCCGCTGCGGGGAAGGCGGTCAAGAAGCCGCGGCGCGCTCGCTCCCACGCCGCACGCTCCAAACCGAACAAATTTGGCGCTTCGACGCGCGTTGACGCGTCCGCGTCTCCCGTCGAACACGGTGAGGCGGAACCGGGGCGCCCGCCGGCCGCGCTACTCTGGGCGGCGGGACACAGACTCCACCGCGGGTTGGCGCGGCAAGCCGCCTCATGCGCCAACAGCGGCGAGCGGCCCTTCGGGAAGGGGGCGTCGCACCACGCACACCCCGCCAAGCCTAGGTCGGCGACCGTCACGGCGGGTACGTCCGCAATGACGTGCGCGCGGCGGAGGTTCTTGAGGCCGGGGGTGTCCCCAACTGTGGATGATAGCGCGACGCCGCACGCATCCATAGGGCACGCCGACCGCGCGACCGTGCGTGCAGCGGCGCCGACCTCAGCCCGCTCGCCCACTGTAGGGCCAGGAGTAGGGCTAGAGGCCCCGCCAGTGAAACGGCCGGTGGGGGTACCAGGCGCCACAGCGTGTCGTGTCGGCCGCGCCGCCATGGAAGGGGGAGGCCGGCGCGGGGGGGAGAGAGGGGAGGGGGCAGAGGGGGCGGTAGAATCGGGGGGAGGGAGCCGAAAGCGCACAGGGGGCAGAGCTGGGCACGGGGGACCAGCCAAAGTGCACCGCGTCCGGCCGGCTGCCGCTCGGAGGGAACGGCGGCGGGAGAATGGATGGGAAGCGGAACTTTTACTCATTTCGGTTTGCGTCGCAAACGTCCGAACGGGATGGGGCCGCTTCGCCCCTTGTGCCATTCGCGGCCAGGTCCGGCGGCCCTAGCGCAGCTGCAGCAGACGTCACAGAGTCCCGGCAGGCCCCTCCAGCTGCCGCTGCAGGGGCCGCCACAGCAGCGCGGGTGCGCGGCCGCTCACCTCCACCCACCAGCAGCGGTGCTCGAGGGCGCCGCAGTCGCGCGGAAGCGTGCGCTGGGCGGAAGCGCAGAATCATGCCGCCGCCCGGCAGGGGCACTGAGGCCGCCAGTGCACTGGGGGCAAGCAACGACCGTCGGGGGCGGCGCGGGGACGGCGAAAGGGAGGGCGCGTCCGACCCCAGCTGCACCCGCAGGCTCAGGATCCCACTGCCGCCAGCGGTAGCGACTGCGGGGGTACACGGGGGCGCTACGAGGGAACGCCCTGGGCCCCTGCGGCGCGGCGGCGTCTCATCCGCCCCGTCCACATGGGCGGGAGGCGCCGCCGAGGGGGTCGCATGCGGCCACGCCGTGGGCCTGGCTACGGCGGGTCGGAAGGTGGCCACCGGCAGCAGGGGAAGCACGCGACCGCGTGAAGCACGCACGCCCGACATCGGGGATCCTCGAACGGAGTAGCCCACAACAGGTCAACGGCCGCCCGGGGTTTAGAAGGGAGCCTCCGCGCGCCGGAGCGGCCGAGCAATTCGTCATAGGCACGCACGCTCGCCAGAGGCGGTGCGCTGCCGGAACGAGCTCGCGTCGCTGACGGACGAGGCAAGCGCGCGGATGCCACGAGCGCCACCGCGCCAACAAGGAAACCTTCGGTCCTGGCGTGCGGCTGCCGCCGCCGCCGACCGCCGTGACTTGGCGCGCCAGCCGGTGGTACGGCACCCTCGCGGCGAGGAGCGACGGGGGCAGGACGCGGCGGGGCGCGCGCTGCCGCCCGGTCGACAACCACGGCGGCGTGTGCAGGGGCACCAACCTGGCCGGCGCAATGAGCGATTCGAACCCCGACATGCGATCGAAAATCAGCCCGAATGGGGGGAGGCATGGCCCCGCGCAACGCCAGCTGTTCCAATTTGGCACGCAGCCGGCGAAGGCGAAGCGTCAAAGCCTCCGCCGCCGTGGCAGGCCCCGACAGCTGGGCGCGCCGGCGACAACGCAAATGCACGGGCGACCAGGGAAGGTCCACAGCGACCTCCTAAAACACGCCTGCAAGGGAAAGGTCGGCCAGGCCCGCGCGGAACGCCTCCGTCGCCGATGCCAGCAGCATCAAAGCCGCCGTGGCGCCGAAGCGGTCGACGTCGACGACGGTGCCAGCGACCACGTCCACGGCGTCTGGTACCAGCCGCCGCAGACCGTGCGAGCGGGCGTCCCGAGACACGCCCGTAACGTACAGCGTCGTCAGAGCAGGCCGTGGGGCGTCGCCGTTCCGGGAACGCATTAGCGTAGCCGCAGCAGCGGCGGCTCCCGATGACCGCTTGATCGGCCCGGCAGGAGTCGATCGCCGCGCCGCGGCCTGGGAGGGCGCGTGTGGAAACGCGCTCTCACCAGCGTGGCGAGGGGATACAGGCGCCCCGCCGAGCGGGGCGCCGGCAGAGGGCACCGGGGCAGGTTTCGGCGCCCCGCGGCCATTGCGGCGCCGGCGCCGGGAGACGAGGGTACAAGGACCAGCCCCATCGCCGCGCAAAGCCGCCGTAACACCCACTGCAGGGGGCGCATCGCTCGCCGTCGACGAAGGAGGCGCAGCAACTCAGCTGGGCGTGGGGAGCCGACGGTCACAACGAGGATGATCCGCGCACGAAGCGAAGTGGGGCAGCGGCGCGCCTTGACGCGACGGGGGGGGGGGGGGGGGGGGGCGCGGCATTACCCGCCGGGACCCAGCCCCGTGAAAGCTTACCAGTAGGCACGGCACCAACCACCCGGCACGCAGCGCCGACCGTGTCGAGCACAGGGCGCTCGCCGCCACGGGGCAGCGTGGGGGCGGATCGGCGCCATACCACCGGGCGGGATCACACCCCCAAGGACCAGGGCGCGCCGAGGAGGCGGCGCGACCGCGGCAGGGGGGGGTGCAGAAATCGGTCGGGAGCAGGACGGACCGATTAGAGGCGCGTTAAGGCGCGCAGCCGAGTCCGCCGGCCCAAATTCGGCACTACAGCCGGCGAATGCAGCACGGCCATTGGCCCGCACAACGGCTACCTCCGATGCAGAAGACACCTGGCGCCTGTACTGGCGAGTACAGTGCGTTATCGTCTTGAGAGAATCGTTTACAAAAGAATATGTGTCGCGAGTCTTCCATTCCAGTCCGTGTGGGCCACTTTTTGTTCATATTGAGCCGAATCAGCTGTCTCTTTTAACGAGAACGCACTGTATCAGCGGAAGGGCGTTAAGAATCTGCCCCTGGTGTTGACCGGCCTTTCTGACATCAGCACGCGCCGTCGACCAACCCCTGCTCCGAAGGCGGCTACCACTGGCGCCAAGGGCAACAGCCCAGCGGCCAAAAAAGTTGGCTGCTCGTGGCGCCTCCGCTGCCAAAACGAGCAAAAGATGCTTTCGAGGGACTCGCGGCACTGCAACAGGGATGGGTGGGAGAGGGGAGCCTTTCGTGTTCGGCGAGGGCGACGAGGAAGATGAGCAGCCGGCGGCGTCCTCGTTCGACAGAGCGGCCGACGAAACCAAGTTTGGGAACGCTCCCATCCACGTTGCTGTCACCACGCTGTTCACGGAATATGCCGTGCTCTATGGACGCATCGCGGGGTGGACGACCATAAACGCGCCGCCGACCATGACTCTCGACGAGGCGTTGGACATTGAAGAACACTAAATGAACTTCATGCAAAGTTACCTGGCGCCTATCTTGGGCGTTAGCAGCACCAGCAATGTCCACAAGCTCTTGCGACACCTCCTAGATGCCATCCGGACGCAGGGGAACCTCCAAAACTGTGACACTAGCGTGAAAGTTTCGTGCCACGAGCGGGATAAGTCCTACTACAACAGGACGAACAAGCCGGGCGCGGCCTTGATGGGTCAGCTCGTCCTGAATTCGCAGGAAAATCTCGAGCTGCAGCGCCCCCTTGACAAGGCGGATGTGATTGCGAAGGGAAACACCAAGAGCGTGCTGGCGAGCTCTTCGGCCAGGCTGCCGCGAAGGCGCCCAAGACAAGCGGCTGGCGGCTTATCTATCAGCTGGCGCGCATTAGCGTCGGCACCTTAGCTCGTTGGCCGGACCTCGGCGCCCTGGCTGCAGTTCTGGGACTGGACGCCGGACTGTCAGTGCCACTTCTCAGCGCTGTGGACATCGCCGCGCGGCTGGAATACGCTGCGCTACTCCAGAAAACTGCGTGGGCCTATGCGCACTTTTGAGGAGGCGGCTGGTTCGATGCGGCCATGTACACCCTGGAGGATAACTTCAATACGCGGGATGGGGGTAGAGGCCAAGGGGGAACAACCAACAACAGCTCGGCGGTCGAGAGGGGTGCCGTCGCGCAGGCGTAAGAGACGCCGTTGAGTGCCATCCACGCCGCCACCCCCCCCATCTTTGCACTTGTCGGAGAGGTGCACGGCAACTCTAGTGGATCACCGCCCCGCCTTGCGCACCCTCAATTCAGATTATTCCTTGGAGGAACGATTGACGGCAAACGTCAATAGACAACGTCGTCGATTTCATTGCATGAGTCAAGTGAAGTCACGGTCCGATTGGGCCACGTCACTCTTTAGGCAGGCCATGTCACGAGCAGAGCCGACGGGTGCAGCCCTCAAACTGAAGGTCCAAGACTAGTGGGGTTGTCTGTCCCGCACGCCCCCACCCCACGCCGAGTCAACCGGCAGTGTTCCTGCACTTCTGGGTTGTAAAGCGATTTACGGGCCTTGGTTGGCTGCTCCGTCCAAATGTGACAGCTCATTGGTCACAAATGAGAGTGTCAGATCGGGCATCTGTTTTTTCAAGAGGCTGACAACGTTGCACAGTGACAGGCTCTCATAGAACTTGGCAGGCCAGTGCAGCAATGGCCGTTTCGAGCTGCTCGTATGAAGATCTGATCGGAACGAAGCGGTGTCTGAACTGCCCTAAGGTCAAAGACGCGACGTGCATCACGTCACAGATGCGAAAGCGGCCACCACGATGGAGGTGTTTGAGATTCTTCACCGTTCCTGGGTTGGTTCTCCGGAGCTCTGAAAGCTGCAGCAATTAAACGCTACCAGTCCTTCACACCGACATATCGTGCAAAAGATAGCCGGTGGATACACTTTCGTGCACATGGAGATGTCTGAGAGCGGGAAATGCTCGGATGCTCAGTCTGACAACGTATTATGGCTGCGGGCTCCCTAAATACCCGGAAAAACACAGGAGGAGCTGCTGGTATTGCTTCCTGGCGCACCCAAACCCCCTCAACCGTGTTTGTATGTGGGCACGTCGGGGCGCGTCAGGAGATCTTGAAGGAAAAGGGGTATAGCTTAGGCTATGTGTATGCATTTGAACCATTGTTTCCCGCAATCTTCTGGTCGGAATGACGATATGTTGGAATTGCGACGGTAAGCGCACGCCTGGCACCTTCAAAATAGATAGCTGGAAATAATACGCTTCCCTGTACACGCGGCCGTCCGGGAGCGGGAAATGCACGGATGCTCATTCTGCAAACGACTTCTGACTCAGGGCACTCAATGCACTCTGAAAAGCACAGGGCGTGTTTTTGCTTTCACTTCCTAGTCCGCTCAGACCCCCGCAACCGTCGTTCTTGGACGGAGGCGCCATGACGGCTGTTGTTTTCTGTCAACGTCAAGGGGCACTCTTTTATCTACAAAACAGACCCCACTTGATAAAGCTAGATGGCGCCCCATGTCAGAGACACGCCAACCAGGAAGCGTTGCCGAGGACAACATCTCTCGAAATTCCTGCAAAACGAGGCGCGGGCAAGATGCGATCGGCCTCGGAACGTGTCCGACCGGTGCTGATCCGGCGGTGACGGCGACCCCTGTCAAAGAGGTTATCAGATGGGGTAGAATAGGGGGTTACGACCCAACTTTCTGTCGACCACTCGAGCCTCTGCACGTTGCACGGCAACTTTAAACGATAGTTTGCAATGCCCAGACTCAGAAGAGCAGCCTTGACTAAATGTATATCTCATGCACTAAAACCTGTCCGAAAGACGATGTGGGAGCGTCGGAAATGGTACTCCAGGAGCCAAAGTCTCTCAGATGACAGACATGGGAGTTCCGGCGGTACTCTGAAAAAAAAGGGGCTGTGAGTGCGAGAAGCGCCTGAATGCGCGTGGGTCGCGCGACACTGGTGAAGCGCTGCGTCCGGT
>ENA-ORXU01003028-ORXU01003028.1-marine-metagenome-genome-assembly--contig:-NODE-3028-length-10827-cov-2.676465_pt1 | contig 10827 bp, 8 predicted proteins | sample MGYA00237869_ERZ511484 | MGnify/ENA metagenome assembly ERZ511484 | reverse complement strand
CGTTGAGGCCGAGCAAGAGTCGGGTTTCTTCGACGGGGATCTGCTGGAAGTCGGTTTGGAGTCGTTCCTGGGTGTTGGGCCATGAGCCTTCTGGGTGGGGGTAGTCGGTGCCCCACATGAGGCAGTCGACGCCGTTGACGTGGCGACGCTTGATCTCCTGGCGGCTCATCGTGGAGGCACCGATGAAGATGTTGTCGCCGAAGTACTCCGATGGCAGGCGGCTCACCAGGCCCTTGGTGGCAGCGGCGAGTTTCTTGACCTTGCCGGACGCTCCCATGTTGGTGTCGGCCTTCCACAGCAGGTCACCGAGCCAGTAGGAACCGCACTCGACCACCGCGTACTTGAGTTTCGGGAACTGGTCGAACTTCCCCGACAGCAGCAGTTGCCACATGATCCGGTGGGTCCAGAAGGGGACCTCCAGCACGAACTGGGCCACGTTCTCGTTGTAGGAGTCCCAGTCGCCTTCGCCCGAGTGGGTGTGCACCACGAGCCCGGCCTCCGCGCACGCCTCCCAGAAGGGGTCGTAGCTCGGGTGTCCGTAGGAGGGCTTGTCGTGCCACATCGTGGGCACCATCACTCCCTTGATGCCGGGTTTGCCGGCCAGGGCGTGGACCTCCTTGACCGATTCGGCCACGTCGTGGATCACCGGGATCAGGGCCACACCGGCACGACGGGGCGGGTTGGTGGCGCAGAACTCCTCGAGCCAACGGTTGTGGGCCCGGGCACCTGCGAAGGCGAGCGCGGGATCGGTGATCTGACCGGCAGCGAGACCGGCCCCGAACGGCGGGGACTCCTGGCCGGTCACCGAGTCGCCGTCGGCGAAGATGATCTCGCCAGCGATCCCGTCGGCGTCGAGGGTCTCGTCGCGAATCGCCGGATCGAAGGCGCCCTTGAGTCCGTGTGCGTTCTCGCCCTCCCACTTCTCGATGTACTCGCCGTTCATCTCCTCGACGAGCACCCGGTGCTGGTGGCGCTCGGTCACCCATTCGTCGAACTGGGGGTGGAACTTGGATTCGAGGTACTCGCGGTACTCCTCGACCTGGAGTCCGGCGTGGGTGTCGGAAGAGACGATGACGTAGGGGTTGTCGCTGGTGTCGACCCCTTCGAGTGGGTTGGACATCTCGGTGCTCCTCGGAGTGGGTGTCGGGCGCTCAGCCGTTCGGATCATGTGCCGTACTTGAACAGCGTACGAGAACTCTTGCACACTGTCACAGTCAGAGTAGACATCGGTCACATCCACTCCTCGATCCGGAAGGTACCTCGATGGCCAAGGCGACCGAGGGTGAGACGGTGGTCGGCGACGGATCAGGGCGAAGGCTGGGTCTCGATCGCCGTGAGGTGTTGGCCGTCGCGCTCGGAATGGTCGAGCGCGAAGGTGCCGGTGCGCTGACCATGCGGCGCCTCGCCGCCGAACTCGACGTCACCACGACCACGATCTACTGGCACGTGGGGGGACGAGACGAGTTGGTGGCCGGGGTGGTCGAGCTCGCCGCTTCGGCCCAAGCGGTGGTCGAGCTCGACGACGCCGACCAGCACGACCGCATCGTCGCCCTCGCGAGGGGCGTGTACGAGGGCGCTCTCACCCACCGCAATGTGACCTCGCTCGCCCATCAGGAAGGCCTCAGCGCTCGCTTCGAGCTCCAACTCGAACTGGCGATGGCCCGCGAACTCCAGGCTGCGGGTCTGGCGGGAACCCAGGTGCGCGACGCAGTCCGAGCCATCTCGATGTGTGTGGCCGGCTTCCTCGTCGTCGCCATCCAGTCCCAAGAGCGCGTGCCCCCCGAACGGCGCAGCGAGGCGCTCTGGACCGAGGTGGACGCTCCCGACCTCAAGACCGAGACCACGGCGGCGCTCACCCAAGCCCCTGACCTCGACGACCTGCTCACCCGGACGCTGCGATCCATCGTCGCCGGAGTCCTGGATCCCTCGTCGTGAGTGCCCTCCCCCGACGACGCCCGACCGCCAATCAGCCTCATCAGTCAGTCATCACCACCTAGGAGCGAGCATGCCCGATCAGTCCCACAACCTTCCCGACACCACGCCGACCGGTCGTCCGGGTGAAACCGCCGGCTGGCCCAAGCTGGTCATCAAGTACCCCACCGATCAGGCGGCGATCGACGCCCTCCTGCCGCCGGGGATGGAGTCGTGGGGCGAGCCGATCGTGACGCTCGGTATCTACTGTGTCCCGGTCAACAACGAGCCCGAGTTCGGGGTCAGCACCAAGATCCCGGCCCGTTGGAACGGTGTCGAGGGTCAGTACTCGCTCGGTATCGGGATCGATCAGGAAGCTGCGATCTTCGTCTCGCGCGACACCAACGGTCAGCCCAAGTTCCCCTGCTCGGTGAAGTACTTCCGGCTCGGTGATCACATCGAGGCCCACTGCACCCATCAGGGACACACCTTTGCCTCCTACGCAGGCGCGGTCAGCGGGGAACCCGCTGTGTCGGAGCGTCCGGCCGTGGACGACAACGAGTGGTGGGTGAAGGTGTCGCGGGCGGTGGGCGGCGAAGAGGGGTACGACTTCCCACCCCACGTGGTGCGGGTGAACACCACAGGGGTGCTCACCCATGTGGAAAGCCTCGAGGGAGAGCTGACCCTACGATCGAGCCCGTGGGACCCCATTGCAGACCTGTTGCCGATGACTGACGCCGCCAGCGCCGAACTGACCACCTCGAGGTTCACCGGTCGCACGGTCAACCTCGACGGACCACTGGACCCAGAGGCGTTCTGGAGCCGGATCGACACCATCGGCGGCTCACGCTGGCCCGGTGAGCGCGGCGGACCACGGCCGCTCGAGGCCTAGGCGGTGGCGAGCCACCAACTCCTGATCGACGGGGTCCTGCGAGGTTCGGTCTACGGATCCACCTTCGACAACATCGACCCCTCCACCGGACGCAAGGCAGGAGTGGCGCCCAATGCGAGCGCCGCCGATGCCAGCGAGGCGATCGGAGCGGCCCGCCGAGCCTTCGACGAGACCCGATGGGCCACCGACGTGGGCCTGCGGGTCAAGGTCCTCCGGCAACTCGACGAGGCGTTGCGCCGCAATGTCGAGAATCTGACCGAGCTGACCATGACCGAGGTGGGAGCGCCGCGTTCGGCATGCGCGACGGTCCAGGTCGAGGCGCCCCTGGACATGGTGTCCTGGTACGCAGACCTCCTCGAGAGCTACGACTTCACCACCGATCTGGGTGAGCGCGACACCCTGGGCGGGCGGTGCCGACGGTGGATCGAGCGTGAGCCGATCGGGGTCGTCGGTGCGATCACACCCTGGAACGTGCCCAACCAGATCAACCTGGCAAAGGTGATCCCGGCCCTTGCCGCCGGCTGCACCGTGGTGCTCAAGCCAGCGCCCGACACACCTTGGACCGGGCTCGAACTCGGTCGGATCGCAGCGTCGGAAACCGAGCTGCCCCCGGGTGTGCTCAACGTGATCACGGGCGCCGATCCCGCCTTCGGTTCCCTGCTCACCGGCGACCCTCGCGTCGACATGATCTCGTTCACCGGCTCGACGGCGACCGGGCGCTCGGTCATGGCCGCAGCTTCCCAGCACCTCACCAAGGTGTTCCTCGAGCTCGGCGGCAAGTCGGTCCAATTGGTGCTCGACGACGTGGCCGATCTCGGCACCGCAGCCGCCCACGCCGCCTTCGGTCTGGGCACCGTCGCCGGCCAGGGCTGTGCCTTGACCACCCGGATCCTGCTGCCTCGCGAGCGATACGAGGAAGGCCTCGATGCGATCGCTTCGATGATGGCGGCGGTGACGGTGGGCGATCCGCGCGACGAGGCGACGATGATGGGCCCCCTGATCAACGCTGCACAGCTCGGCCGGGTGGAGAGCTATGTGAGTGGAGCGCTCGCCCAAGGGGCGCGTCTGGTGTGCGGTGGCAAGCGGGTGGCCGACACCGAGGGCTTCTTCCACGAGCCCACCCTCCTCGCTGAGGTCACCAACGACATGGTGGCGGCCCAGGAGGAGATCTTCGGCCCCGTGTTGGTGGCGATCCCCTATGACGGTGACGAGGAGGCCATCGCCATCGCGAACGATTCGATCTTCGGTCTGTCGGGGTCGGTGTTCTCCGACGACCCCGAGCGCGCCCGTTCGGTCGGCCGTCGGATCAGGACCGGGACCATGGGTGTCAACGGCGGGGTCTGGTACGGACCCGATGTGCCGTTCGGGGGCTACAAACAGTCGGGCCTCGGCCGTGAGATGGGCCTCGCTGGGTTCGAGGAGCACCTCGAGATCAAGGCCTTCGCCGAACCGGTCGCCTGAGCGTCTCGAAGCTGAGAGGATCCACCCGGGCCTCCATCGGTACTTCTGAGCCGGCCTTCCGGGCCCGGCGCTCGGGGACCCCGACACTTCCGCGATCGATGAACGAGGAGACGATCATGTCTGGTCTGGTCGAGGGCAAGGTGGCCATCGTGACGGGCGCCGGCCGTGGAATCGGGCGTCAGCATGCCCTGATGTTGGCCTCGGAGGGTGCCCACGTCGTGGTCAACGATCTGGGAGCCGACATGGCCGGAACGGGGGCTGACCCCGGCCCGGCCGAGGGTGTGGTGGCCGAGATCGAGGCGAGCGGGGGTCACGCCGTCATCAACGGGTCGAATGTGTCGGATTTCGATGCCGCCGGCGAGATGATCGAGCAGGCCGTCGAGACATTCGGTCGCCTCGACATCGTGGTCAACAACGCAGGGATCCTCCGAGACCGGATGCTGTTCAACATGAACGAATCCGATTGGGACGAGGTCATCGCGGTGCACCTCAAGGGCACCTTCGCGCCCACCCACCACGCAGCCAGGTACTGGCGCGCTCGGTCCAAGGCCGGGGAGGCCGTCGAGGGTCGGGTCATCAACACCTCGAGTCCGTCGGGTGTCTACGGCAACGTGGGCCAGTCCAACTACGGGGCGGCCAAGGCCGGGATCGCCGCGTTCACCGTGATCGCAGCCCAAGAGCTCGTCCGCTTCGGGGTCACCGTGAACGGACTCGCGCCGACTGCGCTGTCGAGGATGACCGAACAGTTCAACGTCGACGACGACGGGACGGTTCCCGAAGAGGTCCAGCGGTCACAGGATCCGCGATGGATCTCGGTCATCGTCGCCTGGTTGTGCAGCGACGAAGCCCGATCGGTCACCGGGCGGATCTTCGACGTGCGAGGCAACACCCTCGGCATCAGTGAGGGATGGCACCTCGGCCCCACCGTGACCCAGCCCGACGACCCTTCGAAGCTCGGCCCCTTGGTCGCACAGCTGATGGCCGACGCCCGCCCGAACGCGTCCATGAGCGGGCGAGACCATCAGGGCCCAGGGTTCCCCCCATCGCAGATCTGATCGCTCCAGTGGCGACGGCCGCACGCCGATGCAACAACCCGGACCGAGAGTGATGAGACCAGGAGCGGTGATGTCGTCAGACCGAGTCAGAAGACCCAACCGGGCGAGTTCTGGCTCCGGGCCATCTCGCCTGGTTCGGAAGCTGTCGTGTGCGGTGATGGCGGCCGCCGCATTGTCGGCGTGCTCCGGTGAATCGGCGACCAGCGAGGCTCCCGACTCCACCTCGGCCGAAGCGGTCACGAGCGATTCGACGGTTCCGGGCTCCTCGGTCGAGACCGATGCCTCGGGCACGGCCCAGTGCGGGGCGACCACCCTGTCGGTCCAGCTCGATCAGATCGGCGACGCCGCAACCGGACCTGCCGATTGCTTCTTCGACCGACTCGCGGCCGGAGGCGCAGCCGAGTGGGAGGTCGTGGTGCTGACCGAGAGCGGCGATCCCGTGCTCCTGCGCTACGAGCTCGACGCCGATGGCTCGGTGAAGATCCTCACCGACGCGACCCGAGATTCGTTCGGCCCGGCCGAGAGCGTGCTCATCGAGGTGTGTGACGAGATCTCGTCTGACAGGAGTCTCCTGCCACCGTCGGGTACGGGGTGTGAGCCCGACACCGACACGGTGATCGACCAGCTGCCATTGCCCGAGGACGCCTGAGCATCGGCCCACGGTGGCGCGGAGGCCACTGCCTGTCGTCGGCGCGTCTATTCTGGCCGATGGTCAAGGCGGCAAGTCTCACCAGGTGGTCCGGATATGAGTGACGCTGTCACTGCCTACTCGAGCGCTCACTTCTCGGCAGACGCTGGTCTCCGATTGCTGACGCCGGTCATGCCTCCCACCGAGCGGATCGTGATGGTGGCGCGCAGCGAAGTGGCAGGTGGCCCCGGTGTGATCGCACTCGGTTCCAAGGCCATCTACCTGTGGGACCGTGACACCGACCACACCGCAGTGGTGCCTTGGCGCGAGGTGGCCGAGATCGACGTCGATGCGGGGACGATGACAACCGCCGATGGCGACCGGATCTCGGTGCAGGCGAGTTCGCAGATGCTCAGCGAATGCGTTGCGGGCGTCCGTGGTCGTTCGGTCGACCCGTCCGAACTGAGGATCGTGGCATTCGGGGGAGTCGACGAGAGTCTCGAAGCGGCCACGAGCCCAGCCCTCGACCCCCGAGCCTCGGGCGGCCAAGAAATGGAAAGCCCAGTCCCGGGCCGCCCCGTCGACAGCGGAACGGCTCCCGCCGGTCCAGGGACCGAGCCTGCCGGGGGCGACCGAGCAGGCCGTGATGTGTCGCTGCTGCCCCCGCCGCCCAAGCTGGTTGATCTCAACGAGCTGGAGCACACCGAGCAGCAGACCGAGCTGGTGCCGAGGATCCGTGCAGTGCCAGACCTCGAGCAGGGCCCTCCACCTGACTGGTTGAGTCGAGCGGCGGCTCCGCTCAGGATCGAGCTCGGCGACGACCCCCAGGAATCGATCGACCTGGCCAACTTCGAGATCGCCCGTCAGCGCCAGGTGTTGGTCGAGCTCGGCGCTGCCGACGCTGCCGATCTGCGTCGCGAGGCAGCGCAGCTCCGAGCCGAACTCGAGGCGAGGCGCTCAGAGTTGACCACCCTCCGAAACTTGGTTCGGAGCGAGTCCGAGGCACATGAGCAGTCGCTGGTCGCTCGCCGTGCAGAGCTGGCGGAGTTGGAGCGTGGGGTCGCTGCTGCCGAGGAGTGCGAGTGGCGCCAAGAACCGGGCCGCGCCCTGTTTCCCGACGGAATCGAGACCCATCCCGAACTGGCAGAACGCCTGAAGACGGTGCGGACGAAGAAGTCGCGGATCAAGAAGAATGGCCGGATCATCGTCGACGGCGATGAGGACTTGCCCACCGCCACCCAGCTCGGGAATCAGGCCGCAGTGGAGATCGCAGAGTTGTTGGCCACGGTCTACAACGCCGAGCATCGCGCCATCTTGCGCACCATGACGGGAGATGGTTTGGACGACGCAAGCAGGCGACTCCGGCGTGCGCAGAGCACGATTGCGGCTGCGTTCACCGGGTCTTCGTTCAAGGTCGCACCTCGGTATCACAAGCTGTGCGTGGCCGAACTGAAGATCAGAGCGGAGTACCTGAGCCAGGTTCGATGATTCGTGGATGGGAGTGGCTCAGCCCACTGCCATGTCTTCTGCACAGGCCGGCTTGATCTCACAAGTCGTTCGGGTGTTGTTCGGTGCCCTCGAGCCCCAGACGAAGGAGGGCTTCGCCGAGCAGAGCGTCGTGCTCGGGCCATCCGAAGTCGGGATGGCAACCCATCAGGTGGACCATCCCGTGGATCCAGGTGTGGAGTTGCACCGAGACGAATCGAGGGTCCCGGTCGTCGTCTGCGGCGTCGAGGACTTCGGCGACCATGGCCACCAGTAGTTCGAAGGCGGAGCCGCTGTGGGCGTCGCCGCTCCGTTGGAGCTCGTTGGAGAACAAGACCCGATACGAGCCTGGATGCTCGATCGCGAACTCGACGTAGGCCTCGCCCATGGCGGGGAGCCGGTCGTGGAGTTCGGTTGGCGTGACGCTGGCTGCCGCCAAGGCATCGGCGAAACGATCCCAGGTGTGGGCGACACCTGCGTCGATGAGCGTCCGGTGATCGGCGAAGTGCTGGTACACAGCGGTCGGCGAGACCCCTGCCCGGCTGGCAACCGAACGCAGGCTCACCCCGTCGGTGGAACCGCGCTCGTCGAGGAGGTCGGCGGTGGCGTCGAGCAGGTCGAGTCTGAGCTGCTCACCCTGACCGCGCGGACTGCGCTCGCGTGTGGCCGACGCTGTGTCCCCCCGAGATTGCATGGCCCCGACTATAACCGGCACGAGTCAGGACTTGACACCCGTACATGTACATGTGTTCACTATTCGTCGTCGGGTCGAATCGACAGCGCCGAGGCTCGCTGCTGGTGCCCTGTGGATGCCAGCTCGGTGCGTTGCCGGGTTCGACTCGGTGTGTTGCCGAGTTTGACTCGGTGTGTTGCCGAGTTTGACTCGGTGTGTCGCCGAGACTCCCTCGGTGCAACCCGTTCCCTCTGGACAATGAGGAGTCCCATGCTCGCCTTGCTCGCTCGCATGATCGTCCGGCGCCCGCGGTCGGTTCTCGGCGGTTCGCTGGTGGTGTTCATCCTCTGCGTGGTACTCGGGGCAGGGGTCTTCGCTCGGCTCAGTCTCGGTGGCTTCGATGACCCAGACGCCGAATCGGTACGCGCCCTGGAGCTGTTGGACGACCGCTTCGACACCGGCCCACCCAACGTGGCCTTGCTCGTGACCCCGAACGAGGGCGCCGTCGATGTGGACGACGAGGGCGTGGCCGAGGCCGGGCGTGAACTGACCGCCGGGCTCGGCGAGCTCGGCGTCGACGACGCGGTGAGCTACTGGACGCTGGGGCAGCTCGACACGCTCGCCGCGTCGGACCTCAGCTCGGCCCTGGTCCTCGGCCGCATCGTGGAGGAACCGAACGATCAGGAGGCGGTGTTCGAGGAGATCGACACGCTCATCGACGGGGCCGACCCCGCCGTCACCGTGCGTCTCGGGGGTGAGGCTGCGGCCTTCGCCAACGTCGGCACCACGATCGAGGGCGACCTCGCCCGGGCCGAGGCGTTTGCCATACCGATCACCCTGGTCCTGCTGGTGGCCGTCTTCGGGGGCCTCATCGCCGCGGGCCTGCCCTTGGCGGTGGGCATCATGTCGATCTTCGGGGCCTTCGGCGTGCTGTGGACGCTCACCTTGTTCACCGACGTGTCGGTCTTCTCGATCAACCTCGTGACCGCACTCGGGCTGGGGCTGGCGATCGACTACAGCCTGTTCGTCGTGTCCCGGTTCCGTGAGGAACTCGGCTCCGGCCTCGACGTCGACCGAGCCGTCACCCGGACCCTCCTCACCGCTGGTCGCACCGTGGCCTTCAGCGGCCTCACCGTCGCTGCGTCGCTGGCTGCCCTCTTGGTGTTTCCCCTCTTCTTCCTGCGATCGTTCGCCTATGGCGGTCTCGGAGTGATCCTTGTTGCCCTCCTGGCCTCGCTGGTGACCTTGCCGGCCATGCTCGCCGTGCTCGGGCACAGGGTCGACAGCCTCACCTTGTGGTCGCGACCCGCCTCGACCGAGAGCCTGTTCTGGCGTCGGCTTGCCTCCTGGGTGATGGACCACGCCCTGCCGGTCGCGCTCGGGGTCACCGCTCTGTTGCTGCTGGCCGGTGCCCCCTTCCTCGGCGTGCGCTTCGGGCTGCCCGACGATCGGGTGCTGCCGGAGGATGATCCGGCGCGGGAGGTCTCGACGACCCTTCGCAGCGACTACGACAGTCGCGAGGTGACTGCCATGAGCGCGGTGGCGCTCGGAGAGGCGGCGAGCGACGTCGAGGCCGTCGGCGAGTGGGCAGCAGAGCTGTCGAGCGCCGAAGGCGTGCTCAGGGTCGACTCGGTGGCCGGCACCCACGTCGACGGCGAGCTCGCCGAAGGCCCGAGCGCCCTCAGCCTCCGCTTCGTCGAGCCGGGCCCCAGCTCTGCTGCTGGATCCAGTCCCGCTGCTTGGGCGTCGGTGGTCCCCGACCTCGAGGCGATCTCCCCCGAGGCCGAGGCCCTGGTGGGCGAGTTGAGGGCCATGGACCACGACTTCGACGAGGTTGCGTTCGCTGGTATCTCGCCCTCGCTGGTCGACACCAAGGCAGCCATCGCCGGCCGCCTGCCCCTCGCCGCGGCGATCATCGCCGTGGTCACCTTCGTCCTGCTCTTCGCAATGTTCGGGTCGATCCTCGTGCCGCTCAAGGCGATCGTGCTGAACCTGCTGAGCCTCAGCGCCACGTTCGGTTTGATGGTCGTGATCTTCCAGAACGGGCACGGAGCGGGCCTCTTCGGAGTGACCGCCACCGGCTTGACCGACACCACGACCCCGATCCTGATGTTCTGCATCGCCTTCGGATTGAGCATGGACTACGAGGTCTTCCTACTCTCCCGAGTGAAGGAGGAGTTCGAACGCACCGGTGACCCGGTCAACTCTGTCGCCGATGGTCTGGCGATGACGGCACGAGTCATCACCGCAGCTGCTGCCATCATGGTCGTGGTGTTCGGCAGCTTCTTGTTCGAGGACGACCGCATCATCAAGCTGTTCGGTATGGGTCTCGCCACGGCCGTCTTCATCGACGCCACCTTCGTCCGCATGCTGCTGGTGCCGTCGACCATGCAGCTCCTCGGTGCTCGGAACTGGTGGCTTCCCACGTGGATCGATCGCCTCCTGCCCGACCTGAACGTGGAAGGCGGACACCACGAGCCGCCGGCTGTCGGCGGGCGCAGGGCGGACAGCGACATCGTCGATCCGGACGAGGGCGGTCTCGACGTCGATCCGGAGCCAGCCTCGGTCTGACCACGTGCTCTACGGTGACCGGGTGACCGCGCCGCCATCGTTTCAGCTCGTCGACGTCGTCGCCGGGCCGACTGACCGACCGATCCTTCGAGGTGTCACGGTCGACATCCCCTGCCGGGGCATCACCGCTCTCGCCGGGCCCTCGGGATCG